>Ga0075362_10000038_pt1 | contig 48567 bp, 49 predicted proteins | sample EndMetdeltDD1762_FD_71397 | JGI IMG/M metagenome (GOLD analysis project Ga0075362, IMG submission 71397) | Populus endosphere microbial communities from Tennessee, USA - Endosphere MetaG P. deltoides DD176-2 | ecosystem: Host-associated > Plants > Roots > Endosphere | place: USA: Tennessee...
GAGGAAGACCGCCTGTTGTCACACCCGGCGTTGCAGACTCTGACGACTACGCGGCGCGAGCGGCTGGAGCCTTCGCTGCTGTGGTGCGGCGGGCCGACGATCGTGCGCGCGGCGAGGCGGCTGGCTGAAGTGCGGCATGCCGTCGCGCGTCGTCCCGGGCTTGACCCGGGACCGATGGCAGCTGCGCGCGAGCTAGGCGCATTTCGGCCAGCGGTCCCGGGTCAAGCCCGGGACGACGGCGATTTTCAATGACTCGGCTCGTCGCCCTCCTCATTGCCGCTCTTGCCGTCGCGGTTATGCTCAGCTTGCTCGCGGGGCGCGTGTGGATCGATCCCTTCGCGCCGCAACAGGCCAATGCTGCCGTGATCCTGATCGAGCTGCGCCTGCCGCGTGCCTTGCTGGCGCTGATCGTGGGGGCGGGGCTTGGCGGGGCAGGGGCGACGATGCAGGGCTACTTGCGCAATCCACTCGCCGATCCGGGCCTGTTCGGCATTGCGCCTGGCGCCGCACTCGGCGCTGTGCTCAGCATGTGGCTGGGGGCTGCATCGGCCTGGGCGCTGCCGCTGTTTGCGCTGCTGGGTGCCGGCGGCGCTATGGCGCTGCTGTCGCTGATTGCCGGCAGGGCAGGCGGCATTGCATTGTTCACGCTTGCGGGGATGATGATCGCCAGCCTGGCCGGCGCCTTGATGAGCCTGGCCATCAGCCTTGCGCCGACGCCGTTCGCCATGAGCGAGATCGTCACCTGGCTGATGGGCGCACTGGCCGATCGCAGCTGGCGCGAGGTCTGGATTGCTGCGCCGCTGACGTTGGCGGGACTGGCCGTTCTCGCCATGACCAGACGCAGCCTCGATGCCCTGACGCTGGGCGATCTCGCGGCACGTTCGCTGGGCGTCGATCACCGGCGGCTTCAATGGCTGATCATATGCGGCATCGGCCTGACAGTGGGGGCCAGCGTCGCCGTGGCAGGCATCATTGGCTTCGTCGGCCTGATGATCCCGCATCTCGTCCGCCCGTTTACTGACCGGCGGCCTTCCAGCCTGTTGCTGCCCAGCGCAATTGCAGGCGCCATGCTGCTGCTGCTGGCCGACTGTCTGTGCCGCATCCTGCCGCTGGCGGGCGGGGAATTGCGGCTCGGCATCGCGCTCAGCCTGCTCGGCGCACCGTTCTTCTTTCACTTGCTGCTCGCGATGCGCAAGGGGCTGCGCTGATGCTGGCGGCATGCGATCTCGGGGTGGAGGGCCGGCTCACCGGGATCACCGCAGAGCTGCGTTCCGGTGAGATCACCGCGATCTGCGGGCCCAACGGCGCGGGCAAATCGAGCTTGCTCGCCTGCCTTGCGGGCTTGCTGACGCCGGGCACTGGTGCGGTTGCGCTCGGCGGCATCACGATCTCGGCCATGGCACCGCAGGCGCGGGCGCAGGCCATCGGATTTCTCCCGCAGAACCCTGAGGTTGCGTGGGATGTTTCCGTTGAAGTACTGGCCTCGCTAGGCCGATTGCCGTGGCCTGACGCCGACGACGGCATAGTTGCTTCCGCGCTTGAGGCGATGGACCTCACCAACTTGCGCGCCCGCCCCGTTTCAAGTCTCTCCGGCGGCGAGCGGGCGCGAGCGCTGATGGCCCGCGTGCTGGCGGGTGAACCCCGCTGGATTCTCGCCGATGAACCGCTGGCAAATCTTGACCTGGGCCATGCCGCCGCGCTGATTGCCTCGCTGCGATCCGAAGCGCGGGGCGGACGCGGCGTTGTGCTGGTGATGCACGACCTTGCGCTCGCCATGAACCATGCAGACCGCGTGCTGGTGCTGGACGGCGGAAGGCTTGTGAGCGACGGCAAGCCGGAACTGGCATTGTCGGAGCAGGCAATCGCCCAAACCTGGGGGATCGCCGCGCGCTGGCTTGGGGAGCCGGGAGCCCGGGCGCTTTCGGTCTAGCCGGCCAACAGCCCCAGTGCCGCGCGCCGCTGCCAGCGCAGCAGCAGCAAGCCTGCCACTACCACCAGTCCGACTGCGAGGCCGATCCAGACGCCCAGTCCCTGGAGCCTTGTGGCGAACCCCAGCGTGGCGGCAGTCGTGAATCCCACGATCCAGTAACCGAACAGTGCAAACACCATCGGCTGGCGGGTATCCTGCAAACCGCGCAGCAGGCCGGCGGCAACGGCCTGGATGCCGTCAAACAGCTGAAATGCCGCAGCGACCATTAGATATGTCACGGCATAGGTTACGACTTGCGCATTGGCGGCGGCGGCGACGTCGATATAGGCCGAAAGGACCAGCCTGGGCGCGAACAGCATCACGCCGGCACCGGCCATCTGGAACAGCAGGCAGGTGAACAGCGCCGCCATCCCCGCACGCCCGACTCCCGCTGTGTCGCCGGCGCCAAAATGGAAACCCACCCGGATCGTGGCGGCCTGGGCAATGCCGAAAGGAATCTGGAAAAACAGCGCAGCGACTTGCAGCGCTATCGTGTGCGCGGCGAGCTGGGGCGCGCCGATCATGCCCATCAGGAAGGCCGCAGCGCCGAAAAATCCGCCTTCCGCCAACACGATCAGCCCGATCGGCAGACCGATGCGCAGGATCTCGCGCAGGCGCGTCCATTCGGCCCGCCACCAACGCCCAAAGATCCGGTACCGCCCCAGCCTGCGGCTGAACCGGATGACGAGCACATAGGCGGCAAGCGTGGCAAACGAGGTGATCACCGTCGCCCATGCCGATCCCTCGAACCCCAGGCGAGGGGCGCCAAAGTGGCCGAAGACCAGCAGGTAATTGCCCAGCACGTTGATCGCGATGGCCAGCGCGATGATGACTGTGGCGACTACGGGCCTGCCGAGCGCCGCAACATAGATGCGCAGCACGTTGCAGGCCACTTGCGGCAGGATGGCAATTCCTAGGATCGCCATGAAGGGTCCGGCGCGCGCGGCAATGGCCGCCTGCTGACCCAGCGCCAGCAACATTGCCTCGCCGAACTGGCACACGGCAAGGCCGAGCAGTCCGCACAGCACGGCAAGCCACAGCGCCATGCGAACTGTGCGGCGAACCTGGCGCACCGCATGGCGGCGGCGTCCCAGCTCCGCGGCGATGAGCGGCGCGGCAGCCCCGGTCAGGCCCGAAAAAGCCCAGACCATCAGCCCGAGCAATGCAGTCGTCAGGCTGGATGCGGCAAGCGGTTCAGTGCCAAGGCGCGCGATGAAGATAACGTCAGTGGCATAGACTGACATCTGCAGCAGATTGGCGAGCGCCAGCGGCCCGGCAAGACGCAGGGTGGCGCCGAGCTCGACGCGGAAAGGAGAGGCAGGAAAATGCGCCATGGGGAGCGGGGCATTAGGCGATTGCCGACCAAACAGAAAGGGCGGTCACTGATGGACCGCCCTTTTCAGCAGACTGCTTTCCATTCTGACTCAGGCCTTGTCCGGCCATCCCAGCGCCAGCCGACCAGTGAAATCGAGCTGGGCTTTTTCCTGCAGCGGATGGAACCTGGCCGCCTGAACATCGCGAAACAGCCGCTCCAAGCCGGCTTTGCGATAGAAAGACTGTCCGCCTGCCAGCTCCATAGCTTTGGTCACAGCGGCGATTGCATGATTGCCCGTGAGTGTGCGGCAAGCCATCGCCGCGCTGGTGGTCTCTGGTCCGGGGCCCCAGCTTTCGGCGATGGCGACTGCTCGCTCGTGGGCGATTTGCGCAGAAAGCAATTCGTTCTCAAGTTCGCCTGCGACTTGCGCGACCACCGGATCGGGCTCCTTTCTCGCCGCAATCGCCAGCGCCCGCTCGCGCGCTTCCTCTGCCAGCCCACAATAGGCCGCATAGATCATGGCGAAGGCAATCTTGGAAATGACGTGAAACAACATATGCCATTCGCCTGCCGGTCGCCGGCCGCTGATTGCCGCATCGGGAACGAAGTAGTCGTCGATGACAATGTCGTTCGATCCAGTGCCGCGCATGCCAAGCACTTGCCAGGTCGGAATGCTGGAAACGCCTTCGCCTTTGAGCGGCACGGCGAAATGCAGAACGACGGGGCCTTCAATCGCATCGTCTAGAACCGCGCTTGTCACCAGAAGATCGCCCACAGGCGACCCGCTGGCGAAAGGCTTGCGCGCCTTGATGCGATAGCCGCCTTCGACAACCGTCGCTGTTCCGCCGCTGGCAAGCCAGTCACCGCCACCGCTCGACACGAGGACCAGATCCTCGGCCGCGACCCGCTTCAGCAGGCCATCGGTCGGTGCGCCCTGATTTTCGCGCCGCCATGCCGCCACGGCGACAATGTGGCAATGCATGGCGAAGGCCAGTGCCGTCGATCCGCAGCCGCGTGCAAGCGCTCGGATCGCATCGCACATCTCGCGAACAGAAGCGCCGCCGCCGCCCAAGTCCTCGGGAACAAGCGCCTTGAAGAAGCCGGCTTGGCGTAGAAGGGCGAAGCCCTCCTCAACGAAGTTGTCCTCGCTATCATGCCTGTCGGCATGGCGGCTCAGCTCGTCGGCGAGGGCGCGGGCCTCGGCCGACCAGTTCCTCGAGGCGGTTCGATTTTTCATTTCTACCAGCATGTATCTTCTCCTCCACTTCGATTGGAATTGAAATAGTGCTTCGCTGGCCGGGCCATCCAGTTCAGAAAGTGAAGCGAGGCGATACAGATACTGAATCGGGCTATTGTGTAGTTCGCACTTTGCCGGTTTTGGAGGAGCAAGAATATGGCCGAACAGAGCTTTCATCAGTTCTGCCCCGTTGCCATGGCATCGGAACTGCTGTGCACCCGTTGGACTGTCATCTTGCTTCGCGAACTGCTGTGCGGACCCAGCCGTTTCAACGAATTGCGCCGCGGCATGCCGCGTATGTCGCCCGCACTGCTTTCACAGAGGCTGCGCGAACTGGAGGAAGCTGGGATAGTCGAGCGCCGTCCCGCGCCGCGCGACCAGTCAGTGAACGAATATCAGCTTACCGCCGCAGGCCATGAATTACGGCCGATAGTCGAGGGTATGGGCCGCTGGGGTCAACGCTGGATATCCGGTTCGCTCTCGCTGGAAAACCTCGATGGGCAGTTGCTGATGTGGGACATGCGCCGCAATCTTCGCATCGATCCGCCGCCGCAAGATCTCAGGGTCATCCATTTCACCTATCCCGACGCGCCGCCGCGTGATCGAAATTGGTGGCTGGTGGTGCGACCGGGCGAGCCGGTCGATCTGTGCTCAGTCGATCCAGGGCTTGACGTCGATCTTTATGTTCGAGCCGGTCTCAAGGAGATGACCGCGATCTGGATGGGCCTCGATACGATCGAGGCCGCGCGGGAGAATGGGCGGCTTAGCGCCACTGGCGATGAACGCCTTGCATCGACCATGGCAAAATGGCTGCTGCTCAGCCCCTTTGCCGCGGAAGCGAAACTGGTTCTCTGATGATGCGAAAAGGGCGGCCCCGAGGGACCGCCCTTCCATCCGCGAGTGCTTCAAGACACCCGCGCAACTGGTTCGTCGATTACTCGATTGAGCCCAATTACTTGATCTCGACGGTGCCGCCAGCGGCTTCGACCTTGGCCTTGATTTCTTCGGCTTCGGCCTTGTTGATGCCTTCCTTGATCGCCTTCGGAGCGGCTTCCACCAGCGCCTTCGCTTCGGTCAGGCCCAGCGCGGTGATGGCGCGGACTTCCTTGATGACGGCGATCTTGTTGCCGCCGTCGCCGGTGAGGATGACGTCGAATTCGGTCTGCTCTTCAGCAGCTTCGGCAGCAGGGCCAGCAGCCGGGCCAGCAACCGCGACAGCAGCAGCGGCGGAAACGCCCCATGCTTCTTCGAGGGCCTTGGCAAGGTCAGCCGCCTCGAGGACGGTCAGCTTCGAAAGTTCTTCAACGAGCTTGGCGATATCGGCCATGATTTATACTCCAGATTTGATGTCCCGGGAAAGGTCCCGGATGGATGGGATTGAACTGTCTTAAGCGGCATCTTTCGCGGCATAAGCGCCGAAGACGCGCGCCAGCTTGGCCGCCGGAGCGGTTGCGAGCTGGGCGATCTTGGTCGCCGGAGCCTGAACGAGGCCAATAAGCTTGGCGCGCATTTCATCGAGCGAGGGCATCGTGGCGAGTGCCTTGATGCCGTCCGCGTTCAGAACAACGCTGCCCATCGCGCCGCCAACGATCTCCAACTTGTCGTTGGTCTTGGCGAATTCAACCGCGATCTTTGCCGCGGCAACCGGGTCGACCGAAGTCCCCAGTGCCACCGGACCGGTGAGCATGTCACCGATCCCGGCATAGTCCGTGTTGGCGATGGCAAGCTTGGCAAGAGAGTTCTTGGAAACCTTGAACGAAGCACCTGCATCGCGCATCTTCAGGCGCAGGGCCGTGGACTGGGCCACGGTCATGCCAAGGTTGCGGGTGATCACCACCACGCCGACCTCGTTGAAGGTTGCGTTCAGAGCTGCGACGGCATCGGCTTTCTGCGAACGATCCATGCTTACTCCTTCACTTTGGCCGCAAGGGCGAACCCATGCGGCCGGCTACATTGTCCGCCGCCGCAGATGCGGTGACGGGCGAGTCCGTTTGCGAAGGGGAAGGAGCAGCGCCGGAGCGCTTGAGGCACCGCGCCCATAATCTGGAGCCACGCTGCGAAATTCTCTGTCCCCGTCTAGGCCGGAAATTAAGTGCGCCCACATGGCGCACACCGACTGTCTCGGACGGATGAACTGCCGGAAATCCGACGGTTCGGGCCGGGCCATTGGCCCACCGGCAGACGAAAGTCAACCGGTTTAGGCGCAATCAGTCGTGCCGGTAGCCCAGAAGATCACCCGGTTGACAATCCAGTTCGCGGCAGATGGCCTCCAGTGTCGAGAAGCGGATCGCCTTGGCCTTGCCGGTCTTCAGGATCGAGAGATTGGCCAAAGTGATGTCGATGCGCTCTGCAAGTTCAGTCAAGGTCATGCGGCGAGCGTGCAGCAAGTCGTCGAGCCTGACGGCGATCCGCGCGCCTTCCGCGCTCTCTTCCGCGATCACACAGTGCCTTCCAGTTCGTCACGCATGGCAGCGCCCGTGCGGAAAATCCGGGCGAGGACGAAGAGGATCAGCGCCAGCAGCACGCCGCTGAGCGAGATGCCGATATGGAAATCGCGCGTCTTGGCCAGCGCGGAAACCCAACCCGCCAGTGCACCGGCAGGAATGGCCACAAATTGCATCGCGACAGTAAGCCAGGCCATTTCGTTGAGGCGCACGGCATTTGCGGGCGTGAAAGGATCGCCATCGGCAACAGTGTCGATGATCCGGCGCAGTTTGCGGATGAACTGGAAGGCCAGCAGCGATGCCACAGCTATCAGGAATTGCGCGCCGCTGATTGCATAAGCGAGCTGCGCGGGAAGGTGGGAGCCGGAGCGCCGAGAGAGTTCGCCCAGAATGGCCTGGCGCCAGATCAGCACAATCGGTGCGGCCACAAGGTCTGCAATCGTCAGCCCGATTGCGAGGAACATGCCGATGGACAGCAGGAAGCGGACGGTGCCGAGCAAAGGGTCACGGCGCCGTCCGCCAGGGGAAGTCTGAATGTCCGGCAAAGTCAGGCTGCCAGGGGCGTCAGCGTCGTCATCCAGGTCAGGACGACGAGAGCCAGCGACATGGCAATCGAGACGATCTGGGCTTGGTCAAAACGGCTCATTGATTGTTCTCCGATATGCACGATATCGATAATCAATAAGGCGAGTGCTGCATATTGTCAATCGATAATATCGAAAAACAATATGCAGCGCATCGAATGTCGATAAACCACAAATCTCGCCAGCGCGAAACACTGGCAAGACTGCGGTTTAGCTGGCCACTTCCAGCGTCTCACCAGCATCGTCGCTGGGCGGGCGCGTGCGGCGGGTGCGGCGGCGCGGAGCGGCTTCAGCTGCCGGTGCATCCCCATCGTCACCCGATTCGTCCGTATCGCGTCCGGCCGAAATGGCAGGCGGCAGGGAGGCCGGATCAAGCCCGAGCGGGGCATCGTCATCGGCCTTGCTTTCCGGGCGCGGACGAGGCTCGCGCCTTGGGCGCAGGCCGCGCGAACCGCGCACGAAGGGATTTTCGGCAGGTTCAAAAATGGCTGCCGGATCGCCCGGCGTTTCGGCAACCGGTTCTTCGACAGACGGCTCACCCGCGGCAAACACTTCACGCTGTTCGCGCGGCGGGCGGCTTTCGCCGCGCTCCTCGCGCGGCTGGCGTGGCTCGCGCGGTTCACGCGGCTCGCGTGCTTCACGGGGCTCGCGCTCTTCGCGATTGAAGGTCTGGCGCTCGTATGACTGGAATTCAGTCTCATTGCTGAATTCGCCGCCGTCCTCGCTGTCCTCGCGATAGGGCTGATCGCCTTCCTGCCATTCACGGCGGGGCGCGCGCTGCTCTTCCTGGCGCTGGCGCTGGTCGGCAATCACGCGGAAATAGTGATCGGCGAACTGAAGGAAATATTCTTCCTGCACGCGGTCACCATTGAGGTGCGCATCGTGGGCCAGCTTGCGATACTTTTCCAGCATCTGGGGCGCATTGCCGCGCGCCCGGCTGTCGATCCGGTTGACTTGCTGACCGCCGCCTTGCTGACGATTGCCACCGCGCCCACGGCGGCGGTTGTTGTTATTCCGGTTGTTATTATTCAAGGAAATCTGTCCTTAAACCCCTGACTGCCGGCGGAATTCTGTAACCCTCGGCATGTCGTTAAGTGGAGCGCCACATCACTCCTTGCGGAGGTGGCCGACCCGTTATTTGCCCGGTTGCATGGCCAGGCGGCCATACTGCTGCACAAATTCTGGAGTCAGGCTGATTCGGCGGGGATTTGCGGCATCCGCCAACTGGCCTGACCTTGCGATTACGGGAAATCGGCATTGATGCCAAGCGAAAACTTAGGCCTTCTCCACAAGTTCGAGAACTCTTGGCCGCCCGGCGAGGTCGTGGTGGAGCGTGGCCGACAGTCCGCAAGCCAAGGCAATCGCGCTGACTTGCCCGGCCTGCTCGCTGCCGATTTCGACGAGCGCGAGGCCGCCCGGGGCAAGTATTGCGGGCAATTGGGGGATGAGGGCACGGTAGGCATCGAGACCGACTGGCCCGGCAAACAGTGCGCCTGCCGGTTCGTGATGGCGCACGGACGGGGCAAGGTCGGCATGATCCTCGACATAGGGCGGGTTGGCGAGGATCAGATCGAACGGGCCGGCAAGGCCCTCGCTCCACCCGGCGCTGTCCCAGTCGGCATGGATAATGGTGGCACGATCGCCTAGGCCGAGCCGGGCGACATTGGCGGCGGCAACGGCCATCGCGCCGAGCGATCGATCAATGCCGATGCCGCTGGCTGACGGCAAATTGGCCAGCACGGCCAGCAGCAGCGCGCCCGATCCCGTGCCGCAGTCGAGCACGCGGCGGGCTGCCGGGCGCAGAGACAGCGCCAATTCCACCAGCACCTCACTGTCGCCGCGCGGGATCAGCACTTCACTTGTGATCAGGAAGTCGAGGCCGAAGAAGGGCTGCGAACCGGTGATCTGCGCAACCGGTTCGTGCGACAACCGGCGTTCAATCAGCGCGGAAAATTCGGGTGGGGAAGGGGCATTCATGTGGCGCAGCAACAATTCCGAACGGCTCACACCCAGCGCATGGGCCATCAGAACTTCGGCATCGAGCCGCGCAGTGTCGGATTCCGCGGCGAGGTCGATTGATGCGGCCCGGATGGCTTCTGCTACGGTCATGACCAAGTCTGTTCGCTCGACACGAACGGATTTCCTGAAAGGCTATTCACCCAGCGCCGCCAGCCGCTTGGCCTGATCTTCGGCAATCAGCGCGTCGATCAGTTCGCCAAGCCCCGGACCTTCCAGAATTTCAGGCAGCCGGTGCAGGGTCAGGTTGATGCGGTGATCGGTGACGCGGCCTTGCGGGAAATTGTAGGTGCGAATGCGTTCCGAGCGGTCGCCCGAGCCTACCATGGCTTTGCGCGCCTCTGCCTCTTCGCCCTGCGCCTCGCTGCGCCGCAGGTCGTAGAGCCGGGTGCGCAGCACTTGCATGGCCTTGGCCTTGTTCTTGTGCTGGCTGCGCTGGTCCTGCTGGATGACGACGAGCCCGGTGGGCAAGTGGGTGAGACGCACGGCGCTGTCCGTAGTGTTTACATGCTGCCCGCCCGCGCCGCTGGCCCGGTAGATGTCAATCTTGATGTCGCTATCGGCAATCTCGACATCGACTTCCTCGGCCACCGGCAAGACGGCGACCGTTGCGGCGCTGGTGTGGATGCGCCCGCCGCTTTCCGTCACGGGCACGCGTTGCACGCGGTGAACCCCGCTTTCGAACTTCAGCTTGGCGAAAACCCCCGTGCCCGAAACACTGGCGATTACTTCCTTGAAGCCGCCAAGATCGTTGGCGTTGATCGAATCCACTTCGACCTTCCAGCCCTGCGTGGCGGCATAACCTTCGTACATGCGGAACAGGTCGGCGGCGAACAGAGCCGCCTCGTCGCCGCCCGTTCCCGCGCGGATTTCAAGCATGGCGGGGCGGCTGTCGGCGCTGTCGCGCGGCAGCATGGCAATCGACAGGCGGTGCTCGGCCTCGGGGAGTTCGGCCTTGATGCGGGCGAGTTCTTCCTCGGCCAGCTCGCGCATTTCGGGGTCGTCGAGCTTGGCGAGGCTGGCCTGCTCGGCGCGCATGGTAGCGACTTCGGCGGCGGCCTTGGCGACGGGCTCGAGCTCGGAATAGTCGCGGCTGGCGGCAACGAAGTCCGCGCCTTCCAGCGTGCCCGAGGCAAGGCGCGCTTCGAGTTCGGCAAAGCGGCCAGCGATCTGGGCGAGGCGGGTTTCGGAGATGGGCATTACCGGTTATGAGCCAGCGTCTCGACAGCCGTTGCGGTCACGCTACCGTCGCCTCGTATACGCAGCGAAGGGCCATCATTTGTCACTGCAAAAGAGATGAGTGTGTGCGACGGGATCTTGGTGGCCTTGTCGAAGCGTTTGCGCGGCGATCCAGTTGAGATAACGTCCGTCACGTAGCCAGCTTCGCGCAAATTGCGGGCAAGGTGTGTCGCTTCGTGAAGCCGTGTGTCATCCTCAACGACTATTATGGCGTCCAATTGCGCCTCAGCCTTCTCCCCCACCAGCATCGCCAGCCGCTCGATTCCCGCAGCCCAACCCACCGCAGGCGTATGCGGCCCGCCCAGCGTCTCGATCAGCCCGTCGTAGCGCCCACCGCCCAGCACGGTGCCCTGCGCGCCCAGTCGGTCGGTGACGAATTCGAACGCGGTGTGCCGATAATAGTCGAGCCCGCGCACCAAGGCCGGGGCGCGGGTCCATTCCACGCCTGCCGCGTCCAGACCCGAAGTCACTTTGCCGAAAAAGTCCTGCGCCTCGCCGGACAGGAAATCATCGATCTTCGGCGCATCTGCCAAAAACGCTTTGTCGCGCGGATCCTTGCTGTCGAGAATCCGCAGCGGGTTCTTCTCCAGCCGCTCCTGCGAATCCTCGCTGAGCTGGCCTTGCACCGCGCGGAAGTATTCGACCAGTGCGCTGCGCCAGGCATCGCGGCTGGCCCCGTCGCCCAGCGTGTTGAGCATCAGCGTCACGCCATGGGAAACGCCCAGCTCTTTCAGCAACTGATCCGCCATTGCCAGCAATTCGACGTCCGCCTGCGGCTCACCCGCGCCGATGATTTCGGCGTCGATCTGGTGGAACTGGCGGTAGCGGCCTTTTTGCGGGCGCTCATAGCGGAACAGCGGCCCGTGCGTGGCGAGCTTCAGCGGCGCGTGCTGCTGCCAGCCGTTGGTCAGGTAGGCTCGTGCTATCCCGGCGGTGAATTCCGGGCGCAGGGTCAGCGAATCGCCGCCGCGATCCTCGAAGCTGTACATTTCCTTGGAGACGACATCGGTGGTCTCGCCGAGGCTGCGACTGAACACGGCGGTCTTTTCGAACACGGGCATTTCGGCACGGCGGAAGCGATAGAGCTTGCGCACGCGTTCGAAGGTCTCGACGACATGGGCGAAGGCTTCGGCTTCGGCGCCGAAAATGTCCTGTGTGCCCCTGATTGCTTGCGGTGTTTCCATGGGCCGGGCCTCTAGAGCATTTTCAAGTCGGGTGGAAACACCTGACGACTCGTAAAAATGCGGCAATCATGGAATCCGACATTTCTCGCAGGGGGAAAGCGCGCCAATTGCCTTGCAGCGGCGCGATAAGCTGGCACATAGCGGACACATGAGAGAGATACTGAAGGTCGCCCCGTCGCTTCTCGCCCTTGCGCTCGCCGCTTTGCCGTATTCGGTACAGGCACAGGCGGCACAGGCACAGGCCGCGCCGCCGCCTTCACGGTCCCAGCCGATGGCTGTCCCGGTCGTGGATTCGATACCTGATGCAGTCGACGTCGCCTGGCCCGGCGGCACGATGACGCTGGATGTCGATGCCACTGACACAAAGCGCGGGCTTTACCGCGTGGTGCAAACGATACCGCTTGGCCCAAATGTGACCAGGCTGACGTTGCTCCACCCGCAGTGGCTGCCGGGCCATCACGGGCCGCGCGGCACAACCTCCGGCATTGTCGACCTGCGTTTCACCGCTGGCGGCAAGCCGCTGGAATGGAAGCGCGATCCGGTCGATGTGAACGCTTTCCACATCACTGTGCCCGCTGGAAGCCGCGAAGTAGTGGCGCGCTTCATTCACACCTCGCCGCTCCAGCCGAGCGAGGGGCGCATTTCGATGACGCAGGAAATGATGAACCTGCAGTGGGAGCGCGTCAGCCTCTATCCCGCCGGGCACTATGTTCGGCGGCTCAGGATCAGGCCGACTGCGACTTTCCCGCAAGGCTGGACCGCCTATGCCGCGCTCGACGGCATGACCAAAAGCGGCAACCGCGTGACCTGGGCTGAAACCGATTTTGAAACGCTCGTCGATTCACCAGTGCTGGCTGGCATCAATGCCCGCAGCTGGGATCTGGGAGGGGGCATTTCGTTCGATGCCGTGGCCGACAAGCCCGAACATCTCGCATTGCCGACCGAGCGCCTGCCTGCGTTGAAAGCCATGGGCGAAGAAGCGGTGGAGCTGTACGGCGCGCGGCATTACGATCGCTATCATTTCCTCGTCTCGCTCACCGACAAGCTGGGCGATATCGGCCTGGAACACCATCGTTCGAGCGAGAACGGGCTGGACCCGGAAAGCCTCGTCGAATGGGACAAGTTCGATTGGGACCGCAATGTGCTGACGCATGAGCTGTCGCACAGCTGGGTTGGCAAATTCCGCCGGCCTGCGACGATCTGGACGCCTGATTATCGCCAGCCGATGCGTGACAATCTGCTGTGGGTCTATGAAGGCCAGAACCAGTTCTGGGGCTGGGTGCTGGCCGCGCGATCAGGCTTGCAGTCGCGCGAGACAGTGCTGGGCATGATCGCGGGGCAGGCGGCCAATCTTTCCGACCTGCCGGGTCGTGCATGGCGACCGCTGGAAGATACGACGCACGATCCGATCATAACCGCGCGGGCCCCGCTGCCGTATACCTCCATGTCGCGCAGCGAGGATTACTATCAGGAAGGCGCGCTGATCTGGCTGGAGGCAGACCAGATCATTCGCGCGGGCACGGCCGGCCGCAAGGGACTGGACGATTTCGCCCGGGCATTCTTCGGCATCCGCGACGTTGATTGGGGCGAAGTCACCTTCGAGTTCGACGATATCGTGACGGGGCTGAATTCGGTCTATCCCTATGATTGGGCCACATTCCTGCGCACCCGCATCGAACTGCCCGGTCGCCCCGCGCCAATCGCCGGGATCGAAATGAGCGGCTATCGTCTCGTCTGGAAGGAAGAGCCGAACAGTTTTGACAAAGGGCGAATGGAGCAATCGCGGATCAATCTGCTGACCTATTCGCTGGGCATGGCGGTCGACAAGGATGGAGTGGTTGCCAACCCCCGCTGGGACGGGCCGGCCTTCAACGCCGGACTTGTCAGCGGCAGCAAAATCCTTGCGGTCAATGGCATTGTCTATGAACCCGACGTTTTGAAGAAAGCGATTACTGCGGCCAAAGGCGGCAACAAGCCGATCGAGCTGCTGGTGAGGCGCGGCGACCGCATATTCCCTGTCCCGGTCATGTGGAATGGCGGTCTGCGTTATCCTTGGCTTGAGCGTATCGGCGGCGGGCAGGCGCAGTCCGGGCTGGACCGGCTTCTGGCGCCGCGACGCAGGTCTGCCAGTTCCAAATGACAAAGCGCCGCGATCCGCTCAAACCGCCGCCCGCCTGGGGGATTGGCTCTCGCATCGCGCCGCCCCGGTTCGTATTGTTTCTCGTCGTCATGGCAGGAACGGCTGCCTGGTCCCTGTGGCTCGATCAGGCCCGCTTCGCCAGCGCGCTGGTGCGCGGCTTCAATCTGGGCGCGGTCGTCTTCATCATTGCGCTGTGGCCGCTCAGCCGGGATCACACGGCGGCGCAGATGCAAGTGCATGCGCGCGACAACAACGCCAACCGGGCTCTGGTGCTGATGATCACGGTGCTGGTCATGCTGGCGATCATGGCCGCAATCGCGATCGACCTGCCGTCTGCCAAAGGCGGCAATGAATGGGCGCTGGTCAAATTGGTGGTCACGCTGGCGCTGGCGTGGAGTTTCACCAACCTGGTGTTCATGATGCACTATGCCCATGCGTTTTACGCCAGCGGGAAAGGCGGCAAAGGCGTCCGCGGCGGTTTCACCTTCCACGGCACTTCGGAGCCGGATTATTGGGATTTTCTCTACTTTTCCTTCACCGCAGGCATGAGTTTCGCCGCTTCCGACGTCGATGTGACGGACGGAAGGATACGGCGAGTGGTGCTGGTCCAGTGCCTGTTGTCGTTCGTTTTCAACATCGGCGTGATTGCTTTCACGATAAACGCGCTCAGCGGAGGTGGATAGTTCGTTGCGCTGCAGCATGGGCGGCGCTAGAGGGCCCGCCATGCGTATAGACCTCATCCCCGTTGGCGATAATCCGCCCGAAGAAATCAATGTCGTCATCGAAGTTCCGATTGGCGGCGAACCCGTCAAATATGAGCTCGACAAGGACAGCGGAGCGCTGTTCGTCGACCGCATCCTGCACACGCCGATGCGCTATCCCGCCAATTACGGCTTTGTCCCGCATACGCTGGGCGAAGACGGTGATCCGCTCGACGCGCTGGTCATCACGCGTTCGCCGATCATTGCCGGCGCGGTGATCAAGGTGCGCCCGGTGGGCGTGCTGTTGATGGAAGATGACAAGGGCGGCGACGAGAAGCTGATCACCGTGCCCACCAATGCCACTTTCCCCTATTACAGCGAAGTGACCGGCATCATCGACCTGCCGCAGATCGTCACCCAGCAGATCGAGCACTTCTTCCAGCACTACAAGGATCTGGAACCCGGCAAATGGGTCAAGATGAAGGGCTGGGGCGACGGCGACGTTGCCAGGCGTCTGATCGTCGAGGCGCTTGAGCGGGCGAAAAACGCAAAGGTTTAGCTAAAGCGGGCCTGCAGCATCCGCCAGGTTGCGCGCAGGCCCAGGGCATCGCCGCCTTTGGGCCGTCCGGGCTTGCCCATTGGCCGCCAGGCGTATGTATCGAAATGCGCCCAGTCAGCTCCTTCCGGTACGAAGCGGTCGAGGAACAGGGCCGCCACTGATGCCCCGGCAAAGGCATTGCTCTGCGAATTGCCCAGGTCGGCAATGTCGCTCTTCAGGTATTCGCGGTAGCCGTCCCACAGCGGTAGTCGCCAGCACGGGTCGTCACAGCCAGTTCCGGCGGCAAGCAGTGCCTCGGCCGTCGCATCGTTGCGGGCGAACAGCGCGGGCAAGTCTGGCCCCAGAGCGGATCGCGCCGCGCCGGTCAGGGTGGCAAAATCGATGATGAGGTCCGGCTTTTCCTCGCCCGCACGGGTGAGGGCATCGCCAAGAATGAGGCGGCCCTCGGCGTCGGTATTGCCGATCTCGACCGTGATTCCGCTGCGTGATTTCAACACGTCGCCGGGGCGGAAAGCATTGCCCGACACGGCATTTTCCACTGCCGGTATCAGCAGGTGCAGCCGCACCTTGAGACCGGCTGCCATGATCAGCCGCGCCAGTGCCAGCGCATGCGCCGCACCGCCCATGTCCTTCTTCATCAGCAGCATGGCCGAGCTGGGCTTTATGTCGAGCCCGCCCGAATCGAAACAGACGCCCTTGCCGACTATGGCGAGGCGAGGGTGCTTGGAATTGCCCCACTCCAGTTCGATCATGCGCGGCGCATGGCTGCGAGCGGCGGCGCGGCCGACCATGTGCACCATCGGAAATTCGCGCTCCAGCGCGTCGCCTTGCGTCACGCGGAATTCTGCCTTGTGTGCCTTGGCCAGCGCCTCGACTTCTGCCTCGAGCTGTGCCGGGCCCAGATCTTCCGCCGGTGTATTGACCAGATCGCGCACCAGATTGGTCGCGTCCGCCTCCGCCAGCACGCCGTCGATCGCGCGCACTTCGCCAGTCAGCAGAACGCGCGGGCCTTCGCTGCCGGGTTCAGAGCGGTAGCGATCAAAGCGGTATTGCCCGCTCACCCAACCCAGCAGGGCAGGGCCGGGCTCAGCGCCAACCCGGCGATAGGTTCCCTCGGGCAGCACTTCGGCAAGCTTTGCCATGCACCAACTGGAGAGATTTTGCGGATTGGCTACCCCGGCCACCACGAACCAGGGATTAGCCGCATCGGGGCCATCGGGCACGATTGCATATTCGTAACCCCCGCCTTCGAATTTCTGCGCGGCCAGCGCGGCGCGCTGCGGCGCGCTCAGTGAGCGGAGAAAGTCTGGCAGGCTTTCCTTGTTCACAAGGTGAATCGCGGTGGCTGGCTGCCCCTTGTCGGGCTGGATCAATGGTTGTTTGTTTGTCATGCTGCGCGATCCTAACCGCAGCGGCATTGATAGTGCGAGAGGAAAAGCAAATGCGGCGATACTGGACCATAGCGATTGCCCTGCCTCTGCTGGCCGGCTGCCAGAAAAGCGAGACTGCGCCCGAGGCCGCGCCGAGCGCCACTGCCGCACTTGCCGCACCGTCCGCCGCCGCAACCGCCGCTGCCTCCGAAACGCCAAATCCGGGCACTGCCAGATCAGTCGAAGAGGAAAACGAGCTTTTCGCTTTCGACTACAGCTATCCGGTCGAAGCAGGCGTAATTCCGACGCTCAGAGCCGTGCTCGATGCCGATATTGCCCGCCAGCGCGACGAACTGGGAAAAGAGGCGCGCGAAGGACGCGACGAGGCGAAGAAGGGGGGCTTCGACTTCCAGCGCCACGATCGATCGGTCGGCTGGAAAGTGGTTGCGGATTTGCCCGGCTGGCTCAGCCTGTCCGCCGATGTCGGCGGCTATTCGGGCGGTGCACATCCCAATCATGGCTATGACGCGATGGTCTGGGACAAGGCCGCGGCCCAGCGGCTGAAGGCCAGCGACATGTTCCTCTCCCCTCAGGCGCTGTCGCGGGCCATCCGCCCCGATTTCTGCCGCGAAATTGACAAGCAGCGCGCGGCGCGGCGCGGTTCGCCGGTCAACCGCAAGAGCGGCGATCCTTTCGACGAATGCATCGACCCGTTGGAAAGCACGGTCATTCTCGGCTCGTCCAACCGCAAGGCCTTCGACCGGATCGGCATTCTGGTCGCCCCCTATGAAGCCGGCCCCTATGCCGAGGGCGACTATGAAGTGACATTGCCGGTGACCGCGAGCGTGCTGGCGGCCGTGAAGCCCCAATACAAACCAACTTTCGTCATTAAAAAATAGCGCGCATGGCCTGCGGCGGTGCGGCGCGCCAATATCGCGCTCGCAATTTGTCCGGCCGATCGCTAAATGGCGAGGCATGACACAGTACCAGACAGTTGGCCCGGACGAGACTATGCTGCGCGACGGCACGATCAAGCTCCATGGCCCGGAAGCCTTTGAAGGCATGCGCCGCGCCGGGCGGCTGGCGGCGGAAAACCTCGATGCGCTGGTGCCGCTGGTGCAGCCAGGAGTGACGACGCAGGCGCTCGACGACTTCGTGCGCACGTTCACCCTCGATCACGGCGCGGTGCCGGCAACGCTGGGCTACCGCGGTTATGCCCATTCGTGCTGCATTTCGATCAACCACGTGGTTTGCCACGGCATTCCCTCGGACAAGATCCTGAAGGACGGCGACATCGTCAATATCGATGTCACCCCGCTGCTCGATGGCTGGCATGGCGATTCAAGCCGCACATACCTGGTCGGCGACGTGCCGCTGAAAGCGCGGCGCTTGGTGGAAGTGACTTACGAATGCCTGATGCTCGGCGTCGAACAGGCGCGTCCGGGCAATCACCTGGGCGATATCGGCGCGGCCATCCAGCGCCATGCCGAAGCCAACCGCTTTGGCGTGGTGCGTGAATTCTGCGGCCATGGCACGGGCCGCCTGTTCCATGATGCGCCGGAAGTTGTCCACGCCGCGCGTCCGGGAACTGGCCCGCTGCTGAGGCCGGGCATGTTCTTCACCATCGAACCGATGATCAACCTCGGCAAGGCGCCGGTCAAAATGCTGGATGACGGCTGGACTGCCGTGACGCGGGATCGCTCGCTCTCGGCCCAGTTCGAACATTCGCTGGGCATTACCGAAGATGGCTGCGAAGTGTTCACGGCGAGCCCGAAGGGGCTGGACAAGCCGCCTTATTGATCCGGCGTCATCCCGGACTTGATCCGGGACCGGTGGCCGCATCGAAACGAGGTTGCGCCTGGACGCCACCGGTCCCGGGTCAAGCCCGGGACGACGTCAGCCCCGCGCTGCCCTGATCGCCGCCCCCGCCGCAAACGGGGCAAGGGCCAGCAGCACAAGGCTCGCTGCCGCTGTCAGTGCCAGCCCACTGTCCCCCGCGCTCGCCAGACTCCCCGCGCCGAAAATCAGCAGCGGCACAGCCAGCGGGATCACCAGGAGCCCGCCCAGCGCCGCGCCGCCCTTGAGGCCCGAGGTCAGGGCCGCCACGGTCACGCCCAGCGCGGCGAGGCCGGGCGTTCCTGCCAGCAGGCCCAGTTCTACCATGCAAAGCGTCTCGCTCTCCAGGCCCAGCAATGCCGAAGCGGGCAGGGCGGCCAGCATCAGCGGCGGGCCGAAGCTCAGCCAATGTGCCACAATGCGCACCAGCACGATCCACTCCTCGGCAATCCCGCGCAGCGCCCACTGGTCGAAGAAGCCAAGTTCAATGTCTGGCTCGATCAGCCGGTCGAGCGGCAGGATTGCTGCCAGCAGCGCCGCCACCCAGATCACCCCGCCGCCGCTGCGCGCAAGCAGTTCGGGATCAGGCCCGACGGCAAAGGGAAAAAGCATGGCGACGGCGAGGAAGAACAGCACCGGCAGGGTCGCACCGCCTCGCCGGCCGCCAAGGAGCAACATGGCCAGGTCGCGGCGCAGCAGTTGAAGCAAATGGGCGCTCACAATGCGTAATCCGCCAGGTCGAGCCGCGCCATGCCGGGTAGGGCGAAAGGCTGGTGCGAGGCGATGACGCAGATGCCGCCGCTTGCGCAGTGCTCCGCCGCCAATGCTTCGGCAAGCGCAGCGGCATCCTTGTCCAGCCCGTTGAGCGGCTCGTCGAGCAGCCATATTGCCGCGCGTTGGCCAAGCAAGCGGGCGAAGGCCGCGCGCTTGATCTGGCCGGTGGAGAGATACCGCACGGGCACATCCATCAGATTCGCAAGGCCAAGCCGGTCCGCGCCGTTATCTTCCCTGCCATCCATGCCTTGCCAGAAAGCCAGCGCCTTGCCGAGCGGCAGGCCGGGATCGAGTGCGGCGTGCTCGTCGAGCAGACCAACTTGGCCTTCGCGCTCCAGCGCGCCGGCATAGGGCGGCATCAGCCCCGCCAGGATGCGCAGGAGGCTCGATTTGCCGATGCCATTGGTGCCGGCGACCTGCAATGCATCACCCGCCTTCAGGCTGAATGACAGCCCGGTGAACAGCACCCGGTCGCCGCGTCGGCAGGCAATGTCACGCGCGGCGAGGTGGCAGGCTTGCATGTTGCGGGTCGATAGGGGAAACCGGCCGCACTGCCAAGGAGCGCCGCCCATGCCGATTGCCCGCCTCACAGAAGCCCAGCGCGAGGCTGCACTGACCGCATTGCCCGCCTGGACCTTGCGCCCGGATGGCCTGGCCATTTCGCGCGATTTCAAATTTACCGATTTCAACGCGGCGTTCGGATTCATGGCCCGCGTTGCGCTGGCGGCGGAAAAAGCGGATCATCATCCCGAGTGGTCAAACGTCTATAACAAGGTGCATATCACGCTGACCACGCACGATGCGGGCGGGTTGAGCGCTCGCGATGTGGCATTGGCCAAGGTGATCGACGGGGCTGCGTGACGCGCTGCAGCGCCCTGCAAATGACTCCGCACAACTTATAATTAAGCATTCGAACGCTAGAAAAAGGCGGTAATGCAGCCGCCCTTCATCAGTAAGTCCTATGCCACCGTGCTCGACATCGTGCGCTTCGCTTGCGCGCTCGTCGTCATGGTTTGCCATACTGCGGGGGGCGGTCTCTTTTACAATGGCCGATGGCCGTTTGCAGAGCGGCCATCGCATTACAGCGTCATTATTTTCTTCGTGCTGTCTGGCCTTGTCATAAGTGCGTCGATTACCGAGCGTCAGGCCAGCCTGAAGGCTTATGCAATTTCGCGCCTGACGCGGATCTGGCCAGTCGCAGCTGCAGGCGTGGCATTTTCAATATGGCTTCATTTCGGCTTTCTTGCCCGAACCGGGGGAGTCCCTGACGGCTACGGCGCGGAACTTGGCAAATCCGCACTGTTGGCTCTGGGCTTCCTCAGCCAGAGTGGCTTTGGCGGCGATCTTGGCTGGAACTACGCCTACTGGTCGCTGTGCTATGAAGTCTGGTACTATGCGCTGTTCGGAGCTTTCTTCTTTCTTCGCGGCCCGCTGCGCCTCGCCATTTTGGCGGTCATGGCGCTTGTCGCCGGATGGAAAATACTGCTGTTGATGCCGGTTTGGCTGGCAGGCGTCTGGCTAAACCGGGCCGCGTGGCCCCGCACAATCACAATCGAGCGGACGCCTGTCCTGCTGCTGGGAAGTGCCATTGCCATGCTGCTATTGACCCGATGGGATATGCCGATGCTGTTCACGCTGCGCGACATCGTGCCAGTCTCGCTTGGCCTGTCGGAATGGTTTGTCAGCGACTATGTGGCAGCTATCATCATTGTTGTGACGCTGGCGGCGTTGCGCCCGCTGGCAGAGAAAAATGCCGAAACCCTTGAGCGCGTTGCCCGGCCAGCCGCCTATGCCGCTGGCATTTCATTCACGATATACCTGTTCCATCCGCCCGTTGCCATGCTCCTTCACCTTGCCGGCCTGCCAGCTGGCGACACGGTGATTCATCTGGTGGTGCCAATCGGCCTGATTCTTGCCCTCTGTGCCCTGATTGCCGAACTCGTCGAACGGCGCACACCTGCGCTTCGCCGCGCCGTTACGCAAATCCTTGCCAGCCGAAAGTCGGGCCTGGCGACTTCCGGCTAAAGCGCCGGATTATTATAGCAATGCCAGGTGAAGATCGCGGCGGCGCCGCGGTGCGGGCGCCAGTTTTCCGCCAGTTCGCGCGTGCGCTTTTCCGTGGGGCGCTCGGGCAGGCCCAGCAATTTGTGCAGCCCGGCCTGCACGGCCAGGTCGCCCGCGGGCCAGATATCGCCGCGTCCTTCGGCGAATAGCAGATAGATTTCGGCAGACCAGCGGCCGATGCCCTTGATCAGGGTGAGGCGGGCAATGGCCTCCTCGTCGTCCAATGGCAAATTGTCGAAATCGACTTCGCCCGCCACGACCAGTTCGCACAGCGAGCGCATATAGACTTGCTTCTGACGTGAAAGGCCGCAGGCGCGCAGATCGTCAAAGCTTGCGGACAGGACTCGCTGCAGATCGGGCTCGGTGCCGGCAAAGTCCTCAAACTTGCGCCACATCGATGCTGCCGCCGCCACGCTGACTTGCTGCCCCACGATCGTGCGCATCAAAGTGGTGCAGCCGCGTGGTCGGATGCGCGGCTCGGGATAGCCGGCAATCGCCAGCGCGCGCGCCACGCCAGGTTCGAGCGCGGCCACGCTGTCCAGGCCGGTGCGGATTGCCTTGGCGCTCAAACCCATTCCCGTCGTTCCTTCTGCCGTGGCTTGGACTCCTCCCGCCACACTCCCGCCAAACCAACACCTTGCCAAACTGCGGGGGTTTCACTAGCAGCCGCGCAAATGCGCCCGAAGGCACTCGAAGCGACCAGTTCAGAGGATCATCACTCATGCCCAATATCACAGTCGTCAACCAGTCCGGCGAAGAAACCACGATTGAAGCGAGCACGGGCCGCACGCTGATGGAAGTTATTCGCGACAATGGCTTTGACGAGTTGCTGGCGCTATGCGGCGGATGCTGCTCCTGCGCGACGTGCCACGTCCATATCGACCCCTCGTTCATGGACAAGATGCCCAAGCTCAGCGAAGACGAAAGCGACCTGCTCGACAGCTCCGATCACCGCAACGAATATTCACGCCTTTCTTGCCAGGTGCCAGTCACTGATGCGCTCGACGGTCTACGCGTGACGATTGCCCAGGAGGACTGATCCCTGGGGGATTATCCCAAGAGGATTGATAAGGCGCCCCGCGCGCCCTAGTTCTCCTGCCATGACCGCACCCGCGCAAGCCAGCACGCTCGACCTGATAGGCAATACCCCGCTCGTCCTGCTCAAGGGGCCGAGCGAGGCTGCTGGCTGCGAAATCTGGGGCAAATGCGAATTTGCCAATCCCGGCGCCTCGGTCAAAGACCGGGCGGCGCTCTGGATCGTGCGCGATGCCGAGGCCAAAGGGCAGCTGAAGCCGGGCGGAACGATTGTCGAAGGCACGGCAGGCAATACCGGCATTGGCCTTGCTTTGGTTGCGAATGCACTGGGCTACAAGACGATCATCGTCATGCCTGAGACGCAGAGCCGCGAGAAAATGGACACTTTGCGCGCGCTCAGGGCCGAATTGGTGCTGGTGCCTGCGGCGCCGTTTTCCAACCCGGGCCATTTCGTCCACACATCGCGGCGGTTGGCGGAAGAAACCGAGGGCGCGATCTGGGCCAACCAGTTCGACAACATCGCCAATCGCAAGGCCCATATCGAATCGACCGCGCCCGAAATCTGGGAGCAGATGGAAGGCCGGATTGACGGCTTTACCTGTGCCGCGGGCACGGGCGGGACAATTGCCGGCGTCGGCATGGGCCTTAAGGCGTTGGATGAGAACGTGGTCATTGCGCTGAGCGATCCGCACGGCGCGGCGCTGTTCAATTATTACGCGCACGGAGAGCTGAAAGCGGAAGGCACTTCGGTGGCAGAGGGCATCGGCCAGGGGCGGATCACTGCCAATCTCGAGGGCGCGCCGATCGACGATCAATTCCGCATCTCGGATGCTGAGGGAATGGATTGGGTTGCGCGGCTGCTGGCCGATGAAGGCCTTTGCCTTGGATTGTCATCGGGCATCAATGTCGCAGGGGCAGTAGCGCTGGGGCGCAAGCTGGTGTCTCAGGGTCGCAAGAGCCCGCGCATTGCCACGATCCTGTGTGATACAGGCTTTCGCTACCTGTCGTCGCTCTACAATCCGGCCTGGTTGCGCGAGAAAGGCTTGCCGGTCTTCCCTTGGCTGGCGTGATCGGCTAAAGGAGTGGGGATGGCTTCCACAAACCAGCCACAACTGGCGCGTACGGTCGCAGCGCCCCAGCATTACGCACCTCCCTCCACGCGGGAGATTCGTGCGCAAACTGTGCATCGCCTGCTGATCGGACTGGCGGGTCTCGCCGGGATGCTGCTGCTTGTCAGCCTCGCCAACATCATCATGAACCGCGCGCAGCAAGCCGATGGCGACATGCGCGCGCCGCAGGGAGTGAATAGCGCAAAGGCTGGCAGCGATCCTTTGGCCGACATCGGCGTCGCCCCCGCCGCCGCGCCGTCCGAGCCCAACGCAACCGCCAAGGCCGCCCATTAGAGTTTTTCCGGAGCTGTTTCTGCTTGCGGCGGCATTAGCATTGGCGAGCTGCGCGCGCGGCGATCCGCCAGTTTCCCCGCAGCATGAGAGTTCCGTCGGCGCTGTCGGCCTGTTCACGACTTTGCCCATCCTCTGGGCGGAGACTGAGGATCTCGCCGACCATTTGCGTGGTGATGTGCCGCCGCACTGGGTGCTGACGGCGCTTCGCCGCCGGGGCGAAGTGAAGCCCATCGACAGCATGATGCCAGTCCTAAATGGCGACGGCGGCACTGACTCGCCACTCGACGGCCTTCGCCTGCTTGTGATGGCCCAGCCGCGCGCGCTCGCGCCGGAAGAAAATGTCGCGCTCGATGCCTGGGTGAGCGCCGGAGGAAACTTGCTGCTGTTCGCCGATCCGATGCTCACAGAGGAATCGACTTATGGGCTCGGCGACCGGAGGCGGCCTCAGGACGTGGTCCTGCTGTCGCCAATTCTCGATCACTGGAAGCTGCGGCTCGAATTCGATGAAGATCAGCCCGCCGGCGAACACCAGGTCAGACTTGGCCCCGTGATCATGCCTGTCGACCTCCCTGGCCGGATCGCCATTGCGCCTGACGCGCGGCACTGCAGCCTTCTGGCGGATGCGGTGGTGGCCGATTGCCGGATAGGCAGGGGCAGGTTGATGCTGGTGGCTGATGCGGCCTTGCTGGCCCGAGGCCGTGTCTCAGCCGGTAGTGAAGGGGATGGGGCGGCTGCGCTTGATTGGCTGCTTGCCACGCTCACGGGCCAGCCTCGCGCGGAATAACGGGCGAGATCGGGGACAGAGCGGGACAGATGTGGAAAATTCCCGCAAATCCGCGTCTTGCGCCAACAAATTACGGAAACATAATAAGAACAAAGATCTATGCTGGCCATCTATCATCATGAAAAATAATGGTAAATTTTTTAGTCCCCAAAAATCCCTGAAAATCCCCAAAAATCCCTTCCCTCTGCGGCCTGTGCGAGTTAATAAACTCGTCCATCGGCATGATAGTCCGCCCGATTCCGCCCTGGCGGAATAAGCCTGTTCGCGCTCGCGTCAGGCAACGGGGAAGTCTTGCCGAAGCCAGGGGTGGTCCAACGTTCATGGGCCGGCGCTTGAGGGGTGGTTTTGGTGGAGGCTTACAAGCCATACGGATATAGCGGTCAGGACTTTTCGTCGCAGGACGAAAAGGGCCGTTTCGTCCTGCCGCTCCCCTTCCGCAAAAGTGTTGCCCGGGCCAGCGAAGGCCAGAACGTGCTGTGCCTCGCCAAGCACAATCGCTGGAAGTGTCTGACTGGCTTTGGCACCAGCCGCACCGACGGTTTCGAGATCGAACTGGACCGTGAGGAATCGCGGTCGACCACGCTTGGCAAGGATTTTGACCGTGACGTCCGCTCCGGCCAGCTCTGGACTTTCACCACCGTCCCCTTCGACGACAGCGGCCGTTTCCTGATGCCGGAAAAACTGCTCGGCATCGCCAATATCGGCAGCCAGCTCTATTTCCGTGGCGGCAGCCCCTTTTTCACGATCTGGAATCCCGAAGAGCTCGCAAAGATGGGCGAGGACTGGGAAAGCGATCAGGTCGCCTGCGCATTGATGCAGCGCGATGCGCTGGCAAAGGCAAAGCGCAAATGAGCGCCGCACCGCACATCCCTGTCTTGCTGGACGAAGTGATCGAAGCCTTGCAGCCGCAAGCGGGCTCGCTGATAATCGACGCCACTTTCGGGGCAGGGGGCTATAGCCGCCGCCTGCTGGACGCGGGCGTGACCGTCCACGCATTCGACCGTGATCCCGATGCCATTGCGGCTGCACAGGCTTGGCCCGAAACCCGCGAGCAGCCGCCGCGCCTTGTGCTCCATGCCCGCCGTTTTTCCGAAATGCTCGACGCCATGGCGGAAGCGGGCGTGGCGCAGGTCGATGGCCTGGTCATGGATATCGGCGTATCCTCGATGCAGCTCGACCAGGCGCAGCGCGGTTTTGCTTTCGCCGCCGATGGCCCGCTCGACATGCGGATGAGTCAATCCGGACCCAGCGCCGCCGATTTCGTCAACGAAGCTGACGAAACCGCGATTGCCGATGTGCTCTATCGCTATGGCGAGGAGCGCCAGTCGCGCCGAATTGCCCGCGCCATAGTCGCAGCCCGCCCGCTGGAGACGACAGGTGAACTCGCACGCGTGGTGCGCAAGGCCCTGGGCTACCGTGCAGGCGCACCGAAAGACCCCGCAACGCGCAGCTTCCAGGCGATCCGCATCCACGTCAACGGTGAGCTCGATGAACTGGAAGCGGGATTGCACGCTGCCGAATGTCTGCTGAAGAGCGGCGGCCGGCTGGCAGTGGTGAGCTTCCACAGCCTGGAAGATCGCATCGTCAAACAGTTCCTGCGCGAGGCCAGCGGCGGCGCTTCCGCCGGTTCTCGCCATTTGCCCGTCGCGGCTAAGCCCGATCCCGCCCGGTTCGATCTGCTCGGCAAGGCAGTGCGCGCCGGCGAGACGGAACTGGCGCGCAATCCGCGCGCGCGCTCGGCCGTGCTGCGCGCTGCAATCCGCACCGAAACTCCACCGCGTGACTGGCATCAGAGCCAAAGGAGGGCTGCATGAACATCAACCGCGATCGCGCCCGTTCGATCGGATGGGCATTCCTGCTGACGATTTGCTTTGCGCTGACCATGGCGCTGACCGTGCGGGTCAATGCGCTCAAGAGCGAAGTGCGCCTTGCCGAGCGTCAGCTGATCGCTCTCAAGCGTGAGAAAGTATTCCTCGAAACCGAGTTCGAAACACGCGGCAACCAGCAGCAGCTGCGCGCTCTCAACGACATCGAGTTTGGTTACCAGGCACCAACCGCAGGCCAGTATCTGGAAGGTGAGCGCCAGCTTGCCGCCCTCGGCAAGCCTGCTGCCGCCGACGCACCAGCGCCGGTTCGCGTTGCGGCGGCGATTGAGGAACGAGACGAACTGCCTTTCGTCGCGATGGTCTCGCCGCTGACTGGCAAGGCCGTTGCCGCCGAGGCGAAAGGCCACTCAACAGACAAGCCCGTCGACGCCGCCGGGCTGGACCGCAAGCTTTCGCGCATCGTCGCCAGGGAGGCCATGCAGGAATGAGCCCCGTCAGCGTCACAGCAACGATCGCGCCCGGCCGACGCCAGCTGGTCAATGTTCGTCGTCAGATGATCCTGACGGCGAAATTGCGCCTATTGCTGTTGCTCGCCGTTTTCGCGGCAGTGGCGCTGTGTGCTTTGATGCGGATTGCCTTGCTCGGAATTCTGGAACCCGCAGCCTCGCGCCAGTCGATGGCCGAGGCGCTGCTGCCCCCGCGCGGCGATATCGTCGATCGCAACGGCGTTGCGCTGGCCCGTGCATTCCCGGCCTATTCGCTATGGTTCAACCCTGACGCTCTCGGCGATGGCGGCCCGCCGCTGGTCCGCAGCCCGCAGGAAGTCGCCGCCGCGCTTGTCCAGATTTTCCCCGATGAGGATCCTGCGCGGCTTGCCGCCATTCTCAGCGCGGGCAAGCCGGCCTATCTGCGCCGCCGAATCCTGCCCGAGGAAGCCAACCGCGTGCATGCCCTCGGCGAGCCGGGACTTGAATCGCCCTTCGAGAACGAGCGGCTCTATCCGCAAGGTTCCATGGCGGCGCATGTGCTGGGCTTCGTCGCGGCTGACGGGCATGGCCGGGTGGGCATGGAACAGGTCTATGACGCCCGCCTGACTGATCCGGTGATGCGCGGCACGCCCACAGCATTGTCGCTCGACATGCGCGTGCAGGGCGCGCTGGAAGACGAGCTGGACCGTGGCATCCGCGAAACCGCGGCAATCGGCGCGGCTGGCATCGTGCTCGATGTCGACACGGGTGAAGTCCTGGCGCTGGCATCGCTGCCATCGTTCAATCCCAACCTGATCGACGGAGCAGGAGCGGCCAATATCTTCAATCGCTTCACCAACCAGGTCTATGAACTGGGTTCGACTTTCAAGCCGATCACTGTCGCCGCCGCGATCGATGCGGGCGTTGTGACAGACCTGTCCCGCCGCTATCCGTCCGACAGGCCGCTCAAAGTCGGCAATCAGGAAATCCGCGACAGCCACAACCTTGGCGCATCGCTCAATATTCCCGAAGCCCTGATCCACTCGTCGAACATCGTCACCGCGCAAGTGGCCGATCAGCTTGGCAGCGACCGGCTCAATGCGACAATGCGCTCGCTGGGCATGAACGAGCGCCCCTATATAGAACTGCCCGCACGCGGCTTTCCGCTGTGGCCGAGCGGCAAATGGTCGCGCATCACGACAATGACTGTGTCCTACGGCCACGGCATTGCCGTAACCCCGCTGCACCTTGCCTCGGCTTACGCGGCGCTGGTCAACGGCGGCATCTGGCGCCCGGCGACGCTCGAAAAGATCGGCGCGGGTCAGGCACCTGCGGGCCGCCGCATCTGGAAAGCCTCGACCAGCGCGCGCATGCGCCAGTTGCTGCGCATGATCGTCGTCGACGGCACAGGCAAGAAAGCCGATGCGCCGGGCTACCGGGTTGGCGGCAAGACCGGCTCGGCGGAAAAGCCGGGTGCCAATGGTTATCGCAAGAGCTCCCTCGTCTCCACTTTTGCCGCCGCTTTCCCGATGGATCGTCCGCGTTACGTGATCATTGCCATGCTCGACGAGCCGCAGGGAACTGCCGCCACGTCCGGCCAGCGCACCGCCGCCTGGAATGCCGCGCCGATTGTCGGCCGGGTCGTGCCCCGCATTGGTCCGCTGCTGGGCATCATGCCTGATGATGGCCGCGACGTGGACATTTCCGACCTCTCACCACTGGTCCATGGCGGCCACGACGAATGAAACTGGCCGAGATCGCCTCTCGCGCCGGCGTGGCTTTGCCAGCTCGTGGGGCTGACGGCGCGGATGCGGCTGTCACAGGCTTTGCCATCGATCACCGCAAGGTTGCACCGGGAACTGTGTTTGGCGCCTTTCAGGGCACGAAAGTGAATGGCGAGGAATTCATTCCCGCAGCAATCGCCGCGGGCGCGGTGGCAGTTGTCGCCCGCGCCGAGGCGGCCGTTGCCGGGGCCGTCCATATCCCGGCCGATGAACCGCGCCGCACGTTCGCCCGCCTCGCCGCCCAGTTCTTCACGCCCGTGCCGGGCACGGTGGTTGCGGTCACGGGCACTAACGGCAAAACGTCAGTGGCCGAAATGACCCGGCAGCTCTGGCGCATGGCGGGGCGCAGCGCTGCTTCGATCGGAACGCTCGGCGTCACGACCAGCGATGAATCGGTCTCCACCGGGCTGACAACGCCTGACATCGTTACTTTTCTTGCCAATGTCAGCGGCCTTGCCCGCGAGGGTGTCACTCATCTGGCTTATGAGGCATCGAGCCACGGCCTTGCCCAGTTCAGGGGTGAGGGTTTGCCGGTTGCTGCTGGTGCCTTCACCAATCTCAGCCGCGATCACCTCGACTATCATGCGACGATGGAAGACTATTTCGCCGCCAAGATGCGCCTGTTCGGCGAAGTCGTGGGCAACGGCGGCGCAGCAGTGATCTGGGCTGACGATGCCTGGTCCGGCAAAGCCATCGATCACGCTGAGCGGCGCGGGCTGCGATTGTTCACTGTGGGCGAGAAAGGTACTGCGCTGCGCCTCGTTTCGCGAGCGCCCAGCCAGCTTGGCCAGACGCTCGAAATCGAGCACGAGGGCGAGCGCTGCAAAATCGCGCTGCCGCTGATTGGCGCTTATCAGGCCGCCAATGCGCTGGTCGCTGCCGGGCTGGTGCTGGCGACAGGCGGAAGCAGCGCAGCCACTTTCGATGCCATGGCGCGACTTCAACCCGTGCGCGGGCGGCTGGAGCGCGCGGCGATCTCGCGTGCCGGCGCGCCGATCTATGTCGACTATGCCCACACGCCCGACGCGCTCGAGGCCGCGATTGCGGCATTGCGGCCGCATGCGAAGGGCCGCGTGATCGTGGTCTTCGGGGCGGGCGGTGACCGCGATCAGGGCAAGCGACCGGAAATGGGCCGCGCCGCAACGGCTCATGCCGATTTGGTCATCGTCACTGATGATAATCCGCGCGGCGAAGATCCCGCAGCGATCCGCGCAATGGTCATGGCCGGCGCCAGCGAAGCGCTGGAAATCGGCGATCGCCGCGCCGCTATTGCTGCCGCGCTCGCCGAAGCCGGCGCTGACGACATTGTTCTGATTGCTGGCAAAGGCCACGAGCAGGGCCAGATTGTCGGCCGGGGTGCAGACATGCGCATCCTGCCTTTTGATGACCTCGCGGTCGCCCGCGAAATTGCCGCTTCCTCGCCAAGGACCTGACTGATGAACGCTATCCGCCAAATTCTTGAATGGCCGCTCGCCGCCAATGACGATTTTCCTCTGGCGCTGTGGGATGCGGAAACGCTCGCCGAAGTGATGGCCGGTAAGGCTTCCGCGCTGTTCACGGCATCGGGCGTGGAAATCGATTCGCGCGATGTGCGCGAGGGCGATCTGTTCTTCGCGCTGAAGGGCGACAGCATGGACGGGCACCAGTTCGTCGATGTCGCGATCGGCAAAGGCGCGGCCGCGGCTGTCACCAGCCAGGCTTCGGCGAAGGCGCACATTCAGGTGGCGGACACGATGGCGGCGCTGGTTGCGCTTGGCCAGGCCTCGCGCGCGCGCAGCAAGGCGACAATCATCGGCGTGACAGGCTCAGTCGGGAAGACCGGCGTGAAGGAAGCAATCTTTGCCGCGCTCGACCGGGCCAGCCGCGGCGGCGCGCACCGTTCGGTCAAGAGCTATAACAATCACGTCGGCGTGCCGCTCAGCCTTGCCCGCATGCCCGCACGCAGCCGCTATGGCATTTTTGAAATGGGCATGAACAATGCCGGTGAAATTGCGGAACTGACACGCCAGGTTCGCCCGCACATTGCCGTGATCACCACCATTGCGCCCGCACACATCGAAAACCTTGGCAGCGAAGAAGCGATCGCGGATGCCAAAGCAGAGATTTTTGCCGGGCTTGAAGGCGTGGACGGCATGCCTCCCACGGCAGTCATCCCGGCAGATAGCCCGCACTTTCAGCGCCTCAGAGCAAAAGCGAAGGCCTGCGGGGCGAAAGTCGTCTCGTTCGGCCGCGCCGCCTATGCCGACGTGCGCCTGTTGGATGCCGTGGAAGCGCCCGGCGGCGGCTCGCTGGTAACGGCGGAAATCCGCGATCCGATCGCGGGTGACCGGCGGCTTTGCTATACGGTCGCCGAGCCCGGCGATCACTGGGTGACCAATTCGCTGGCCGTCATGGCGGCTGTGCGGGCTGCCGGAGCAGATCTTGGCGCGGCGGGCCTGGCACTGGCGGAAATGACCGGCCTTGCCGGACGCGGCGCGCGGGCTGAGATTGCCGTCGATGGCGGCACTGCCCTGCTGATCGATGAGAGCTACAATGCCAATCCCGCCTCGATGCGCGCCACGCTGGCGCAGCTGGGCCGCACGGATGCGCGCCGCCGCATTGCCGTCCTGGGTTCGATGAAGGAGCTTGGCAGCCACGGTCCGGATTTCCATGCAGGCTTGGCCCAGCCGCTGATTGAGGCGGGAGTCGATTATGCCATCTTGGTGGGTGAAGAAATGGATGCGCTAGCCAAGGAACTTGGAAAGGCTGAACTGGGGAAACTTGGGGGCGGTGCGCTTGGCAAAACCGTGGCTCACGCGCATTGCCAAAGCCCGGCCGAAGCGCAGGCGGCGTTGCAGGAATTCGGCTTGCAGCGCGGTGATGCAATTCTGGTGAAGGGGTCGAATTCGGTGGGCCTGGGCAAGCTGGTGGCGGCGCTGACGACACAGCGGGCCTAAGCTGCCGGAGTCCGGCCAAGAAAGTAGGTTCGTGGGTCCATGCTCTATCTGATTGCCGAGCAATTTCATTTCGAAGGCCTGGCGAACCTTATTCGCTATCAGAGTTTCCGCGCCGGTGCCGCCCTGATGACGGCGCTTTTCATCGGGCTCGTTATCGGACCGCGCTTCATTGCCATGCTGCGTGTCCGTCAGGGCAAGGGACAGCCGATCCGCGAAGACGGCCCGCAGAGCCATCTGGCAAAGCGCGGCACGCCGACGATGGGCGGGCTGATGATCCTGATTTCGCTGGTCGTTTCCATGCTGCTGTGGATGGATCTGACAAACCCGTTCGTCTGGGCCTGCCTGGCCGTAACCACGGGCTTCGGCGCGATCGGCTTCATGGATGATTACGACAAAGTCACAAAGCGCAGCCACAAGGGTGTTTCGGGCAAGATCCGGCTGCTCGCGGAATTTGTCGTCGCCGGAGTCGCCTCGGCGCTCATCGTCAGCCAGATCAGCACCAATCTCTATGTGCCGTTTCTGTCTGGCCACTACATACCGCTCGGCCCGATCTATTACGTTTTTGCCGCCTTTGTCATGGTCGGCGCGGGCAATGCCGTGAATCTCACCGACGGGCTCGACGGCCTCGCTACCATGCCGGTGATCATTGCCGCAGGCGCTTTCGCGATCATTGCCTATCTTGCCGGACGCGCGGACTATTCGGCCTATCTGGGCATTCCGCATGTGCCGCGTGCCGGCGAACTGGCGATACTGTGCGCAGGCATAATGGGCGCGGGCCTGGCCTTCCTGTGGTTCAATGCGCCGCCCGCCGCCGTCTTCATGGGCGATACCGGCAGTCTGGCGCTGGGCGGAGCGCTCGGCGCGATTGCGGTCGCCGCGCACCACGAGATTGTCCTGGCGATCATTGGCGGGCTTTTTGTGCTCGAGGCCGCTTCCGTGATCATCCAGGTGTTCTGGTTCAAACGCACGGGCCGGCGCGTGTTCCGCATGGCGCCGATCCACCACCATTTCGAACAGAAAGGCTGGGCGGAATCTACTGTTGTCATCCGCTTTTGGATCGTCTCGATCGTGCTGGCTGTGATAGGCCTGTCGACATTGAAATTGCGGTGAGCGAGGCGGAATGATCGTCAGCAGCGCCTTTGCCGGAAAGCGTTACGCGGTTCTTGGCCTTGCCCGTTCGGGCTCGGCCGCCGTGGCGACGCTGCTGGCCAGCGGCGCGGCGGTAACGGCATGGGATTCGCGTGAGGAGCCGCGGCAGGTGCTGGGCGCCAGATATGGCGATGCGCTGGCTTTCGAAGATCCCACAACTGCGGACCTGACAGGCTTCGATGGCGTGCTGGTTTCACCCGGTGTTCCGCTCAATCGCCACCCGATTGCCGAAGCGGCGGCGAAATATGGCGTGCCAGTGATTGGCGACATCGAATTGTTCGCGCTTGCACGGGCAGACTTGCCCGCGCACCGCGTGGTCGGGATTACCGGGACGAACGGCAAGAGCACAACCACCGCGCTTGTCCAGCACTTGCTCAAGAGCGCGGCATTGCCCGTCCGTATCGGCGGCAACATCGGTCTGCCGATCCTGGAGCAAGAGCCACTCGCCGCAGGCGGCATTTACGTACTCGAGCTGTCGAGCTTCCAGATCGATCTGACACGCAGCCTGCATTGCGAAGTGGCCGCCCTGCTGAACATCACGCCTGATCATCTCGATCGCTACGCCGATTTTGCCGCTTATGCCGCATCCAAGGCGCGCTTGCTTGCCATGCAGCTGCCGACCCAGCATGCAGTGTTTGGTGTGGGGGATGGCGAGACTTCGGCGATTGCCGATGTCGAGAGCCTGCGGCGTTCCGGCGAATTCATCCACCGGGTCAGCGGCGGAGACCTGGTATCTCTGCAGCCTGACTGGCCGGCCTTGCAAGGTCCGCACAATCTTCAGAACGCGGCAGTGGCCGTGGCGATTGTCGAAGCACTCGGCCTCAGCCAGAGCCAGTGGCGCGCGGCTTTTCCCAGCTTTCGCGGGCTGCCCCACCGTATGGAACGCGTCGCAGAGGCCAACGGCGTGCTGTTCATCAATGATAGCAAGGCGACCAATGCGGCATCCGCAGCCCCGGCCTTGGGCGCATTTCCTCCGCGCAGCGATCTGGGTGGCCGCAAGCGCATCCACTGGATACTGGGCGGACTGCCAAAGACGGATAACCTTGACGAGTGCAAGCCGTTCTTCGGAAACGTCGCGGCGGCCTATACCATCGGCGAAGCCGGTCCGCTGTTCACCCGCCTCCTGGAAGGCCACATGCCAGTTCACCGCGCCGAAATGATGAGCGAGGCATTGCGCCAGGCGATCGACGCCGCCAAACCGAGTGATATCGTTATGCTTTCACCGGCATGCGCCAGTTTCGACCAATTCCGCGACTATGAAGCGCGCGGCGATGCCTTTCGTCAGCTCGTCGAAGCCTTGCTCGATCCTTCCGTCTCCAGTGCAGGAGTGCATTGATGGCAACGCTACCTCCCGTTGTACCCGGCGCATTGGGGCAGGCCGGAAACGGCGCTTCCCGCCAACGCCGCAGCCAGCGCAGCGAAATCGCGATCTGGTGGCGTGAAATTGATCGTGTGCTCCTGGCTCTGGTGCTGGCGCTGATGGCTATTGGCGCAGTGGCCGTGGCAGCGGCGTCGCCGGCCAGCGCGCGCCGCCTTTCGACGTCGGCTGTCCGGTTGGGTGACATGCACTTCTTCGTGTTGCATTTGCGCTGGCAGTTGCTGGGGCTTGCAGCAATGTTTGGCGCATCAATGTTGCCGCGGGACATGGCGCGGCGGGCGGGCGTGCTGCTGGGTTCGGCGATGTTGTTTGCCCTGATCCTGGTGCCCTTGGTCGGAACGCAAGTTAACGGCGCGCAGCGCTGGCTGAACATCGGCATTTCCCTGCAGCCATCCGAATTCCTCAAGCCCGCCTTTGCCATTGGCCTCGCCTGGATACTGTCCTGGCGGGTGCGCGATCCGGACTTGCCGGTGATGCGCCTCAGCCTGGGCTTGATGGGTCTTGTCGGCGCCTTGCTCATGGCCCAGCCGGATTTCGGCTCGACCTTGCTGTTCGGCTGTGTGTGGTTTGCGCTGATGCTCCTGTCTGGGCTGGACATGCGCAAGATCGCCGTGGCGGGAGTCGCCGGAGTGTTGGGGCTGGTTGCCACATATATGCTCTATGACAATGCCCGCCACCGCATTGATTCCTTTCTTGGCGGCGGCACGGCCTATGACCAGGTGGACCTGGCGCAGCGCACGCTCCTCTCCGGCGGCTGGACCGGAACCGGTCTGTGGCTGGGCAATCGCAAGCTGGCACTGCCAGAGTCGCATACGGACTATATCTTTTCCGTGATTGGCGAGGAATTCGGCCTGCTGGCCTGCGCGGCAGTGATCCTGCTCTACATTGCGCTGGTCGTACGGGTGCTGCTGCGCTTGATGGAAGAGGAAGACCTGTTCAGCGTGCTGGCGGCGGCAGGGCTCGTTGCCCAGATTGGCGGGCAGGCATTCATCAACATCCTCGTCAATCTTCAGCTGTTTCCCTCAAAAGGCATGACCTTGCCGCTGATATCCTATGGCGGATCTTCGACTGTCGCCCTGTGCCTTGGCATCGGCTTCCTGCTGGCAATCACCCGCCGAAACCCCTTCATCAAGACCGAGATACTGCCGCCGCGCAGCAAGTGGGGACAGGCATGAGCGGGCCAACACGCCATTATGTTCTGGCTGCCGGCGGCACGGGCGGTCACCTGATTCCGGCATTCGCGCTCGCTCGCGAGCTGGAGCAACGCGGCCACCACGTTGCGCTGATCACGGACGATCGCGGTGCGGCCATTCCCGGCAGGCCACACACGCTTACTGCTCATGTTCTGCCTGCGGGACGCATTGGCGGGCTCAATCCCATCGGCTGGATCAAGGGGATTGCCGCGATTGCCGAAGGGCGCCGCATGGCCCTGCGCCTGTTCGAAAGCTTTGAGCCTTCTGCCGTTGTGGGGTTCGGCGGCTATCCTGCGTTGCCGGCGCTGCTGGCAGCGACGTCTGCCAAAATTCCCAGCCTCATCCACGAGCAGAACGCTGTTCTGGGCCGAGTCAATCGTCTGCTGGCAGGCCGGGTCAATGCCATTGCGACGGCCTATTCCCGGGTTGACCGTCTGGCAGAAAAGAACGCCGAAAAAGTTCACCTCGTCGGCAATCCGGTGCGTGAGGAAGTGCTCGCGCTGCGTGACCAGCCATTCCCGCCCTTTACCGAGGAAGGGCTGCTGCGCATTCTGGTGACTGGCGGAAGCCAGGGCGCGCGGGTGCTTTCCGAAGTGGTTCCCGACGGGCTTGCCATGTTGCAGACCGCGCTGCGCCTGCGCCTACAGGTGATCCAGCAATGCCGACCCGAAGACATCGAAGCCGTCCGGGCGCGCTATGCGGGGCATGATATTCCCGCAGAGCTTGGCACTTATTTCGAAAACATGGCCGAACGGCTGGCCGACGCGCATTTGTTCATTGGCCGGGCGGGGGCTTCGACAATTGCAGAACTGACGGCCGTCGGCCGGCCAGCCATTCTCGTGCCTTTGCCTATTGCCACGGATGACCATCAGGCCGCGAACGCGCGCGAACTCGTCGCTGCGGGCGGGGCGCGCTCGATCCGGCAGGAGCGATTTACGGCTGCCGAACTCGCCAAGCAGATCCAGGCAATGGCGCAGCATCCGGAAACGCTTGCCAATGCTGCCCACGCGGCGTGGAATTGCGGCCATCCCCGCGCGGCCTCGGATCTTGCCGACCTCGTGGAAAGCTTTGGTGTCGCGCCGCTGATGGACGTGATCCGGGTCGCCAACGAAGCGCGGCCATCGGGCCACGAAGCACTGGCGATGGAGCGCGCAGAGTGAAAGGCGTTGCGACAGACATTGGCACGATCCACTTCGTCGGCATCGGCGGCATTGGCATGTCGGGCATTGCCGAAGTGATGCACAACCTTGGTTACAGTGTGCAGGGCTCGGACATTGCCGAGGGCTATGTGGTGGAGGGACTGCGCGGCCGCGGGATCAGGGTGATGATCGGCCATGCCGCCGAGAATGTGGCCAATGCAGCCGTCGTCGTGACCTCCACTGCCGTCAAGCGCGACAACCCCGAAGTCGCCGCCGCGCTGGAGCACCGGGTGCCCGTGGTCCGCCGTGCCGAAATGCTGGCCGAGCTGATGCGGCTGAAAAGCACGGTGGCGGTCGCCGGCACGCACGGCAAGACCACCACCACCAGCATGATCGCCGCATTGCTTGATGCGGGCGGCGTGGATCCCACTGTGATCAACGGCGGCATCATCAATTCCTATGGCTCCAACGCCCGCCTCGGCGCGAGCGACTGGATGGTGGTGGAAGCCGATGAGAGCGACGGATCGTTCCTGAGGCTTGACGGCACGATTGCCGTTGTCACCAACATCGATCCCGAGCATCTCGATCATTATGGCAGCTTCGATGCGGTGAAAAACGCTTTCGTCGAATTCATCGAGAACGTGCCGTTCTATGGCGCGGCTGTGCTGTGCATCGATCATCCCGAAGTTCAGGCAATCATTCCCAAGATAAGAGATCGCCGGGTGATCACGTACGGTTTTTCCGCCCAGGCAGATGTGCGCGGCGAAGCTGTCACTCCCGGGCCGGGCGGAAACACCTTCACGGCCGTGCTTCGTCAGCGTGATGGCTCGATGCGCCGGATCGAGGACATTCACTTGCCGATGCCCGGACGGCACAATGTCCAGAACGCGCTCGCCGCAGTGGCAGTCGCCGTGGAGATGGGCTGCTCGGATACTTGCATCCAGACCGGCTTTGCCAAGTTCACAGGCGTGAAGCGCCGTTTCACCAAGGTAGGCGAGGTGGTCATGGAGGGTGGGGGCGCGACCATCATCGATGATTACGGCCACCATCCGGTCGAAATCCGCGCCGTGCTTGCCGCCGCGCGCGAAGGGGTTAAGGGCCGGGTCATTGCCGTGGTCCAGCCGCATCGTTTCACCCGCCTGCGCGATCACCTGGCCGACTTCCAGAGCGCCTTCAACGATGCCGACATGGTCTTTGCTGCGCCCGTCTATCCCGCCGAGGAAGCGCCGATCGAAGGCGTCGATTCGGACGTGCTGGTGGCCGGCATGAAAGAGCGCGGCCACCGCTCGGCGCAGGCGATTTCCGGGCCGGATGCTTTGGCCGATGCACTCGCGCCAGTGATCGAGCCGGGTGACATGGTCGTGTGCCTTGGCGCAGGCGACATTACCAAATGGGCAGCCGGGCTGGCCGATGCGATTGGCCAAAGAATGACAGCGGGGCGAGGGGCATGATGGTCGATCATGTCCACCAATCTTCCACGCCCGTTCGTGTCGAGCGAAATCGAGACACCACGCACAGTGTCGCGACTTCGCTCGACACGAACGGCGTTAGGGGCAAGCTCACCGCGCAGGCACCGCTCGCCCCTCTCGTCTGGTTCAAGTCCGGCGGCGCAGCGGAATGGCTGTTTGAGCCCAAGGATCTGGCCGACCTGCAACAGTTCCTGCGCAAGCTCGATCCGGAGGTGCCGGTGATGGCGCTGGGGCTGGGGTCCAACCTGATCGTGCGCGATGGCGGTGTTCCGGGCGTCGTGGTGCGGCTGGGCAAAGCCTTCGCAGTGGTGCGCAAGGTGGACGACCTGACGCTTGATTGCGGCGGTGGAGCCAGCGGCATTCTGGTTTCCTCGACCGCGCGCGACAATGCCATTGCGGGGCTGGAGTTCCTGCGTTCGATTCCCGGCACTGTTGGCGGTTTCGTGCGGATGAATGGCGGGGCCTATGGCAGCGAGGTGAAGGACATTCTCGTCGACTGCGACGTGGTGCTTCGCGATGGCAGCCTCGTCACCTTGCCGGTAGCAGACCTGCACTACACCTATCGCCATTCAGACCTGCCCGAAAGGGCGATTGTCGTCTCAGCGCGCTTCAAGGGGAAGCCCGGCGTGCCTGCCGAAATCCAGGCCGAAATGGATCGCATTTCCGCAAGCCGTGAGGCAAGCCAGCCGCTGCGCAGCAAGACCGGCGGCTCGACCTTCAAGAACCCTGAAGGCAAGAAGGCGTGGCAACTGGTCGACGAGGCCGGGTGTCGTGGACTGAGCATGGGCGGCGCGCAAGTCAGCGAGAAGCATACCAATTTCCTGATCAACACCGGCAGTGCCACCAGTGCCGACATCGAGGGACTGGGCGAGGAAGTGCGCCGCCGGGTGAGGGAAAAATCGGGCGTCGAGCTCGAATGGGAAATACAGCGCGTCGGAATTCTTGCCGGAGCGCCAGACAATGAACGGGTCGGTAAAAAGTGAGCCTGCAGAAACTCCATGTCGCGGTCCTGATGGGCGGTTGGTCCTCCGAGCGGCCAGTGTCGCTGATGTCGGGCGAAGGTGTCGCCAAGGCGCTCGAGGCGCGCGGGCACAAAGTCACGCGGATCGATATGGACCGCGATGTCGCGCTGCGCCTGTCCGAGACGAAGCCGGACGTGGTGTTCAACGCGCTGCACGGCTGCCCCGGCGAAGATGGCACGGTGCAGGGGATGATGGATCTGATGGGGCTGACCTACACCCATTCGGGCCTCGCCACATCAGTCATCGCCATTGACAAGGAACTGACCAAGCAAGCGCTCATGCCTCACGGCATTCCGATGCCCGGTGGGCGGATTGTCGCCAGCGAAAAGCTCTACAAAGCGGACCCGCTGGCGCGGCCCTATGTGCTCAAGCCGGTCAACGAAGGATCATCGGTTGGCGTTGCCATCGTCACCGAGGAAGGCAATTACGGCAATCCGATAAGCCGTGATGTTAAAGGGCCATGGCAAGAGTTCGATCACTTGCTGGCCGAGCCATTCATTCGCGGCAAGGAACTGACCGCGGCTGTGATGGCCGGCCCGGACGGGCCCAAGGCGCTGCTCGTCACTGAGCTGAAACCCAAAAGCGGTTTCTATGATTTCGACGCGAAATACACCGACGGCATGACCGAGCATGTCTGCCCCGCCGAGATCCCCGACGAGATTGCCCAGGCGTGCAAGGACATCGCTTTGCGCGCACACAATCTGCTCGGTTGCAAGGGGGCCACGCGCTCGGACTTCCGCTGGGACGACGAGCGCGGCCTCGCCGGCCTGTTCCTGCTTGAAGTCAACACCCAGCCGGGCATGACACCGCTCAGCCTCGTGCCAGAGCAGGCGAGGCACATGGGCCTGAGTTACGAGGATCTGGTCGAAGCGATTGTCGCAGAGGCTCTCTCTCGCCGCGACGGGGATGTGAAGCGATGACAAGCCGCACGATCAGCCGCAAGGGCGCCACTGCCCGCAAGACCGCCAGCGCGCAGGCCAAGGCCCAGAAAGTGCGTTCGGCAAAGGCCAAGACGGGTTCGCTGATTGGTGAAATCATGGCGCGGCTGCCATTTACCGAGGCACAGCTGCACAAGGCGCTGATGGCCGGTATTCTCGGGGTGGGCGCCTTGATCGTCGTGCTCGCGGCGCGCGCGGCAGGCGTGCCGGCACTGGCGCACAAGCAATTTGCCGCGATTGCCGCCAGTACCGGTTTCGAAGTGCGCCGCGTCGAAGTGCGCGGGGTCAAGCGGCTCAACGAACTCAAGGTCTATGAGCGTGCCCTCGCCCAGCGCGATCAGGCCATGCCACTGGTCGATGTCGCGGCCTTGCGCGAGGAATTGCTGCAATTGTCATGGGTGCAGGATGCCCGCGTGTCCCGCCAGTTGCCTGACACGCTGGTGATCGACATTGTCGAGCGCAAGCCGCATGCGGTGCTGCGCCTGCCGAACCGGCTGGTGCTGATTGATGCCACGGGACACCAGCTGGAAACCATCTCGCCCGAGCGCGCTCGCGGCAAGCTGATGCTATCGGGCGCAGGCGCGGGCGAGCAAGTAGCCGTGCTGGCCGCGCTGGTCGAAGCGGCGCCCGCACTGAAGCCGCAAGTCCGCGAAGCTCAGTGGGTGGGCAACCGGCGCTGGAACCTGACTTTCAAGACCGGTCAGGTGCTGGCCCTGCCAGAGGGCAATCGGCCTGCCGCCGACGCACTTGTTTCCTTCGCGCGGCTCGATGGAATCAACCGGCTGATCGGCGGCAAGGTCGCAGCCTTCGACATGCGCATGCCCGGCCGGGTTTACATGCGCATTCCCGGCAGGACGGACGCCGCAGCGGTCGCCGCCGCATCGAGCACCGCGAGCGCGACTGCCAAGCCCTCGCCGAAGGTCGCAGAGGCTGACAAGCCGGACGTCGCCGACCGATCGAAGAGTGACCGTTGATGCCCAATCCCCGTATCAGTCGTGTTTTTGGGGCGGTCAATGTCGGTTCTTTCCGCATTTCCGCCATGATTGCAGGCCTTTCTGACACCGGTGAAATGGTGGTCCTGGGCTCGGGGCACAGGGCCTCGCAGGGTGTGCGGCGGGGCTATGTGACTGACATGGCAGCGGCGACTTTTGCCGTGCGCGATGCAGTGGAGCGGGCTGAGAAAATGGCCGGCGTCAGTGTGTCGAGTGTGTGGATCGGTTGCTCGGGCGCCGGGCTCGCCAGCCAGATCGCGCAAGTCGAAGTCGATATTGGCGGGCGGCGGATCGAAACGGACGATGTCGATCAGCTTCTGCTGGCCGCGCGCGACGTGGTCCAGCCGGACGGGCGGACAGTGCTGCATGCGCATCCGGCGCACTATACGCTCGACGGGGCGAACGGTGTTTCCGATCCCAAGGGCCTGCATGCCGAGCGGCTGGGGGTGGATATCCACGTGATGCTGGCCGACGGTGCGCCAATCCGCAACATTACCGAGGCTGTGCAGAACGCCCACCTCAACGTCGATGGCGTGGTTGCCTCGCCCGTGGCGGCGGGACACGCCTGCCTGTCCGACGAAGAGCGCGATCTGGGCGTTGCCCTGGTGGAACTGGGCGCGGAAGTTACCAATGTTTCGGTGCATCTGGGCGGAATGCTGGTCGGCCTCGCGTCCATCCCCGCAGGATCGGGCGATATCACCGATGCTATCGCCTCTGCCTTTGGTATTCGCCGTTTCCAGGCAGAGCGCCTGAAGTGTTTCAACGGCTCTGCGATCGCCAGCCCGGCCGACCACCGCGAGATGATTCCGGTCAATGCCCCGGGCGAAGAGCTGACCGGACCGCCTGCGCGCCATGCCGACGAGCAGAACCGCATACCGCGCGCTGAATTAATTTCGGTCATCACCGCCCAGATGGGCCAGCGCATGGAGGATATCTCGAAGGCGCTGAAAGCCCTCGGCTTCAATGGCCAGCGCGGGCAGCAAGTGGTGCTGACCGGCGGCGGCGCTGAACTGGTAGGTCTGGCCGACTATGCGCAGGCTGCGCTCGGCCGACCCGTGCGGATCGGCAGCGCGCCGCGCCTTTCCGGTCTTCCGGACGGCCACGCCAAGGCCGGTTTCGCGACGCTGGCAGGGCTCGTGCTCTATGCCGCAGCCGATCCGGTCGACATCCGATCGATCCGCTCGGGCTATCAGCTGGCCATGCGGCCGGGCGGGCTGGGGGCGATTGGCCGGGTCTATCGGGCCCTCAGGGAGTATTTTTAAGCCACAGCTTATCGTTAACGGGCTGTGGACAAAGGGATCACCGGCTTTGCTTCACCGAGTCGAAGCATGCCATTATTGCAAGGAACAGGGACTATTCCCTCGCACCTTGCCAGGAGAGCGAGATGAGCATCAATATTGGCCCCCCCGCCATCGAGGAACTGAAGCCGAAGATCGTCGTCATTGGCGTCGGTGGGGCTGGCGGCAATGCCATTGCCAACATGATTGCCGCAGAGATCGAGGGAGTGGACTTCCTCGTGGCGAACACCGATGCGCAGGCGCTGAACAATTCAGTCGCCGAGCATCGCATCCAGCTGGGGCCTGATATTACCCAGGGGCTGGGCGCGGGCTCACGGCCGGAAGTCGGCCGCGCGGCCGCGGAAGAAACCTTGCCCGAGATCGACCGGATTCTCGATGGCGTGCATATGTGCTTCATCGCTGCCGGCATGGGCGGCGGCACGGGCACGGGCGCAGCCCCCGTCATTGCCAAGGCCGCGCGCGACAAGGGCGTGCTGACCGTGGGCGTGGTCACCAAACCGTTCCTGTTCGAAGGCACGCGGCGCATGCGCTCGGCTGAAGCCGGGATCGAGGAGCTGCAGAAGCACGTCGATACGCTGATCGTCATTCCCAACCAGAACCTGTTCCTGGTCGCCAAGGCCGAGACCACGTTCAAGGAAGCCTTCCAGCTGGCGGACGAAGTTCTCCAGCAGGGCGTCCGCTCGATCACTGACCTGATGGTCATGCCGGGCCTGATCAACCTCGACTTTGCCGACGTGCGTTCGGTCATGGCCGAGATGGGCAAGGCGATGATGGGCACGGGCGAGGGCAGCGGCGAAAACCGCGCGCTCGAAGCTGCGGAAAAGGCTATTGCCAATCCGCTGCTCGATGGCGTGTCGATGCAGGGCGCCAAGGGCGTGATCATCTCGATCATCGGCGGCGAAGACATGAAGCTGCTCGAAGTCGACGAGGCCGCGAACCATATTCGCGAACTGGTCGATCCGCAGGCGAATATCATCTGGGGCAGCGCCTTCAACCCCGACCTTCAAGGCAAGATCCGTGTCTCGGTCGTCGCCACCGGCATCGAGCAGGGCGAACTCCAGGCCGAGGAAGCGCCGCGCAGTTTCAACAGTCTCAGCCAGTCGCGCGGGCCTGCCGTGCCGCAAGCTTCTGCCTTCGTTGCTCAGCCGCTCTTCCCTGAGCCCGAGACGGCAGCAGCGCCGGAGCCGGAGCCTGAGCCTGAAGCCGAGCCGGTTGCGGCTTCCCCCGCAATACCGGAGCCTTTCGAGCTCGACGTCAGCTTTGCGGAAGAAAAGCCTGCAGAGCCAATCGCTTTCGGCACTTTGAATACGGACGAGGCTTCAGCTCTTGATGATTGGGACGAGGATGAAACCGAAGATGAAGTCGATAGCGACGCCTACGCCAGCCTGACAGGGGTGGCAGCTGCGAACGCTGACACGCCCGCCGATGATAACGCTGGCAACGGTGGCGACGAACTTCTGCTCGACGCTGAACGTCTGGCCAGCGCTGACGAACCTGTCACGCCGTTGGCGCCTGGACGCCGCCGGGGCCTGGTTTCGAACGAAAGTGACGATGGCGACCTGGGCGGCAGGCCCGGCGGTGGCAGCACGCTGTTCGAACGCATGGCCAGGCTTTCGCGCGGAACCAAGCCGGCCGATGGGTCGGAAGAAGCAGAAGGCGATGACAGCGGCGCGCTCAACATTCCGCGTTTTCTTGGCCGTCAGAACAACCAGTAAGGCATCGGCAGGCGGGGCAGCGCCCTGCCTGTTCGGCTGCGGTTAAGGCTGTTCCCGTCATCTGGTCTGACCGCAACACCGATTGGCGGCAGGCACAGAGCGGGGATAAGTCTGATCGCGGCGGATGCGTTCCACGCGGTCACGCCAGCCGACAGGATATGGGGATTTTGCCGAGCGTGCGACTGGCTTTCAACGCCCTGCCCGAATCGAGAAGGCGGCCTATCGCCTGCGCTTCGCTCGCCTTGCTGGTTGCGGGCGCTTCTGGCGCCGCGATCGCCCAGCCGGTCGTTCAGTCGACCGCGCCTTCGGCGAGTGCAAATTCCTATCCTGGCGCGGTCGTTCAGCAGTCGCCCGGAAACGATTCGCTCAATCTCAATGCCGCTCTAGCACGGCTGGGGCGCAACCCGCGCGATGGCGACGCACTGATCGATGCCGGCCATGCCGCGCTGACGATTGGCGACGTCGATGCGGCCATCGGTTTTTTCCGCCGGGCAGAGCAAGTCACGCCCGGCAATGTTCGCGTCAAGGCTGGTCTCGCCCGCGCACTGGTGCGCAGCGGCAATCCGTTCGATGCCATTCCCCTGTTCGAGGATGCGGCGCTCGCGGGCGCAGTGGACAGCGCCACAGCGCTCGATCGCGGCCTGGCTTACGATCTGGTGGCCGATAATGTGACAGCCCAGCGCTATTACCGCGAGGCGATGACAGGCGGTCTGACTGACGAAGCTACTCGCCGGCTGGCAATCAGCCTGGCCATTGCGGGCGACAAGCGCGCGAGTGCGACAGTCCTGTCTCCGCTGCTGCTTCGGCAGGACAAGGCAGCGTGGCGCGCACGCGCTTTTTCGCTGGCGATCATGGGCCAGACCGAGGAAGCCATCACCGTGGTCAACGGCACATTGCCCCCATCGCTTGCGAGCGGCATCGCGCCTTATTTGCGCTATATGGCGAAGCTTACGCCGGCGCAGCAAGCTGCCGCCGCCAATTTCGGCCAGTTTCCTCGCGCCTCTGAGATCGGTCGTGACGATCCGCGCGTGGCTTTGTATTCAGCGAATGCGTCGCGCCGGCCGTCGCTGGCCAGCGCCGATGCGGGGTTGATTCCGAAGGGGGAGCCTTTGGGGCGCAACGCGCGCAGTCGCTCGTCCGATCGCAACCAGGATGGCAATTCGGCCCGCAATTCGGACAGGCGGGGGGATCGCTCGCGCCAGAGCCCACCTGAAGTGGCGATTGCTGCTCCGCCGCTGCCGCCTGTCCCGGCACGTCCAGCCCCTGCGCCTGTGGCCCCAGCTCCGGTTGCAGTGCGTCAGGTTGCAACGCCTGCGCAAGCGCCAGCCCGGCCAGCATTCGCCACGCTTTCAGCGCCGCCGTCGCCGCCACCGGCACCTGCGCCAGTGCGCGTGGCTGTCCAGACGACATCAGCACCAACTCAGCCAGTCAGCACGCCGCCAGCACCGCCAAAGTCGCCGCTGATTGCCGCCGCTCCCCCACCACCGCCAGCTCCGCCGCCAGCGCCCGTCGCGGCGCCCATCGCGGCGCCCCTCTCGGCGTCTGGGCCCAGGCCGCCAGCGGGTGCAACGCCCAGCGCCGCACCCGTTCCGCCAACGCCGCGCAGGCAGAGCCTTGCCGAAGTCTTCAGCGATCTCGGCCGGCCCACGGCTGATGCGACCCCGGCTTCCGGCGCGGTCGATATTCGCCGAATAAGGCCGACGCGTGAGCCTGCTGCGGGTGCCGACACACCAGCCACTCCTGCGCCGCCGAGCCATCCGAGCCGTATCTGGGTTCAGCTGGCAACCGGACGCGACAAGGGCGCGCTTGGCTTCGACTATCGCCGGATGGCGCGAGAGGCTGATGCAGTCTTCAAGGCAAGGCGGCCATTTGTCAGTTCTTGGGGGCAGACCAACCGCCTGCTGACGGGCCCATTCGAGACCGAAGCCGCCGCCAATGCATTCCTTGCGCAATTGCGCCGCGCCAAGATTGACGGGGCTTTCGTCTGGACAAGCCCCGCAGGGCAAGTGGTCGATGGTCTTGGCGGGCGTTGACGGGACTCCCTTTTCCACACCTTGTAAACAGCGAAGTCACGATTTGCCCGGCAGGGGATTCGCAATTGATCGATTGTGCTCCACTAGCCCAATGATCGGGGCGCAAAGCGTGAAAGTAGAAAGACAATGGTCGAAATAAGAGCGGGACACGATGATATCGAGCGCGACGACGACGCCGCGCCAGTCGATATGCTTGCCTCGCTCTTCGCGGCGAGGGGCTGGCCTCACGAATTTGTCGGCCAGGATGAAATCTCCGGGGAAGTGCAAGGCAGCTGGGCCAGCTATCAGCTGCGCGGCATTTGGCGCACGGAAGACCATGTCCTGCAAATGCTGTGCCTTCCGGATATCCGCGTGCCTGATGACAAGCGCGCGGCGATGTTCGAGGTCCTGGCGCTGATCAATGAACAGCTCTGGCTCGGCCATTTCGATGTCTGGTCCAATGGCGGCGTGCTGCTTTATCGCCACGGCCTGATGCTGGGCGACGATGGCCTGCTCAGCCCGACCCAGGCGCAAGTCGCGGTTGAGGCCGCGATCGAGGAGTGTGATCGTTTCTACCCGGCCTTCCAGTTCATCCTCTGGGGCGACAAGACTCCGGCCGAAGCGCTTGCCGCCGCTCTGGTCGATGCTGCGGGCGAAGCCTGAGGCGGGCTGGTGGAATCGATCCTCCTCATCGGCTGCGGAAATATGGGCGGGGCCATGCTGGCTGGCTGGCTGGCTTCGGGAATGGCGCCTTCGCGCTTTACGGTGGTCGACCCCTATCTTGCCGCTGCGCCTGTCGGTGTGGAATTGCTTCGCGAACTGCCAGAGCGGCGCTTCGATGCAATCTTGCTAGGGGTAAAGCCGCAGATGCTGGGCGATGTTGCGCCGCAGCTGGCACGGCTTGTCGGCAGCGAAACTGTGCTGCTTTCCATACTTGCCGGGGTTGAATTGGCGAGCCTGCATTCGCGCTTTCCGCAAGCGGGCGGAATCGTGCGCATCATGCCCAATCTTGCGGCCGCGATTGGCAAGTCGCCGATTGCATTGGCCGGACAGGGCCTGGCGGAAAATGCCAAAGCGGAAATCGCTGTGTTGATGGCGCCGCTGGGTACGCCCGAATGGCTGGACGAAAGTCTGTTCGATGCGGTCACTGCGCTCGCCGGGTCGGGGCCTGCATTTGTTTATCGCTTTATCGATGCGCTCGCTGCCGGGGCGACCGGTCTCGGCCTGCCTGCCGGTCAGGCGCAGCGGCTGGCGCTGGCCATGGTCGAAGGGGCAGGGGCGCTGGCTTCGGCGAGTGAATATGCGCCGGGTGAACTCGCGCGGCGCGTCGCCAGCCCCGGCGGCACTACGGAGGCGGGGTTGAAAGTTCTCGATGCGGATCAAGCCATTGCGCGCCTGATTGCTGCGACGTTGAAGGCCGCTGCCGACCGCAGCGCGGAAATGGCGAAGGCAGCGCGCGAGCCACAATGAACGCTTGCGACAATTAGCGACAGAGTGAAAACCGGTTTCACTTGAATGCTGACCGAATAACTCCGATATTGCGCCTACCCAGGCCGCTATCTTGCTGGCGGGTAACAGGAGTTTTGTTCACATGGCCAATTGGAACGATCCCCAGCCCCGGAAGACGGGCTTCGGTGCGTCTCCGGTCCTCAATGGGCAGACAATCGGCACCGGCGCGGTCTATGACCAGGGTCTGCGCAAGCATATGCTGTCCATCTACAATTACATGGCATCGGGCGTCCTGCTTTCAGGCGTGGTCGCACTGTTTTTTGCCTCTTCAGGCATGGCTGCTCAGGTCATGGCGACGCCGCTAAAGTGGCTGATAATCCTAGCACCGCTCGGCTTCGTCTTCGGGATGAGCATGGGCGCGCTGCGCATGCAGACGGCTACGCTTCAGGCTCTGTTCTGGGGCTTCTGCGTTGCCATGGGCCTGTCGATGTCGACCATTTTCCTGGTCTACACCGGCGCTTCGATCGCGACGACATTCTTCGCTACGGCAGGTGCTTTCGCGGGTCTCAGCCTGGTGGGTTACACCACCAAGAAAGACCTTTCCGCCATGGGCGCCTTCATGGCGATGGGCGTGATCGGTCTGCTGATAGCGATCGTCATCAACATGTTCATGCAGTCCAGCGGGCTTCAGCTGGCGATCTCGGGACTGGGCGTCCTGATTTTCGCGGGCCTGACCGCTTGGGACACGCAGCGCCTGAAGCAGGAATACTATCAGCTTGCCGGCACTGATTTCGCTGGCAAGGCAGTGGTGCTCGGCGCGCTCACCCTCTACCTCGACTTCATCAACATGTTCCAGTTCCTGCTGAGCTTTCTCGGCAGCCGCGACTGATTTCGCGGGCTGGAATAATCAACTGATCGTGTCCGGCGCGCGGATTGGCGCGCCGGACATTTTTTTTGCCCTATTTCGGGAATAGGGGCTAAGTGCATAGTACCAAGCCGAGGCTTGAAGGGAGGAATAACGTGTCAAAAATTTGGTCCGGCAGGGTGGGTCGCGCCGCCATGGCTGCTGCTGGTTTCGTGATCCTGACAGTTGCGGTTGCGAGCGATGCCGATGCCCGGCGCAAACCGCCGCCGCCCCCTCCGCCC
>Ga0075362_10000039_pt1 | contig 47087 bp, 49 predicted proteins | sample EndMetdeltDD1762_FD_71397 | JGI IMG/M metagenome (GOLD analysis project Ga0075362, IMG submission 71397) | Populus endosphere microbial communities from Tennessee, USA - Endosphere MetaG P. deltoides DD176-2 | ecosystem: Host-associated > Plants > Roots > Endosphere | place: USA: Tennessee...
TCCGTAATGTAGGATGAAAAAGGTGAGAAGAGATTTTGAGATGATTTTTGCGATTTTCGACGAGGGAATATTCGTGAATATTTCTGAGGAGAAAAGCGTAAAAAGCGCTCAAAAGATCCTTAGAGACTATCGTTGAAATCAGCTTCTGTCGATTTTCGGGTTCTTTTGAGCCGATTTTCGATTCAAACTTTGGGGGCAATATCAATTTTCGTATATTGTCCCCAAAGTTTGAAGTCGAAAAGCGGCCAAAATAATCCCGAAAAGCGACGAAGCCTGGTTTCAACGATAGTCTCTTGGATTTTTCTTCATACATTGCGGATAGGCTCATCTTAACTTAAGGAATTTAAACGTGTTTAGGACTGCAATTTTTCTGATCCTTTCTATCTCTTCACTTCAGGGAAGCCTTCTTGAGCCTTATGCATCAGTCAAAGCCCAAGTGGAAAGCCGATGGCAGGCTTTTCAAGCTAATAGAGAGTTTAAGGAATTCAAACCCGGAAAATCCGATGGCGAACTGAAAGAAGAATTCGGGGATATCCAAAAAACACGCCTTATCCTCTGGACAACACCTGGATATGAATTGGCTCAAAATCTTGTCGCAGAAGATCTTATAAGAGCTCCTGGTTGCGTTGCTTTTGATTTTAACAACACTGTCCCCTATTACAATGCCAGCACGATCTGTTTAGGAGATCGCTGTTCCATTGCTTGCGAGGGCCCAAGATCAAAAGACGTCCCCAAATTCTTCCATCTTTTGACATCTCAACATGCGACCCATCTTGTGCGCTTAACCAGCTCCTATGAGGCCTGGGCAAAAAAATGCCACCCCTATTGGGATGGGCTCATCAAAGAATTCAACGGCAATGCCTCTTTAAACATCCCGACAGATACGGGGTTTTACTCTGTGCAGGCATTTCATATGGATCACTGGAGAGATCACCAAGGTATCGATCCTGAAGAATTATTAGCGCTCGTCCTGCAAATCAGGCAAGGGTTGAATAAAGACAATAGCTTACTTGTTGTGCATTGCAGCGCAGGGGTCGGCCGGACAGGAACATTTCTAGCGAGTCTGGCGATCGTCGATGCCCTTGATAAGGGACTGCCTTTCAGCATTGAAGAAATTGTCTACCGTCTTTCTCTACAGAGAGTCTACAGCGTTGCTAAAAGCGGCCAATACATCACTCTTCATAGATTGGCGGAAATCTACTTGAACCAAAATTCACGTGGCAAAGTTTCTTCACCAGTTTTGCCCTGCCGATCACCGCAATCTTCATAACCCCTCTTTAGAGGGTGTCTACAAAGTAAGGTTCAGTCGATTTTTAGGTTCTTTTGAGCTGATTTCGATTCAAATTTAGAGGGCAATATCGACATCAGTATATTGCCCTCTAAATTTGAATCGAAAATCAGCCAAAATAATCCAAAAAAGCGACGAACCCTTACTTTGTAGACACCCTCTTAATGAGAAGCGTGCTTTACTATAGACCCATTGAAAACCAACAGGAAGAGCATAATTGGAAAGAAGAAAAGAGCCCAAAAATAGAGCCAAAATCTTGCTCCCTGATACTCGAAATGGATTTCTTTATGATGAGAAACTACCCTCATATGAGTGGCCAATAAAACAAGCCCAATTGGAAAAAAAATCAAAAGCCAAAAGATCATCCAAAACTTAGAACCTGAATAGTGAATCCGGTATGTTTTTGTTTGCATAGTAACTTCCCTTTTCTTTCTAGAGCCTTTAACTGGACAATACAACATTTTAATAATTATTGATGTCATATCTTTTTCAAAGATAGAAAAAAGGAGGGTGTTGGGAAACAAAACGCATGGCGGGAAAGGGCAAAAGGGCGGGATAGCCCGCCCTTCTCTTCATGAACGTGAAATCCTAGGATTTCACGTAAATGATACCAATGGTTGTTGAAGCGTCAGGCTCGTTGCCCTTCTCATCAATCCAAGCATCGAGCGATTTGCTCTCTAGAAAATTATCAGCTGTACGGAAGCGGATCTGGTAGACTCCAGGTCCCCTAGGAGCTGTTAAGGAGAATTGCTCTTTCGAGGATCCCCCATAAACTCCTAGCGTTGTCCCAACAGTAGTTTGAGGACCCTCTCCGTGCAGGCCAATTACGACACGATACACATTTAAGGAACTCGCCTCATCAGAGTTTAGAGAGCAAATAACCTCTCCAGACACTGTTTCGCCAGGCCGTACAACGATTACTTTGCCTCGATTATTGAGCCTTAGATGGCTCAATGTCTCAGCTCCAGAGCTCGCTTTATCTTGAACTATCCCTTTCCAGGAATAATTCTCTAAATAATCTTGGATTTCTCCGATATTATCGCCCAATTTATTGATGCCTTCTTTCAAGGCTTCAGCAGATTGGTCGATAAGATCTTTCACTTTTTGGTCGATATCCTTTGCGTGCGCAGTAGCACAGCAAAGCATAACAACTAAAGGTGACACCCAAGCAAGAAGTTTTCTAAATCCTTCTTTTTTCATAAACACCTCTTGGTTATATTGTTTTTACAATTTCTCATTCGGTTTTATGGCTGCATTCGCTCCTTTTTTTTGGAAGATCAAATGCAGACTCAGGTAGTCTAGTCCTCTCATTTTTTTTAATAAACCTTAATTTTCGTTAGCCTCCGACGTATGATTCGAACATACGACCCTCTTCACCCACCGGAACAAACCCGCTTCCTTTGCTTATACGTCAACCGACGACTCCAGCAAATTTCCGGCATTTTCTGCATCTATATTTATGGGAATTTAATGAGGATGGTTTAACAGCTTTTCCAGAAGTCTCCCAATCAATCGATTTGCCCCAGACGAAATACGCGATCAGTAATGCTATCAGTCCCAAAACCATAATAAGAGGTTTACCTAACGGGGTTTTGTCTGACCTTGATTGGATGATTTTTTTTTCATTACCATGAAACTTCTGATGGCAATGATCGCAAAGAACTATCAATTCATTTATGTGGGCATGCTCCCGTCCATGGATGTTATAATTCCTATGGTGGGTGGCTAAATAGGCGCCGCTGTTGCAGACCTGACATCGATATCCAGCGTTATATTTGGTATGTGCAGCAATAGCTTTCCAGTAAGGCGTTGCTAAAAAATCCCGATAATCCATGCTTTTAATGTGATCCGATATAGCTGCCCAATTCACATCCGCATACTTTATGAAATCGATTCTCTTTTTCCAAGAATATCTTCTATTCCATTTCTGGTTTGGATTAAGGCAGTTCTCAATATAATAAGATGTATTTTCTATAAATCTATCTTTCATATTCGAGAAGAAATATCCTTAGAGCTAAAATGTTTTGCAATTTTCATTAATAGTTCTTCATCTTGAGAGTATATTTCAAAAAACGATGTATCAAAAGCTCGTATTTCGATGAGTATTCCGCTCAGCTTTATGCTACGAAAAAGTTCATCCTCAGCTGAAAGTTTCATATTTATAAAAGTTTGCTCCTCATGACTCTTATCCAGACACAAGAATACGCCCCAAATAAATTGAACAATTTCGGAGCAATAATTAATAAAAACAGAATCATCTCCAATTTTTATTAATTTATAAGTATTGAGATCGTATTTTGAAACTGCAGGCCCTACCGCTTCAACATTTGTTCCATACCAAATGTGGGATGGCAATGCATTTCTCAAGAATTTTACGAGTGTAATTAATTGAGACCCCAAACAAACTGCTTCATCTTTAGGAAAGCTCTCTTTTCTGATTACTAATTTGTATCTTGGATCGAACATCTAATACCCCCAGTTTTGGAATTCTTGTCCATCATCTCTCTGAAGTGTGCCTCCCGTAGGATTTTTTATATAGGGATGTTCATGCGGGTTTAGATGGATCTCGGGACGACCATGATCTGTAAAATCAATATCTCTAACTGGCTTGCCATTATCGTCAAATTCCCGAGCTTGAGGATATTTTCCTTTATCTCCGTTTCTGGTTCCTAGTTCAGTATGAGGCGCATTAGTTTCTGGCTTAGGAAGACCTGTTCTCGGATCTCTCGGCAGGGGTCTATCCGGAACATAAACATCCGATATTTTCCAAGTTGTAGGAGGAAGGGTCCGATCAAAAGCCCTGGAATTTACTGTCGTCGTGGCAAGTCCGGTTCCAATCAAAGCCATGCCAGTTCCTAGCGTTACCCCAAAACCAATTGTAAAACCGCCAAGTGTAACCACCTCCAAAGCCGTTCCGGTTGCTATAATCGCGCCGCCAGCAATAATTTCAGCTATGCCAAGGAGGTATCCCCCAACGCTCCCTTCCTGCTGGTATTTGTATTTTTTCAAATTGCCTGAAGGGGCTTTTGAATTGGCTGTCGATGTTTCAAAAACCTTAAACGCAGCAGAGCTTGTTTTTTCGATCCAATCCTTCTTCCCCTTTCTTGCTGCCTGCTCTTTTTTGAAAAGTTCATCTCCAATCACTTTCTTTAAATAAACCCCATGATTCTTCTCATGCGGCTTAGGAAAAAACCTTCTGTCTGTTAATGCAATTGCAGCTTTTGGTGAAAAACCAGCCTTGAGATATTCGTCATAAACACGTTTTGCATTCTTGATGCCTTTCTTCTCCATCTTGTCGAAGAAATATCCCTTCAAGTCTGCTGCGATGTCATCTGGATTGGTGCTAGACATTGTCTCTGCACTAAGAGCAGGCGTTGTTGTGAGTGAATTTTGAATCAGTTTCAAATCACTTTCCCTTCTGATACTACTGTAATCAAAAGTAATGAAGGATCCGCGCAATCTTCTGTTTGAAGATCGCAGACTGGATACAGCTTCAGCAATAGACGGAAGAGATTCACCAGGAGGAGGCGTCTCCCAATTTAAACCGATCCTTCCGATAGTATTGCTGGAATCAAAACCTATCTCATCTATCATTTTGCCTCTTCATTGAAAAATAAAGAGGAAGATTATCCAACATTCAATTCCAAAAATTCAATATTAATTAATTTATATAATTGAAAATAAATTATTTTCACGAACCACATCACCATATTATAATAAACATTCTGCATATAGCAACCAGACCGTATCCCGCAATGCGCACGAACGAACCTATTTGTTTAGGATATGGTTCCGGTCACTTGCGTAAAACTCCCTAGTTACTGGCACACTTCGAATTTTTGATTGGCTAAGTCTCTCGCAAGAATTTTCAACTCTTTCAAGATTAATCGCTTAATTTTTACTTGAAACAACGTATCCCAAAAGATAAAACAAGGTTATATAGACGAGATCGAAATTGGAAGGAAATTGAAAAAAGTGGAAAATAAAGAGGCTTGCTGGGTTATTTGTCCGAAATGTTATGGACGCGGCAAAAAAAACTTAAGACTCAGCAAGAAAGCAAGACTCCGCTACCAAATCGCAATGAATCAATATGAAAAAACTGAAGGTCAAGGAAAAGCTTCAGTTCGTCCTAAGGTTACTCAATATTTATGCGATAATTGCAGTGGATCTGGTTTGATTCCTGCTACTAGCCACTCCCTAGTAGATACAGAAAACTATCCTCACGTAGCAATTATTGGCGCAGGTATAGGGGGCGTGGCGCTGGCTGTAGCTTGTTTACATCGCGGCATTCCATTTACCCTTTATGAGCGCGATAGCAGCTTCGATGCACGCGCTCAGGGCTACGGACTTACCTTGCAACAAGCAAGTAATGCAATTAAGGGATTGGGTCTTTTTTCTTTAAGAGACGGAGTTAATTCTACACGCCATGTGGTGCATACTACGGACGGAAAAGAAATTAGTGAATGGGGAGTAAGAACGCATTCAAACATTAAAAAGTCTCCAAAGCGTAAAAATGTGCATATCCCGAGACAAGCCTTGCGCTTAGCGTTGCTTGAGCAATTGGGCGAGTATGATGCCGTGCAGTGGGGGCACCGCTTAATTGGTTTTAAACAATGTGAAGATCAAAGTGTTGAGCTAAGCTTTCAAGTTAACGGAGAAATGAAAAATGCCAAGGCAGATTTGGTGGTGGGTGCCGATGGCATTCGCAGCGTAGTGCGCAGCTTGCTGATTGGTGAGGAAATTACACCTTTACGTTACCTGGGTTATGGGGTCATTTTGGGTATTTGTTCTTTAGAGGCTCTTAAGGGTGTTGAAAGTTCTTTGCTCGACTCAGCCACCGTTTTTCAAACCGTCAATGGCCATGAGCGAATCTATGTGATGCCTTACTCGTTAGACTCGGTAATGTGGCAACTTAGTTTCCCCATGCCCGAAGAAGAAGCTAAGGCCTTGAGTGCACAAGGAGCTCAGGTACTTAAAGAAGAAGCGTGTCGTAGAGCACAGTGGCATAAGCCCATTCCTCAAATTTTATCAGCAACCCCGCCGGCACAAATTTCAGGTTATCCTCTGTACGACCGAGAATTACTCCAGCCGAAATTGTTGGAAAAAGCGGGAGCCATTACTTTGATTGGAGATGCAGCTCACCCAATGAGTCCATTTAAAGGACAAGGTGCGAACCAGGCTCTGTTAGATGCACTGGCGCTGGCTCGTAACATTTCAATAGCATGTACTCCCTGGTCTAAGAGACTGTCGTTGAAATCAGGCTTCGTCGCTTTTCGGGATTATTTTGGCCGATTTTCGACTTCAAACTTTGGGGACAATATACGAAAATTGATATTGCCCCCAAAGTTTGAATCGAAAATCGGCTCAAAAGAACCCGAAAATCGACAGAAGCTGTTTTCAACGACAGTCTCTAAGTGGGAAGAAGCCGGGGTGAGAAAAATTGTACTCACTGAATTTGAAGAAGAAATGTTGGCGCGTAGTGCTTCTAAAGTGAAGGATTCAGCCGAGGCTGCGGAATTTCTACATTCCAAAGATGTGCTACGCGAAGGTGACGGACCTAAAGAACGGTTTTTAAGGCGCTAGCACATGGACAAAAAAACACAGTCGCAAAGAAATTAACATCTGACGTATTTAGTCTCCAAAACTACGGCCCTCCCCTCGAGCAAATCAAAAAATTCTTAAATTTCTCATATTAAATTTATTTTAATAACAATAAATATCTAATTAAATTGAAACAAAACACATAAAATCTTATTCTCTCTACTTAATAAACAGCAAACCAAGGATTTCTTTTATGTCAGATCAAAAAATTTCTGCTTTATTAGCGCTGTCACTGCTCTCTGCGCCTATTTCTATCCCAGCAGGCACGCCTTCTTATAATCACGTCAAAGAAACTTCCTCTTCTGCTGCTATTTCATCAACTTCTTCTTCCCAGCGCGCTTCCCTCCGTAGAATGAAGCATCAACTGGCTGTCCAACCGATGTTACAGCCTGTGGGAACTTACGTCGGAGAACTCCAGGAAAAATGGCAGTTCCCTTCAGATCACTTACCCATTGGCATGACTTTCGAAGATGTCCACTTTGCTTCATGGAATGTACTTGATGCTGAATACATGAGCTGGGTAACTGAAAAAAATTCTCAAGGACTCAGCCGTTCCTTAATCGCTGATGAGCACGTTTATATCGGAGATTCCAAGCTTACTGTTCGAGATCGACATGTGGTAGATCTAATTCTCGAAACACTCTCACATCCTACTCATCCACGCAGTATTCTCTCTCTACAAGAATGTGGCCAATCTTTCTTAGAGGAACTTCGTTCTAGACTTCCCGCTCACTTTGAAGTGATCTCAAATCACGGAGATGCTGTAGTAGTAGATAAACGTCGCTTTGAAATCGTAGAAGCTAAGGAAGTATCTGGGATCTTCTCAGATGCTCCCTACAGAACACTTCAAGACATTAAAATCCGTCGCTTAAGTGACGGAGAAATGATGAGACTTGTTAATGTGCACTTGCCAGGCGATCCAACGAAACCTGGCCGTTTCGAATTTGCTGAGTATTTAAATCGTACGTTTGATCCAAGCATCACTACACTTGCCATGGGAGACATGAATTTTGATGAATTGGGAATGTCCGAAGCAATGGCAAAGGCTTTTCAAAACAATTCTCCCTTTTCACTGAATTCTCCCTATCCAACAGATATTTCTCCCTATGTCTTCAAATCGAAGGCAATCGATCATTTTCTCGTCTACTCTCCCAATGGCTCTCCCGTTACATTGAATGCTCCCGAGCAGATCATGTCTGAACTGGCCCCTATGGTAGCTCTCTTGAGAGGAGAGAAACCACAGCTAGCGCTTTCGCAAAAAAGCCAGGTGGATGAAATCGCTGATTTTGCTCAAAAAAACTGCCTTAATGAAGGAACCTTACAGAAAACCAGAGACTACGTTTACGTAAAATTAAATGATGAGTATCTAACGCAAATATTCAACAAAATCAAAGAGACAAACCCCAATATCCGAATGCCTAGTTTTCGTGGAGGAATCGGCCCTCATTTCAGCATCATTCGCCACGATGAGTGGAAAGGCACTCCACCAAAAGAGATCGCAGAAGTTGGGAACAAATATCTATTCACTCCGGTTCGAGTCGACGTCATCCAAACAGCGCACAAGCGGCTCTGGGTACTGATCGTAGAGCCTAGCGCTGAGCTTGCCGATTTCAGAAACCAATATGCCGTAGGAGACATGCCGCATGGCCATGAGTTCCACGTCACACTGGCTCAAGAAGCTCTTTAAGCGATAACATACAGCTGAATTCTGCCACGATCTGTGGCAGAATTGGGTAGTACTAAACAAGTAAGGCTCGCAAGCGCGCACTGGAGTCCGCGATGAAGTAGGCGATCATTCCGACATGATTGATAAGTTTCTTGGAAATCACAGGGTTTTTCTCACGAGTCTTGAACAACGCTGTCTAAGTATACAGTTAAGTCTCTCAATGTACGTGTTTTACCAGATTCTTTGCCAACAGGTCGATGCTGTCCTTATGGCTCTATCTATAACGCCTAAAGGATTATTCTTATTTTTCTAGCAATCAGTCTTTCCGAAGATTCTTCAGAAGAGCTATCCATTGGATAGATTCAAATAGGCGAGATTTTAATTTTGGTTTTGAATCTGAGAGAACCTATGGCGTCCCAAGCATCCATTTTCAATTCCCCCACCTAAAATATTGCGACAATGTAATGATTGCAAAAATGCCAATCGATAGGGAGTATAAAGAACTTATAAGAATAAGGTTTCGATGGCGTGACGTAGGCGCGTATTTTGATAACATAGCCAATGTTGTGCCGATTAAAATTGAAACCACTGCTAGCTGGCCTCCTTGAAAAAAGGACTCTGCAGTGTTCTCTACTTCGTTAGATGGGACTATGTTCTTGGCGCCAATACCTATAGCCAAGCAATGCTTTAATTGGGATATAAAGGCAAAACCATAAAATTTCTTATCTGGAATTTAGTTGGTTTTCCATAGAGAAACTCCGGGTGTATGATTCGAACATACGACCAATGGATTAACAGTCCACTGCTCTACCACTGAGCTAACCCGGAACAGAAAATGAAGCACTATCATAGTTTTTGAACGGATTTTAACGCAAGAATTTCTCCTTGAGCGGGAAGACTCTTCCTGATAGTTTAATAGGGAAAAATTTGTTTTGGAAATGACAGAAAAACTCAGCGGCACGATCGAGGCAATCGTCTTCTCCCAACCAGAAAATGGCTTCACTGTAGCTCGTTTGAAGGAAGGGAGAAAAAAAGATTTTACCGTGATTGTCGGCTATTTGCCGGGTCTTCAGCCTGGCGAGAGCGTCTCTTGCGATGGAGAATGGAAAAACCATCCGGCGCATGGAAGGCAGTTCGAGGTGGCGGAGTATACGGTCGAGTCGCCGTCGGACTTGGTGGGGATTCAAAAATATTTAGAGTCTGGGCTCGTTAAAGGAATCGGTCCGGTTTATGCCAAAAAGATCGTGGACCGGTTTGGGACGGATACTTTAGAGGTGATCGACAAGGCGCCTTACCGCCTTTTGGAGATCCAGGGACTGGGGGAAAAAAAGCTCGAAAAAGTGAAGGAGTGCTGGCATCAGCAGAGGGCGATCCGGGAAGTGATGCTCTTTTTAAGGACCTATGGGGCAAGTCCGGGGTTTGCTCAAAAAATTTATAAGACCTACGGCGACAAAAGCATCGAGAAGGTTAAGGAAAATCCCTATCAGCTTGCGAAAGAGGTTTTTGGGATTGGCTTTAAGATCGCCGACGGGATTGCGCAAAAGTTGGGGTTTGAACTCCATTCCCCTGAGCGGCTGAAAGCAGGGATCGAGTTCGTCCTTTGGGAGCTGACGGGAGATGGGCATACTTGTTATCCGGCGGTTGATTTCCTGCCGATTGCGAAAGAAATTCTCGAAGTGGATGCCGCGCTGATCGAGGCGCAACTCAAAATTTTGACGGAAAAGGACTTCTTGGTCGAGCAAGAAGGGATGATCTGGCTGAAGGTTTATTTCGCCTACGAGCAGGGCATCTCTCGAGATTTGTTGAGATTGAATACGAGTGCGCAGGCGATCCGTCCGATTGATGCGGAAAAGGCGGCCGCTTGGGCGCAGACGCAGCTTTCGATTCAGTTTGCAGATCAGCAGAAAGAGGCTGTGATTAAGGCGCTGACGGATAAGGTTCACATCATCACAGGCGGGCCGGGTACGGGGAAGAGCACGATTACGAATGCCATCCTGGCTGTTGCAAGCAAGCTGACGGAAAAGATCACTTTGGCGGCTCCGACGGGGCGCGCTGCAAAGCGGATGACCCAGATTACGAAAAAAATGGCCTTCACGATCCATTCTCTTTTGGAAATGGATTTTACCTCGGGCGGATTTAAACGGGGGCGGGACAATCCCCTCGACTGCGATCTTTTGATCATCGATGAAGCCAGCATGATCGATACGCAGCTTTTATTCTCTTTGCTCCGGGCGGTTCCTGGTTCTGCAAGAGTGCTCTTTGTCGGAGATATCGACCAATTGCCAAGCGTGGGGGCTGGGACCGTTTTGCGCGATTTGATCAGCTCCGGGCTGATTGGCGTAACGCGGCTTACGGAGATCTTTAGGCAGGCCAAGGGATCGAAAATCATCACAAACGCCCACTTGATCAATGAGGGGGAATTTCCTGAAATTTCAACTCATGAACGGAGCGATTTCCACTTCATTGAGGCGGAGACGCCGGAGGCGATCCAACAGGTAATCTTACGGCTTGTTTCAACGGAAATCCCCAAACTTTGGCGTTTCGATCCGGTCGATCAAATCCAGGTCCTTTCCCCCATGAAACGGGGGTTGATCGGCGCTGAAATGCTGAATGACGCGCTGCAAAACCTTCTGAACCCCAGCGAAAGACCGGTCTATCGATCCGGCCGCAGGTTCCATGTATCCGACAAAGTGATGCAGCTAAAAAACAACTACGATAAAAAAGTCTACAATGGCGATATCGGCCGGATTTTAGAGATCGATGCCACTGAACAATTTCTCGTGGTCTCTTTCGATGATAAACAGATTGAATATGACTTTTCCGAATTAGATGAGCTCATTTTAGCGTACGCAACATCGGTTCATAAATACCAGGGAAGCGAATGTCCTTGCGTCGTGATCCCCATTCATACCTCCCATTTCAAACTCTTGCACCGCAATCTTCTCTACACCGCGGTAACGCGGGGCAAAAAACAGGTGTATCTCGTAGGGACGAAAAAGGCGATCGGAATTGCTGTGAATAACAACCAGGTGCAAAAACGGTACACTGGCCTTGAAAAAGCTCTTAGGCAAATGGCAAAGACCTATCGTCCCAGCGCAACCCATCAGCAACTGGATCTTTTGAAAAATACGTAATGATTAGGAGACGACGCTTCCTGGAGCGAGGTGCTGGATTTGGGGCAGCTCCAAGCCGGAATCGACATGAGCGGCAAGGACCATCCCTTGGCTTTCGATTCCCATGATCGTAGCGGGGAGCAGATTCGCTACAATGATCAGTTTCCGGCCTACGAGAGCTTCGGGTTCATAAGCGAGGGCAATGCCGGAGACGATCGTTCGTTTTTCAAATCCGAGGTCTACGAGGAGTTTTAAGAGCTTTTTCGATTTAGGGACTTTAACGGCTTCCAGAACTTGGCCGACTCGGAGATCGAGCGCTTCAAATTGATCAAAGGCAATCGCTTTTTTCAGAGGTTCGAAGATAGGTTGGGCTGTCGTCACAGGAGTCTCCTTAAGAGCGGTTTTCTTTCCTAGTTTTGCAATTTGTTCTTCGATTTCAGCATCTTCCACTTTCCGGAAAAGCAGGACGGGCTCTCCCAGCTTTTGATCTGGGGGAACCGGAGTAGACCGAATCGTTTCCCAATTACCCTGAGCTAAATTTGTGTGAAATCCAAGCATCTGCCAAATTTTTTGAGCTGAGTCTGGGATGATGGGCGATGCGAGAAGGGCGAGGCTCTTGATGCACTCGATGCAGCAGGAAATCGTTGTATCGAGAGAGGATCTGAGAGCGGGATCTTTCGCGAATTGCCAGGGCTTTTTCGCATCGAAATAGGCATTGCCGAGCTGGGAGAGCTCCATCAATACTTGGCTGGCCTTCCTCAAATGAAAGGTCTGATAGCATTCAGCGGCCGTCTGCACTAAAGCATCGATTTGATGGAGGAAATTTTTATCTGACTCGTGCAGATCGCGCAGGTGTGGATTTTTTCCCTGGCAATGCTGTTTGGCGAAGACAAGAACGCGGTTTACAAAATTGCCGAATTTACCGAGCAATTCCGCATTGCAGCGCATCTGAAAATCTTTCCAAGTGAATTCGGAATCGGCAGTTTCGGGTGCGTTCGCCGCAATCGCGTAGCGGGCCTGGTCGGGAGTGTACCGAGTGAAAAATTCGTTGAGATCGATATACCAACCATCCGACTTAGAGAATTGGCGACCTTCGAGCATAAAAAACTCATTCGCGGGGATCTCGTCGGGGAGTTTATAAGGCAGATCTTGCCCCATCAGCATGGCTGGGAAAAAGACGGCGTGGAACGGGATGTTGTCTTTTCCGATAAATTGGACGAGTTTGGTTTTTGGATCGCACCAAAAATCCTGCCATCGGTCGGGGTGGCCGACTTTTTGGGCCCATTCTTTCGTCGCTGAAACATACCCAATGGGAGCATCGAACCAAACGTAGAAAACTTTGCCGGGATATCCGGGAACAGGAACGCCCCAGTCGGAATCGCGAGTGATGGCCCGAGGTTTCAGGTCGTCAATGTAATGGGTCGCAAAATGGACGACGTTCTCTTTCCAATTTTTTTCTTTGATCCAATCGGAGAGCTGCTCTTTAAAACGATCGAAACGCAAATAGAGGTGATTGCTCGGTTTCAAAATCAAAGGAGAGCCCGAAATCTTGGAGCGGGGGTTTTTTAGATCTGTGGCCTCATAAGAAGCAGCGCAACGCTGGCATTCATCCCCTCTTGCCTCTTCGAATCCGCATTTGGGGCAAGTCCCTACGACATATCGATCGGCTAAAAACCGTTTTTCTTGCTCTGAATAGAGATGATTTTCAGTCTTTTCTTCGATGAGCCCTTTTTCGTTGAGGGCATGATAAAAACTTTGCGTGGTAGGGACGTGGCCGGGCCAGGTGGTGCGGCTATAATGGTCGAAGGAAAAATGGAGTTGTTTAAAAAAATCTTTATTAGTTTTGTGGAAAAGATCGACATGTTCTTTCGGGGTCCTGTGCGCCAAATCGGCGCTCAGAGTAATTGCAACCCCGTATTCGTCCGAACCGCAGATATAGAGGACTTCATTTCCCTGAAGCCTTTGAAAACGGGCGTAGCAATCGCCCGGTAAATAAGCTCCCGCAATGTGGCCAAAATGGAGCGGCCCGTTCGCATAGGGTAGCGCAGAGGTGATTAATATTTTTTGAACCACGAACAAGTCCTTAGGTCAGCTCTGGCGATCAGCGCCGGGCATTCAGAGCGTTCGCGGCGTTCATTTCGTCAGCGCGTTCTTCGATCGTGACAAGGATTTGTCCCAAAGTCTGTGGGTTTCCACTCAAAACAATATTTCGAGCGATATTGATAGAAAAATTGCAAAGGTCGAAATTGTTTTTAAACTTTTTCCGAATCCTTTCGGTCGTCAAACATTCATGTATCATGATGTAATCCTATGAGCTCAAGAAACAGATTGAGGCAAGAGGGGGTTTATTTCAACGATTTTTATGCTCTTCCGCTATGAAAACCGACCGCAGGACATCGTAGGCGGTTTTCAAATGATCGTTAACAATGTGATAGTCGTATTCGGCTGATAAAGCAATCTCTTTTTCTGCCCAGGAAAGCCGGTGCTGAATCGCCTCGTCTGTCTCAGATCTACGGGTCATCAGGCGGGCCTGAAGTTCTTGAATCGAGGGAGGGCTGATGAAAATAAAGACTGCATTGATTTTTCCCTTTAGCTGAAGCGCCCCCTGAGTATCGATCACCAAAACGACGTGTTTACCCTTCTCTTGCTGAGATTCGACGAATTTGCGGGAAGTGCCATAATAATTGTGAAAGACCTGGGCATACTCGAGAAATTCCCCCTCGGCGATTTTTTCTTTGAATATCTCGGGAGTAATGAAGTAATAGTCCCTCTCTGGAATCTCGTTGATGCGAGGCTGCCGGGTCGTATAAGAAATGCTTTCGACAATGCAATGGAATTCTTCTCGCAGCATCCTAACAAGGGTTGTCTTACCCGTTCCAGCCGGGGCGCTGATGACAAACACTAATCCCCTCTTTAATCCGCCAAGAACTGTCATCTCACTCGATATTTTGAATTTGTTCGCGCATTTTTTCTAACTCGCTTTTCATATCGACGACCAGATGAGAGATGTTTGCATCGGAGGATTTAGAGCCGATCGTGTTGACCTCGCGTCCCATCTCCTGGATCAGGAAATCCATTTTCCTTCCCGTAGTGCCTGACTTCGAGGCGAGCAGCCCTTCAAATTGGACGACATGGGAGCGAAAGCGTGTGATCTCTTCAGAAACATCGACCCGTTCGGCAAAAAGGGCGACTTCCCGGAGCAACCTTTCTTCAGTTTCCGTTCCTTTCCCGACCTGGTTGAGCACCTCTTCCATTTTCTCGAAAAGTTTTTGCCGCATCCGCTTTGTCGCATCGGGCGAAAGCTCTTCGACGGAGCCTACCTTTTTTTCCAATTCTTTCAGCCGCCTTTCCAAGTCGGCGGCCAAGGCCTTCCCTTCGGTTTTCTTCATTTTTAAGAGGCCCTGCAAAGCTTCATCAACGCCTCTATGGAGCACAGTTAAATCTTCATCCCGGGCCAAATCTACTTTCTGCTGCGAAGGGAGGAACTGCATAAGAAAAGCGAGGGAGATCTCTTTCGGGTCCATCCGGAGCTGCAGAGCCGTCTTTTCCCACGCCCTTTTCAATTCAGCCAGCATTTCTACGTCAGGAAGAGATTGCTCTACTGCGGCTGCATTGGGAACTAAAAAAACCCGGACCGAGACTTGCCCGCGGGAGATTGCCTCTCCGACCCATTTGCGAACTTCATGTTCAAACCGGCTGAATTCTCTCGGTAAAGAGATGAAGACTTCAAGATATTTACGATTGACCGATTGGATTTCGACTGTCAGTTTCCCAAAGGGAGCGTCGAAGACCGCCCTTCCGAAACCTGTCATACTGATGAGCATTAAATAACCCTTTTGATCAATTCTAGGCGACCTTCCGATCCCAGTCAATCGGAAAAGATGCTAAAAAACCTAGATTTTAGCATAATATCTCTCTATGAACTCAACTCCAATCTTTCTTCCCATCATGCTTGGCGCTGTCGCACAGCCCTTGAAAACCACGGGGACCCATTTTAAAAATCTGGGTCGGTCCCTGACCCAGATTTCTCTTAGAGGCACGCCTGAATACAAAGAGGGGCGAGGCTGGATCGAATTGGGTAAAATCGTCTGCTTGGCCTCCGACGCGGTCGTTTGGGGGGCTGGAATTTCATTGGCAATCGCAGCAAATGCCTACTTCATTGAATATTGGAACCGCGCTCCTCTTTCTCATTACACGGTGCTGAAAGCATCGATTTAATGGGTTCGAAGGAGCGGCGGTGGATTGGGCAAACTCCCCATTTTTGAATCGCTTGAGTATGTTTCCCTGTGCCATAACCTTTATGCTGCTTGAAACCGTATTCGGGCCATTGGGCATCGAGTTCGGTCATGATCCTGTCTCGGGTCACTTTAGCGAGGACCGAGGCGGCTGCGATAGAAACCGATTTCGCATCCCCTTTGATAACGCCCTCTCGGGGAATTTCGAAAAAAGGGAGCTGATTTCCGTCGATCAATAGATAATCGGGCTTTTCAGAAAGCGCCGCAACAGCTCTTTGCATGGCCAGATGGGTCGCGCGAAGAATGTTGATCTGATCGATCGTCTCAACATCGACAATCCCAATCCCGTAAATGGATCCAGGAGATGTGGTGATAGCGGTAAAGAGGATTTCTCTCTCTTTTTCGGAGAGCTGTTTGCTATCGTTGAGCTTCTCGAAAAGAAGCCCTTGGGGCAAGATGCAAGCCGCTGCAACCACTGGACCTGCTAAGGGACCTCTGCCCGCTTCATCGATTCCCGCGATTTTTTTAAAGCCTTGCTCTGTGAGCTGTTTTTCGTAAACTGACATTGCATTTAAACGAAAAAGCTCTGCTTCGGAGATTCTGGTCACGCTAAGCCTTTATGCCAAGCGCTAGAATCTAGCCGTTCAGAGCTTTTCTAAGAAAGAAAATAAATTACGAGCCGCTGGTCGTTTCAGGATTGACCGTTTCTTTTACGGACGCCGCTACCGCTCCTTCTTGGACTACATGCTTCTCGCTCACTTTCGCCGCTTTTCCTGACTTCCCGCGGAGATAATAGAGTTTCGCGCGGCGCACTTTTCCAGGGCGAACGATTTCGATACTCGAAATACGCGGGCTGTGCAGGAGGAAAACGCGATCCATGCAGGAGCCGTAAGCATTCCGGTAGATCGTAAAGGTTTCCGAGAGGCCGGTCCCTTTCTTCGCAATCACAGTTCCCATGAATGCTTGGAGACGCTCCTTTTCTCCTTCAATAATGCGGGTATTGACCCGAACTGTATCCCCGATATTGAATACAGGGACTTCTGTTTTCATATAGGAAGCTTCAAGCTCCATGATTTCTTTTTGGCGGCTCACTGGTTGTTCTCCTTCATCTAATTTTCTGGCCTGTCGTTCCGACGGCTAATTCATATAAATCGGGTCTTACCCGGCGTGTTTTTTCTAAGGCTTGTATCTCGCGCCATTTGCGGATTTTTTCATGATGCCCTTCTCGCAAAACAGCGGGAACTTCCGCATCCTCAAAAATTTCGGGCCTCGTGTAATGAGGCGCATCGAAAATCCCGTTCTGAAACGAATCTTCCCAAACAGCATCAGGATGTCCGATCACTCCCGGAATAAATCGGGAGACGGCATCAATAAGGACAATCGCAGCCGCGCACCCATTGGTCAGCACATAATCGCCAATGCTGATCTCTTCATGGATCTCTTTTTGCAATACCCTTTCATCCACGCCTTCATAATGACCGCAAAGAAGAATCAAATGCTCTTTTTTGGCGAGCTCTTGACTCTTAGCGGCAGTCAGCAAAGACCCTTGGGGCGAAAGATACACCACATGAGAGTTCGGTTTTTTAGCGCTGCGAATGGCTTTCGCGACAGGCCCCGGACAAAGGACCATTCCTGGACCTCCGCCAAAAGGGCGCTCATCCACTCTTCCATGCTTATTTTCGGAAAACTCCCTGATATCGGTATGACGAATTTCAAGAAGCCCGTTTTCCCGAGCCCGCTTTAACATACTCACGTCGAATGGGCCTCTGAAATATTCAGGGAAGAGGGAGAGAATGTCGATTTCCATCGCGTTTAAGCTTTCGCCGCCTTTTTGCGCTTCTCTCGTTTTTTCGCTACTTTGGCGATTTTTTTATCAACGAGCTGCTTGATGACTTCAGGAGCAAATCGCTTGACCAACGATTTTACGCGGTCGCTGATTTGGACGCCATTGTCAATCCAATACTGAACGCGAGGGACGTCGATAAAATAGTTTTTATCGGTTTCTCCAAACGGATTGTACCAACCGATCATCTCAATATACTTTCCATCGCGCGGTGTTTTGGAATTAGTGACAACGAGGCGGAATCTCTGCCGGCTGTTTGCCCCTTGCTGTCTCATTCGAATGACTAGTGCCATTTTGTACCTTTCAATTGGTTTTTTAAATCTTTCAAATCCGATAGACCCATTTTCTTTGCTTGAGCCTTTAGATCGGGCATGTTCTTAAATAATTGCTTCACTCGCTTAAAACCTTTCACCATTCGGTTCACATCGTCGACATCGACGCCGCTCCCTTTGGCGATCCGTTTTCTGCGCCCATGGGAAAGCTCTTCTTTTTCAATCCGCTCAGAGGGGGTCATCGACAAGATGATCGCCTCCATCCTCTTGAACTCATCATCCGAGAAATCGAGATCTCCGAACGACCCCATCCCAGGAATCATTTTGATCAGGCTTTTAAAAGAACCCATCTTTTTGACCATCCCCATTTGCTTGAGATAGTCGTCGTAGGTAAAACTCGCCTTTTTCAGCTTTTTTTCGAGCTCGAGGCTTTCAGCCTCATCAAAATTTTCCTGGGCCTTTTTGACGAGGTTGATCACATCGCCCATGCCTAAAATCCGATCCGACATCGAGCGAGGATTAAATACCTGCAAATCGCCGATCCGTTCCCCGATCCCTTCGAATTTCAACGGCTTTTGCGTTACTTCGCGGATCGAAATCGCAGCGCCTGCCCGGGCATTCCCGTCGAGCATCGTAAGGACCGTTCCTGTAATCGCCACTCGTTTATCGAATTCCGCAGCCGTTCGCACCGCGTCCTGCCCTGTCGTGGCGTTGGCTACAAACAAAATTTCCCGAGGCTTTAAAAATTGCTTCATCTCCTCGAGCTCTTTCATCAATTCTTCATCGAGATGAAGACGGCCCGCCGTATCAACAATCAAGACGTCGTAATTTTCCGCTTCCGCTTTTTCGTACGCTTTTTTCGCCACTTTAAGAGGATTTTTCTCCCCCTCAATAAAGAAAACGGGGATTCCGATATCGTTTCCTAATTTTTTCAACTGCTCCACAGCCGCAGGGCGTTGCAAATCGCAGGCAGCCATTAAAACGCGCTTATGCTTTTCCGTTTTCCCGATATAAGCAGCAAGCTTAGCGCAGCTTGTCGTTTTTCCAGAACCTTGGAGCCCGCAAAGCATGACTACCGAGATTTTCCCTTTCAAGTCGAGAAGGGACTCGGCGCTCCCCATCAACTCGATCAATTCCTCATGGACCAATTTGATGAATTGCTGACCCGGCGTGACCGATTTCAAGATCGCATCGCCCAACGCCTTCTCTTTCACCCTTTTAACAAAGGCGCTTACAACCGTGTAATTGACATCGGCGTCGAGAAGCGCTAAACGGACTTGGCGCACCGCATCGGCGATATTGTCCTCGGTAAATGTTTTTTTACCTGCGAGGCCTGAAAAGAGATTTTGCAGTTTTTCGGTAAGCGAACCAAACATGTTTCTTTACACTAGAATTTAAGCAAATAGAATACTGGAGAAAGTTATTGCTTTTCAAGGAAAAAGAAGCGGGGATGGCCCGCCCAATCGCTTTGGATTTCAAATTCAGCCCAAGGCCCCTTAGAAAAAATTTCTTTTACCGCACCCGCCTGCATCGACCCGATCTCAAAAAATACGAGAGCCCCCGGGTTCAAAAACAAAGGCAACTCACAGTTAAGCCTTTCATAATACTCCGTCCCCCTCTCTCCCCCCACCAAAGCGAGGCGGGGCTCAAAGTCGCGTACAGAAGGGTCCAAATTCAAAAATTCACCCTCAGAAATATAAGGGGGATTGCAAACCACGGCATCGGCCTTCCTTCCTTTAAACGGGACCAGCAAGTCGCCCAGCTCAAAAGCCGCTTCAACTCCATTGAGCTTCGCATTTTCCCTCGCAACGGCTAAGGCCTCGGGCGAGAGGTCGGAAAGAGTCAAATTCAAATCTGGCAATTTTTTCTTTAAAGCAATCCCGAGACATCCAGAGCCAGTACAGAGATCCCATAAATGCTTGCCTGCTAGATCCCGGCTTTTCATTTTTTTGAAACTCAAGTCGGCCAAGATTTCTGTTTCAGGGCGAGGGATCAATACCGAACGGTTGATTTTGATTCGGCAGTCCAAGAATTCGACCTCTCCCATCAAATATTCGGCAGGCTCCCCCTTCGCTCTCTTTTTTAAAATTTCTCGAAAAGAGGCCAATTCCGACTCGATAAGGGGACGGTCGAATTGCATGTAAAGATCGAGCCGTCTTACGCCGAGAAGGTGAGCTAAGAGCTCTTCAGCAGACCGGCGCGGCCGATCGACCTTCCTCTCTTCCAGAAATTCGGCCGAGAGCTTCAGAACCTCGCCAATCGATTTCATGATTGGAGCTTTTCCTGATAGAAATGGTTCACTAAAGGAAGGGTTAGGTCGTCGAGATCCCCTTCCATGACCCGGTCCAACTTATGCAAAGTCAAGTCGATCCGATGATCAGTGACCCGATTTTGAGGAAAATTATAGGTGCGAATCCGCTCGGAACGATCTCCGGAACCGACTTGACTCAATCGGATAGCTGACATTTCTTGGTGCGCCTTGCGGGCCTGTTCTTCCACGATCCGCGAGGCGAGCAGACGCATCGCTTTGTCTTTATTTTTGTGCTGGCTCCGCTCTTCTTGACAAGCCACGACGGTACCTGTCGGAAGGTGGGTGATCCGGACGGCTGAATCGGTTCGGTTGACGTGCTGCCCCCCCGCTCCCGATGCACGGTAGGTATCGATTTTGAGATCTTTTTCATCGATCTCGAACTCTTCTAAATCGGGTTCAACCAAAACGGCGACAGTGATGGCGGAGGTATGGACGCGGCCTTGCGTTTCCGTCGCCGGCACGCGCTGGACCCTGTGAGTTCCCGCCTCAAACTGCATGAGCCGGAAGCCGTTTTGCCCTGAAAAGGACATGATATATTCTTTATAGCCGCCTACTTCCGAGGGAGAGGCGGAGAGGATCTCGTATTTCCACCCTTTTTTTTCTGCGTAATATTGGTACATTCGGATGCAGTCCCCAACAAAGAGGGCCGCTTCATCTCCGCCAGTGCCTGCACGCAACTCGATAATAAAATTTTGGCTATCGCGGGGGTCGGGAGGAACGAGTAAATTCTGAATCTGTTTTCGCGCCGCTTCATATTCAAATTCAAGACGGCCGATTTCTTCGCGAAGCATCACAACCATGTCCAGTTCCTGTTCAGAACTGAGCAGGGAACGGTTTTCGTCGAGTTGTTTATTAATCGACTCGAACCGGTCCCATACTTCCTTTAGCTGCGAAAGCTGAGAGTGTTCCTGAGTGAGCTGCCGGTAAAGTTTCTGATCGGAAAGCGTATCAGGCAGCCCGAGCAGATCTTCGACTTCCTGCATCCGTTGCAGAAGCCGCTGGATCTTTTCGATCATTTCTTCTTAACAGCTTTGACTTTGGCTTTTTTCGCTTCTTCGTGCTTGACTTGGGTCTGCTTTACCTCTTCCGTCTTGCGCTGGTATTTTTTCGTGAATTTATCCACGCGCCCTTCGGTATCCATGAACTGGGTGGCTTTCGTGAAGAAAGGATGGGAGGCAGAGGAAACAGGAACCCGATAGTGGGGGTATTCTTTCCCTTCAAATTTTGTTTTTTCTTTCGCCTGCAGCGTGCTGCCGATGAGAAATTTTGTTCCGGTAGAAGAATCCTCGAAAAGGACTTCTTGGTATTGAGGATGTTTTTTTTCTTTCATAGAACCCTTGAGATTTTCCCATCAAAAATAATAGGATTCACAGAAAATTTCAAGTTTTTTGATTCTCCTAGAAAACAACCTTATGATAAAAAAAATTTCATGACTCATCGAATGCACTCTTCATTTAGCCCCGAATCGACGCCATTATCGCTTAAGTCATTGATACTTATAACGATAATAACGACTATTTCCTGCGCCTTTTTTACGCAGGCCCAAATCCTTTTTTCCCTCTCCCTTGAAGGAATCTCTCGATTTTCTTTTTGGCAGCTCCTTACTTATGTCTTCATGCCGCCCTCCGGGATCTCATTCGGACTTTTCCTTCACCTCGCTTTCAACATGTATCTATTATGGACATTCGGAGCCGCCCTTCTTCTCAGGGCGAAACAGCTCCCCTTCTTCTTTCTTTATTTTGGAGGCGCTCTCTTCGGCGGCCTGGCTGCCCTCCTCCCAATGGCCCTCTTCCACTCCCCTCTTTTATTCGCAGGAAGCTCGCCCCCTCTTTATACAGTCCTCATCGCTTGGGTGATGTTGAATCCAGAATCCAGGCTGCTCCTCTTTTTCTCCTTTCCTGTGAAAGCCGCCTGGCTCGTCCTAGGCCTTCTCGGAACGAACCTAATCCTCGATCTTTCAAGCGGAGATTGGACAAACTTTTTCAGTTATGCAGCAAGCTCTCTTTTCGGCTATTTTTTTACTCTTTTTGTTTGGAAATCCCCCGATACCTCCAGCCTCTTCCCTTTTTTAAGGAAATTCGAGAAAAGCGTCTTGCGAACTTTCGAAAAAGGAAAAGAAAAATGGCGCAAGCTCGGCAAAAAATCAGCCTCCTCCCCTTACCGCCACTCAAAAATTTATGACATCCGTTCGGGAGAGCCCCTTCTAGGCGACGAACAATTTATGGATGCGATGCTGGCCCGAATTTCTCTTTATGGGGAAGATTCCCTCACTCCAGAAGAGAAAAAACGGATGAAATCCATCTCAGAGAAAAAGGCCTCTCAAAAAAAATGAAAGATGCCCAGCGCTATTCGGAAACTCAAGATTTTTGGAAAAAGAGAGAACCTAATCTCCACTCCATGCTTTTGAACCGATGCGAGCTGCACGACCCCGACAAAGAGGAAGTCCTCCAGCTCCTCCCCTGTTTTAAAGGGAAATCGGTGCTCGATTTTGCAGCCGGAATTGGCCGTTTTACAAAAGAGTTCGCAAAAAAAGCCCATCACGTGACCGCCGTCGATTTCGCCCCGCAAATGCTACAAAAAAATAGAACAGACAACATTGAATTTACAAACATCGATTATATTTGTTCCGATGCGATGGACCTCTCTTTCCCCTCCCCTCAATTCGATTTGATTTTCATGAGTTGGTTGATGATTTATCTAACGGATGCAGAGATCTCCACCCTTTCGGAGAGGATGGTTCGTTGGCTCAAACCTGGCGGACATTTATTTTTCCGCGAATCCTGCGCTCCCACTTCGAGAAGGGCCGCTCATAAGAATTACTATGCCCATTACCGCTCGATGATTGCTTACAACCGTCTTTTCGACCCTCATCTAACGCTTTTAGCTCAGGGCAACATCCAAGTATTCGAGTTTGCCGACGCCAACCCCTTCATGTGTTTTTGGCTATACCGAAACAACCTGAAGAATCGGGAATTTGACAAGGAAGCTGCGCAAATTTTTGCGTCTGGAGCGAGTAGCCATTGCAAAGGGCAAGGCACGAGTGAAGACCAGAAATTTGCCGCAAAGCTGACGCAGTCAAAAACCGATTCTTCAGGTTGTTTCGGTATATATACCGTTCGTCTCTCGGGTGAACAAGGTATGTAAAAAATGACCCATCTTTATGTTTTTTCCCAACTGGCTTTAATGGCCTCCTTCCTGCTCCACTTCCAAAAAGGGGCGGCTTTTGGGCTTTTCATCGCGGCGGCAGCCTACCATCTAATCGATGCCTTCCTCTTTAGAAAATTAAAAATTCGGCTCCACCCTTCTCTGCTGCCCCTTTTGTTTCGCCCGGCAAGTTTTTTGAGCTCTTTCAGAAAACTCAATCCGCTCCCTCTTTTTCTCGGCCTCTCTCTCTTTTTTGTGGGGATAGGGTTTGCGCTTCCCCCCTTCCTTTTTTTGTTAAGCGCTGTTTCCCCTCACTTTTTTTTAGCTCTTTTTTTCGCCTCCGGAATAGTTTGCGCATTGGAAACAAAACCTCTCTTTACAAATCCCCTTTTCCTCATCCAAGCAGATGCTGCCATCGCCTTGAAAAATCGTTGGAAGCGGAAAGAAGCTCTTCAAATCCCCTCCTTTCCGAATGAAAAAAGCCACTTTCTTTCAAAAGAATACCCCCTTCTGCGTCTGACCTCAGAGCATAAAGGAAAAAAAATAGCGGAAATTTCCTTGAAAAAAGGAGAAAAACCCCATCTTATCTTCCTGATTCTCGAATCGTTCCGGGCCAAAAATATCGGCTCATTGGGAGCTAAAATTCCGTTGAGCCCCCGTTTCGACGCCTTAGCTGAAAAAGGAATCTTGTACACTCGATTTCACTCAGCGGGCAATTTGACAAACCGCTGTTCCATCGCTTCTCTCTATGGGACTCTTCCAGCCTATCGCGCCTGGCATATGGGCCGTTATGTCCCCATCCCTCTGATTGGACTTCCTCAAATTCTCTCCCAATTCGGATACCATCCCGCCCTCATTCAAGGAAGTTCCCTCGCGTTCGATCACGGGATCGAGTTTTTTCAAGGCCACGGATTTCAAACTCTTTTGGGAAAACGGGATATCGAAAAAAGAATGCGCTGCGACGGCACAAGCTGGGGAGTATTCGACGAACATCTCCTGTCTTTTTCAGCCTCTTGGCTAGAACAACAAAGAACACCTGCGTTCCTCACTCTTTTTTCTATCACGAACCACCATCCCTGGACATCTCCCAAGGATTGGCTCTGTGCCCATGAGCATCCCTATTTTAAAACTTTTTCCTACACCGATTGGGCCCTGGGCTCCTTTATCGATGAATTGGAGAAAAAAGGAATTTTGGAAAACAGTCTCTTATTCATTTTTGGAGACCATGGGCAAGAGATGACCGACCGAGATCCGAATTTTGAAATCAACTGCCATCTCTACCAGGAAAATATCCATGTGCCCTTGCTCATTTATGGCAAAGGCCGAATTCAAAGACCTCAGCGGATAGACACCCTCTCTTCCCAAGTTGATTTGCTTCCCACAGTTTTAGACCTTTTGCAAATCCCCGGCCCTCATCACAGCACTGGATCCAGCCTTTTAAGGGCCCATTCAAAACCCATCTTCTTCAGCTACCCATTCGATCCCCCCATCCGCGGATGCCGCGAAGAGAATTGGAAATGGCTCCACTCAAACGGAGAAGATCAGCTCTATGACCTGGAAAACGATCCGGAAGAAAAACACAATTGCGCGCTCACGCAGCCTAAAAAGACCGAACACTTAAAAAATTTAAGCTCCGCTCATGCCTCTTTAATCGATCGACTCTACGAGACGCAAAAATTCGCCCCCCCTTTTCAATCAGGTCAATCAGGTCAATCAGGTCAAACAAGCAAAAATGTGCCCTCATTTCATCTGGCTTTGCATCTCGATTTTTCCGACTCGCTCCGCATGACGGACGAGCTTTTGATCGAAACGGCCCGAAACTGCCCAGATCTCTCTTCGCTCTCCCTTTCCCGATGCGTTCTGATTACGGATCAAGGAATTTCAGCTCTCTTGGAGCTATGTCCCCATTTAGAGAAGTTGAATCTCGAGGGGCTCGACGACATTACAGGGGAAAATTGGCCTCCCGCCCCTCATCTCATGCATTTTAAGGCCCTTGAATGCCCCCGTCTCAAACCTGCCCTTTGGTTTAAGTCCCTTTCTTCTCTCCGGATCGTACAGATAGGATCGTATGCCATGACTGATGAGGATCTTTTCGCCCTTAGCCTAACAGGCCCTCTGATGATGCTTCAACTCTCCGGCCTGACAAACGCAACAGATCAAGGGCTAGCACAGCTTCTTTCCGCAAACCCCCATCTTGAAACTCTCTTCCTCGAAGATTGCCCGCAAATTGGAGACGCTTCTCTCGCCGCTCTCAATGGCCGTTTGTTAAGCCACCTTTTTCTCTCTGATTGTCCTCAGATCGGCGACAGCGCCCTTTCCCGCCTCGATTCATTCCCTTTGCGATACTTAGTGCTGAGAAATTGCTCCGGCATCACTCCAGAAGGATTAGGCCCGCTCAAAAACAAACCTGGCCTTGAAATTCTTGCGCTCAACTGCCCGCATCTTCCGCATTCAATGCGAGAAGAGCCGTTTTAGCAACTTGGAGTCCGTCGAGAATCCCCTCTTCATAGCGGAAATGGGGATGCATTTCGAGTTCTGGAAAATCGTTGGGCTGAAGAAGATCATCGTCCGTAACGTGGGGTAGAATCCGGCGGGCTGTTTTCAGAAGCTTCTCTTTTTGCCCCTGAATCAATTCCTCGATCAAGTCCAACTCACTCCTCATAGGATGTTTTCTTTTTTCTTCTTTTTTGAAAGAACGTCCTCATGAGATCGGCCGATTCAGCCTCGAGGACGCGAGAGGTTATTTCAAGCGAATGCATCGGATGCTTTTGAGTAAAAAGATCAATCCAGCTTCCATTCGCCCCGAGACGAACATCGGGAGCTCCCCAAACAAGACGAGAAACCCGAGCTGAAAAGAGCGCTCCCGCGCACATACAGCAAGGTTCCAACGTGCAGTAGAGGGTGGTATCGGAAAGCCGCCAATTTTCCAGGAAAGATGCCCCTGAGGTCAGGCAAAGCATCTCCGCATGAGCTGTTGCGTCGCGAAGCATTTCAACTTGATTGTGGCCGCGGGCAATGATTTTGTTGCCATGAACCAGGACCGCTCCGACAGGAACTTCTTCCTTTTCAAAAGCCTTCTTTGCCTCTTTCAGCGCCTCGCGCATGAAATGGAGATCCCTTTCAACAACGCTCATCTTTGAAAAATCGGCAAGAAGGCTCATCGCTTGATTAAGGCTTTAATTTTTGCTGCAAAGCGCGGATCTGCTTTTTAAGCGCTTCGGTATCGGTCGTATATTTTTTCTGGATGCCAGCGACTCGGCTCTCGTATTTTTCATGGAGGCGGGTCATTTCCCTTTGATGTTGGGCCACGATCTGTTCGATCGCTTGTTTTTCTGCTTCCACCGTTTCTTGTTTCTGCAACTGGGCCTTTTCTTTTTCTGCGGCAACCCGAAGTCTTTGGATAATCGAAGCTGGAAACACGACTCCATTGAGTATAGAAAAAAGGAATACCGGGACAGCTCCGAGAGATTCCAATGCCCCTTTCAAGATTTTTTCGCTCTGCGGCTCATCAAAACTTTGGATCTCTTCGAAATTGGGATTGATTTCACCCACCCGCTCGGCAAAATGGCTATATACATCGCCATGCTTGAAAACCCATCGGTTGACAATCCAGTCCCTAAGATCGTCATTTCCCTTCAACAATTCCTTTTCATAAGCGGCGAAGATTTCATCGGTCGTAAGGCGGTTTTGGGGCCGGTTGCCAAAGTAGGTTTTATAGAAAACAGGATCGCTGGAAAGGTGTTCGGTCTTAATGTCCTTTTTGATTGCATGAAGGACCTCTGGAATCCAGCCTTGTAAAGATTCAAATTGATTTAACATAGTCTCTCAGGGTTAAAAATCTCTCTGAGCATACCAGCGGCCTTGGCAAAAATCAAGGAAATGGGGTACGGGCGTTACAACAAAGCCGTGCCCCGAAGAACGAATCTCGACCCATTCGTATCGACGATGAAGGGCGTATCGCGATAAGTAAAATGGATTTCCACCCCCGAAACAAGAACCTGAAGATAATATTGCCCCTCGACATACCATCCAAGAGAACTATCTGGATAAGTATGAAATTCTTGACCCATCCATTCGAGATCCGATTCTTGAATGTCTTCGCCCGTCTTTTGGAGATATTCTAAAAGCAATTTTTTCGCCCGGTCAACGACAATATACGGATTTGCCTGGCTGGCGTAAGAGGAGTGGGCAGCAATGTAAGTTGAATTTTGAATCAGTGCCATAAATCCTTCCAAAAAATGTTCAACAACTATAAAATATACACCGAATAAGAAAAAGAAAGTTATTTTAAACATTATATTTAACACTTGACGAGTTCAAACCGGCCGTCCCTCGCAAAACCGCAGAAAAAACAAGCGGTTTCAGGAAGGGATTGATCGATTAATCAAAATCAGGTACAATTCGCAGTCAGTAAAGTCTAATTAAACCCTTGAACTTAGAGAGCTTTCCTCCATGTCTTTAGATAAAGGTACCAAGGAAGAAATCACCAAGAAATTTCAGTTGCACGAGAAAGACACCGGTTCAGCCGATGTCCAAATCGCTATTTTGACTGAAAGAATCGCTGAATTAACAGAGCATCTTAAACTGGCGCCAAAAGATCACAGCTCCAGATTGGCTCTTTTAAAACTCGTCGGCCAAAGACGTAAATTGCTCGACTATCTCAATTCAACGGACACCAAGCGCTACCAAAGCTTGATCGTTCGCCTGAACCTGAGAAAATAAATCCATCAGGGGGGAAAAGCCCCCCTTATTTGAAGGTAGGAAGAAGGTAGAGATAGAGAGCAGAGATACGCCCTTTGGTTACAGAGGTCCTATTTCTGATTTCTATCCTCCTCTTTCAACTCCCGATTCAGGTTCGCTTAAAAACAAAATTTGTCTTTTATGCAGGCCTATTATAGACTCGGGCCATTTTCTACCTTCCTGTTTTTAAATCGATCCTGAATAGGAGATCCACTCAATGCTACATCGCGAAACAATCACCATCCCAGTAGGGAACAAAACCCTTAAATTCGAAACAGGAAAAGTCGCCCGCCAAGCAAATGGCTCGGTTCTCGTCCATTGCGGCGAAACTGTTGTTTTTGCCTCCGCCTGCGCAGCTCCGACAGCTTCAGAAGAAATCGACTTCTTTCCCTTACGCGTCGACTATCAGGAAAAGTATTCATCGGTAGGACGCACCGCAAGCGGGTTCATTAAACGGGAAGGACGCCCTGCAGAACGGGAAATCCTGACAAGCCGCTTGATCGACCGCCCTTTACGCCCCATGTTTGAAGAGGGCTACTACAATGAAGTTCAACTCCTCGCCTATGTTTTCTCTTATGACGGGATCCATAGCCCAGATGTAATGGCGATTTGCGCCACTTCAGCCGCTTTGGTCATTTCCGATATCCCGCTTGTGAAACCCGTCGGCGCAGTCCGTGTTGGCTTCGTTAATGGCGAATTCATCATCAACCCGACCACGGAAGAAATGAAAGAGTCGAAACTCGATCTCGTTTTAGCTGGAACGGAAGACGCCGTTTTGATGATCGAAGGCTTCTGCGACTTCTTGACCGAAGAACAAGTGATCGAAGCGATTGAAAAAGGGCACCAAGCAATCCACGAAATTTGCCATCAGCTCAGCGCATGGGGCAAGAAAATCGGGAAACCCAAAAAACTCGATACGCTTCGAAAAATCCCTCATGAAGTGAACGCTGCGGTCCACGCATCAACTGCCGCTTTGATTGAATCAGCCCTTAAAATCTCTTCAAAACAAGAAAGGGAAACCGCTCTCGGAGAGATCAAAGAATCGCTCCTTAAACTTCTTTTCCCTGAAAACGCAGAACCGAAGCATAAAAAGGCCGATGTCCTCCTCTGCTTCAAAAATCTTCAATCTTCTTTGATGCGCAAAATGATCCTCCAAGAGAAAAAGAGGATCGACGGACGCGGACTCAAAGAAATCCGCCCGATCGATGTAGAACAATCGATCCTTCCCCGTACTCATGGAAGCTCCCTTTTCACACGCGGAGAGACCCAGGCTTTGGCTGTCTGTACGCTCGGCGGTGAAAACACAGCTCAGCGCTTTGAAGACCTCCATGGAGAAAATTCCCAGAAATTCTATCTTCAGTACTTCTTTCCCCCTTTCTCTGTCGGAGAAGTGGGCCGCATGGGCACACCGGGACGGCGCGAAATCGGCCACGGCAAGTTAGCGGAAAGAGCTTTAGCAGCCATTTTGCCAAAACACGAAGATTTCCCTTACGTCATCCGCCTCGAATCGAACATCACTGAATCAAATGGCTCCTCTTCGATGGCCTCCGTTTGCGGCGGCTGCCTTTCCATGATGGACGCCGGCGTTCCAATCAAGCGTCCTGTGGCCGGAATCGCCATGGGCCTCATCCTCGAAGGAGACCAACACGCGATCCTCTCCGATATTTTAGGAGCTGAAGACGCTCTTGGAGATATGGACTTTAAGGTGACGGGCGACGACCGCGGGATCACCGCCTTCCAAATGGACATCAAGATCGAAGGGATCAACCATAAGATCATGGTAGAAGCCCTCATGCAGGCCAAAGAAGGCCGCTCCCACATCTTGAGAAAAATGCTCGAGGTCTGTCCTCAATCTAAAACGGAAATGTCGATTCACGCCCCCCGCATTGAAACGATGCTCATTAAACCGAGCAAGATCGGGATTGTCATTGGTCCTGGCGGGAAACAAATCCGCGCCATCATTGAAGAGACCGGCGTCCAAATCGATATCGACGATAGCGGCCAGGTCAGCATCGCATCGACAAATCCAGATGCCATGGCCCGCGCGAAAGAGATCATCCACAATCTCACAGCGGAAGTTGAGATCGGCCAAATCTATAAAGGCCGGATCAGCTCGATCAAAGACTTCGGCTACTTTGTCGAACTCTTTGGAAAAGAAGGTCTTTGCCATATTTCCGAAATCTCAACGAAACGGATTCAGAACATCGCTGACGCTCCTTTCAAAATCGGCGATATGATCGAAGTGAAAGTGCTCGACGTCAACGACCGGGGGCAAATTAAATTGAGCCACCGAGCTGTTCTCGAACAACAGGCTGCAGTCCATTAAGAGGGGATCATGCATCGGGTTTTAGCGCGCGATCTATCGAGTCACATCGAGAAGAAAGTCCGGCTGCGCGGATGGTTGAATAACCTCCGCTCCTTCGGCAAGCTCAATTTTCTTCTTCTGCGCGACCGAACAGGTTTTGCGCAAATCGTCATCGAAAACAAAGACGAATTGCGCAAAATCGCCGATTTGCAGCCAGGAGCGATCCTCACGATCGAGGGACGCGCCGTTGCCTCCAAAGAAGCCGCTCTGAAGGTCGAAATCGTCGATCCTTCGATCACAGTTGAAAACCCGATCCGCGAAGTTCCCCCCATTGAATACTACAAACCCGAGATCCAATCGGATCTCGAGTTCATTCTCGATCATCGGCCGATTGCGCTCAGGAACCGACAACTCCAAGCCGTTTTCAAAATTCAAGCTGAGATGACCCACGCCTACCGTCTTTATATGCACGATGCAATTCAAGCGGTCGAATATTTCGCTCCGAACGTGATTGGAGCGTCATCCGAGGGAGGCGCTGAGTTCTTCAACGTTGATTATTTCGGCTATACCGCAACTCTAGCCCAAAGCAGCCAGCTCTATAAACAGATCATGGTCGGCGCCAATGAACGGGTCTTTGCGCTCATGCCGTTTTTCCGAGCGGAAAAATCGCAAACCTCCCGCCATCTCTCTGAAGGAAAGCAGTTTGAATTCGAAATGGGTTTTTTCGAACATTGGCACGAAATCCTCGATATCCAAGAAGGATGCATCAAGTTCATCCTCGCCCACCTCCATCGCCATTGCAAGCCAGAAATCGAAACGCTTCAAAACCAAATCATCAAAGCTCCCGCTGACGTCCCCTTTCCTCGCCTCACATTCAAAGAAGCGCAAGAGCTCTATTTCCAAAGAACAGGAATCGACGAAAGACACGAACCGGATTTAAGTCCTGCCGCAGAACGGGAACTCTGTGCCTGGTCTGCTGAAAAATACGGCACCGACCTAGTCTTTGTCATCGACTGGAAAACGGTAAAACGCCCCTTCTACGCCTTTCCCAAAGAAAACGATCCCGACCTCACCAACACGTTCGACCTTTTGTGCGCAGGGACGGAAATCACCTCCGGCGGACAAAGACGGCATACTTACGACTCGATGATCGAAGGGATCCTCTCTAAAGAAATGGATCCCGCCAATTTTTCCGACTACTTGAGCATTTTCAAATACGGCATGCCGCCCCACGGCGGATTTGGAATGGGATTGGAAAGACTCACCATGACCTTCCTCAAACTCAAAAACATCCGAGAAGCCTCTCTCTTCCCTTCGGACACCAAGAGAATTGCCGGCAACCGGATCAAAGCCCGCATCTTCTTTGGCGGAGAAAACATCCGCAATGAAATCGTCCATCAGCTCAACCAAAGAAAGATCGATTTCAACCACATCGTCCATGAACCTACGCCAACCTCTCAAGATTCCGCCCGCGTCCGCAGCACCCTTCTTGAAGAAGGGGTGAAATCTCTGATCCTTCGTGGAAAAAACACCAAAAAAAATTACCAATTCAACATCCCCTCGCACCTTAAACTTGATATGAAGGCTGCCTCCGACGCGGTGGGTGAAAAATGCGAATTTGAGGAACCGGCCATCATCCAAGAACGGTTCGGCCTCATTGTCGGCGGCGTCCCCCCGTTTGGGCACCTGCTCAACCTCGACAATTACTTCGACGATCAAATCGTCCAGCACGAACGGTCGGCCTTCAATTGCGGCCTGCCCACCGAGTCGATCGTGATGAAATCCAAAGACCTGGCAGCGCTTGCCGAACCCAAGTTTGGGAAATTCTCTAAATGAAATAGATCTAAGGTCATTATTTACCAAGTTTAAGGAAAAATATGAGTAGTTGCATTACTTCACCATCATTATGTCGCAATTCCCTTGATGATTTTGTTAGTCATAAACCCCTACCTCGTATCAGTTCACTTCCCGAAAACCTGGCTATCACAAAGCCCAAGATTATATACATACCCGCACCAAATGGTTTTAGAGTCAAGGCAGAAAGATATGATCTCTGGATTATTCGGACTCTTATGATAGAAATATTAGATAAAATCAAAACGCCTGAGCCGGATTGGATTGAGTATAGGGGTCGCTTGGAAAAGCCTTCAGTTGATTACGCAGTACTTGATACTGTGTCAGAAGATTATTATTCTCAGGCGGGTTTTGTTCTGAAAAAGATCGATGGGAAACGAATTTGGACATTTCCAGATCCAAAACCTCAGGAAAAAGAAATTTCTGAGAAACCTCAAATCCAGTCTCAAACGAATTCAAAACCTGACGAAAACTCTCAGACCAAACCATTCGATTTTGTAAGCGCCTGTCTGGAAAGCATCAAGTTGTCAAAGTTTGAGAAAAAGTTTGAGAAGTCGACGAAAAATCAACTGATTTGAAACCTTTGGCAGACGCTAAGAAGCCTACAGTCAATTTCTTGAAAATCTAATCGATTTTTCAGTGGGATTTTCTTGAATCATGAGTTCTATCTGTCGACAAATAAAAAAATCTTGAAATCCTACCTACATAGATTATACATTTGTTAAATTCTTCCGAGGATTTGATGATGTCTACTGAATTTAGCACAACCAAGGGCCGCATCGACCAAAAATTCGACGATGAAGGCAAGCTAGCAACGCTCGATTTTATCAAAAGTCCACCGCCCCCTTCGTTCCAAGAAATCAAAACACCGAAATGGACTTGGGTTAAGGTTGACCTCGATTCTTCTATGAATGACCAAAGGTTTAAGGTCGAATTTCTCCTTGGTTCAGCCACAATCCAAGGCCGTGCCTGTGATGGAGTCGACTACGCAAAGGAAGGATTCATATTAAATAACGGCATCTGGTGTTATCCTAAAGAACCGCTTTCTTCTGGCAATAGACCGCTGACTCCTCCCTCAAAAGAAAAAACTCGTCTCCTTTCAAAGGAACCGGCTAGCGACAGTCCCGATAAACCCAAATCTACATTTACAAAATTGTTTACCCGTTGGTTTAAATGACATGTTCTAGGTAAAATTTCTGCCGTTCACCAGGGGTGCCTTAACCGGCTGAAAGAATGCGAATGCATTCAACCCTCATCGACCCGATCTAGGTAATACTAGCGTGGGGAGAGTGGCAATAGGTTCTCTATCCTTTTCTGGTGAACAGATAAGGAAAAACACAACGTGTGTTTTTCTCCATTTTTAAACTTGGAGGAAAAATGAATAAAATCGAAAGTTCTCAAACCAAGCCATCAATCTCTCACGGCTTACCCAGCCTGCCAGCACGAAAATGTCCTGTTTTGAATGACCTTGCTCAATCCGTTTTTGCTTCGTGTAAAAAAGTCTGCCATCAAGAAATCGAAAAGGATGTCCAACGCTGCGAAAAGACCAGCCGTTTAGATCCTAATGAATTCAATCGCTGCATGCTTCAAAGCCGAGCTCACTCTTGCATCGATTGGTGTTTGAAAGAGTGGAATTTTTCAGTTCATAATTGATCACTTAAGAAACCTATCCCACTAAAATTTTTTAGTGGGATATACCTAAGCGAGTTCTTGAAATATTTTCTTTGTATGCGCTATCTTTTGTTAAGTTTTTTTAAGGACTTAACTCATGAGCATTGCATTCAAAAGCTATCCTTTCGCTCTCAATGAATCGGGCTTCGATTTGCCGCCTGACGAATCTAGGACAACCCCTCCCGTAATTCATGAAATAAAAACCCCGAATGGGAAGTGGGTTCAAATCGATTTAAATCCCAGATTGAATGACTCAAGACTGGAACCCGAGAAAACAGACGATTATTTCAAATTTTTGTTTGGTTGCAAAAAACCACAAACCCGGCCTCTTGAGAAGACCGGGCAAGTAGATAAGAGTAAATAGTTAGGCGCTTTTTACAGCGATTTTGAGGGGTCTTGAGGCCCTGCTTTTAGGAAAGGCGACTTTGAGGATGCCGTCCTTGCAGATCGCCTCAGGCGCTGCAGATTCATCGATCCGGCCCGCTGGAAGAGGAACCCAGTAAGCGTAAGTCGAGGCAGAACGGAGATGGTGCTTCACCTCTTTCTTCTCCTCAATCCTTTTTGCCTCGATAGAAATTCCCCCTTTATCAAAAAAGATTTTCACATCATCGGGCTTGACTCCAGGAATATCCGCTTCTAAAACAAAAGATTCCTCGTTTTCGTAGAGGTTGATTCCAGAGCAGTTTTTACAACCATTGGGATTCAATCCTTGGTTGACCTGGCTGAACAGGTTGCAAGCCTCTTCGTCGAGGAGCGCATCGAATACGGTGGGAATGAAAGCTCTTCTCATGAATTTCTCCTTGTTTAAGAGTTGCGAATTATTTTGATTCGCAATCTATAGCCAATTGTAAAACAAGGAGGAGGATTTTGTCTAGCACTCTCGATTAGAGAGTGCTAGGCCTTTCGCAACTCGATTAGAATCAAGAATTTAAACCAGGTTGAATTCCTGGCAAATCCTTTTGAGGCAAGGTTGGACGAACGGAGGTGGGAACAGGAGGGGGAGTTTTGATTTGCAAATCTTGCGCGCTCTTCAAACGATCCCGTTTTTTTTGGTCATTCCAAGTCCCATCCATGATTTCAACAACATCGGTTCTGTCCAACGTCTCAAACTCCATGAGCATATTGGCCATGAGGACGACCTTTTCTCGGTTCTCCTCAAGGATTTTAATAGCGCCCCGGTGCGCTTCATCGATGAGCTTGGACACTTGCATATCGATTCTCTGGGCAGTTTCATTCGAGTAGTTCTTCTCATGGTAGCCCTGCATGCCTAAATACTGACCCGATTCTGTCTTTTCATCATAAGAAACAGTTCCTAGGTCGGTCATACCCCACTCACAAACCATGCTGCGAGCAAGCTTTGTCGCTTGAGCAATATCATGAGAGGCGCCGGATGACATATCCGATACGAAAAGTTCTTCTGCAGCCCTTCCGCCCATCAATACGATAAGCTGGTCTAGGACTTCTTTTTTCCAATAACTCAAACGGTTTTTCGTCGGCATGAAGTGAGTCGCCCCGAGAGAGAATCCACGGGGGATGATCGTCACTTTCTCAACCGGATCGCTGTGTTTTACAACAAGTCCTGTGATTGCATGCCCTGATTCGTGGTAAGCGGTCGTCCGTTTTTCATTCTCATCCATTTCGAGACTGCGGCGCTCTTTTCCAAACCGGACTTTATCGCAAGATTCCCTAACTTCAACGGAAGTGACCGCAGAGCGGCCTTTACGGGCGGCAAGAAGCGCTGCTTCATTGAGAATATTCTCCAAATCGGCCCCTGATGCGCCAGGAGTTCCTCTAGCGACGTCGTTCAAGTCTACGGAAGCGTCGATTTTAATTTTCCGCGCATGGACTTTTAAAATTTCCAAACGACCTTTGATATCAGGCAAATCAAGGACGACTCTCCGATCAAAACGGCCAGGCCGAAGCAGGGCGCGGTCAAGGACGTCGGGACGGTTCGTGGCGGCCATCAAAATGACCCCTTCTTTCGTATCAAACCCATCCATTTCAACGAGTAGCTGATTGAGGGTTTGTTCCCGCTCATCATGCCCGCCCCCGATTCCAGCGCCGCGATGGCGGCCGACAGCATCGATTTCGTCCATGAAAATAATACACGGAGCGCTTTTTTTAGCAGTGTCGAACATGTCCCGGATTCGGCTTGCGCCAACCCCTACGAACATCTCGACAAAATCGGAACCAGAAATCGAGAAAAAGGGGCGATCGGCCTCGCCAGCCACAGCCTTTGCAATCAACGTCTTTCCCGTGCCAGGAGGGCCTACCAGCAAGACTCCCTTCGGGATACGCGCGCCGAGAGCTGTGAATTTTTGCGGGTCTTTAAGGAAGTCGACAATCTCTTTGAGCTCTTCCTTTGCCTCATCCGCTCCAGCAACATCCTTAAACATCACTTTGTTCGTATCTTTGGTCATAAGGCGGGCCGGAGATTTTCCGAAATTCATCGCAGAGGAACCTACGCCCTTCATTTGGCGCGAGAAAATGTAGTAGAGGAACAAAAAGACCAACATTACCGGAAGAAGCGTGAGTAAATAGCTAAAATAGTTGGGCGAGGGTTCTTGGCTTTTGAATGTTTTTTCAAGAACTGTATTGCGAGGCTGATCGGGAGCGCGGTAAGCGAGTCCTTTATTTGCAACGTATCCTTCCCATTCTTGCTTTGCTTGAACAAACCAATGGCTGAATGCCTCAGGATCTTGCTTTTCTAAAGCGCGGGTCGATAGTTCTTGGTTGTTAAAATACCAAATCAGCGAGGCGACTTTCTGTCGGGATTTATCGAGGAGAGTTTCGTTTTTCTCCAGATCCTGTGTGACTTGGGAATATTGCTGCAATTCTTCGATGTAGCTGCGGACACTGCGAAGATCTCCAAGACGGACCCCATCGTGCTCCCTTCCCAAATCTCCGACCACTCCAGTCAATTGATTGATCGCATTGCGATAGGTTTTTAGTTGCTGTTCAGGAGCTTCGTCAACGGCTGCCGCAACTTGCGAATCCAGCGATTTCAATTCCAGCTTAATCTGCTCTTTCCCGATCCCTAAAGAAGCGGAACGAAGATGAGCGATCAGGTCGCGGATTTTTTTCCCAGAAGCCTCGATATTTTCCAAAGACTGCGTCTGTTGCGCTAAAGCATAGGCATTCTGGACTGTAGGAAGGCTGACGACGCTGCGGTCGTTTAAATTTTTGATGACAATCGAACTGTCCCGATCTGGCGTGTCGTAAAGAGATCCAACAACCGTGAACCCTGAGCGGGGCAATGTGTTCCCGCTTAAATGCAAATAAAAATCGGCTGCATCTTGCACGTTCTTCTGGAGCCCGTCCAGCTCTGCTGTCAAACGGACGCTTTCCGCTTTTAACTCATGGTTGCGGTTGAGAAATTCAAGATAGCGGTAACGCTCAGAGCTTTCCTCAGGAAGATGGTCGCGGAAACGGCCGCTGAAAGTAACAAGGTTTTCGTTTTGGGCAATCTTCCGGTTTTCTTCGGGGACTGTGAGATTTAAATTCGTTAAGTGTTCGACTTGGTGGCTAAAAGAAACCCGCGCGGAGCGGTCGGAAGTAAACGTCTGGATCCCGATGACGATCAAGATCGCGGCTAATAAAAAGAGGAGAAAGCTCCCTGGGAAGCTTTTCTTTTGATCGGGTTTCATTTTGGCCATAAACGCCTTGTTTTGTTTATGTTATAAAATAGTTAAAACAGGGCAATTAAACCATCTTTCAGCTATAAAGTAAAGAGTCTTGAAAGAGCCCCGGCTGCCTGTGGAGACCTCCATAGAGATCTCCGGAATTGCCCTCATAGCAAAAATTCATTAAATTGTCTGTCCCCTCTCAGGAAAATAAATTTAGAAAACTGAGCTTAAGCCTTTTGAAGTGCAAGAAAAGATTTTTTTCGCGCCTCTTTCGGAATCTGCGAAACCTGAAAGAGGACCTTTCCCCGCCTCGCCACGACCCAACCCGCCCGAATTTTAAATCGCCGTTCTGGATAAAGGCTCTCCAGGGAATCCAACAAAGGTTCTAAGACGGTGCGGGGAATCGAAAGAGATTCGAGCTGGGCTAAAGTCAAGACCAGATGCCGTTTTTCAATCCTTTCCAAACCTTGTGTTTCCGCGGCAACCATCCCTTCTTCGCGCTCCCGTCCCGCAATGGCCCCCTGAATTTTTCGGTCGAGATATTCCCTCAACTCCAACCCTCTTTCAGAGAGGAGGGCAAGGTTCTCTTCGATCCGTTTCCCAAAACTCCGGTTCAAAAAAGGGAAGATCTCAACTCTCATCCTCGCTCTCAAAAACGCTGGGTCGGCGTTGGTCGGATCAAAGATTGGATGCAGCCCTTTTCTTTCTAAAAATTGAAGAACCTGCTTGCGGCTGGCAGCGAGTAGAGGCCGCCAAAGGGTCATCTCTCCTCTCTGAGAAACAGGTCCCATTCCATTGAGAAAAGGAAGATGGGCCCCTTCCAACACCCTTTTAAAAGCAGTTTCCCCTAAATCGTCCCTTTGATGCGCTAAAAGAAGGGCTTGATAGGGTTGTTCGGAAAAAAGGGATTGAAAATAGCAGAACCTCTCTTCACGGGCCGCCTCTTCCCGGTTTTTTCCAGTTCCCGGCGCGAGGCGGACTGAATGAAACTCGCATTTGAGCCGCTCCGATTCTTTGAGGAGATCCTCGGCCTCTTTCCTGCTGCTCTCTCTCCAACCATGGTCGACATGAGCTAAATGGAGATTCTTAACGCCGCACTCAAGCAGGGCATAAAGAAGGGCCTTGGAATCGGGGCCTCCTGAATATCCCAAAAGAAGGGGGCTTTTTCGATCGTAGTGGGAATGCAGAAATTCTTGGACGCACTGCACCAGGTCAGTTAAAGTAGAAGACATGTCGATTTGGCCTATTCTGTGGCGCTACGCCATCCGCAGCTACCTAAAAGTATTTTTTCTTTCGATCAGCACGTTTATCGGCGTGCTGCTCATTACCCGGTTTAAAGAGATCTCCCGTTTTACAGCGCTCTGCGCAGACCGCCTGCAAGTCGGGCTGTTCCTAGTTTACCAATTTCCCTTCATTTTGCCGATAGCGATTCCCATCTCGGGCCTCATCGCCTCGTTCCTGCTTTTCCAACGGCTCAGCCGCTCCCATGAACTTACCGCGCTGAGAGCCTGCGGCCTAAGCTTGTTTTCGATTTCAGCCCCCCTGTTGCTTCTCTCGGCCTGCCTTTCCATCCTCAACTTTTCCCTTTGCGCTGAAATCGCCCCTTTTTGCAGACGGGAGGCCCGAGCGCTTCTCTATAAAGAGACCTCTGAAAACCCCCTTCTGCTCCTCCAAAGACAGAATCTGATCCAATTTAAAAACATGTACGTCAACATGAAAGTAGGCCCAGACCCAACATCCGCCAAAGACTTCCTTTTGATCGTGCCTAACGAAAATAATGAACGCCTCTCTTTATTCGCTGCCCGCTCCCTTGAGCTCGAGGGGCGTGAGTTGAAAAGTATGGACCTCGCTCTCCTTTCCCACCTCCCTTCAGACCTCCCTTCAGACGCGAGTTTTGATACGCTGGTCATTGAGAATCAAGCTGCGATGAAAACATTTGCGCCAGCGCTCTCTTCTGCAATGAAAAAAAACCGCCCCCGGTTTGAAACTGCGGCGCTCAATTTAAAAATGCTTCGACTGAAAGCCCTGGAGGGGAGGAAAGCGGCCCGGTCAGCTCATTTTGAAATTTTACGCCGAATTTCCCTCTCCTTCTCCGCCTTTTCCTTCACCTTCCTCGGGTGCGCATTTGGAATCGAACAAGGAAGATCCCCCTCGAAAAAAAATCTTTTCCTCGCGTTCTTCCTAACTTTGACAGCCCTCCTCTGTTACCTTCTCGGGAAAGAATGGAAAAGCGCCATTGCTATCGCCTATCTCCTCTTCCTTTTGCCGCACGCTCTGATCGGGTGGTTTTGTTTGAGAAAAATGCGCCGAATTTCCAGAGGTCTCTCATGAAACTTTGGTTCCGTTTTTTATTCTTCCGCCTTGCAAGCACCTTCGCGTTCCTTCTCTTATCGCTGTTCCTTCTCTATGTGCTTGTCGACCTTTCGATCAACAGCGTCCGCTTCCTCTCTTCGGGAAAAACAGCAGCCTTTGAGATTGCTCTTTACTACGCGCGCAATTTTTCCGAACATCTCGAGCTTTTTTTTCCCCTCGGATTTCTCCTTGCCTCAATGAAAGTGCTATTCGATCTCAATCTTCACCGGGAAATCGTCGCCTTGCAAATGGCAGGGCTTTCGAAAAAAAAACTCCTCATCCCCTTTTTTCTCTTCGCTTGCCTTCTCTCTGCCAGTTCTTACGTAAATAACCAGTGGCTCGCTCCCCAAGCTCAAGAGGCCGCTCAAGCTTTCCGCTCGGAGCACGCTAAAAAGAAAAAAAAAGCGCGGGAGCAAGTATTCCCTCTCTCTCTTGAAGATGGCACAGAATTGGTCTATCAATCTTTCAACGTCCAAAAAAATCAGTTCTTCGACGTGTTCTGGCTTCGCACGCCCGATGAGATTTGGCACATGAAACATTTAAAAGCGGACAGCCCTCCTGTAGGCCTTTTTGTCGATCGCTTCTGCAGAAACGGATCGAATCAATTTGAGAAGAAAGAGAGTTTTAATGAGAAAATCCTTCCCGAACTCCAATGGGATAAAAACGCTCCCTTGCAGCGCTTTGTCGCCTATGAAAACCGATCGCTTTCAACCCTTTTTCATCAGGCCCTCTCCGATGGCGCAGACAAACCCAGTATCTTGGCTCATCTCCACTATAAACTGGCCCTTCCCCTGTTTCCCTTTTTGATCCTCCTTGCAATCGGGCCCATCTCCTTGAGATTTTCCCGCTCTCTTCCCTTTTTTTTCTTTGCCGCCTGCGCGCTTTTCGCTTTTGCAGCGCTCTGCACGGTCCTCGACGGAATGTTGATCCTCGGAGAAAACCGGGTCCTATCGCCTTTCATCGCCATTTGGACTCCGATCCTTTTCGCCTTCGGCATTTCCTTCCGCTCTTTTCTAAAAATCTAGAGACAAAAACCAACATCCTGAAATAAAGTTTCTGTCCATTTTGAGGATCTTATGTCCACCATCAACACACAATATTTATATGCCGCAGGCAAACCAACTCAGCGTAATGCAAGAATGTTTAGAAAAAGGAGCGGATCCTTTTACAACGGATGATGAAGGGACACTTCTTTCAATAATTTATGAAAATAAGTTTTCGAACACATGGCCTCTTGCTGTCCATGAAGCTATGATACGTGACCCTGGCCCCTTTCCTAAAAGTTTCAATGCATTGCATCTTGCTGTGATTCACGAATGTCCATCGACCAGTCGGGTGTTGTTGGAAAAATATCCTCGCCTCGTTGAAGGCTGTGCTACAAATGGGGAAACGCCCCTGTTTAGTTCATCCAAAATCTCTGATCAAATTTTCCAAGCATTTGTTTTGGCTGGAGCAAAATTCGATCATGTGTGTCAAGTTGGCTGGACTCCTTTGCACATGTTTGTCGAGAACAAAGACTGTTTTCCGCATTTGAAACAATTGGCGGAAAGCACGGTAGAGGGGGCAAAAAAAATCATTTTTTCAAAATTTGGCAATGAGCTTGGATCCGTTATTAGCTCTTACGTAGGCTGTTTTCTTAACCCAGCGTCTTGGAACCTTCAAACCAATCGCGAGCGTCACACCCCCTTGCATAAAGCGATTTGCAACATCAACCATAAGGCTGTAGAGGTTTTAAGAAAAATCACAGACCTATCTTTAACTGATCGGTCCGGCGTGCCACTGACAACTTCACTGCAAAAGTTTGATCGACTTCACAAAAAAACTAATTCCTCTCGCTCAAAATGTGAAATTCTATAAAGTATGTTCCCCATTCCCTTTTTGAGGTTTCATGATACCCCTATTCCCGGTCGATCGACAGTATTTCCGATACGCAGCTAACGGTCAGCTAGGAGAGATGAATTGGTGTCTGCAAAAAGGGGGAGCGAATCCTTATGCCAGGGATCAAGAAGGAAGGATTTTTGAAGAGGTCATCCTGCATAATCCATCGGTCATCCAACCTCTTTTTGTAGAGAAAGGCTTTAACGCCTTGCATTTTGCCTGCAGGAAACAGCAAAATCTCGTCAGCGGGGAATTATTAGAAAAATATCCCGATCTTACAAACCTACCGGACAACAAAGGTCTAACACCCCTCTTTTATTTTTTTAAGCAAGACCCGATTTCTCCAGAAACCTTTGAAGCATTCGCCTCTTCCGGAACGAGATTCGATCGCCGATATGATATAGGCTGGACTCCCCTAGACAGTTTAGCTCGAGATTCAAAATATTTTGTGTATTTACAACGAGTCGTACTAGGTACAGTTAAAAAGGTGCAAGAAGCGCTTCGCGAATGACTTCCGAACGAATCTTTCCGAACTCTTGTCACTTCTTATTTAAGTTTGGGTCCCAGCGTGGGTTCTGAATCTTTGAATCCTGAACCCCGCGAGGGTGGACAAATCCCGTTGAGCCTGGCAATCGATTATGGAAATCATGAAGCCATAAAGCTTTTGAGACCTCTGACGAATCCAAAACTGAAAGATTCCAAAGGCAAAACGATTGAAGAAAGTTTGAAAGAATACGATCGCTCGCAAAATGGCAGCAGCCAGCAGGAACGCTCTCTTGTTGCGCTATCCAATAAATCATTTTTGCACCACTCTCCGCGTCGATCCATGAGAAGAAAATAATTTCAAAAAAAATTAGTTCCTCTCGCTCAAAATGTAAAATTCCATAAACTATCTAAATATTTTCTTTACCCCATTTTGAGGTTTTCATGAGCCTACTCCCCATCGATCGACAGTATTTACAATGCGCAGCTAACGGTCAGCTAAAAGAAATGAATTGGTGTCTGCAAACAGGGGGAGCGGATCCTTACGCCACGGATCAAGAGGGAGGGATTTTTGAAGAGGTCGTTCTGCATAATCCATCGGTCATCCAACCTATTTTTGTACAGAAAGGCTTTAACGCCTTACATTTTGCCTGCTGTAAGCAGAGAGATCTCGTCAGTGGAGAATTACTAGAAAAATATCCAAAACTTGCGAACCAGCCTGACAGCAAAGGCCTAACGCCCCCCTTTTATTTTCTTAACCAAAGCCGAATCTCTCCAGAAACCTTCGAAGCTTTCGTTTCTTCCGAAACAAAATTCGATCACCAGGATGAGGATGGATGGACTCCTTTACACACTTTAGCCCTACAACCGAACTACTTTGTGTATTTAAAACAAGTAGTGCTAGGTACAGTTAAAAAGGTGCAAACAGCGCTTCGCGAATGGCTTCCACTAGAACCTCTCGGAGCTCTTGTCACTTCTTATCTACATTTAGCTCCCGGCATGAGTCCTGAATCTTTGAATCTTCAAACCCTTAGGGGCAAGCAAACCCCCTTGAACATAGCAATCGACGCCAGAAACCATGAAGCCATAGAGATTCTCAGACTTCAAACGGATCTAACACTGAAAGATTCTCTTGGTAAAACGATCGAAGAAAGTTTGAAAAATTACGACCTCTCGCTAAACAGCGACAGTCCACAGATCGAAAATTTAGATGAATATAACAGGCTTCTGCAAAGAAATTGTTGCTGCGTTATCCAATGAATGATTTTTGCACTGTTTTCTGAACTGGTGTGCAAAAGAGCGATTTTGTATGATGCGGCGGATGAAGACGCCCAAACAGTACCTGGATCTCTGGGAGCTTTCCACCAAGATCCACAATTACAATTCGATCCTGACCCTCTTGCATTGGGACCAGGAAACCTACATGCCTCCTGGCGGGATTGCGCCGCGCAGCCATCAAATCGCTCAACTTTCCGCATTGATCCATGAAGAGAAAACAAGCCACAAATTTAAATCGTGCCTTGAAAAAATCGTCCATCTCCCCTCGGGCAAGCCAAAAATCAAAGGCCTTTCCAAATTGCAGCTAGCCGCTGTCAGGGAGTGGCATAAAGATTACGTCCGCTACATCAAACTTCCCGCGGCATTTGTGAAGACTTTTTCGCAGACAACGGCGGAGGCCAGTCAAATCTGGGCGACAGCAAAAAAAGAGAACAATTTCAAATTGTTTGCCCCCTTTTTGCAAAAAATCATCGAGCTTTCCCGAGAAAAGGCCGACATTCTCGGATTTTCCGAACACCCTTACGACGCGCTTCTTGAGCATTACGAACCTTGCATGACCACCTCCCGAGTCGGCGTCCTCTTTACAAAGCTTCGAAAAGAACTGACTCAGCTTTTAAAGAAAATCAATAGCAAAAAACAGATCGATCACCGTTTCCTTCAAGAAACGGTAGAGGAAAGCAAACAGATGGAATTGACCCATCTGCTCCTCTCCAAACTGCCCATGGACAGCGGATATACGAGGATCGATCTCTCAGCCCATCCGTTTTCATTAGCCCTTCATCCCCACGACAGCAGGATCACGACAAGAATTCTCCCTAACTCGTTCATGAGCAATTTCTTTTCTATAATGCACGAAGCGGGCCATTCTTTTTATGAGATGGGCCTTCCCTTGGAACACTGGGGAACTCCGCTCAGCGAAGCGACTTCCCTAAGCATCCATGAAAGCCAATCCCGGTGGTGGGAAACGCGCATCGGCCGAAGCTTTCCCTTTTGGGAGTTTTTTTATCCGCATCTGCAAAAAACTCTACCGAAAATCCTGAAAAAAGTTTCCCTGGAGCGGTTTTACCGAAGCATCAACCGCGTTTCCCCTTCGTTCATTCGCGTGGAGGCGGATGAGGTCACTTACTGCCTTCATGTGATTCTCCGCTTTGAGATTGAGAAAGAACTCATCAGCGGCCAGCTCGAAGTGTCCGACCTTCCTTCCGCCTGGAACCAAAAGATGAAAGAATATTTAGGAGTTGTGCCTCCCAACGATGCTCAAGGCTGTTTGCAAGACATCCACTGGTCTTTGGGCGATTTCGGCTATTTCCCCACCTACGCCCTAGGCAATCTTTTCTCCGCGCAATTTTTCCACACGTTTGCCAAAGAACATCCAGATTGGGACCGCAAAGTCGCGTCAGGAGAGCTTGATTTTGTCCGCAACTGGCTAAAAACAAACATCCATTGCTGGGGCAGGGCCTACACTTCGGATGATCTTGCCAAGAAAGTCACAGGCAAAGCGTTAAGCGAACAAGACTACTGTTCTTATCTGAAGAAAAAATATAAAGAAATTTACGGATTTTGAACCTATCCCACTAAAAAGTTTCAGTCGATTTTTCGGTTCTTTTGAGCCGATTTTCGATTCAAAAGTGGAGGGCAATATCGCAAGGGTATATAGCCCTCCACTTTTGAATCGAAAATCGGCCAAAATAATCCAAAAAATTCGACGAAAAATTTTAGTGGGATAGGTTCTTAGGACTTTTTTCGCGTATGGGATAAGCGGTATTGACGGCGGCGCTCCGCGGCATCGAAGCGCTCCAGTTGTTCCGGGGTTTCCGGAATCACCGGCACGATTTCAATCGGTTTATTGTCATCGTCGACCGCGACAAAAGTAAAATAAGCGGAAAGGATGTCTTTCTGGTCCAATGTCCTGAAATCCTCAGCGATCACCTTAATGCCGATCTCCATCGAGGTGCGCCAGGTCTTATTAACCGACGCCATACAGACGAGAATGTCGCCTCTTCGGGCCGGATTTAAAAACCGAACGGAATCGATCCCTAAAGTTACACAGACTTTGCCAGAGTGGCGCTTTGCTACAATCGCAGCTAGGGTATCGACGATTTGCATGACCCTTCCCCCGAATAGCGTTCCATGAGGGTTAAGGTCATTGGGGAATACCTCTACAACTTGATCGACGATCGCAGAGGCAGAAACAGGCTTTCCTTCCATAATTCCAACTCATATCAAGAAATTGTTCTAGACACAAGCAAAACAAATAAAAAAAGCCTTTTGGAAATAAACCAAAAGGCTTCTGGATATAAGAAGGAGTAATTTTTATCGTTTAGAGAACTGGAAGCGTCTGCGAGCGCCTTTACGGCCGTATTTCTTCCTTTCTCTTCTGCGAGGATCTCGAGTCAGATACCCAAGACCTTTCAGGTCGCCTCGGATGTTTTCGTCTTCGATAACGAGAGCCCTGCTAATTCCAAGACGGGTTGCAACGGCTTGAGCTTCAAGACCGCCGCCTTTGACTCGGATGATCAAATCGACTTTCTCTGGATTCGAAAATTTTTGAAGAGGAGCCATAATTAATTCGCGCTGAAGGGGAAGGGGAAAGTACTGTTCAAAACCGCGCCCATTCACGTCGATAATCCCCGTTCCTCGTCTCACTCTCACTGAGGAAACAGCGGTCTTTCTACGGCCGATTCCGATCGTTTCTTCTTGCTGTGCCATGTCTCTTGTTCCTTTAAATGTTTACGGGGATTGGCTTTTGCGCCGTCATGCTATGGTCAGGACCTTTGTAGATGCGCAATTTCTTGACTTGCTGTCCGCCAAGACGGGTCTTCGGCATCATCCCTTTGATCGCATGCATGAGGATGTACTCTGGCTTTCGAGCCATTAAAGTTTCATAAGGAATTTCTCGCAATCCGCCAATGAACCCAGTATAGCTTCGGTAGATCTTACGGGCTTCTTTCATCCCTGTAACTTGAATTTTATCCGCGTTGACAATGACGACGCCGTCGCCGCAATCAACGTAAGGGGTAAAATCGGGGCGGTGTTTTCCGCGCAGAATTTTAGCGATTTCCGCAGCAAAGCGGCCCAGTGTTTTTCCCGAGGCGTCGAATAAGTACCATTTTCTGGAATTAAGCGCCTCTTGTTTAGTCAAGAGAGAGGTCTTCTGTTTTTGGTTCATGATCTGAGAGTCCTAATGACAAATTTAAAACGACATAATACGGCTTTGGCTGATTTTTTGAAAAGATGAATCGTTTTCCCCCAGCCAAATTCCCCGAAAATTAAAAATTCCTTTCACAGAAGAACCTATCCCACTAAAAAGTTTCAGTCGATTTTTCGGTTCTTTTGAGCCGATTTTCGATTCAAAAAGGGAGGGCAATATACCCTTGCGATATTGCCCTCCCTTTTTGAATCGAAAATCGGCCAAAATAATCCAAAA
>Ga0075362_10000040_pt1 | contig 46092 bp, 46 predicted proteins | sample EndMetdeltDD1762_FD_71397 | JGI IMG/M metagenome (GOLD analysis project Ga0075362, IMG submission 71397) | Populus endosphere microbial communities from Tennessee, USA - Endosphere MetaG P. deltoides DD176-2 | ecosystem: Host-associated > Plants > Roots > Endosphere | place: USA: Tennessee...
TCGTGGGCTGAGGTTTGCCGCCCTTTGAGGGCATTGTGTCAAACGGAGAGCGTTTCTCATCCGACTGACACCTCCCGACTGACACCTCCGTGCCTGCGTCTTCGAAGAAGTGCATCGTGGGGCGAGGCGCATGCCCAATAAGGAGCTCGCCCCGCCGCCGATTTCGCTAAAGTCGGATTCAGGCGGGAACGAAGCCCGACGCCATCCAAGCATCCTCGCGGAACTGCTCACGGATTTCGTCAAACCGCTGCTCGTCTTCGGCCGGCTGGAGGTAATGTCCACGCTTGTCGAAGTGGGCAATCAAAGCCGGATCGACTGCCGGGCCGGGTCCGAGGATTTCCTCGACCGTGGGGCCAATGCGCTCCGCGATCGCATCGAGATGTGCGCCATCAAGATTGAGCGCCCGAATTGCGTTTTCGCTAAGGATCGCCCGCACTTCGTTTTCGGGCACGCCGATGAATAGATCACGCAGCCACATCTTGGTATTGGGCCAGGTGCCTTCTGGATGGGGGTAGTCGCGCCCAAACGTTATGCATTCGAGGCCGACCTCATGGCGCATTGCCACCTCGCACTTGCGGGGGAACGACATGCTGGTGAGGCCGTTCGTCTGCCAATATTCGCTGGGCAAGCGCTTGGCGGGAATTTCGCCTCGGCGTGCCTTGAACTCCTCGTCAAGGCAACGCAGCGTTCCAGGCATCCAGTCGATATAGATCTCGTTGAGAACCAGCTTGAGTTTGGGGAAGCGATCAAACACCCCGCCCAGCATGAGTTGCCACATCGACCTGCGCGGCTTCATCGCCTCGAAAACCCCGGCGCCGTCGGACAGAGGCGCGATGAATTGCGCATGCAATTCCTCATAATTGCTCATGTCGGGCTTGAGGTTGTTGTACAGATTCAGCATCGCATTGCCCGTGGCCCCCTGTGCGTCGCCGTGGCCAGCGTGTACCCACAAGGAGATTTCGCGCTCTTCGCAGCGCGCCCAGAATGGATCCCAGTAGGGGTCATAAAGCTCGGGCTCACCCGGATAGGTGACGAAACCCGGCATCGAGGTCGCCTTGAAGCCACGGTCGGCAATCCAGTCAAGCTCGGCGACCATCTCCTTCATGCTCGGCCAGGGTGTGTGGCCGATGATACCCACAGGGATCAGGCGGTCTGCCGCAAAGCCAAAACTGTCGTGCATCCAACGATGGTACGCACGCACGCCCGCGTTGCAGACGTCCTTGGGATAGGGACAGTTGGAGGACATGAAGAACATGCCGATCATGCGCGGGTCGCCATCGAAGGCGAATTCCGCGGCAATGCCTTCACGGTCCATTTCAGCCAAGCGGATGTGTGGATCGCACCAGCCGCGATCGCCCCCTGCCCGATAGGCGCCTTCGGTGTCGATTATGTCGAGATCCGCCTCGTTATGCGTCTTGCCCAAGTGCAAAGCCATGAATTTAGCCATGGCCTCGCGCTCCTGGCCGAGCTTGGGCAGATAGCTGTGAAATTTCGGGTCTAGGTAATTCTCCCAGGCCGATGGTGGCATCTGGGCGTGCCCATCGAGCGAAATGATGGTGAGTTTTTTCGACATGACTTTCTCCCGTCTACTTGGTCCGAGTCGCCCTTCGCGAGGCGCTACTGATAGCTTGCTGCCACATCCGGACAGTACTGTCCACATAAATTGATTGTCGGAATGGGTGCCCGCCGTCAATGGTGGACTGGGCAATTTTATCGCTAGGGAATTTCGTGAACTTGACGATGATGGCGACACCGAAATTGCTGACCCGACGCGACGCACGTGAACGGCGTGAGCGCTTGATCGAGGCCGCCGTAAAAGTATTCATGGAGGAGGGTTTTGACGCGCCACTTGAGCGCGTGGCGGATGTGGCGAAAGTAGGGCGCGGCACGCTCTATCGAAATTTTACGGACCGGCAAGCAATCGCCCTCGCGGTTTTGCAGACCTACCTTGACGATCTCTCAGCTAAGATCGAGCAGTGCGGCGATGCTGACGATGCATTTTTCGTAGGCATCAGGGCACTCGCTGATTTGACGATCGCCAGCAACGGCTTCCAGAAAGCACTGCCGATTAAGCGCCAGTCGCCCGAATATATCCGCAGCGTGCGGGCAGGTATCGAGACAATCCTGGCAAAGCCGCTCGAACGCGCCAAGGTTGCGGGTCTGATCCACAGGGACTTTCCGCTGGACGACATTCACTTTTTACCGCTGATGCTCGCAGCCGGAGGACTGGCTCCGTTGGACGGCAATGTTGAAGCCGGGATGCAGCGGGCAATCGAAATATTAGCTAATGGGTATGCGCCAGCGGACGCTGTCAGAGTAAATGCGCCGATTGGCAGCGGCTAGGTCCTGTGAGTAGGTGAGGGCATGCCACGCCCCGATAATCGACCAATCCGTTCCGCTATTTCAACTCTTCACCCGAGTTAATCCGCCCTGGTGGTGAAGATGTATGTTCGGTTTCCGCTCACCCTGCGCAACGTGGAGGACCTGCTGTTCGAGTGGGGCATCGATATCTGTCATGAGACCGTGCGGTTGTGGTGCAACCGGTTTGGGCCGCTGTTTGCAGCCGACATCCGCCGGCAGCGGGTCAGCCGGATGCGCGGCTTCCGGCACTGGAACCCCCTGCACTTCCTTGTGGCGACTGACGAACCAGTGATCGCTCTACGATCATAAAAACTGGCTCAGCTGTTTGTTGCCGTCGAAGCAATGTCTAGCTTGATCTCGAAGAGGAGTGACGCGACGTGAGGCGACCTGCGATGCGCGCGAGAGCCGCGAATTGCGCCTTTGGAGGCGATGGCGCTCGCGGCGGGCCTGGCCTTGCCAGCGGTGGCGAGGAGCTAGTCGCGTTGATCGGCCTGGTCCATTACAGGCAACGGACCGCTCGCAGGCGCCGTCGAGATCGACGCGCATCCCTTCCGGGTCGGTCAAGGTGACCCTCAGCCCACCCCGGACTGGTCCAACGCACGGATCGGCGTCGCCCCGTACCGCATGGCCGCTTCTTCGAGATCCTCCCGCTGCGCCATGGTGAAGGCCAGACCGAGGAAACCGCGCGCCGGCGCGGTTTCCCCGATTTAACTGAACGCTTCCCCGCCGCTCGTTCGCAAAACACAACGGCCGGGACCGCGCTCGGCCACGTGCAGACCAAAATCCTGCGCGAAGCGCTCGGCTGCATCAAGATCGATCCCCCCGAAGCGAACATGGTGAAGCGCTGTCACACTCATCGGCCGGTCAGAAGTTAAAGCCGACCCGCACGCCATAGGTACGCGGCGCGCCAGTGACGACATAGACAGTCTGCAGGACCGGCCGCGCGAAACCGGCGGTCAGGATCGTCTCGTTCTCGATATTGTTGACAAAGCCGGTCACCGACCACTGATTGTCGCGCCCGCGCAGCGTCAATGCGAGATCGCTCTGCATATAGCCGTTGTCGCGCTGTTCTGGCAGATACTCGAGCGATACGTAATAGCTGCTCGACAGTCGGCTGCGAGCATTTAGCACCAGGCTCAGATCGTTCCCCAGATCGAAGGTATGCTCATAGGCGATCGTGGCGCTCCACTTAGGCGCATTGAGCGCAGTCTGGCCTGCACAATTGACCGCAAACAGCCGCGCCGGTGCAGTCACCGGCACCGACGTGTCGGCAGCCACCGCGCAACCGTTGCGTAGCGGGCTGCCGCCGGCCGAGATCGCGACATAGCGCAGATTGTTGTACTTGGTGTTGTTGTACAGCACGTTGGCACTGAACACGCCGTTGGCACCGACGGCATATTGCAGTTCCGCCTCTACGCCGTAGAAGCGCGCATTGCCGGCGTTCACTGTCTTTCCGCCCGCGATGAATACCGACGGGAACAGCTCGACCGGGCCAACGAAACTGATCTGCTGGTCCTTATAGTCCCAGTAATAAGCTTCCAGGTTGATTTGCAGCTTGTTGTCGAGGAACCGGTTCTTGGTGCCGATCGTGTAAGCGGTGAGGTTCTCCGGCGCGAAGGTATTGTTTACCGCGCCAGTGAAAAAGCCGCCTGCCTTGAAGCCGGTCGCTGCACTCGCATAGAGTAGCGATTGCGGCCCGAGGTCTGCCTCGATCCCGGCCTTCCAGGTAAACTTCGAGAAGTTGAGAGTGGTGCTGACCGTCGCGGTGCGCGGCGCGCTGCCGGCCGGCGGCGCATACAGCTGAACGTCCGCGCGCAGCGACTTGCGTTCATCGGTATAGCGCCCGCCGGCGACGAGACGGATATTGTCCGCCAGGTCGAAAGTTAGCTGACCAAACAGCGCCTTGCTCTCGGTCTCGATATCGGGCTGGAACGCGGTGTCGCTGATGATGCCCTGATAGAAGCGGTTTGCGGCTTCCTGCCTTTCCTTGAAATAGTATCCGCCCAGCACATAGCGCAACGACCGATCGCTGTTCGAGGCGAGGCGGACTTCCAGCGAGGTCTGATCGCTCTTCTCGGCCGCGTCGCCGAGGAAGCCGAAAGTATAGAAGCGGAAGTCGACGTTCGAATGGCGATAGGCCGGCACGACGGTCAGCGTCCCGAAACCGAAATCCGCCTCGATGTTCGCGCTGAGGCCATAGAAGTTGCTGTCGTTGAACCCGTCGCCACGCGGCGGCGCGACGAAGCCGTTGGCCAGGAACGCCGGCGCTGGTGCGGGCGATGCGGCAAGCGCGGCAATGCTGCGGGGGTCGGAACCACCGATGCGATCGTCGAGCGCGGGCGCGGCGTAACCTGCATAGGCAGATCCCGAGGCATTGCCGAATGCCGCGCCCGGCGCGAGCTGCCCGCCAACACCCTTGCCGCCCTGATGAAAATAGTCGCCAACCAGGTTGATCGAAAGCGTGTCGGTCGGTTCGAAAAGCAGCGAAACGCGCGCCGCTTCGCCGACCTCGTCGTTATAGCCGTCCGACAGATAGCCGTCGCGATCGACGATTTGGCCGGCCACGCGCAATGCGACATTGGCGCCCAGCGGAACATTGACGGCAGCGGCGAGCTTCTTAGCATCGTAATTGCCGTACTCGCCCAAGATGTTGCCGCCAAACTTGCCCAGTTCCGGACGCGCGGGCAAGACGTTGATCGCGCCGCCGGTCGCGTTGCGGCCATACAATGTGCCCTGCGGACCCTTCACCACTTCGATGCGCTCGAGATCGTAGAAGGTGCCCACCGGCGCGTTAGGCCGGGCGACATAGACGCCGGCATAGTTGAAGGCGATCGGGTTTTCGCCGAATGCGTTCGATTGCAACGTACCAACGCCGCGCAGATAGAAGGACGTACCCGAACCCCCGGTTGGCGCGACCTGAAGTGACGGCACGACGCGGCCAAGTGAGGCGGTGTCGGAGATGCCGGCGGACACCAAGTCGTCGCCGGTCACGGCTGACACGGGAATGGCGGCGCGCTGCAAGCTTTCCTCGCGGCGCTGCGCCGTCACGACAATCTCGTCGAGTCCGCCCTGGCTCTGCGCAGCCTCTTGGACCGGTGTGGTCTGCGCCGCTGCATCCTGTGCATTGGCGCCTTTGGCGATACCCAACGACAGCAGCGCGGTGGTCCCCAGCAGAATCTTTTTCATAACCTCTCCCTCTCTCATTCTGTTTGGCTTGCTTAAGTTCAAATCGGTTGGGCAAGCGCCTGTGAAGCCATCCCCATCAGCGCAGCGATCCCCTGTTGCGGTCCGTGAGCCAACTCGATCGCACCAATCTTGAGGCTGGTCTCCACGACCAGGCGGCAGCGATTCCATCGCCGCGCCTCGAAACGGGTCCAGCCTTCCTCGACGCTCGGGGCGGCGGTCATCTCATCCGCGAGCACCAACCCGTCCTCGACCGCGAGCCCGGCACCGGAAGCAAGATGTGGCGTTGTCGCATGCGCGGCATCGCCGATTAGGCCAACCTTCCCGCGCGACCAGGGGCGCGGCAGCAGCAGCGCTTCGAGCGGCCGATAGTTGAACGAGCTTTCGCTGCTCAGGCCTGCCCTCACCTTGGCGATCGTCCCCCGAAAGGGGGCCATCATGTCGCTCAACTGATCCAGTCCCCCAACCGGATCAATGCGCGGGTTGCCGGGCATCGCACTGGTGATGAACAGGTACATGTGCGTCGGCGAGCACGGATTGACGCCCGCTTTTACCTCGTCCCCGAAATAGATTTCGGCGCAAGTCACCTCAGCCGGACGCTCGGCAAGCGCGCGCCAGCAACCCTGACCGGTGAAGGTCGGTGTCGGCGCGCCCGGGAACAGCAGCTGGCGGACCCTCGACATGCTGCCGTCCGCACCGATCACCAAGTCATAGCTACGCTCTGACCCGTCACTGAAGCGGACATTGACCTGCCCGTCCTCAGTCAGGCTCTCGATGTTCAGTCCCAGTCGGATATCGCCGCCGATAGCGCGTGTGCGATCTGCAAGAATGCGGTGCAGCGTCGGGCGCAGAATGCCGCCGGCGGCCGGTATGCCAGGCTCGAGCTGGGGGTTCTGCACCTCCGCCAGCGGCTCACCGTCCTGCGCGAACATTTTGACCGTCGGCGAGAAAAAGCCCGCCTCGCGAACCTCGTCAATGATCCCGAGCTGTTTGAAGGCGCGCAGCGTGGGACCGGTGATCGAAAGCCCCGCGCCCAATACCCGCCAATTGGGGTCCAGATCGACGAGATCGGCGGTGACTCCATGATGCGCCAGCCGGATGGCCGTCGACATGCCGGCGATACCGCCACCGACGATCAATACACGGCCCAATGCGCTCACAATCCCTCTCCGTTATCGCGCTCGTCCTTGCGCTACGTGACAAATGCCAATGAACCACCATATTATGCATAAGCCTAATTGTTTGTCTGGATGGTCGACGATCGGTTTTAATTATGCTATGTGACTGACGTGCGCTTCAAAGGTCTCGATCTAAATCTGCTCGTCGCCCTCGACATTTTGCTCGAGGAGCGCAGCGTGTCCCGGGCAGCCGAGCGGATGAACATCAGCCAACCGGCAATGAGCGGCGCGCTCGCGCGTCTCCGCGACTACTTTCGCGATCCGATCCTGGTCTCGGAAGGGAAGCGCATGTTTCCGTCGGCATATGCCGAATCGTTGGTGCCCCAGCTCCGCGCAAGCCTGCGTGGGCTCGACGCTCTGGTCAGTTCGACAAGCTTCGATCCCATGACATCGCGGCGTACGTTCAAGATCATCGCCTCGGACTTCATCATCGTGACCTTGCTGGCGCGAGTGATCGCCGAGCTGGCCGAGGCTGCGCCGGCAGTGCAGTTCGACCTCATCGCGACGGACACCGACAGCACGCAGATCCTGGCCGAGGGGAAGGTTGATCTGCTGGTCATGCCCGATAGCATGAACCACCCGGACCACCCGACGCAGCTGTTGTTCGAGGAGCGGCATGTTGTCGTCGGCTGGAACCGCAATCCACTTTTCGAACGCGAATTGACGGAGGCCGATTTCCTGTCGAGTGGTCACGTCGTCGTGGCGTTCGGCCGAGGCCGGCTGGCATCGTTCGCCGACCAGCAGCTCGCGCGCGACGGCAAGCAGCGTCGGGTCGAGGTCATCAGCGGCTCGTTCGGGAACGTGCCCTGGCTGCTCATCGGCACGCCGCGTCTCGCGCTGATGCACGAGCAGATGGCGATCGCCGCTGCGCGCCACTTCCCGATCAGCTTCGCGCCCGTACCGTTCGACTTCCCATTGATGCGCGAGACGATGCAATATCATGCCGCGCGCGAGACCGATGACGGCTTGCGCTGGCTACGGGACCGGCTCGCCGCCGGAGCATCCGCCATCCATAACTACAGACTATGAAGAACGATCCATAAAATCGAATTTACAGATTGTTTGGGTCCCTTATCAGTTGAGCCGGGCTGCGATTGAACTCGACGGCCTGATGCTGTGAGGATCGGAAATGGCCACCACCCATGATTGTCGTTTGCTGGGCGGGGGTCGCGCATGGCGCATCACGCGCGACGGAGCGCGGTGACATGGCGCTGTTCAACTATTTCCCAAATTACGTGTGGAACCTGAGCTTGTCGATCGCGCTGGAAAGCGGCGGCCGGATTGGCGAAATCGTCGACATGTGCGAGCCGATCCGCAACGCCGCAGGGCGGGGAGAGGATGCGGGCACTGCCGAATTCATGGCCGAGTGGGTCAAGATGGCCGACAAGCTCGTCGGGCTTGCCCAGGAAGACGAGGCGCAAGATCGGCTCTTTTCGGCGGCGGAGAAGCTGAAGCGAGCCGCGATCTATTTCACGACGGCCGAGCGCATGCAGGGGCATGGGCACCCCGGCCGCGAAGAAACTTATGCAAAGGCGCGCGACGCGTTCGATCGAGCCATGCGCTATGTTGGGGAACCGTGCGAGCGCGTTGAAATCCCCTATGAAGGCAAGACGTTGTCGGCGCTCTGGTGTCCCGCCCCAGGCGATCGGCCGAAGCCGGTTGTCGTCTATTGCAACGGCCTCGACAGCACGAAGGAACTGCTGTGGTTCAGCGGACTACCGCAGGCGCTCGCCAAGCGCGGCATTTCCTGCCTGTGCGTCGATCAGCCGGGCACGGGTGAAGCGCTGCGGCTGAACGGCATTCCCGCCACTCACGAAAGCGAGCGCTGGGCGTCGAAATGGGTCGATTGGCTGGAAACCCGCGACGCGGTCGATCCCGCGCGGATCGGCATGGCCGGCATCTCGCTCGGTGGCTACTATGCGCCCCGTGCGGTTGCTTACGAACCGCGCTTTGCCTCCGGTGCCGTGTGGGGGGCCAATCACGATTGGGCCGAGGTACAGCAAAAGCGGCTGCGCCGCGAAGGTGAGAATCCCGTGCCGCATTATTGGGCGCACGTCATGTGGGTGTTCGGCGCCAGCGACATGGACGATTTCTTCGCCAAGTCTGCCGGCATGCATCTCAACGGCGCGATGGAGCGAATCAAGGTGCCGTTCCTGGTCACACACGGCGACCAGGACCGCCAGATCGGCGTCGAATACGCACATCAAAGCTATGATCAACTGACTAACAGTCCGCGCCGTGAGCTCAAGCTGTTCACCGAACGAGAGGGTGGCGTGGAGCATGTCGGCGCCGACAACATGTCGTTCGGTCGCGACTATATCGCTGACTGGTTTGCCGATACGCTGGGCGGCGTCACTGCAAAAGCCGGCAAGCGAAAGGATAAGGATTGATTATGGGCATTCTCGGCATTGAAAGCGCGATCTTCGGAGTTGACGACCTCGAAACCTGCACGCGTTTCTGGGATGACTTCGGGCTTAAGTTCGTAAGCGGCGACAACAGCGAAAGCGTGTTCGAAGTGGCGAGCGGTTCGAAGGTGATCGTCCGTCGCCGCGACGACGCCCGCCTGCCCGCTGAATGGTTCGAATGGAACGGCGTCAAGGAAGTAATCTGGGGTGTCGATACCCAAGCCAATCTCGATGCGCTGATCTCCGATCTCGAGCGCGACCGCGAGGTTCGCCGCGACCCCGACGGCACCGTCCATTGCATCGGCGATGACGGGATGCCCTTCGGACTGCGGCTATGGGCGAAGCGCCCGGTACTGTCGCAACCCGATCCGGTCAATGCTCCCGGTTGTATCCGGCGCCTCAACCTGCATCGCAAATGGCGACATCGCGCGATGCCCAAGACGATCAATCACGTCGTCTTCTTCTCGCACGATTATGTGAAGAGCTACGAATTCTATCGCGATCGGCTGGGCTTTCGCATGACCGATCACAGTAAGGGACTGGGCGTGTTCGCCCGGGCCGACGGCACCAACGAGCATCACAGCATCTTTTGGGTCAATACCGCGCTGCCGGTCGCCCCCGATTCGCAGGGTTTCATGCACCTGGCGTTCGGCGTCGAGGATATCGACGAACTGATGCTCGGCGCGAACATCATGGAACAGCGCGGGTGGAAGAACACCAGCCCGAACACGCAGGGCTATCTCTCGCGGCACCGCATTTCCTCGGCGCTTTATTATTACCTCGATAATCCGAACGGTGGCGAGGCCGAATATCACGCCGACACCGATTATCTCGACGACAATTGGGTCCCGCGAGTTTGGGATTGGAAGTTTGGATCGCTCCTTTGGGCAACGCGCACGCCCAGCTTCTTCGTGCCCGAGAATGCCGATTGGGACGTAACTTTCGATCCGCAGGAAAAATCGCTTGAGGCGTTCCGCAAGCCGGGAAGACCCTTGCCGGCGGGACTGGCTGATGTCGAGGGCGACGACGAACACGCGCTGTGACCCACGCGGTGACCCTCCAGCGCTATCTGGCGATTGAAACGGGCCAAGAGCACGGTCATCAACGTCGCCCACGCAGGCATATCCACGACGCTGGTGTTCGACGGTGTGGGCCAGATCGCGCGTTGGGGGTCGGCGGACTGGTGCTCGATTTCGTCCCGGCCACGTTCCTGCCGGTCTTCGCGATAACCTTAGCACTGACGCGGGTGACACGCGCACGGCGACGCAAGGGCGCGGCGCCGTCCATCATCCGTGGCACGGTCAGGCCGGTTCACGCGGTGGCGCGGGGCGCGCTGTTCGCTTTCGCTGCGCTGGTGCTGCTCGGCGGCGCGGGGCTAGCGATGCTGATTGCGATCTTGCCGGCCTTGCCGACGCTTGCAGAGGTCATCGCCTTCAAGCTGGCGTATGGTGCAGCGATCGGACTGCTCGAAACGCCTGTTATCCTGACCGCGACTATGCGCGATCCAGTGAACATTATGCCGGCATGAACCGCCGGATGGAGAGGGTAATGAGTTCAGAGGCATCGGAAGCGAGGCGCTGGCTTCGCAACGTATGGTATCAGGCGGGATGGTCGGAAGAAGTGACTGCCGAAGCCCGGCTGGTGCGCACCATCCTGGATGAACCTATCCTGTTCCATCGCGACGGTGAGCGCCTGTTCGCCCTGCTCGATCGGTGCCCGCATCGCTTCGCGCCATTGTCTGAAGGACGGTTCGGGGACGGTATCGTCACCTGCCCATATCATGGGCTGGCATTCGACGGCACGGGTGCATGCGCCCGCAATCCGCACGGGCCGGTCACGTCGGCGATGCGCGTGCGCGCCTATCCCGTGCTCGAACGGCATAGCGCGATCTGGGTATGGATGGGCGATCCGCAATTGGCCGATCCCAACCTTCTGCCAAACTTGTCCTTCATCGACGAGACGCCGCCCAGTGCGCGCATCCGTTTTCACATGCCGACCAAAGCGAATTACGAGCTGTTGACCGACAACATCCTCGATCTCAGCCATACCGACTACATCCACCCGAGCTCGCTCGGCGGGATCATGACGGATGCCAAGGCGCGCAGTTGGGAGGAGGGCGCCAGCGTCGTCACCGAGTGGATTTCACTCGATTGCGAGCCACCGCCCGCGTTCAAGGCAATGGTGCCGATAGGCGGCGCCGACATGTGGACCGAAGTCCGCTGGTATCCGCCCGCGCTGATGGTCCTCGGGACGTCGGCCAAGCCTGCTGGTGTGCCACGTACGCCGCAGGACGAAGCCTATACGCTGCACAACATGACGCCCGAAACGGCAAACTCCACCCATTATTTTGCCTGCGCCACTCGGCGCTTCCTCATCGAAGACCAGGCTTTCACCGAATATCTGGCCGCCGCGCTCAAGCATGCTTTCGAGTTCGAGGACAAGGGCATGCTGGAAAAGCAGCAGGCACGCATCGGAGACGCTGATTTCTGGGATCTGAAGCCGATCCTGCTGCCGGTCGATGCCGCCGCCGTGCGCGCGCGCCGCAAGCTGGCCAATCTAATCGCCAATGACGATCCGGCCGCGCTGCAATGGCCGAAGACTGAAGCTATCGAGGAACGACAGGCATGAAACTCGCCACTTATGACAATGGTACGCCGGACGGCGCGCTTGCCCTGGTCTCGCGCCATCACGCGCGCCTCCTGCCTGTCACCGATATCGCTCCGACGCTGCAGATTGCGCTCGAGCGCTGGGAGAGCATCGAACCCGAACTGCGCCACCGCGATCAGGCGTTCCGCGACGGCACCGCGAGTGGCATAGTGCAAGCGGTGGACGCGCGCCTGCTCGCCCCCCTGCCCCGCGCGTGGCAGTGGCTCGACGGATCGGCGTTCGAAAGTCATGGCGACCTGATGTCGAAGGTGTTCGGCATAGATCCGCCGGCGCGCGACCGCCCGCTTATGTATCAGGGCGTGTCCGACACCTTCTATTCCGCGACCGACGACGTCCCCTTCCCGACCGAGGATGACGGTATTGATTTTGAGGGCGAGTTCGCGGTCATCACCGACGCCGTGCCGCTGGGTGCGACGCCCGAACAGGCGCTTTCGCATATCCGCCTCATCGTGCAACTCAACGACTGGAGCCTTCGCAAGATCGCTCCTATCGAGATGAAGACTGGCTTTGGCTGGGTTCAGGCCAAACCGCCCTGTTCGGTCGCCCCGATCGCCGTGACGCCCGAGGAATTGGGCGAAGCGTGGCGCGATGGGCGCGTCGCGCTGCCGCTGCACGTCGACTGGAATGGTGAGCGTTTCGGCGCGGCGAATGGTGCGGAAATGGGCTTCGGCTTCCACGAATTGGTGGCGCACGCCGCGCGGACACGCGCGCTGGTCGCCGGCACGATGATCGGATCGGGCACCGTGTCGAATGCGAATTTCCGGGAGGTCGGCAGCGCCTGCATCGCGGAGCGTCGCGGCATTGAGCTGTTCGACGACGGCGAAGCGAAAACGCCATTCATGAAGTTCGGCGACCGCGTGCGCATGGAAGCGGTACTGCCCGACGGTTCGCCGCTGTTCGGCGCGATCGAACAGCAGGTGGTGCGCGCGTGACGCTTAACCCGCTTATCGGCTGGCGCGTCGATCGAGCTGACATCCGCTTCGTCGGTCACGATCTCCAGCGTCCGGAATGCATTCTGGCGACGCGCGACGGTATGCTCTACTCGGCCGACGCGCGGGGCGGGATAATGGCGATTGCGCCGGACGGAAGCCAGCAGTTCATCGGTCAGAAGGCCGATCCACGGCGCGGCAGCGGAGATTTTGCCGACCGTTATCTGAACACCCAGGGCACGTTGCCCAACGGGCTGACATTCGATGCCAATGGAGATTTTCTGATTGCCAATTTTGGCACTGACGCGCTGGAGCGGATGGACCGCGCGGGCAACACTGCGACGCTGCTCACCGAGCTTAACGGTCAACCGCTGGGTAAGGCCAATTTCGTGACGCGCGACAAGAAGGGCCGACTTTACCTTACCGTTACCACGCGCACCAATCCCTGGACGCTGGCAGTGCGCGACCGCATCGCCGACGGCTATATCATTCTGCTCGATGAACGTGGTTCGCGCATCGTTGCAGATGGACTGACCGGCACCAACGAGCTGCGCTTAGATGCCGACGAGCGCTACGCCTATGTCGCTGAGACGATCCTGCGGCGAATCAGCCGCTTTCGCGTGCTGGAGGACGGCAGCTTCGGGCCACGCGAAACCTATGGCTCCGAGGATCTTGGCGGCACGCCCGACGGCATCGCGTTCGACACGTTCGGCAATCTGTGGATGACGTTCGTGATGGGCGAGAAGCTCGCCGCGCTGACGCCCAACGGCGAGGTGCTGATCCTGCTCGACGATGCCGCGCCGGAAGGGAGCGCCGCCTATGACGCTGCCAGCCGCGGCGAAGGTGAGATGACGCCCGAGATCATGGCCGCTGCCAAGGGAACGATCGCGCCATGGATGGCGAGCCTCACTTTTGGCGGGCCCGACTTGCGGACCGTCTATCTCGGCAGCCTGCAGGGCACTCGAATCCCCTGGTTCCGCTCGCCCGTCGCGGGCCTGCCGCTGGTCTATTGGTGAACGCTGATGATCCACGAAATCGCCTATATTGAGATTGCGCCGGAGCACGCCGCCGCGTTTGAGGCCGCCGTGGCTGAGGCCGCACCCTATTTCCGCGCGGCGCAGGGATGCCGTAGCTTCCGGCTCGAACGCATAATCGAGCAGCCTAGCCATTACCGGCTGGTGGTCGGCTGGGATCGCGTTGAGGATCATATGGTCACGTTCCGCAATTCCGATGGCTTTCAACGCTGGCGCGAGCTCGCGGGCCCCTATTTCGCGACGCCGCCGCGCGTCGAACATGTCGAAACCGTAGTCGATGTCTTTTGAGCGCGACGCCTGCAAATTTGGGAGATTCATATGGCAGAGTGGCTGAAACGCGCCGTAACCGCCGACGTGCGGGCAGACCTGGATCGGAAAGTTCGCGACACGGTGGAGGCAACACTGGCCGATATCGAGAAACGTGGTGACGCGGCTGTGCGCGAACTCTCGATCAAGTTCGATGGTTGGGACCGGGAGGATTATCGCCTGAGCCAGCAGGAGATCGACGACTGCCTGAACTCGCTGACCGCGCAGGACATCAAGGACATCGAGTTCGCGCAGGCGCAGGTGCGCAATTTCGCTCAGATTCAGCGCGAGAGTATGAAGGATGTTGAGGTTGAGACGCTGCCCGGCGTCGTGCTTGGTCATAAGAACATCCCGGTTAATGCGGCGGGCTGCTACGTGCCGGGCGGCAAGTACCCGCTGCTCGCAAGCGCACACATGTCGGTCATCACTGCCAAGGTCGCGGGCGTGCCGCGCGTGATCACCTGCGCGCCGCCATTCGAGGGGAGGCCGGCGCGAGCGATCGTCGCGGCGCAGGCGATGGCGGGCGCCGACGCGATCTATGCGCTCGGCGGCATCCAGGCGATCGGCGCGATGGCGCTGGGCACGCAGTCGATCGATCCGGTCGATATGATCGTAGGACCGGGCAACGCCTTCGTCGCCGAGGCCAAGCGACAGCTGTTCGGCCGCGTCGGTATCGACTTGTTCGCGGGACCGACAGAGACGATGGTGATCGCCGACGACAGCGTGGATGGCGAGATCTGCGCGACCGACCTGCTCGGCCAGGCGGAGCATGGTCCGGAAAGCGCTGCGATCCTTATCACCAACTCGCGCAAGCTAGCCGAGGATACGATGCGCGAGGTCGAGCGGCTTCTGACGATCTTGCCGACCGCGGGCATTGCCGCCAAAGCGTGGCAGAATTATGGCGAGGTCATTGTCTGCGAGGACGAGGCCGAGATGCTGAAGGTCGCTGACTTCTTCGCCAACGAGCATGTCCAGGTTATGACGCGCGACCCGGATTATTTCCTCAAGAACATGACCAACTATGGTGCGCTTTTCCTCGGCCCGCGGACCAACGTATCGTACGGCGACAAGGTAATCGGCACCAATCACACGCTGCCGACGAAGAAGGCGGCGCGCTATACCGGCGGCCTCTGGGTCGGCAAGTTCCTTAAGACCTGCACCTACCAGAAGGTACTGACCGACGACGCAACGACGCTGATCGGCGAATATTGCAGCCGGCTGTGCGCACTCGAAGGGTTCGCCGGTCATGGCGAGCAGGCCAATATCCGCGTGCGCCGCTATGGCGGTCGCAACGTCCCTTATGCAGGTGCGGTCGAGCCGTCTGAACGGACGCGCGTCGATGCCTGACGCCTTGCCCCGCATGCCGAGCCTGCGCCTCGATGGCCGGCGGGCACTCGTTACCGGCGCGGGGCGAGGCATCGGGCTGGCGACGGCGGCTGCACTTGCCGAGGCCGGGGCGGCGGTGACGCTGGTCGCGCGTAGTCTGGACGAGATCGAAGCCGGCGCGGCGGCAATCCGCGCCACAGGCGGCGCGGCTGAAGCGGCAATACTGGACGTGGCTGATCTCGACGCAGTCGATGCATTCTTTGCCGCGCGACCTGCCTTTAACATCCTGGTCAACAATGCCGGGACCAATCGGCCCAAGCCCGTGTGGGAAGTCACGCGCGACGACTACGACGCGGTGCTCGACCTCAACCTCAAGAGCGCGTTCTTCGTCGCGCAGGCCTGCGCGCGGCGGATGATTGCGGAAATAGCGAGCGGATCGCTTATCCATATGGGCAGCCAGATGGGACACGTCGGCGGCCCGAATCGCTCGCTCTATTGCGCTTCAAAATGGGCGCTCGAAGGCATGAGCAAGGCGTTCGCACTCGATTTAGCCGCGCATGGCATCCGCAGCAATACAGTGGCGCCGACCTTCATAGAGACCCCCCTGACCAAGCCATTTTTCGAGGATTCCGCTTTCAAGGCGAGCGTGCTTGCCAAGATCAAGCTCGGCCGGCTGGGCCAGGTCACCGACCTGATGGCCCCAGTCGTTTTCCTCGCTGGCGATGGATCGGCGCTGATGACCGGGACCAGCCTGATCGTCGACGGCGGTTGGACGGCGGACTAAGGATGGCGCGCATTCCCGCGTTCGATTTTCACCACGGTGGCGCGTCGGTGCCCTCGCTCGACGACGCGATCGCGTGGTATGGCGATGTACTCGACTTCAAATTGGAACGCCGTTTCCACATTGCCGCCGCGAAGGCCGACGTCGCGATCATCCGGCGCGGCGGCATCCGCTTCGAGTTGTTCGAAGTCGCTGGCGCAGCGCTGCTGCCCGATGCGCGCCGTTATCCACCCAGCGACCTGGCGACGCACGGTAACAAGCATGTCGCGCTGCGCATCGCCGATCTGGAAGCGTTTCTCGCCGCCGTGACCGCGCGCGGCGCGGACGTCGCGCAGGTCGTGCGCGAGGCGTTTGGCTCAAGCTGCTTCCTGCGTGACTGCGCGGGCAATCTGATCGAATTCGTCGAGGAGACTGTATCGTGAACCAGACCAGCCTCCAGCATGTGATGGTGACCGGCGCGGGCGGATTTATTGGTAGCCGCCTGATCGAGAGTCTGTTGGAGGATGACCGTTTTGGCGATGCCCGCTTCACGCTGGTCGATCTGCAGATCCCTTCGGCTCCGGCGGATCCGCGCGTGCGCACGGTGGTCGGCGACATCGCCGATCCCGCGATCCGTGCCGCCGCGATCGACGGCCGTACGGACATCGTCTTCCACCTGGCTGGCGTGCTGGGCGGCGCGGCCGAAGCCGATTATCCCCTCTCGCGCCGCATCAATATTGACGCGACAATGTCGCTTTTCGAAGACTTGCGGGACGAGAGCCGCCCGCCGCGCGTGGTGTTTGCCAGCTCGATCGCAGTGTTCGGCACTACGTTGCCCGCACTGGTCGAGGACGACGAAATCCCGCTGCCGGCGATGGTCTACGGCGCACAAAAGCTGATGATGGAGAACGCGCTGCAACAGTTCAGCGGGCGCGGCTGGATCGACGGGCTTGCGATTCGCCTGCCCGGCATCGTCGCCCGCCCCGGCGCCGACGCTCGGCTGAAATCGGCGTTCCTGAACAATGTCTTTTATGCCTATGCGCGCGGCGAGGATTTCGTGCTGCCGGTCGGTGCCGAAGGTGCCAGTTGGCTGATCTCGGTCCCTGCCTGTGTCGAGGCGTTCGTGCATGCCGGGACACTGCCGGCCAAGCATATCGGCGCGCGCCGCGCCTTTACCCTGCCGGCTCAGCATGTGCGTATGGGCGATCTGGTCGCCGCGCTCAGCCGGCGTTTTCCCGACAGCGCGACGCAGATCAAATATCGCCCGGACGCACAATTGCAGGCGCAGTTCGCCAACCAGCCGCCCTTGACGACTGCGATCGGCGATCGGCTGGGGTTCAGGCACGATGGCGATATTGATCGCCTGGTGGATCGCGCGCTGGTGGGGCTTTAAACCGAACATGCCGATCGATCCCGACCTTGCGGCGTTCCTCGCCCGCCGGGCACAGCAGCCGCCGCCGACCGACCTCGCCGCGCTGCGTGCGGGGCTAGAGGCGCAGGCGTTTCAGCTGTCTGTCCGCGATGTAGGTCGGATCGAGGAACGCGGCATCCATCTGCCAGGACCGGCAGGCGTTATCGGGGCACGCCTGTATCGAACGCACGCCGCAAAACAGGCGCTGACAGTCTATTTCCACGGCGGCGCGTTTATCGCAGGTTCGCTCTGCACACACGACTCCGTGTGCCGCGAACTGGCCGTCAGTTCGAACAGCGCGGTACTCAGCATCAATTATCGTCTGGCGCCCGATCATCCCTTTCCCGCCGGCCTGGACGACTGCTGCGCGGCATTGCGCTGGGCCATCGCATATCGAGGCACAATGGATATCGATGGGCCAATCGCAGTCGCCGGAGATAGCGCCGGCGCGACGCTGGCTCTAGTCAGCGCGATCGACGCTTGCAGCGATAACGAACCGGATATTGCGGCGTTGCTCTTACTCTATCCTCCCGCGGATCTTCGCGACGAAGACTATGCCAGCCGTAGCGAGTTTGCTCAGGGCTTCGGACTAACCGAAGCGGCACGACAGATGATGGTACGCAGCTATGCGCCGAGTGAGGCCCAGCAATGCGATCCGCGCGTCAGCCCGCTGCTCTTTCCGAACCTTGGCGATCTGCCCCCGACACTAGTCGTGACTGCACAGTATGACGTGCTTCGTGATGAAGGCGCGGCGCTCGCTACTGCGCTGGCGCGCGGTGGTACGCCGGTCGAACATGTGAGGGCAGCAGGTATGATCCACGGCTTCGCGAACTACAGCGGCATATCACCGGCTGCGGCGCTGGCCTTCGATCGCGCCGGTTACTGGGTTCGCGAACAGTTCTACGGCCGCTAAGTCCGAACGGGCATTTGTCGGAAGAATTGCACCAGTGGGCAGTGCGGAGGTCATTGGGGGAGGGCGGGGAGCATGCCCCGCCCTCGAAAACCAGCGAACCCGTTTCGATATTTCCACTCCTCTCCCGAGTGATCCGGCTTGTGGTCATGATGTATGTCCGGTTCCCGCTGAGCTCACGGATTGTCGAGGATCTGCACTTTGAGCGCGGAATTGATCTTTGCCATGTAACGTCTTGTCAGCTTAACCGAAGCAGAGGGCGATAAGGCACGATCCCGAGAGGAACATCATTGCGGGTCACGGCGATCCGCGCAGCCACACTTCTCGGTATGACCAGCGTTCCGACGATCACAATCAGCGGGTTGCCCAACGCGTCCTCTTGCGGGCCTTCGCAGAGCCGATGTGGGGAACTGAATTGGTGCCGGCGATTAAAGTCCACCATCAATTCCCGCCACGCTTCAGCGCGTCTGGAACCGGATACCCCCAGCCGACATATTCGGCTGCGATCACAGCCGACAAGAGCTCCAGTTCGGGAGAGTTCTCGTGGATCCGGTGGCTCATGATGATTGGCGAGGTCGCTGGCTCCGCCAGTTCACGGTAGACCACGTCGTGACTGCGCGAGCGGCTGATCGACTCCGGGATAATGGCCAGCCCCTCCTCTGCAGCGACCAGTCCAATGGCGATCTGCAATTCGCGGGCCTCGTGCGCGATGCGAGGTTCAAGGCCGTGGTCGCGGAACAGCGAAATCACTTGGTCCGCATAGCTCGGTCGAGGCGCGCGCGGGTAGAGAATCTGCGGTTCCCGTGCAACCTGCTTCAGAGAAAGCGGCCTGTCCTGCAGAGCCAGGGCGTGGGCGCGCGGCAGGGCCACGGCGAGGCGTTCGTTGCGCAGCACGGTTCGCTTGATTGCGGGATCCTCGAACCGGATCCGGCCGAAGCCGACATCGATCCTGCCTTCCTTGAGCGCGGAAATCTGGTCGAGTGTTGTGCTCTCTACCAGCGACAGTTCGACATCCGGCGCGCGCTTGCGGAATGCCCGGATCAGTTCGGGCAGGCGTGCGTAGATCGTCGAGGCAACGAAGCCGATGGTAAAGCGCCTGCGCTCGATCGCCACAGCGGCCTTCATCATGGCCTGCATGTCTTCCATGCGATCAAGGACCTGCCGTGCCTGCTCGTGCAATAATTGGCCCAGCGGTGTCATAACCAGCGGACGGGTGCTGCGATCAAACAGCGGGCCACCGACTTCTTCTTCCAGATGCCGGATCGTCCGGCTCAGCGGGGGCTGGGCCATGTTGAGTTGCTCTGCAGCGCGCGAGAAGCTGGCCGCGTTGGCCACGGCAAGGAAATGGCGGAGCTGCCTGAAGTCCATAATTATACTATATAAGTATAGAAGCAAGACCGCAATGATCTTTGATCGCGATCGTGAAGGCTACTATTTCTTGCGAAATTTCGAGATTTCGGGAGAATCGATGTCATGCCGGCCTTGGGCAGGATTGATACCTTCATTGTCGATGTTCCGACAATCCGGCCGCATGAGCTCGCCATGGCAACCATGCACGCCCAGTCGATGGTGATCGTGCGGATCACCGATGCGGACGGCATCGAAGGGATCGGCGAGGGCACCACGATTGGCGGTCTGAGCTATGGCGAGGAAAGCCCGGAAAGCATCAAGTCCGCGATCGACACTTACATCGCGCCGCTCCTGCGGACTTGTGATCTCTCACGAGTCGGCGAATCAATGGCAAAAGTCGCGTGCAATGTGCGTGGCAACCATTTCGCCAAGTGTGCCGTCGAAACCGCATTGCTGGACATGGCCGGCAAGCGGCTGGGCGTGCCGGTTTCCGAACTGATCGCGGGCGGGCGCAAACGATCGGCGCTTCCCGTCGCCTGGACTCTGGCCAGTGGCGACACGGCAAAGGACATTGCCGAAGGCGAGGCGATGCTCGAGGCGCGCCGCCACAACATCTTCAAACTCAAGATAGGCAAGCGCGAAGTGGGCGACGATGTGGCCCATGTCGGCGCGATCTGCAGGGCCTTAGGCGGGCGTGCCAGTGTGCGTGTCGACGTCAACCAGAACTGGTCCGAAGCGCAGGCTGTACGCGGCATGGCCATGCTGCATGATGTTGGTGTCGATCTGGTGGAGCAGCCTGTCGCGGGCGATGCGCTTGGCGCAATGGCCCGCCTCTCGGCCCGACAGTCCACTCCCCTGATGGCAGACGAAGCCCTCCATGGACCTCGCTCTGCCTTCCGCATCGCCGCAGCTTCGGCGGCAGGCGTTTTTGCAGTCAAGATTGCCCAGTCCGGCGGGCTTTACGCAGCCAGCGAAGTTGCTGCGATTGCCACGTCTGCGGGTATCGACCTCTATGGCGGGACAATGCTGGAGGGCGGCGTCGGCACGGCTGCGTCCGCGCATCTATTCGCGACATTTCCCGAGCTTGTCTGGGGAACGGAGTTGTTCGGACCGCTGCTGCTTACACAGGAAATCCTGGCGACGCCGCTCATCTATGCGGACTTCGAATTGGCGGTACCCGACGGGCCGGGGCTCGGCATTTCACTCGACGAGGACAAAATCGCCCGCTTTCGGCGCGATTCGACCGCCCCTGCCATTCACCCCGTCGCCTGAAAGGATCGGTCATGCTCTTCATGGTTGAAATGCTGGTAGATATTCCGCTTGGCTTTGACCCGGTGGAAGCAGACCGACTTAAGGCGGCCGAAAAAGCCCGGTTCCAGGAGCTTCAGGCGGCTGGAACTTGGCGGCACATCTGGCGGGTGGTCGGTCAATACGCCAACGTCAGCATCTTCGATGTCGAGAGCAACGCACAGCTTCACGACATTTTGACGGGCCTGCCCCTCTTTCCATTCATGTCGATGCAAGTGACGCCGTTGTGCCGCCATCCATCGTCGATGCACGAAGACGATCGCTAGTCCCACTTTTCGCAAATGCATTCGGGAGAGTTCAGTCATGCAGGAAAATTTTGTCGACACGCCGACGATCCGCAGTTTGCTGGACAGGGCTGCCGGCCTTGACAGCGATGCAGGCGATCCCCGCCTCAAGGCCATCTTGCGCGATGTGCTGGAGGCCGCGGCTCGGGTCATCGTGCGCCACGATGTCACAGAGAGCGAATTCTGGGGGGCGATCAAGTTCATTCAGGACGGGGCGGGCGAGATTGGCCTTATCGTGCCAGGAATCGGTCTTGAGCATTTCATGGACCTCTACATGGATGCAAAAGATGCCGAGGCCGGGCTGACCGGCGGAACGCCCCGCACCATTGAAGGCCCGCTCTATGTTGCGGGCGCTCCGCTGGTAGAAGGGCCGGACGTCAACCTGACGACCGATCCCGACGACACCACGAGCCTCTATATGACCGGTCGCGTCACAGGCCGGGATGGCGAGCCGGTTGCAAATGCTATCATGCACGTGTGGCATGCCAATTCGCAGGGGTGGTATTCCCACTTCGACCCCACTGGCGAGCAGACGCCTTTCAACAATCGCCGCCGTATCAAGCTGGGCCCGGACGGGCGTTATGCCTTCCGTTCCAAGATGCCCAAGGGGTACAGCGTTCCGCCCGCCGGCGCCACGGACCAGCTGATGCAAGCGGTCGGCCGCCATGGCAGTCGCCCGGCCCATGTGCACTTCTTCATCGAGGCGCCTGGTTATCGTAAGCTGACCACCCAGATCAATTTTGGCGACGATCCATTTGCCCACGACGATTTCGCCTTCGGCACCCGCGAGGGATTATTGCCAGTGCCGATGCGCCAGGGAGACAGTGCTTCGATCACATTCGATTTCGAGTTGCAGCGCGCCGTGCGGGCCGAGGACGAACGACTTTCGACCCGCGCCCGCGCAGTGGCCTGATGTCCGACAAGGGGAGCAATGCAGCATGACTACCTCGCTCAGGAACCGTATTGAGACCGCCGTGGTCGACGATGCGCAGACTGGCCAGTTCCGGTGCCGCCGCGACATCTTCACCGATCCGGAGCTGTTCGAACTCGAGATGAAGCACATCTTCGAAGGCAACTGGGTCTATCTGGCCCACGAAAGCCAGATTCGCGATGTGAATGACTGGTTTACTGTTACGGTTGGCCGCACGCCGGTTGTAATCACCCGGACCAGGGACGGGGCGCTGAACGCCTTTATCAATGCCTGTTCGCATCGCGGTGCCATGCTTTGCCGACGCAAGCGCGGCCAGGGCAAGATCATGGTCTGCCCGTTCCATGGCTGGAGCTTCACCAACGACGGCAAACTGCTGAAAGCCAAGGATGAGGGCACGGGTGCCTATCCCCCATCGTTCAACCGCGACGGCTCGCACGACCTCACCCGACTTGCACGCTTCGAGACCTACAAGGGATTCCTGTTCGGCAGCGTCAATCCGGATGTCGCGCCGCTGGAGGAATACCTCGGCGAAACCCGCATGATCATTGACCAGATCGTGGATCAGGCGCCCGAGGGCCTTGAAGTGCTGGCAGGAAATTCGTCCTACATCTTCGAGGGCAACTGGAAGCTGCAGATGGAGAACGGCTGCGACGGCTATCACGTCAGTTCCGTTCACTTCAACTACGCCACCACAATGGGGCGGCGCGCGGAAGGCGGCACCAAGGCAGTCGATGCCAATGGCTGGTCGCGTTCGCTCAGCGGCGTCTACGGTTTCGACAACGGGCACATCCTGCTGTGGACCAAAGTGCTCAATCCTGAAGTGAGGCCCGTCTGGGCGCAGAAGGAGCAACTGGAAGAGCGGCTGGGCAAGGATCGCACGCGCTTCATTGTCGAACAGAGCCGCAATCTGGCACTTTATCCGAATGTCTTCCTGATGGACCAGTTCTCCACACAGATCCGGGTCGTACGACCAATCGACGTCAATCACACCGAAGTGACGATCTATTGCTTCGCGCCAGTGGGCGAGAGCGCCGAACTGCGCGCCACGCGCATCCGCCAGTATGAGGATTTCTTCAATGTGTCCGGCATGGGTACGCCTGATGACCTGGAGGAATTCCGCACCTGCCAGGCGGCTTATGCGGGCACTGGCGATCTATGGAACGACCTCAGTCGCGGCGCGCAGCGGTGGATCGCGGGGCCGGACGAGAATGCCCGGGAAATGGGGATGAATCCGCTGCTCAGCAGTGAACGCAGTGAGGATGAAGGCCTGTTCGTTCGGCAGCACGAATTCTGGGCAAAGTCGTTGCTCGGTGGCCTCGCGCGTGAGGAGAACGCGGTGGAGGAAATCGCATGAATGTGCGCGTCGAAGTCACGGACTTTCTCTATCGCGAAGCCCGACTGCTCGACGACCGCCAGTGGCACGAGTGGCTGGAATGTTATGCCAGCGACTGCACATACTGGATGCCGGCCTGGACCGACGATGACGAACTCGTCACCGATCCGCACTCGCAAGTCTCGCTGATCTACTATCCGAACCGCCAGGGTCTTGAAGACCGCATTTACCGCATCGAAACCGAGCGCTCCAGCGCGAGCACGCCCGAGCCTCGCACGGCGCATTTGCTGGCCAACATTGAAATACTGGGCGAGCGCGGCGGCGAACTGGACCTACGCTACAACTGGCACACGCTGAGCCAACGCCACAAGGTTACCAATCAGTTCTTCGGCACGACCTTCTGTACACTGCGGCGCGAAGGTGACAGCCTCACAATCTCCGCCAAGAAAATCGTCCTCAAGAACGATTATATCAATCAGGTGATCGACATCTATCATGTCTGACGTGGGCAACCTTCGCTCCGGACGCTTCGCGGGCAAGGCGATGATCGTGACTGGTGCCGCCCAAGGGATCGGTCGCGGTGTCGCCATTCGCGCGGCATCGGAAGGTGCGCAAGTCCTTCTCGTCGACAAGTCAAAACTAGTGAACGAAGTCGCCGCTGAAATAGGAGCTTCGGCCCATGGGCTCATCACCGATCTTGAGCGCCACGAAGGCGCCGAGGCAGCAGCAGCACAGGCGGCGAAGCTATTTGGTCGGATCGATGTGCTGGTAAACAACGTCGGCGGCGCCATCCGCATGCGACCCTTTGCCGAATTCACTGCCGGGCAGATTGATGCCGAGATCCGGCGCTCGCTTATGCCGACGCTTTATTGCTGCCATGCCGTGCTGCCGGCTATGCTGGCGCAGAGATCGGGAACGATCATCAACGTATCGTCCAATGCCACGCGCGGCATCCGCCGGGTGCCCTATTCGGCCGCCAAGGGCGGAATTAATGCGCTGACCCAAAGCCTGGCCATGGAATATGGCGAACAAGGCATCCGGGTCGTCGCGACGGCTCCGGGCGGTACAGTGGCGCCTGATCGCAAAGTACCGCGCAATCCCGATGGCGACACCGCTCAGGAACAGGCATGGATGGCAGAGGCCGTTTCGCAAGTCGTCGATTCGACATTTGTCAAACGCTACGGCTCGCTCGACGAGCAGATTGCCCCGATCCTGTTCCTAGCTTCGGACGAGGCAAGTTATATTACCGGGACCGTCCTGCCTGTAGCCGGCGGCGACCTGGGCTGAACAGACGAGAGCCAGAAGAAATGTCGAAAATCTATTCCAGTCCTGGTGCCGCGCTAGAAGGCGTCCTGTCCGACGGCATGACCATCATGTCAGGCGGTTTCGGTCTTTCGGGCAATCCCGAGAGCCTTATCCCGGAAATCCGTAAGGCGGGTGTCACCGGCCTGACAGTCATTTCCAACAACGCCGGCGCAGATGGATTTGGTCTGTGGATGTTGCTGGAAAGTCGGCAGATCGCAAAAATGATCTCGTCTTATGTTGGCGAGAACAAGCTGTTCGAGGAGCTCTACCTTTCAGGCGAACTCGATCTTGAGCTCAACCCTCAGGGCACGCTGGCCGAACGCATCCGGGCGGGGGGCGCCGGCATTCCGGCATTCTACACCCGAACTGGCGTCGGCACGGTCGTCGCGGAAGGCAAACCTGTCGAAGTGTTCGAGGGAGAGGAATATGTGCGCGAGACCTGGCTTCGCGCCGACCTTGCCATTATCAAAGCATGGCGGGCCGATCCGGAAGGTAACCTGATGTATCGGCGCACTGCACGCAACTTCAATCCGAGCATGGCCACTGCCGGACAGGTCACTGTAGTCGAAGTGGAGGAAATCGTACCCGAAGGCACTTTCGATCCCGATTGCATCCACACCCCTGGCATTTTCGTCGACCGCATCGTGGTCTCGACGATCAATGAAAAACGCATAGAAAAACTCACAGTGCGCCCGAGGGAGGAAGCCTGATGCCCTGGGATCGCGAGCAGATGGCAGCGCGCGCGGCGACGGAGCTGCGCGACGGGGACTATGTGAACCTCGGCATCGGCATTCCGACGCTGGTGGCGAACCATGTCCCGCCGGGGATCAAGGTGACCTTGCAGAGCGAGAACGGCATGCTCGGCATCGGGCCTTTCCCCTTTGAAGGTGAGGCCGATCCGGATCTGATCAATGCTGGCAAACAGACGATCACAGCCCTGCCGACGTCCAGTTTCTTCTCCTCGGCCGACAGCTTCGCCATGATCCGGGGCGGCCATATCGACATGGCCGTGCTCGGCGCGATGGAAGTTGCGATGAACGGCGATCTCGCAAACTGGACGATCCCCGGCAAGATGGTGAAGGGGATGGGCGGGGCGATGGATCTTGTCGCCGGAGTCAGGCGGATCGTCGTGGTGATGGACCATGTGTCGAAATCGGGTGAGCCGAAGATCCTGGAGAAATGCACGCTACCGCTCACCGGCAAGCGGGTCGTTGATCTGATCGTTTCGGACCTTGCGGTGATCGCCGTCGACCGCAAGGCAGGCGGACTGACACTGGCAGAGCTCGCACCCGGCGTTTCAGTTGAGGAGGTGGTGGCAAAGACCGGTGCTCTGCTCGATACCTCGCGTCTTGTCGAGGCAGGCAGGCCCTGATGCCTTTCAGCGGCCTTTCGGGAAGCAGAATCTATTGGAAGCTCGAAGGCGCTGACGACGCGCCGCCGCTCGTCCTGCTCAATTCTATCGGCACTGACATGGACTTATGGGCGCCGGTCCTGCCGCTGCTTCGGCCCACGCACCGTTTGCTCAGGGTCGATACCCGAGGTCACGGTGCATCCGATGTGCCGGGTGGGGATTACACGCTCGCTGGTCTTGCGGAGGATGTATTCGCGGCAATGGATGCGGCGGGCATCGCCTCTGCCTCCGTGGCCGGCGTGTCGCTGGGCGGGATGATCGCAATGGAGATGGCCCTTGCGCGGACCGGCACAGTGACTTCTCTGGCGCTGGTTTGCACTTCCGCCACCATGGACAAGTCTGCATGGAGCGACCGCGGTGCCAAGGTGCGAGCGGAAGGCATGGCCGCAATTGCGGATCTTGCGATGGGGCGGTTTCTCTCGCCCGCCTTCATCGAAGCAGAGCGAGCGACCGCGGCCACGGTTCGGCGGCAGTTCGTTTCCATGGATGCTGCCGGCTATGCCGGCTGCGCGGCGGCGATCCGCGATATGGATCTGGCCTCGCGGATCGGCGCTATTGGCTGCCCAGTTCTGGTGGTGACCGGGGAGCGCGACACCTCGACACCATTTGAAGGCCACGGCGACATTCTGCTTGCGGCAATTGAGGGTGCACGCCACGTGGCGCTGCCATCAGCGCATCTCGCACCGCTCGAAGCGCCAGGGCCGCTTGCTGCTGCGCTGCACGATCACTTCAGGCAGTAAACCAGCAGCAGCTTGCGGCCATTTACGATCAGCGCGTGAAACCGGCAATCGATTCGAAATACTGGGCCCCAAAGCCGTCTAGCATCGCCTTTGCCTCGGGGGTGGGCTGGCCGTAAACAAACAACTTGTCGATCTTCACCAGCTCGAGAAATCGCTCGGCATAAGGTGCGAAAGTGATGCGGGCGTGCGGGATGAAGCCATTGCCGCGATAGCGCTCGACAATGTGGACCTGCGTTCGCTCGGCATTCACGACGTACTCGTACGTCAGTGTGTCCGGCTCCTGGCTGGATTTTTCGACCAGTTCGGCAGCCAGGTCCTTGAAGGCGGAAAAATTGCTTGGCTCGATCGAGCAGTGAAAGATGGAATAGGATTCGCCCTGCATGGCCTGAATATCCTTGATGCTTGAGAGTCAAAGCGGGCCGAAAACGCCAGGCTGGTGGACTTCGATCACGTTGCCGTCCGGATCTTGCAGGAACACCTGATACCAGCCAGGAATCGCCCAGCAACCATAGTCGGAATAGCGGATTCCCATTTCGTCGCACTTGCGCATGAATGTCTTGATGTCGTCCGTGCGGAAGCAGAAGTGGCCGTGGCCCATGGGATTGATGAACTGCTTCATCTTGAAGCCGGTTTCGAGATCGCGCTCGGCCCAGTGAAATTCGATATCGCCGTCGGTCAGGAAATCGACCGCGCCGGTATAGGCGCGATCTTCGCGGTCGCGACTGATTACCGTGTGTGCCTCATCGGTGATGGCGCCAAGCGCAAACAACGATTTGTAGAACTTGGTGAGGCGGGGAAGGTTGTCGGTGCAAAGGTTAAGGTGGTGAAACTTGAACTGCATCATGCATTCCTTTCAGTCCGAAGACAGCTGCGCAAACAGCCTCCACGCCTGCCTTGTTCCAGCGCGCAGTTGCACGCTTGGAATCTTATATGAATGTAATGGTGCATATATGAACCAAGCAGGGAGTCAAGCAAACGCTGGAAATCCCCCACCCAAAATCCTTCGATCTTTGACGTTGCGACCCGCCGGGTTTGCCCTTGATTCAGTGTGCGGAATTGAACGCGCGCCGCAACTCCCGGCCCATGTTTCGGATTGGCTCGGCCATGAAAGCCTTGACCGACTGATGCGGGTTCGCCGCGCCCAGTTCGGCGCCGTTTAGTCCCCAACGCCAGACCTCACCCTTCGCGGGGACATAAAGAGTTCCGAACATCCAATCGAAAAGATAGCCGGCGCCGGCCATGTTGACATCCCGGTGCCGGTCCTCGGCGCTGTGGTGAACCTGGTGCATGATGGGCGAGCCGATCAGCACGTCCAGAATGCGGCCATAGGACACCGGAATGTGCAAGTGATCCACTGAGCGGAACCCGATCAGGACATAGGCAATGTTATACCAGAAAATCGCGGCGATGGTTTCTGGCAGGAGGCGGCCACCTGTAAGATAGACCGCAAGCCCCAGGCCCGCGGCAGTGCCGATCACGCGGGTCGTACCATTGGCAAAATGCTCGAGCGGGTGGCTCCGAAGAAACGTGAAAAGATTTGCGGTTTCGGCTGAGTGGTGGGCGCGGTGCAGGGCCCACAGGAACGGGACTTTGTGCATCGCGAGGTGACCGCTGTATTGTCCGATCCCCTGCCCCAGCCAAAAGCCAAGGAACTGGATCAAAACGGCCAGCCAGACGTGTGGCACGGACGATCCGGGTGGGCCGAACGCTCCCGAGTACAGATCGACGAATGAGACCCCTGCCAGCACGCCTGCCAGAACCACGCAGGCCTCGAACACAGGAATGAACAATAGGCCGTTGAGCAGCCAGATCTTGGCGTCCACGATGGCCGAATTGCTGGTATAGTTTTCCCGCGGGAACAAGTAGCCCAGCCACGCCTTCAGCCCTCGCTTGGGCGTGTGTGGGCGGACAACCAGATAGTAAAACAGTGTGCCAGTGAGCAGGATGCCGGCAATTACCAAAGGCACGCTCCAGGCCAGCGCGATGTAGGCATCCCTTGCTGCCCACCAGAGTTGGTCAAAAGCTTCAGTTTGCTGGTCGGCCTTCACGTTGCCGTTCCAGTTCTTCCCTCGGACAGGTTCCCGGTGACCGGCAGCCTCATATTGTCGAGGCGCGATAGAGCAAAAAGCGCCGCTGCCGCAACGAAAGTCGGGACCATGGCGAACAGGACCGGTGAAGTGCCCAGCCAGCCGGAACCGATCAGCAGGCCGCCGATCAGGGGCCCAATGATCGACCCGATGCGGCCAATGCCGAGCGCCCAGCCGACCCCGGTCGAGCGGATTTCAGCGGGGTAGAGTGATGCAGCGATTGCATTCATCGCAATTTGACCGCCGACGACGATTGATCCAGCCAGACCTGCGCCAATCAGCATGACGCTCATATTGCCTGCCGACTGCGCAATCAGCAGGAGACTGAGCATGCCAAACAAGTAGGCGCAGGCAAGATAGATGACCGCCCGCTCGCCATTGATAAGCCGCGAGAGGATGAACGCCCCGGCAATCCCGCCCAGGTTCAGCATGGCCGTGGATAGGGTGGCGATCGAAAGAGTCGTACCGACCATGCTCAATAACGACGGCAACCAATTGACCAGAAAATACATGACCAGGAGGTTGGAAAAGAATGCGGTCCACAAGAGAAGCGTGGCCGCTGCCCTGCCGCTGCTGAAGAGCTGGCTGACTTTTCCCGCCTTCACAGAGCCCTGGGCAATTGTGCCGCGGGGCAGATAGCGAAAGAGCAACGGCATTATGGCCAATGGGGCAATGCCACCGCTGATGAAAACACTCTCCCATCCCGCTGCTTCAATCAGAGGCGCACTGACGATGCCGCCGATCGTGGCCCCGAGGGGGAAGCCGCAGAACATCAGCATCACCAGCGAATTCTTTTGCCTGTCGGTGGCGCTTTCGTTGGTGACGGCAATAAGGTTGGGCAGAACGCCGCCGAGCCCCAGGCCGGTCAGTATGCGCCATGCTGCAAGCTCTCCCATCGATGACGCCTGCGTCGTGGCAAGTGAAGCCAGGCCAAAAAGCGTCACGCACAGCAGGATCACGGCGCGGCGCCCAATCCGGTCAGCCAGGCTGCCGAAGACAAATGCGCCCAACGCAAGGCCGGCCAGCCCGGCTGAAAAGATCGGTCCGAACGCACCGGGTTCCACACCCCATTCGCGAGCGATGACCGGAGCGACGAAAGCGATCGCTTGCGTGTCGAATCCATCGCAAAGTGCGACCAATGCGCAGAGCAGGGCCACCCTGAGCTGCGATCCGGAACGCGCGGGCGCATTCAGTTCAGCGTCTCGCGCCGATTGAGCCATCGGCTTCTTCTCCCATTGCTTGACCGCGAGCATGGAATTGTCTGCTGTCGATCCAGGCGCCGCGGCAGGGCGGACTGTTTCATACTATGCAATATATTTTATCTCAATAGCGCCGCACTAGTGAATATGCAGGCCTCCGTTCACATCGACCGTCGCCCCTGTCATGAAGCCAGACAGCTCTGACGCCAGAAAGAGGCAGGCGCCCGCGACTTCTCGCGGCGTGCCCAGTCGGCGAAGGGGGATTTCGCCGATAATCGCATCGATCTGCGCTTGGCTGAGATCATCGATCATGCCGGTCTGCGCCATGGCCGGACAGACGGCATTGGCCCGGATGCCCTGCGGGCCGAACTCGCGGGCAATCGAGCGCGTGAGGCTGAGCACGCCGCCTTTCGCCGAAGCGTAATGCGCGCCGCCAACCAGGCCGCCACCGCGCTGCGCGGCGAGCGATGCTATGTTGACGATCGTGCCGCTCCGCTGGGGGACGAACGCTTCCAGCGCCGCCTGGCACAGGTTGAACGCACCCTTGAGATTGACTGCGATCATGCGATCGAACTGCTCTTCGTCGATCTCGAGAATCGGCCGTGCCTCGACGATGCCTGCTGAGTTGACCAGCACATCGATGCGGCCAAATTGCTCGATGGTCTTGGCTGCCATCCGCTCGCAATCAGCCCGCCGGCTGATGTCGCAGCGCAAAGCCCGAACGTTCGGTCTTGGCAAACCCGCGTCCGCCATCGACCGGGAGAATTCGTCGGCAGTCGATTCACTTGCGCTAATATCCGCAATGACCAGATTGGCTCCGTGTTCGGCAAACAATTGGGCTGTCGCCGAGCCAATGCTTTTCGGTGCTGCCGCTCCGGCAACAATGCACACTTTGCCTTCCAGCAACTTCATGCTTCGCTCGCGCGATGTGGGCTAACGACGGCGCCGTTTTCCCTCAGTTCGGCAATCTCGCCCTCGCCAAAACCCAGTTCCGAAAGGATAGCCTCGCTTTCCCATCCCGGTGGCTGGGCAAACTGGCCCGGGGGGGAGCGATGCCCGTTGAAAACGACCGGGCTGCGAAGTGCCACGGTTTCGCCCTCTGTAGGGTGACTGTCGCGCCTAAACATGCCGACAGCCGCCAAGTGCTCATCCTCGCAAAGCGATTCAATCGTGTGGCATGGCATCGCGGCAATGTCGGCCTCGCGGAACCGCGCTAGCCATTCCGCGGTGGTCCGATCCTTCAAAGGCGCGCCGCGCAATTCAAACCATTCGCGCACATTGTTGGCGCGCGCGCTGACGCTCGAAAAGCGGGGATCGTCTTTCAGGCCGCCCCTGCCGGTTGCCTCAAGGAATGCCCGGATCTGCTTGTCAGTATTGACCGTAAAGGCAATCCATCCGTCGCGCGTCCGAACGGGGCGGTTGGCGGGTGTAAGCAACCGTTGGTCGCCTGGCGGGCCGACCGGCGGATTAAAACTGTGCTGTGCCAGATGCTCCTGCAGAACGAAGTTCGCCATGGTCTCAAACATCGGGACTTCGATGAATGCGCCTTTGCCGGTGAGCGTGCGCTCCACGATCGCGGCGAGCACCGCGCCAGCGGCAATTTCGCCAACTACATGATCGCAGATCACCATTGGCACATAGCGCGGCTCGCCATCCCGCTCGGCTATCAGGCCCGGAATGCCCGATGCAGCCTGGATCACGCTGTCATAGGTCGGATAGCCCGAGTAGGGCCCCCCCAGCCCATAGCCAGTGATCAGGCAATAGATCTTGTCCGGGTGCTTCGCGAGAACTGTCTCATGATCGAGCCCCAGCCGCGCCAGTGCCTGCACGCGCATGTTGGCAACGATGATGTCAGCACTTTCGACCAGCTTGCCGATGACACGATCCGCGCCCTTCTGCTTGAGATCGCAGCATATGTTCCGCTTCGCGCGATTGAGGTGGAGATAGGTTCCTGAATGCTTGCCGGTGGGAGACTGTCCGCCCAGCCCCCGCATCAGGTCGCCGTCGGGACTTTCCAGCTTGATGATTTCCGCACCATATTGCGCCAGTCTTGCCGTGCTGGCTGGTCCGACCACCACGCTGGTCAGATCGAGCACGCGCAGACCTTTCAATGGTTCAAACGTCATGGGCTTCAATGTCCATTGCCTGTGCGAGCGAGCCGATTGATTGCATGCGCGGTATTGCGCTGGCGTGATGTAGAAACATAGAGCCGATAATCCATATATACAACTAATAATGCATATATGGATTGACTTGCCGCCCGGCCTTTTGCAGGAACTGATTGAGCGCGATGATCGCGTATGGGCAATCGCCCGCCAAAGTGCGAAAGATCATGCTGCAATGTGCGAAGGATGCAGCTGATGGTCCGCGAGAGTGAAGTTGGCGATGGACGGAAGGATGGGCCGACCTATCAGGCCCCCGCCCTCGAGAAGGGCCTGGATATCCTCGAGCTTCTGGCATCCACGGCAGAGCCGCTGTCCCGCACGGATATCGCCCGTCAGCTCGACCGGAGTGTCGGCGAGATCTATCGCATGCTTCACCAGCTGGTTCAGCGGCGCTATGTGGCAGTGGTAAATGATAACTACGTCCTAACGACCAAGCTGTTCGAACTGGCGCACTATTATCCACCCACCCAGCGCCTGTTGGTCGAGGCCATGCCGATCATGCAGAAGCTGGCCACCCAGGTCGACCAGGCTTGCCACCTGACTGTCTACAGCCAGGGCCGGCAGCTGGTTATCGCCAAGATCGACGTGCCCAGCGGCATGGGTTTCAGCGTGCGCGTCGGTTCCGAACTCGATGTGCTCGTATCCGTGTCCGGACGCGTGCTGCTCGCATTTCAGGAGCCGCGCACCCGCGAGTTGTGGCTTGAGGAATCTGCCCTGCGCGAGCCCGGCCAAAGCCTGCCCAAGACGACCGCGGCGCTTGAGAAAATTATCAAGCGCGGGTTTGAGGCGGCGCCCAGTGGCCAGGTTAAGGGCCTCTATGCCATCAGTTACCCGATCCTGGACTTGCGCGGACATGCGATCGCCGCGCTCACTGTCCCGTACGCCGACAGAGTCGATCTTAAAGGGCGAACTACGGCCAAGGAAGTCGAAGCGATCCTCGGCGACGCGGCGGCAGACCTGACTCGGCGCGTCAGTGGCCGCGGCGAGCAGGCTGCCGGGTGAGCTCCCGGACGACTAACGGAGGAGAGTGAAGAGGCATGGCCCGTATTGTATTGGTGCCGGGCGCATATCACGGCGGGTGGTATTATACGCCGATTGTCCCAGCGCTGCATGCGGCCGGGCACGAAGTTTTCACGATATCCCTGTCAGGCCTTGATGGCCCGATCGACCGGGCCCGGGTGGCAATCAATCTCGACACGCACATAGAAGACGTCGTCAGTCTGGCGGAACTGGAGCGGCTTGATGACTTCGTCCTGTGCGGCCACAGCTATGGCGGGATGATCATCGCCGGGGCTGCTGACCGGCTGGCCAAGCGCATCCGGACGCTGGTATTTCTCGACGCGATAGTTCCGGCGGACGGCGACTCGGTCTGGTCGCTGTGGCCGCAGGCCGCGCGGGAAGAATTCATTGCCAATTGCCCCGATGGGCTGGTCACCGGCCCGCCGCCGGCAGTGGATTCCAGGGCACGGGCGCACCCGCTCGCCACTTTCCTACAGCCCGTGCGCCTTGGCGCGAATGCCTATGCCGCACGAAACAAGGTTTACGCCTTGTGCGCCAGCGACAAGGGCAGCCCTTTCGAAGCTTTCTACACGCGGCTGGCCGACATCCGGCCTGGATCATGCGGAAAATGGCGTGCGGCCACGACTTCATGAACCAGGCGCCAGACCTTGCCCTTCAAGTTATCCTGGAAGCCGCAAATCTCCCCTAGCCTGCAGCAACCTGACAGAATTGGCCAAGACATGTTTGACGAGCAGCACAGCGATGGTCCAAGCCCTTGGTCTGGCACAGCCAGATCCGATTGGGGGAACAAGTAATGCCGGGGTTGGAACCCAAAAAGCGCGCCGGAATCCAGTCCGTGGAGATCGGCATGCGCGTGCTCGACACGCTGGCTGGTCTTGGAGGGGCGCGTCCGCTTGCGGCAATCGTGCGTGGCTGCGGTCTCTCACCCTCACAGACGCACCGCTATCTCGCCAGCCTGACTGAAGCGGGAATGGTGATACAGGATCCGCGCGGGAACTATGACCTTGGCCCCGCGGCGCTCAAGCTGGGTCTCAGCGCGCTGGCGCGGATCGACGTCTTTCGCGTCGCGGACGAAAAGCTGGCCGAATTCTGCGCGGCCACGGGATCGACTGTACTACTGGCTGCGCTCGGTCCTTCCGGCCCGACGATCGTGCGCTGGCACGTGGGCCGTCCGCCGATCGTCACTTCCCTGTCGCTGGGCTCCGTCATGTCGCTGATCAATTCGGCAACCGGACAGATCTTCCTCGCCTTTCGGCCCGACACGGAAACCGAACATCTGGTACGCGAGGAACTCAAGCGGGCCAGCAAACTCGATGCTGCCGGCGTGGAGAAGATCAAGGCCAAAGTCCGCTCTGACGGCATGGCGCACGTGGGCGGGACATTGATTCCCGGGCTCGATGGCAAAGCCTATCCCATCTTCGATTTGCAAGGCCACGCCGTCTTCGCCGCGACTCTGGTTTCACTGGGCGGCCAGAAAGAGCAGCACAGTATGGAGCCAAACCGCAGCCTGAAGGCTGTGTGCGAGGAGATCAGCCAACTGCTCGGGGCCCCGAAAGCAGAAAATTGATGTTTTAAATTATCCAATCAGTTTGACATTCAGAAAATATTGCGTCTAATCGGGCCGACGGCAGACAGCCCGCGCGCTAGTTGCTGTTGCTGATTCACGTGCTGCCGCCTGCATCGCGCGCGCAGACGCGTGGCAACTGAATTGGACGAGGGGAGAGCTATGTCGGCGGCCGCTCACGGCAGCAACGAGCAACAGTCGCAGCTCGAAGAGCTGTATCGCAGCATGGCGCCCGAGAGCCTCACGCCGCTGTGGGAAGTGCTGAGCGCGCTGGTGCAGGACGAGCCGCGCAGCCCGGCCACCGTCCATAAGTGGGGCTATGCCGCAATCCGCAATTTCCTGATGCGCGCGGGCGATATCATTTCGGCGGAGCAGGCCGAGCGCCGCGTCCTCATTCTCGAAAATCCGGGAATGCCGGGCCAGTCAGCCATCGTGCCGAGCCTTTATGCCGGCATGCAACTCATCCTTCCGGGCGAAGTGGCCCCCTGCCACCGCCATGCGCAGTGCGCGCTGCGCTTTGTAATGGAAGGCAGCGGCGCCTATACAACCGTAGACGGCGAAAAGGCCATAATGCGGCCATTCGATCTCGTGCTCACTCCTGGCATGCAATGGCACGATCATGCCAATCCCACGCCCGATCCGATGATCTGGCTCGACGGTCTCGATATTCCGACTGTCCGTCTGTTCGATGCCTCGTTCGCCGAGCGACTGGCCGAGAAAGTGCATGCCGAAACAGCCCCGGCGGGCGACACCCTGCTTCGCTATGGCGGCAACATGCGGCCCATTCGTGGCTCGAATGCCGATCGCCGCCCGGCGCATCAACCGCTGTTTCACTATCCGTTCGAATTGTGGCGCAAAAACCTGACGGGAATGGCAGCCACTTCGCAAATCGACCCTCACCTCGGCCATGCCCTGGAATTCATCAATCCCGCTGACGGGGGACCAGTCATGCCGACGATCTCGGCGCACGTGCGGCTTCTGCCGAAAGGCTTCGAGACCAAACCGCGCCGTGCGAGCGACGGGACAGTCTATGTCGTGGTGGAAGGACAAGGCACTGCCCTTGTCGGCGGCACGGAACAGAGCCTCGCTGAGCGCGACGTGCTCGCCGTGCCTTCATGGAACGAAGTGGTCTTCCAAGCCGCGAGCGATATGATTCTGTTCGGCTTTTCAGACAAGGCATCTCAGGAAAAACTCAATCTATACAGGGAATTACGGTCATGACTTTGCTATTCGAACCCCAGCCACCCGTCCTTGCCAAGACCAGCGCCGGCGATGAATTCCCGGTTCGCCGGGTATTCTGCGTGGGCCGCAACTATGCCGAACATGCGCGCGAAATGGGCAAGGACCCTGACCGCGACCCGCCGTTCTTCTTCACCAAGTGGTCGGAAACCGTAGTGCCATCCGGCGAGCCTATTGCCTATCCGCCCTCCACGTCGAACTACCACTACGAGGCCGAACTGGTCGTTGCCATTGGCAAGGGCGGGCGCAACATCGCGGAAGAGAACGCGCTCGACCACGTTTATGGCTATGCCACCGGGCTCGACATGACCCGGCGCGACCTGCAGTTCGAGGCGCGGGACAAGGGCCGCCCCTGGGATACTGGCAAGAATTTCGAGCAGGCGGCGCCGCTCGGCCTGATCCACCCGGTCAGCGAAGTCGGCCATGTGGCAAAGGCTGCGATCGCCTTGACGGTCAATGGTGAAACCCGCCAGTCGGCGGACGTTGCCGACCTCATCTGGGCAGTGGACGAGATCATCAGCATCCTTTCGCGGTTCTATCGCCTCGAGCCGGGCGACATCATCTACACTGGCACCCCTGCCGGGGTTGGCCCGGTGGTCGCCGGTGACGAAATCGTCGTCACTATTGCCGGCCTGACGCCGACCGTGACCAAGATCACGCCAGCGGCGACATCCTGAATTTTGCGCAGCAGAGGCGGCTTGGCATGATCCTGCATGGCTACTTCAGGTCGTCGGCCGCCTACCGCGTTCGCCTGGCCCTCAATCTCAAAGGGCTGGCGTTCGACAACGTGTCACACCATTTGCGGCGCGGCGAACAACGGGCGCCAGATTACCTTGCGGTAAACCCGCAAGGACTGGTGCCCGCGCTCGACATCGGCGGCAGGGTGCTGACCCAGTCACTGGCAATCTGCGAGTATCTCGACGAAGTCTATCCGCAGCCGCCACTATTGCCGCAGGGTGCGCTGGCCCGGTCGCAGGTTCGCGCCGCGGCACAAGTTATCGCCTGCGACATTCATCCGATCCAGAATCTGAAAGTGCTCGACCGGCTGCGCGCGAATGGACTGTCGGAAGATGCCGTGAATGCGTGGGCGAGAACGACAATCGAGGAGGGATTGCAAGCCTTCGAGGCGCTGCTTCCCGATGACCGCCAGCCATTCTGCTTCGGCGATGAGCCGGGCCTCGCGGACATCTGCCTGGTGCCACAACTGGTAAACGCGCGCCGCTTTGGCGCTGACCTCACGTCGGCCCGAATTGCCGAAATCGAGCACAATTGCCTTCAGCTTGAGCCCTTTCAACGCTCCCTTCCTGAAAAGCAGCCCGACGCCGAATAGGCTTACCTACGCCGCGAATGCGTGATCCTGAGGTTTCGGAACTCAGCGATCGTGCCGGACTCGACCCACAGGCCCACGCCGCCGCTCCGCCCGGCGCCCAGTTTGAGGTCGCTTACGACCAGCACCGGCACTTCACTGTGGTCGAGATAAAGCCGGGCCTCGCTGCCATTCACAGTGATGCGCATGTGCACCCAGCGGTCTGGCGCTATGTCAGCCGCAGTCTCGTAACGTCCCGGAGCTTCGCGCCGCAGCCTGTCGAAGCGAAAATCGGGAAATGCGGCATACTGGACGGCACGGGCCCGGCGGACCGGATCCGCGGTATTGCCGTTCGTCGGCCGCAGGTAGAACTTCTCGAACTTGCCATCTGCAATATGGAAAGCGATTCCGACGAATCCGCGGGCGAAATCAGGCGCGCCTGGTGCCAGACTGCCCTTGGCCTCGACCTCGATCGTGCCATCCGAGAACCGCACCGGGACCAGCGCCATATAATTACGGTCGGAAAGCGGCTCGCGGGCCGGGTCCTGCCAGGCAGACCGAGGCATGGCGACACGCAACGTGTCGCCGGCAAGCGCGATCTCCACGTTGTTGGCCTGGATTCTGGACAATGCGACTTGGCCGCGCCCGCTCCCGCCCAGCAACGGAGCAACTGCCACGAGCGCAGCAATGCAGATAGCACGCACACGCATCAATCAGGCTCAAACCGGATAGGGCTGGTCCGAGGGCTCCACAGTCACCCATTTCAGTTCGGTGAACTCATCGATGACCGCACGGCCGTCGAAACGGCCATAACCGCTGTTCTTCATTCCTCCATACGGCGCCTGTGGCTCGTTCTGAACCGTCGCGCCATTCACGTGAACGTGGCCGGCATCGATCCGCAGTGCCACATTGAGCGCGCGATGCGCATCGCGGCCGAAGACGGCTGCGGCAAGGCCATATTCTGTGTCATTGGCCACGCGAATGGCTTCGTCGACGCCATTGACCCTGACGATGGTCGTCACCGGGCCAAACGTCTCCTCGTCGTAAATCGTCATGCCGGGGCGGACATGATCAACGATCGTTGCGGGCATGGAAGCGCCGTCTGCTTTGCCGCCGACGACGATCCGCGCGCCCTTGGCCAGGGCATCGTCAATCATGGCATTGATCCTGGTGCCCGATGAGGCATCGATCATGGGCCCCACGACGCAGCCCGGATTGGTAATGGGGTCGTCCGCCACCAAGGTGGTGGCCCGCTCGACGAAAGCATCGACGAACTGGTCGGCCACCTTTTCGTCGACGACAAACCGCTCCGTCGACATGCAGATTTGCCCTTGATAGAGGAACGAGCCGAAAATCGCGGCGTTGACCGCGCCGGCAATGTCGGCATCATCGAGCACAACCAGCGGTGCCTTGCCGCCCAATTCCAGCAGGCAGCGTTTCAGATTGCGGCCTGCCTTTTCCGCAATGATCCGGCCAATTCGCGTCGAGCCGGTGAAGTTGACCCGGCGGATTGCCGGGTGGGAAATCAGGCTGTCGATCACATCCGCGGCATCATCCGGCGCATTGACGACAAAATTCAGCACGCCTCCGGGCAGGCCGGCCTCGACAAATGCTTCTGCAATCAGTGCGTGGGTTTTCGGGCTCAACTCCGAAGCGCGGAACACGACAGTGTTACCGCAGGCAATCGGATAGGCAATCGCACGGGCCGCGAGAATAACCGGGCCGTTCCAGGGCACGATGCTGAGCACCGCGCCGACTGGCTGGCGCACTGTCATCGAAAGCGCGCCGGGTTTGTCAGTGGGGATGGTTTCACCCTGGATCTGCGTGGTCAGCGAGGCGGCTTCGCGGATCAGGTTGGCCGCCGCCATCACGTTGAACCCGCCCCACAGACCAGACGCACCGATCTCGGCGGCCATGGCCTGCGAAATTTCGCCGATCTTTGCCTCCAGCTTGTCTGCCGCCGCCAGCAGGATACGGCGCTTTTCGGTGGGGCCAGTGCGCGACCATGTCTTGAACGCTTCGCCAGCAGAGGCAGCGGCGCGTTCCGCATCCACGACGCCCGCCGCGGCGGACTTGGTGACGACATCACCGCTGATCGGATTGCGTCGCTCAAAGGTCTTTCCGCTACCCGCCGGCACTTGGCGGTTATCGATCAGCAATTGAACTTCCATGACTTTCTCCCGTGCATTTCTGCTGTTTTTGCGCCTCGCCAGTGGTCGTTGCAATGCCTCTGGAATCACGCACCTGATTAACGCTCGGTTGTATGATATAAAATGGATTGCGCAAAATCAAACTTTATGGCACTCCAAATCGCGACGAGGCGATTCACTGGTCAAGGCGCGCAAAAAAAGCGGCCAGACTGGTATGGGGCCGAACGAAGAAAAGGTTTGGGAGAACTGACTGTGGGAATTCACGACAGCCGTACGATCAAGGCCGCGGTCGTCCGCGAAAAGGGCGCCGCGATGACGATCGAGGAGGTTCGCATTGGCGAGCCGGCTGACGATGAAGTGCTGGTCCGGATTGTGGCAACAGGAATTTGCCACACCGACATATCGGTCCGCGATCAGCTGCTGCCCATGCCGCTTCCCGCAGTTTTGGGCCATGAAGGCAGCGGTGTCGTCGTGGCCGTCGGTCGGCTCGTAACGAATGTCGCGGCCGGTGACCATGTCGTGATGAGCTACGCCTATTGCGGCCACTGCGAGCTTTGCCATTCCGGCCATCCTGCGCATTGCGAAAATGTCTTGCCACAATGCTTTGGCGGCAGCCGTGCTGATGGCACAACCGGGATCACGGATGCAGCGGGCAAGCCGATCCATGATCACTTCTTCGCCCAATCCTCATTCGCCGAATACGCGCTCGCCAACATGCGCAATGTGGTGAAAGTCCCCAAGGATCTGCCGCTCGATCTGCTCGCGCCGCTGGGCTGCGGGCTGCAAACCGGCGCGGGAGCAGTGCTCCAGGCGCTCAAGGTCAGCCCCGGTTCCTCTTTCGTTGCTTTCGGCATTGGCGCAGTCGGTCTGGCGGCGATCATGGCGGCAAAGATCGCGGGCGCGACCAAGGTCATCGCAGTGGACATAAACCCGGAGCGGCTGAAGCTCGCAGCGGAACTGGGCGCAACGCACACAGTCAACGCCAAGGAGGCCGACCCGGTCGCGCGGATCGGGGAAATCACGGGCAAGGGCGCGGACTATTCGCTTGAGGCGAGCGGCAATCCGGCAGTGCTCCGCCAGGCGATCGATTGCCTCGGCATTTTCGGGACCTGCGGCATCGTGGGTGCGCCGCCGCTGGGAACCGAAGTCAATGTGGACGTCATGGGCGTGATGATTCCAGGGAAGATGGTGAAGGGCATCGTCCAGGGAGACGTTATCTCGAGCACTTTCATCCCGACGCTGATCGAATTCTACAGGCAGGGACGTTTTCCGTTCGACCGCCTGATCAAGCATTACAACTTCGAGGATATCAACCAGGCAATCGCGGACAGCGAAAGCGGCAAGACCATCAAACCGGTGCTGCGTATCGGGTCCGTCTGAAGTGGGAACGACGGGAATATTGCAATGACAACGGACGGACTTGATTGTCCGAATGGAGAGCTATTGTCTCCTTGGCGCGATGAAGGCTCAAGCCGCGTGCCATCGGCTGTCTATACCGATGCGGCGATATACCAGCGCGAGCTGGACCGCATTTTCTATGGACCGCACTGGAGCTATGTCGGGCTCGAAATAGAAGTGCCCGAAGCCGGCTGCTTCAAGCGCACGGCAATTGGCGAACGCTCGGTAATCATGATCCGCAGCCGCAAGGGCGAGATCAATGTGCTGGAAAATCGCTGTGCGCACCGCGCGATGCGGTTCTGCCAGGAGCGCTCTGGCAAAGTGAAAACGCTGGTCTGCCCTTATCACCAGTGGAACTACAACTATGACGGCAAGCTGCTCGGCGTTCCCTTCCGCAATGGCGTGATGGGCAATGGCGGCATGCCGGAAGATTTCGAGCTGGAAGATCACGGCCTCAACCGGTTGAAAGTGGCGGTCCGCAACGGCGTTGTCTTCGCCTGCTTCGACCACGAGGTAGAAAGCCTCGAGGACTATCTCGGGCCAGACATTCTCGGCTGCTTCGATCGCACATTCAGTGGACGAGAACTCGTCTTGTACGGCTATTCCCGCCAGCGCATTCCAGGAAACTGGAAGCTGATGATGGAGAACATCAAGGATCCCTATCATCCGGGACTGCTCCACACGTGGTTCGTCACGTTCGGTCTCTGGCGCGCTGACAATGAATCCCGCTTGCGCATGGACAGCCATGGCCGGCACGCCGCGATGATCTCGCGCCGCAGCGCCAAGGTCACTGCCAACATCGAGGAAGGTGTCACCAGCTTCCGCAAAAACATGCAGCTCCATGAACCATTGCTGCTCGATATCGTGCACGAACCCTGGTGGGGCGAGGACACGGTCTGCATGACGACCGTTTTCCCGAACGTCATCTTCCAACAGCAGATCAACTCGCTCTCGACCCGCCAGATCCAGCCGCTGGGTCCGGACAAGTTCGACTTCGTCTGGACCCATTTCGGTTTTGCCGACGACGATGCGGAAATGACCGAGCGCCGACTGCGCCAGGCGAACCTGTTCGGTCCGGCCGGATTTGTCTCGGCGGACGACGGCGAAGTGATCGAATTCAGCCAGGAAGGATTTGAACAGGACAAGGACTTCGCGACGCTGTGCGAGCTCGACGGGACCGGCATTGGTCCGACTGATCACATGGTCACCGAAACCCTGATCCGCGGCATGTATCGCTATTGGCGGGAGGTCATGGAGCTGTGACCGTCGAGGCGAATTTGCGCAATCGCATCTGCGATCTCTATGCCTCCTACGCCGCGTGCCTGGATGACGGCCGCTATGGCGAATGGCCGGAATTTTTCACGCAGAATGCCTGGTACCGGGTCGTTCCCAGGGAAAATTTCGATCAGGGCCTGCCGCTGAGCACACTCTCGCTCAAGGGCAAGGGCATGATGAAAGACCGGATCTACGGGATCGAGAGCACGATCTTTCACGCGCCGTACTACCAGCGACACATTATCGGATTGCCTCTCATAAGTATCGATGAGAGTTCGATTATAAGATGTGAAGTCAACTATACTATTTTTCGTGTGAAACGTGATTGCCCTGCGGAAATATACAGTATAGGCAAATATATAGATTGCATTCAATCGCTGGAAAATGATCTCAGATTTAGTGAGAAGTTTTGCGTATTCGACAACGATATAATTCCGAATTCGCTGATATATCCAATATAGGGATAAAAAACAGAGGGGAGTTAAAATGAATAATAGATTACTAATCGGCAGTGCGCTGTCCGCAGCGATGTTGTCTGTCCTTTTTTCGAACGGCACTGCGTTTGCCCAGGAGCAGGCTGGCGGGGCACGTTCCGATGACGGCGGCATCAGCGAGATCGTCGTGACCGCGCAGAAGCGCGCCGAAAACGTGCAAAACGTGCCGATCGCGATTTCCGCCTTTGGCGGCGAGGCGCTCAGTGAACGCGCAGTCTCCAACGTAAGCCAGCTGGCTTCGCTTTCGCCGAACGTTAATCTCGACTCCGGCGTTTCGTTCACGGCCTCGACAGCCGTGCTCGCCGCATCGATCCGAGGTATTGGCGCCAGCGACTTTGCCTTCAATATCGACCCGGCCGTCGGCGTCTATGTCGATGGCGTCTATCTGGCCCGCTCGGTCGGCGCCAACCAGGATCTGCTTGATGTCGAGCGGATCGAAATCCTGAAAGGGCCGCAAGGCACGCTTTTCGGTCGCAATACAATCGGCGGCGCGGTCTCCATCGTCACGCGCGATCCGGGCAAGGAATTCGGCGTCCGCGGCGACGTGACAGTGGGCCGCTTCAATCTGTTCCAGGGCCGCGCCTCGATCGACCTGCCATTGGCACAAAACCTGACATCGTCGATCACCGTCGATGTGAAGACGCGCAACGGCTATATGAAGCGCCTGCCGTTCCCCTCGGGATCGCTGGCCGCCAATTCCCCGCCCTACACAGTCTATCCCGCCGCTGGTTATGAATCCCCGTCGCAGGAAGGCGATGAGGACAACCGCACGATCCGTGGCAAGATCAAATATGACGGCGGCATTTTCCGCCTGACGATCTCGGGCGACTATGCCTACACCAAGGGCACGGCGCCGACTAAGCTCCTGCAGACGACGAACGGCGATCCGGGCGGCCTGTTCGGCAATCTCTATAACCTGTGCATTAGCACGTCAGTGGCCGATCTCACCGCCATAGGCCTGATCAATATGTGCAACTCGTCGGGAACCCAGCTGCCTTCGCGGCACCGGGACGAGACTTTCCCAGTCAACAGGCTCTACACGCTTGCGGGAGTCAACGCCGATGCCAACCCCAACAACAACCTGCTCCCGTGGGACAACCGCTTCATCACCAATTCGCTCGACACGACCTACGCGACGGGCAACAATTTCTCGCGGCTGAAAAATTGGGGTTTCACTGGCATTGCCGAAATCGACCTTGGCGATCACGCGATGCTCAAGTCCATCACCTCGTTCCGCAAGAGTCACTGGGTCAGCGGGCTCGATGGCGATGGATCGCCGGTCAACATGTCGACCTACAGCTTTGATCAGCAGCAGAAGCAATTCAGCCAGGAACTGCAACTGGTTGGCAGCGCGATGGACGATAAGCTGCACTATGTGCTCGGCGCCTACTATTTCAATGAGTCTGGCTATCTGGCCGACTATGTGATTTCCGGCGAGGGCATATACGTTATCGATGGTCCCAACTGGCTGGATACCAATGCCTATGCCGCATTCGGGCAGCTCGATTACCGTTTCAGCGATGTAATCGGCATCACGCTGGGCGGCCGCTATACGCATGAAAGCAAGAGCTTTGAAGGTGGGCAACAGGAACTGAGCGGTCTGTTCTACAAGCTGGCCGGTGCACCCTGTTCGGATCTGGCGGGGAACATCTTCCCCAATGCGCTGATTGGCGGCGTATCGTGCCGCGTGGCCAACAATTATCCCGATTCAAACAATCCGCTGCGCATCTATCCCGGCGGAATCAACCACCTGAGCTTCAACAATTTCTCACCCAAAGTGGGAGTCCAGATTCATCCGTCGCAGGACGTGATGATTTATGGCTCCTGGTCTAAAGGCTACAAGACGGGCGGCTGGACGACGCGCTATTCCACGCCGCAGACATTTGTCAGCAGCTTCGACCCGGAAAAGGCCACGACTTACGAAGTTGGCTTGAAGTCCACGCTGCTCAACCGGCGCCTGCAGATCAATGCGGCGTTGTTCTATACCGATTACAACGCGATTCAGTTGAACTACCAGGTTGGCGGGTCACCGACGATCGCCAACGTCGGCGACGGCAAGATCAAGGGCGCGGAGCTCGAGATCGTCGCCCAGCCGACGCGCGGTCTCACACTGAACTTCGCACTTGGCTATACCGACGCCTACTACACGCGGCTTGATCCGGCCGTGGCAGTGACCAGTGGCCCCAGTGCACTTCAGGCCGGCGCTCTGGTGGGCAGCGTGCTGCCCAAGACGCCGTCATGGAAGATCAACTTCAGCCCGAAGTATGAATTCCAGCTGGCCAATGGTGGGCGAGTGACCTTGCTGGGTGATTACACATACATCTCCGAGCAGACCAACAACGTCGAACGCACATTCGTGCTCAATCGGCTGGGTGTTTCGATCCTCAATGCCAGCATTTCCTATGCCGATCCCAGCGATCACTACACACTGACCGTTGGCGGGACGAACCTAACCAACGAACGTTATGTGACATCGGGCAGCGCGATTCCGGCCTTCGGTGCGATCATCGGTTCGTACAGCCGTCCGGTCGAATGGTACGCGAGGCTCGGCTTCAAGTTCTGATTTCAGGGGGCAATACCCGAATGGCGCCGCAGCTTCGGGCTGCGGCGCCTTTTTTTGACTCTGCGCCTAAACCGGCGATTGCCGCGGCTATCTGGTTTTCCTGATGGGCAGCACTGCGAAGGCTCCGATCACCGCAATCACCGCCCCGGCCAGGAACACTGCAGAAAGATTTCCGCCCTGCACCGATCCAATAGCAAGGAAGACAGGAGCAACCACCGACGCCAGGGGCAGTGTCGGTCCAACGTGGCAGCTGCAGCATGGTCCTGCTAGCGGCCACGGATGCCGCGCAAATCGAGACCTCTGCCGCCTAGTCCATTCCGGCGCTTCAACTCTTCACCCGAGGTTATTCGCCTGGTGGTGCTGATGTATGTTCGGTTTATGCTGTCCTTGCGCAACATCGAGGACCTGCTGTTCGAGCGCGTGATCGATGTCTGCCATGAGACAGTGCGCTTCTGGTGGAACCGCTTCGGGCCGTTGTTTGCCGCCGACATCCGCCGGCA
>Ga0075362_10000041_pt1 | contig 45834 bp, 45 predicted proteins | sample EndMetdeltDD1762_FD_71397 | JGI IMG/M metagenome (GOLD analysis project Ga0075362, IMG submission 71397) | Populus endosphere microbial communities from Tennessee, USA - Endosphere MetaG P. deltoides DD176-2 | ecosystem: Host-associated > Plants > Roots > Endosphere | place: USA: Tennessee...
TTCCTGCATTGCCGCAGGATAGGAGCGAAGCCCGTCGGTGACAATCTTCTCGGCCGGGCCGTGGCGCTTCAGCGCCTTCTTCAGGAATCGCAAAGCCGCGGATCTGTCACGTTTCTTGGTGACGTAGGACTCCAGAACCTCGCCTTCGTGATCGACGGCGCGCCACAAGTAGTGCATCTCGCCATTGATCTTGACGTACATCTCGTCGAGGTGCCAGCGCCAGTGCCGGAAGCCCCGCATCCGTCTCACCCGCTGGCGACGGATGTCCGCGGCGAACAGCGGCTCAAATCGATTCCACTACAACCGCACCGTCTCATGGCAAAGGACAATCCCGCGCTCGAAAAGCAGATCCTCGACATTGCGCTGGCTCAACGGGAGGCGGACGTACAGCATGACCACGAGCCGGATCACTTCCGGCGATGAGTGGAAATAGCGAAACGGGTTCGCTGGTTTTCGAGGACGAGGCATGCCCCTGCCCTACCCCACACAACGTCTCATCGCCATCCGGTGCAGTTGCTTTGACAGTGCCCTTGATGCTACTCCGCCAGAACAAATGCATGACGTGTTCTCAGCGCTTTTGCACCGCATTGAGATAGGTGAAGAGCGCGTCTCAATCGACTTTCGGTTGATTGAGTTACGCCGTTTCCTGCTTTGGGATAGTGCAATACCGTTTCGCGGTCGACCCTCGGATTGGCCCTGCAGCGAAGCGCGCTATGTGCTTGAGGTCCCTGCTTGCGCGATTTCCGCGGAACGGTGGCCCGCGGTGCACATTGAGCCACGCGATACAACCCATCCCGGCAAGCCCGACAAGGGTCTGCTCAAACTACTGGGGAGGGCGCGGCAAGCGCAGAGGCTAGTTGAAGAATATCGCGATAGGCCGGTGTCGAGCTTGGCGACCGAGCTGCGCTGCAAACCGGGCCACTTCTCAAGATTGATCAGACTCAATTACCTCGCGCCTGACATTGTGACAGCCATCCTTGACGGGATTCATCCGTCAAACTTAACTCGAGACGTATTGCTCAAGCTAAATCTCCCGATGGACTGGACACTGCAGCGAAAATTGCTCGGGTTCCCGGCTCCTGCGCGTATGATCCCTGCCCGAAATCCATTAGGTTGTGGGCTGTGGCCAAGCTCAAAATATGCGCAAGGGACTACGTAGATACCGCTAGCTGCAGTCCGCTCGATTCTAACCTGTTTACCCTATTTGTCAGTCATGACGACGGTTTGCGGCATCTGATGCTGCAACGGACAAGGGTACATCAACATGTCTCCAAGGGCACCAATTCTAGCAGTAGGGGCGCATCCAGACGACATAGAGCTGGGCTGCGGTGGTGCATTAGCCAAGTATGCCAGTTTAGGCCATCCAATCCGCGCCGTAATCTTTTCACGTGGTCGCCGGGGCACTTTGTCAGATGCCGATCGTGCAGCTGAAACAATGTTGGCCTTTCGGAAACTGGGCATCACCGACATTTCAGTACACGACTTCGAAGATACAAAGCTCTGGCTCAGGCTCGGCGAACTGGTTTCGGTCCTCGAATTGGAGACCCGAGAAGTACGACCTGAGCGGGTTTTTACCATGTTCGATGAAGACCGGCATCAGGACCACCGCACGGTTTACGAGGCGTCGGCAATAGCTTTTAGAGACGTCCCACAACTCCTCGGTTACGAAACCCCCAGCTCATTCCCAAATTTTCGCCCTCTTCTGTTTGAGGAAATAGACAATTTTTTGGATAAAAAATTGTCCGCTTTGAAGTGCCACAGAAGCCAGGGCGACCGTTCTTACATGGATCGTAGGAATATCTTAGCATCCGCAAGATTCAGGGGTGCTCAAGTCCGGCGCGGACCGTCGGAAGGTTTTATTCCTTACCGCTATATTTTTTGAGGAATCGACATGACCAGCCTAATCATCATATGTATTTGCCTATTGTCGTTGATTTGGATCGTCGGGCAGAGAAAGCATCATCCCGCCCCGGCAAAAGGCGAAATTGACGCGATCGTACCGGCCTTCAACGAAGAAACCTGCATTTCAGGAACGATCAAAAGCCTCCTGCGAAACCCTTATGTCCATCAAGTCATTGTCGTAAATGACGGATCGACAGACCGTACGGCGCAAATTGTCGACACGATGGCCGCAACGAGTCCACGGGTGCGTGTGGTACATCAGCGCAACGCAGGCAAAGGCAGCGCGTTGATGGCTGGTCTTGCGGTCTCGACCGCGAAATACGTCTACCTTACTGACGCTGATACGCGCGTCCCGTGGGACGATCATGGCCTGGGCTATATGATTGCCGAAGTTGAACGAGGCGCTGACGCCGTTGGAGGCATTGCGTTGTCGGATCTCAACATGGCAGGATTTCTCCCACATATTCGGGCAAGCACCAAGCTGGCTTGTATTGCAATTATGCGCACCTTCCAGCAGCTGCTTGGCGGCCATCCTTTCCTCATCTCTGGCGCCTGTGGGCTATTCAAGAGGGAAGTTCTTCTTGACGTCCCGTTCAGTGACCGGACCAAAGTCGAAGATCTCGATCTTACTTGGTCGCTAATCAGCAAAGGATACAAAATTCGTCAGGCCAGTAGAGCGTTCGTCTATTCGCAAGAGTGCAACTCACTAAAAAGCGAGTGGATGCGTTGGCGCAGGTGGATTGCCGGGTACGCGGTTTGCATGAGGTTGCATGCCAAGCTGCTGCCTACGCGGTTCGGGATGGGAACAATTTTACCAGTGTTCCTCACATCGTTTCTCGCCAGCGGCTTGGTCATTTACTCGGCCGTTTTGCTTTCAATCGCAGCTTATGACAGTCACGCTGTGACAATATTTGCTTGGCTTTGGCTTGGTCTTGTCCTGGCAATCGGCTGCTCGGCTGCAGTCCACTATAAGAAGCCGGCTCTTATATTACTCGCACCACTGTCGCTGGTATACGTCGCCATGTCCTCTGGAGTTTGGCTCATCCATGGGCTGCGCAGCCTGATCTCAGGTTCAGAACCCACCCGCGACAAGCCGACGAGGTATGTCAATGTGGTGGCTTGAGATCGCAAGTCTCGGCACACGGACTGCGGAGTGCATAGCGGGTCGCGCGAGCGAAATTTCTCGGGACGCGATCATCGAAGCAGGTGCAATTCTCGAAGACACAGCTGGTCCAATCATCGTCGGCAGCGGGACCCGCATCTGTGCAGGTGCGATCGTCCGCGGACCTGCGGTTATCGGAAACAATAGCATGGTCGGAAATTATGCAGTCGTGCGTGGTCCGGTTTTGATCGGCGACCAGGCGTCTATCGGGTTTGTCAGCGAGATAAAGAACGCGCGGCTCGGCGATAGAGTGAGCATTGGCCCGCAATGTTATGTTGCCGACTCAATTCTCGATGACGGCAGCTATCTCGGGGCGATGGTACGCACATCTAACCAGCGCCTCGACAGGAAATCAGTTACCGTTTTCCAAAATGGACATCCAGTGGATACCGGCATGGAAAAGCTGGGCTGCTGGATAGGCGCAAACGCCGTTCTTGGAATCCAGGTCATCATACTGCCCGGGCGGATCGTCGCCCCCAGTTCGGTTTTCGAACCTCGCGTCACCGTGAACAAAAACCTGCCCGTTGGGTGCTATCGCCTCAGCCAAGAGCTGCAGGTTTCATTTTGAAGGATCTGACAGAAATGATTTCAAGTAACACGTTCGCGGCGGCCGTTGTCGCTGTCATTGTGCAATGTGGAACATCAGCTTACGCAGAAGAAACTACCGCTCCAGCGGTGAAGGATTCTTTGACGCTGACCGCCGAAACGCAAGAGTTTTCGCAAAACAACGGAAGTCTAAGATCTGTCCGCATAGAGTACAAGAAAGTCATCGACGACACAGCACTCTTGGTCACGGCCGCCGGTGGCAGACGCAGCTCACCAACTGGAACCACAAGCGCGGCCGGTGGAGGAGTGGAATTGTATCATAAGTGGAGCGACACTGTATCGACTCACAGCTCAATCTTTGCTTCCAGCAACAAGCCGGTCTTCGCCAGAGTTGACGTCTCCCAAGACATAACCGTGAACATCGCCGCCAATACGACCGGAGCGATTGGAGTGCGCTGGGCGGAATATGCAAATGGCGATAAGTTGCTGTTTCTAAATGGCGGTACTCGCTACTACTTTAAGGGTGGATCTATTTCGTATCGCCTGACTTACACCAAACCAGATGGCCGTCCGGGATATCTGGCACATCTAGCCAATTTGACAATCAACGACCAAAATGGCCGGGGCAAGACGCAGTTCTGGGCGAGTTATGGCAGCACGATACTCGATCGGTCGCGACTTGACGGCAATTTCAACGGTCACGACTTCGGTGCAGTTTTTCGGCGCGTACAGCCCATCGGCGGCGTCGACCTCATCTTGGCTGGGGGCGTCGCCTCCTACGCCAATCCTGCTGGAAGAATCTGGGGTAAGTCAGTGGGATTCGGATTATCATTACCGCTGTGACATAATCGTTCTATCAACAGAAACTGGCATAGCGAGCTTAAAAATGAGCGCTTATGCGCCAAACTCCATAATTCCTGAAAAAAGCTCCACAACGTTATTTTGCGCGAATTGGGTTTCGAAATCGTTGGGATGAATAAAGTCGTTCGCAAACCAAGGGTAAGATTGACTATCAAAAAGCGATTTTAGCCAAGTAATAACTGTTGTCACGGATTTAGTTTTCTTCGCGGCTAGTGGATATGCTAGCCAAATATCACGTCGAAGCTTGAGTTCCATATCAATCGGAACTACGCCTCTGGTGATAGCTCGAGCATATGTGGGCAGCATACCAATGCCCACACCTTTTGAAACCGCCCAATAATGAGCCGCGCTGCTGTTTGTCTCGAGTGCAATAAGGTTGGTTGGAAAATCATCTCCAAAAAGCAGCGATAAAAAATCGCTGCGCATCACTTCTGATGTTTGAATGACTAGCTGGTGATTGCGAGCATCTTGCAGGCTACGGGGAGCGCCGTGTTGATTCAAATAGGCTGGTGAGACGAACGGCATCACATGAAGTGACCCCAACCTGGCGCACACAGCGTCTGGATCTTCTGGCTTGACCATTTGGACAGCTATGCAGTTTGAAGACTGGAACCTGTTCAGCGGCTCAAGGGTGCAATTCAGACTAATCAAAATGTCAGGGTGCATGCGATGAAAATCGGCGAGCCTGGGGATGATCCAAAACGTGCCTAAGCCTTCTGACACCTGAATTTCGACGCGATGCAACTGCTGCGAGGAAGTGAGCGGACGATTGCCTAGCCGGGAAGTCGCCGCGGCCATTTCCCGGGCTACCTCTCTCAAATCAAATCCTCTGTGGGTCAGGCTGACGCCCGTCGTTGCGCGCTCGAGCAATTGGCATCCCAGCAAATCCTCGAGTCGGGCTATGCGGGTGCGCACGGTATTGGTGGCTAGCGAAAGTGACATCGCAGCGCTCTTAAAACTGCCGGTTGAAGCAACAACGAAGAATAGCCGCAAGTCATCCCAAGATATCGCTCTGAGGCGCTCATCCCAATCGCTGTCAAAATTTTGAGTAACCCTATGCAAAATTAACCCCGCAATTCCCGGCAAATGTGGCGTAGCTGGATCTCCGTGCCCTGGAGCAAAAAATCAACACGGAGTCGTTTACCATGATCGTCGAACCGAGCCTATCGCGTAGCCCTAACGCATTCAATGGCATTGCATTATCCGAAAGGTTTCGAGCGCTCCTGGCACGTAAGGCTCATCGCTATCATTCTCGCGATGCCACTGAATGGGAAGTTGAACACTACCGCCAAGAGGCCGCCAAGCGCATACCAACTCTGGCAGGGCGCGATGCCTTAATCCCTCTCCGACAGAAAAATCCAGCCATTTTTCAGGTCGTCGTTGAATCTGCCACGGGTCGCGTCGTTGGCTTCAATGCTCAACTTCCTCTATCTGATAAAGGATTTGCGGCCTTGGTGTCAGGTGAGTTGGATTCCTCGGCTCCCGATCCAAATTTTGTCGTTAGGCCCGGTGAAGCAGTCGAGGCCATCTATGCATGGCTCGTATTTTCTCCGGGTTCTTTTGTCGCGACCGTATCGGGCCTTGTCGATTATGTTGAATCTTACGCCCCTAAGGGCTGCGCCATCTTTTTGCGTGCGGCCCATGCGAAAGCTGCGGCACTGTTTGCTAAATGTGGCTACGAGCCTGCAAACCAGTACTATTCCAATGCACCTGAAGGTCTTTTGGTGGTGCTTCCGTTGAAAAATTTGCGAACCGAAAAAGATTTGGTTCGCAGGGAACCTGTCGTCAAAATAGACGTTGTGAGAAGTCTGGACGATTTTCTCAAAGTCATGGCAATTAGAGCAGCAACATACATCGCTGAACAGGAATGTCCGTTTGCTGAAGATTACGATGGAAACGATTTTTGCTCGTCACATTTGTTGGCCGAAGTAGACGGGGAGCCCGCAGGATGCATTCGCATTCGCTATTTCAAAGATTTTGTCAAATTTGAGCGTTTGGCAGTGCGACACGAGTACCGCACGAGCAAACTCGCATTCCGCATCGTGCGAGCTGCGCTCAAATTTGTCGCACAAAAAGGCTTTGACCGCGTCTACGGACATGCGCGGCACGATCTCGTGCGTTTTTGGCAATCGTTCGGACTGCGGCCAATACCTGACCGGCCGAAGTTTATCTTCTCAGATATTGAGTTTGTCGAAATGGAGGGAAAAATAAAGCCCGCTGACGCTTTGATTCAGATCGGCATGCCTCCTCACCATATCCTCAGACCAGAGGGTCAATGGCACGCAGTCAGCATTTTTGAGCGCAGCGTAGATCGGGGAAGGTTTGAAAGGATCAATGGCGCGCTACACAAGAGAGCCTGAATGCCTAGACTGAGAATTTCGATCAAAATTTGTTAGCTGATCCAATCCGGTTCGATGCAGGTTGTTTCAGATGCCTCCGGGGGCGAGGCAAAGGGGCGCACAATGTCTTCATTTTTATTTCCGGGCGGCAATCGGGAGCGCGTTGCGGCAAAACGTCAATCCCGTAACTCTGGTTACGCGATCTCTCGCGCAGCGCTGGCAAAATGGCTTTATGCTACGCGGAGAAGTCGACCAAAAAGTCGGCTTGACGACCTATATGGCGAAGCGGTCTGGGATATGCTGCTAGACCTATTTGCCCAAGAGCAAATGGGAAATAGAGTGTCTGTAACTTCGCTTTGCCTTGCGGCACATGTGCCCGCCACAACTGCCCTTCGCTACGTTACAATATTGGAAGAACGAGGGTGGTTTGTCCGCGAAGAAGACGAGTTTGACCGGCGGCGCGCATTCATTCGCCTGTCAACTTTCGGCAAAAATGCCATGGCAGACTATTTGGACAGCACGCTCGAATGTCTGTGGGATTTACTTCCAGAGGCGGTTGGGGATTTGGAAGTGCGATTGGCTGAGATTGCTGAATCCATTGAAGATATTAAAACAGAAATTGGGCGTAGCCAGAATGTCAATCCGGAATGAACCCTAGGGTATCAGGTAATCAACAGCAAATTGGGGAAAGAAGGATAAATCGTGATGACATTGTGCCGTTCTTATTCCATTAGGCGCGTCGCGAATGACGGGGCCATGTGGAATGGAAACAGGAGTCCTTTGAGGTGTCATTGGATCGAAACGACCTGGCAGGCATCCTTGAGATGCTGGAAAACTGCCTTTCGCGACTGGATGCAGGCGGCGGACCTGGGATTTTGCCGGTCGCTGCTCGGCTTGATCACGCGGTTGCAGCCCTTCGCGTAGTCATTGGGTCGAAAGCGATAGAAGAGGTAGAGCAATCTCCAACGATTGGGCCCTTTGAGGACTGAGCTTCAATTGCCGACAGCTAGCGCGGCGCCCTGCAGTCTAATGCCAGCTCGTCTCCAGCTGCACCGCTGGCGTGGGCCCGCCGGGCGGTGGCCCCACCAGCATATACGGGGCGACCGACCTAGGTCCTGCGCGAGCCATGGTAGCCTCATTGGCAATTTACTTGCTCTCGTCGCAGGCGGCGGCGCCGGTCAGGCGAGCATAGGTCGCGCCGGCCGGATCTCTTGCGCAATCCGAGGGGGCACTGGCATCCACGTTGGATCGATGCCTTTGGTGACCTGTCACCAGGGGGGCGATTGATCGCAACGCCGTGGCCGGAAGACCAAGTATGTCCATGCAACCACCACTGAGGGGGCTTAATGGGACAGGCGCCAGCGGAACACTACGGATTTTGAGCGAACCATGGGTGCTCTCGCATGTCTTTCGCTTTCGTCAGACCCACTGCTGGAGCCGAGAAGCTGGCGGTCAGCTGTTCGCCTTCGTCGATGGACGTGACTGGCGAGTTGCGGAAGCGAGCGGCCCCAGACGGAGCGACCTGCGATCCAGGTTCGGCTTTGTTGGCAACCGTTCCCAGGACCAAAAAGACATCCGGCAACGCTTTGGCTTGGGGCTACATTACGTCGGGTGATTGGCATACACATCCTCAGGCGTCTCCGCGTCCTTCGATCATGGATATCGATAGCATGACGAAGATGGTCGCAGCTTCCCGACACGAGCTTCCAGGGTTCCTGATGATGATTGTCGGTAACCAGCCCTCGCGCTTACACGCTCCCACCGGCATATGGGAGGAACTAAGCTTCGCAGCAGTCCCAGACAGTAATCAGACGTGATCACATGCCGGAACGATAAGGCGCACTGCTACCCACGTGAAACAACGGCAGCTTAGACCTAATCCACGTCGATAGGAGACTTTCCGGACTGTCAAACATAGCAGTCTGTCGTCGTGGTTAGGGAATGTCCGTTTGCCACCCCAAATCCGCCATTTCGATCGTTCGGACCACTGTCTGAAACCAGACATTAAGCCCGATGCTGAAGACGCCGCCAAGACCTCGCAAGCCGAGAAAAGTCTGAGCGAAGAAGAATTGTAGACCCCGGGCCCGTCGGATCTGAATTCCTCGGTAAAGCGCTGTTTCTGACGGAGGGTTGCTCAGACACGATTTCATCGCCGCCAAGTCCCGAAATAGTCCCGAAGCGGGACTGGGGGAGGGAGAATAGCATATTAAACTCATATAATTACTGGTTATCGCGCATCTGCTCCCAAAGCAGATGCGCTACCAGGCTGCGCTACTCCCCGACCGGGGTTGTCTTGCTCGGCAATGGTGGGCCCGGCAGGACTCGAACCCGCGACCTAGCCGTTATGAGCGGCCAGCTCTAACCAACTGAGCTACAGGCCCGCATCGCCTTGTGACCGGCGCGCGTTAGCCCGCTGCGGGCGGCGAAGCAAGTGTGACGGCCTCAAGGATTTCGGCGGCAGTGGTGGGCGCGATACCCCGCTTGTGCAAATAGCCCAGCACGCGGCTCCACCAGTCGTAGAATTTCTCCAGTTCGGCCTCGTTGCGCACATAGGTCGTGTTGCCGGGTGCCACGGACGGGCTGTGGAATGACAATACCAGCACCGGCAGGCCAATATCGATCGCCATGTCTATTCCGCGAATGGCTTCTTCGACTGTAACGCCCTCGGGCGTAAGCGGGATGCGTTCAACGAGGCCTAGATGCGACAGCATGCCGCGCAGTCGCGGTGCGCGCCAGAGCCGCGGATAGAGCCAGGGAGCGACCTGGCGCAGTGGTCCCCAGTATGTGCTGGTCAGGGGCAGTTCCAGCAGCGGCGCATCCCTGTCCAGCCAATATGGATGGAGCGGATGATCGCGATAATTGGGCCCGCCGGCATAGCTGTAATCAAACAGCGATCGGACCGACGTGTCGATGGCAATGCCGCCTTCGATCAGGTTTCGGGCCGTCGCGGCGCCCGCGCCATATCGACCGCAGCGGAAGATCTTGGGCGCAGTGCCAAAGGCTGCTTCGATCCGGTCGCGAAGGGCCATGAATTTGGCACGTTCCAACTCGGCCGGAAGATTACCGGCGAAGCTGTTGTAGTCAGTGACTTCTTCTTCAAACGGCGGATTGACCCAAGGATGCAAGTGGACGCCGATCTCGGCTCGTCCGGCTTGTACGGCGTCAAGCAACACGTCTCGTGCCACGGGCGAGTCGGCGATGGCATAGTCGATCAGGTAGATTGGCACGACACCGTGCGACTCGCAAAACTGCTGGAACCGGGTCAGCGCGGGCAAGTGGGTTAGCGAATGGCCGTCGCGCGAAAATGGCGCTCCCCATTCGAAAGCCTCTTCAGTGTCGACAGTGAGGAGGAAACGCTGGCCAAAGCCCTCGCGGAATTGGGCGAATGCGCCTGCGGTCGGCAATTCCCTGATCCGCAGTCCGCCCAATGTCGTGTGAACTCCCTTGCGGCCTTCAGCCCAGTGCCTTTCCGTTGCTATGGCTCGCGATGTCCGCGGTCAACCCCGGCACGTTAACCACAAGCCGGCCAGGCTCCCGCCAGACCTTGCCGCCAGTTGCCTCAACCTCAGCGCGGGCGAGACGTAAAGTGAACCCTGCGCCGAATATCCCCGCGCTCACCGCTTTGGATGCTGGTGCAGCGACAGCATGCCAGAACTGCTCTTCATCTAAAGCCGCAAGTGACGTGGGTAAGCCAATTGATATTTCGGCCATTTGGTCACTCATGGACCCAGAGATGGCAAGCAATTCGCCCGGCGCGGCTGCACTGGCCAGTGTCGCAAGCAAACGCCAAACGAGCCGTTCTGCCTCTGGCAAGGCAAGCGCCGTTGACAGCGCTGCGTCGGCGGGAAAATCGACGGCAAAACCGCTTCCGCGCGGCTCGGAAAAGGGCCGAAGTTGGCTTACGGCTGCGGTGACAAGGTCAGCAAGGTCGGATCCTCCGGTCTCGGGCTTAAGCCGGCCGCTCTCGAGCCGTGCGAGCCGCTCCAGTTCCTCAAGGCCCGCCAGAACGCGCGCCGCATCCCCGGCCACCGCAGCCGCCAGCGAGCGATATTCGTGCGGCGCGGGGCCAAAAAGCTGCTGCTGGATGACTTCCGAAAAGCCCTGGATGGCATTGACGGGGGTGCGCAGTTCATGAAGCAATTGCCGCATGAGATCAGCCTGGCTGTCGACTTCGTAATCCTTCGGTGCCGCGTTCAGGGCCACTTCGCGCCGCATGCGACCGGCATGGCCGCGGTAGGCACCCGTTCCGGGATCGAAAGTCGGCGCCGCATCGATTTGCCACCGGCCCGCAATCGCGGGCGCGCCGTTCAACTGCATCACCAGAGCGCGAACCGGCTGACGATAGCGCAGCGCCAGCGCCAGGCTCGCCCGCGCGCTGGCCGGGGCGCTCATATCATGCGAAGCGAGCCGCAAGCCAACCACCATCGGCGCCATGCCGGGATCGCTCCACACGATGCAGCCTTCGGCATCGGTTGCGAAATTGAATGCCTTGAGGCGCAACGCCTTGCGTTCGATCGCCTTGTCGAGTTGGAGCTGCGCCGCGGGATCGGCTTCGCCGGGCTCTCGCGCTTTGCGGAAGTGCTCGATTCGCTGGACAATCGCGCCGATATCGCCAGTGCGCTGCGCTTCTGTCCGGGAAGGCGTTTGATCGTTGGCTGCCTCACCGACCGCGCCGGTCGGCGTCAGGCGGACCGAATGGATCACGGCCTCGCCGGACGGAAGACCCAGGGGTGCCATGCCAAGCCGGGCGAACAGTGCGGCAGCGCGCGTGCCAATGTCGCGGCGCTGACTGACAAGTGAACGGGCGGCTGCCGGCAGGGCAGGCGCGAGATCGATCCACTCATCTTCGATCAGCTGCGCCGTGTGGATTGCCGAGGCGGCGACATTGGTCTCGCCGGCGGCCAGCATCGCGACGAGGCGCGGATTGCGCAGGCGGATTCCCGGTTCGCGCAGTATGGCGGCGCGCACCGGGGCGGGGACAATTGAACTGAGCTCCTGCAGGCGATCGCACGCCGCTTCCACTTGCGGCCCGTTTGCCTCAACCGGCATGGTGCCGAGCAGGTCGAGCAACTGGCGATACTGAATTCGCGCCATGGCCTCGCCGCCGGTGCGCGAACGCAGCACAGTTGCGAGACGATCATCGAAATGCATCAGGGCTCCCTGTTGGCTTGGCGGATTCGGGCAGCAAAAGGGCAATGCCGATTCATGCCAAGCCTGCTTAACGCTCCTAGCAGTTTGGCCGCCGGGGGGAAGCGCGCGAAGGGCCTGCGTTGCAAAGCGGGACGATTGCCCGCATAGATAATAATCTTATCGAAGTGCTGCCTCACGGGCGCCAAATGTGTCGCAGACGGCCGCAACGGGGATGCCGGACAGGAGCTTGGCAGGGCAATGGTGAATCTCGACAGGATAGATCGGCGCCTGCTGGCCGAATTGCAGGACGAAGGCCGCGTGACCAACGTCGAACTTGCCCAGCGGGTCGGCCTCACGGCGCCGCCGTGCCTCCGGCGGGTGCGTGCGCTGGAGGATAGCGGCATCATTCGCGGCTATCACGCCGAACTCGACGGCACCAAACTCGGCTTTGCTATCACGGTCTTCGCCATGGTCAGCCTGAAGAGTCAGGCCGAAGAAGCGCTTCGCCAGTTCGAGGAGCATGTCCGCGCGCTTCCGGAAGTGCGCGAGTGCCATATGCTCAACGGCGAGATCGATTTTATCCTGAAGATCGTCAGCCGCGACTTGCAGAGCTTTCAGGAGTTCCTGACCAGTAAGCTGACACCGGCGCCCAATGTCGCCAGCGTCAAGACCAGCCTGACGATCCGCACGGCCAAGCAGTTGCCCGGCGTACCACTGGATTAATCGCGTCTAGTGCGCAGCATCTGGCAGCCCGGGCTGCAGCAGACGGTGCAGGTGAACGATCACATAGCGCATTTCCGCATCGTCGAGCGTGCGGCGGGCGTTCGAGCTCCAGGCTTCTTCGGCGCTGGCATAGTCGGGATAAACGCCGACGAGATCGAGTTCATCGAGATTGGCAAATTCGAGGGTCTGGGGATCGCTGACGCGGCCACCCATCACGAGATGAAGTTTTTGCATGGGCTATGAGCTTCCTGGGGAAAGAAAGATTCTCATTCCCTAGCAGTATTGCTGCACTGCGGCAATCTTGTCGCCTGCCTGCCTGCCTGCCTGCCTGCCTGGCGCGGGCGACGCTTATCGCTTGAGAGTTGCCAGCAGGTTCAGGCCGGTGCGGACAAGGTCCAGCGCTGTGTGCCTGGCCGTGCCAGCCGCGGCTACCGTGGATCGGCCAATGCGCCGTGCCGAGTCACTGGCGCGGCCTTCGATATCGCGCAACTGCTCTCCGGCCTCGTCCGCCGCATGCAACGTTTTTTCGCGCGCCTGCCGAGCAATGGTGAGTCCGGCTTCGCTGCTGATGGCCGCAGCTGAGGCAACCCCGCGCACGATCTTGCGACCAGCACCGCGAGGCATCAGCGCACCCACAACCAGCCCTGCGAAAATAGCTCCGCCGACCACCAGCCCGGGCCGCTTGCGCGCGAATTCGGTCAGGCTTTCTGCCGTCGTCGGCTCGGCTTCGCTTTTGCTGCGCGGCTTGGCGGGCGTTTTGCTGGCAGCAGGCTTCTTCGCGGCGGGCTTGCGACCTGACGGCGCCTTGCGGGCAGGGCTCTTGGCGGTCTTGCTATTTGGCATTGCGTGGTTTCCTGTCGTCAAGGTCGTTATCAATATCGTCGCTTCTTATGTACTGGTGCCATTGCTCGCCCAGCCAGGTGAGAATCGGTTCGCGCAGGAACCACAGCGCGAGGGCCGCCACTGTCCCGGCGATCACCATTTTGCTTTCGGACGCGACATCAAGTGCATCGCGCATGCCGCTGCGCGCATTCTGGCCCAGCCGCCCGACAAGTCGCTGACCAATGGTTTCAGCGCCCGCATCACCGCGCAGATGATGGTATTGATCGTCAAGAGCCTCGCGGGCCGCATCGCGGCGGTCCCTCGCTTCGAGCAAGTTTTGCCTTGCACTGCTCATGGCTTTGCCGGCTTGTCTGCAATGAGCAGCGCTGCGGCACGCGCCTTGACCATGGCGATGAGCGCGAGGATCAGCGCGACCAAGGCAAGCGTTCCGGCCACTGCAGCCGTTGCCAACCAGGCGCCGATCACAGGCGCCAGCGCAATCACTGCACCCACAACGAGGGCAACGAGCGCGAACAAGAAGAAGGCTGCTGCCAGAGCGGCGATGCCGGCTATAATTCCAGCCTGTTGGCCGGCATATTTCGCGCGGGCCTTCTGCCAATCCAGCTCAGCCCTCGCGAACGCTTTGCCCTGCTCTGCAAGAAGGCGCAAATCTTCGCTCAGGCTGAGAGCTTCGGCTTCGTCAACGGGCTGTTGCGGATCGTCCATCGGCGCGGTGCCGTTGCCCCCTGGTCAGACCTCAGTTGCCCGAGCGGCGAAAGATGCGCGAAAGCAGAAAGCCTGCCGCTGCCGCCATGGCGACGGCGACGCCAGGGCTCTTGCGGACGAATTCCTTGGCATCTTCACCCAACTCGCCGAGATCCTTGCTGTCGATCTTTTCGGCGGCGCCCTTCATGCCCTTGGCGGCGCTGCGGGCATAGTCGCCGTATTTCGGACCAACTTTTTCGTCGATCACGGCGGCATTGTCCTCCACCACCTGGCCGAGGCTGTGAATGGCTTCGCTCGCCTTGGCCTTGCCTTCACCCGCGAGAATGAACGCCTTTTCCTTTGCCTGGTCACTCAGCACTTTCGCCTCGTCGATCCATTCGCTGCTCTGGCTGGCAGCCTTGGCGCGATAGGCAGAAGCACGGTCCTGCGCTTCCTTGGTCAGTGCTTCAGCACCGGCTTTGGCTTCCTCGATAGCCTTGGCAAAGCGCTGCTTCGATTCCGGCTTGGCGCCAGTCGACTTGCGAGTGGTAGTCTTGCCGGGCTGTTCGTTCGTCGGTTCGGCCATGCGGAATTCCTTTTCGGAGGGATGGGGCACTGCGGGCAAGATGGTGACATTCTTTTGCGACACAAGATGCCGCGATGCAACAATGCAACTTGCCTCGCATTGTTCCCCTGCCTAGGAGCGCGGCAAGCAATACAGACCAGGAGCTTCATCCGCCATGACCGCGATCATTGACATCCACGGACGCGAAATTCTCGACAGCCGGGGCAATCCCACTGTGGAAGTCGACGTGCTGCTCGACGATGGCAGTTTTGGCCGCGCCGCCGTGCCGTCGGGCGCGTCGACCGGCGCGCATGAAGCGGTTGAACTGCGCGATGGCGACAAGTCCCGCTATCTCGGCAAAGGCGTGCAGAAAGCCGTCGACGCGGTCAATGACGAGATTTCGGAAGCGCTTTTGGGACTCGATGCCGAAGACCAGCGGGACATAGATCTCGCGATGATTTCGCTCGACGGAACCGAGAACAAGGGTCGCCTCGGCGCCAACGCCATCCTCGGCGTTTCCATGGCCGTTGCAAAGGCCGCCGCCAATGCGCGCGGCCTGCCGCTCTACAGTTACATCGGCGGGGTCTCTGCCCATGTCCTGCCGGTGCCGATGATGAACATCATAAACGGTGGCGAACATGCTGATAACCCGATTGATTTTCAGGAATTCATGGTCATGCCCTCTGGCGCGCCCAGCCTCGCCGAGGCCGTGCGCTGGGGCGCGGAAATCTTCCACACACTGAAGAAGGGTCTGCACGAGAAAGGCCTCTCCACGGCCGTGGGCGACGAAGGCGGCTTCGCGCCGAATCTGGCCAGCACCCGCGATGCACTCGATTTCATCATGAAGTCGATCGAGCAGGCGGGCTTCAAGCCCGGCACCGACGTTGTCCTCGCACTCGACTGCGCGGCGACTGAATTCTTCAAGAACGGCAAGTACGAAATTTCGGGCGAGGGTCTGTCGTTGAGCCCGCTGCAGATGGCGGACTACCTCGCCGACCTCACCAAGGCCTATCCGATCCGCTCGATCGAGGACGGCATGAGCGAGGACGATTTCGAAGGCTGGGGTGCGCTGACTGCGAAGATCGGCGGGACGGTGCAGCTGGTGGGCGACGATCTGTTCGTCACCAACCCCAAGCGCCTGACCATGGGCATCGGCAAGGGCCTCGCCAATTCGCTGCTGGTGAAAGTCAACCAGATCGGGACTTTGACGGAAACGCTGGAAGCCGTGAGCATTGCGCAGCGCAACGGCTATACTGCCGTGATGAGCCACCGCTCCGGCGAAACCGAGGACGCGACGATTGCCGACCTTGCGGTCGCAACCAACTGCGGCCAGATCAAGACGGGTTCGCTGGCGCGCTCTGACCGGCTGGCGAAATACAACCAGCTGATCCGCATCGAGGAAGAGCTGGGCGACGCGGCTGTTTATGCGGGGGCTGCGGCTTTCGGGCGGCTGGCGGGGTAATCAGCCGCAGCAAAACTTCCCGTCTGCGCACGCTGCCAATTTTCGCGGTAATAAGGATGCGCGCAGCTGCCGTCGACCAGTTCTCCGGGCTTCAGATAATCGTGCAGCTCGTCGAACTGGCGCAGTTCGGTTGAGCTGATGCGATGGGCGAGATGATGCGGGCGCAATTCGTCGGGATGGGCCACGCCCGCCGCCGCCAGCATCTCCGCCAGCGCGTTGCCTGTCCGATCGTGGAAGCTGCGGACTCTTTCGGCCTTGTCGAGAACGACCAGCGCGTTCTGGCGTGACGGGTCTTGGGTGGCGACGCCAGTCGGGCAGCGGTTGGTGTGGCAGTTCATTGACTGGATACAGCCCAGCGCGAACATGTAGCCGCGCGCCGCGTTGGTCCAGTCGGCGCCGATGGCGAGCACGGAGGCGATGTCGAAAGCGCTGATAAGCTTGCCGGCCACGCCGATCTTGAGCCGGTCGCGCAGACCGGCTCCCGTCAGCACATTGTGCACGAACAGCAGCCCTTCGCGCATCGGGGTGCCGATGTGGTCGCTGAATTCGACCGGGGCCGCGCCAGTTCCGCCTTCTCCGCCGTCGACCACGATGAAATCGGGCACCGTGCCGCTTTCCAGCATGGCTTTGACCAGCGACATGAACTCCCAGGGCTGGCCAATGCACAATTTGAAGCCCACGGGCTTGCCGCCCGATAGCTGGCGCAGGCGCGCAATGAAGGCCATCATTTCCAGAGGTGTGGTGAAGGCCGAATGGCAAGCCGGCGAAACGCAATCCACGCCCTCGGGCACGCCCCGACATTCGGCGATCTCGCGCGTCACTTTCTTGCCCGGCAGAATGCCGCCGTGCCCGGGTTTGGCGCCCTGACTGAGCTTGATTTCGATCATCTTCACTTGTGGGTCGCTGGCCTGCTGGGCGAACCTTTCGGGATCAAACTTGCCGTCAGCATTGCGGCAGCCAAAATAGCCGCTCGCAATTTCCCAGACGATGTCGCCGCCAAATTCGCGGTGATATGGGCTTATGCTGCCTTCGCCGGTATCGTGATAAAAGCCGCCCATGGCCGCGCCCTTGTTGAGCGCGCGCACGGCATTGGCCGAAAGCGAGCCAAAGCTCATGGCGGAAATGTTGAAGATGCTGGCGCTGTAGGGCTGCGTGCACTGATCGTTGCCTATCTGGATCCTGAACGATTTGGGGTCGGCAGCCTCTACCGGGCGCATGGCATGTTTGATGAATTCGTAGTTTTCGCCGTAGACGTTCATCAGAGTCCCGAAGGGATGGTCTGATGAAACGGCCTTGGCGCGGCGATAGACCAGCGAACGCTGTGAGCGCGAGAACGGCGTCGCCTCGTCCTCGCTTTCGAGCAAGTATTGGCGAATCTCCGGGCGCACCATTTCGACCAGCCAGCGGACGTGGCCAATTACAGGGTAATTGCGCAGCACTGCGTGACCCGCCTGAAACCGATCCCGCAGTCCAAGCAGCGCGAGAGCGGCCGGAATGGCTGTCAGCGTCCAGCCCCAGAAGCCATGCGGGTGCATGGCTACGGCAAGTGCGAACAGCGCTATGCAGGCAATCCACGCGGTGTAGCGGCCCAGGCGCACTTTATGCATTGTCAGCTCCCGTTGGATCATGCCGTTCCTAGGCACAATGTTTCAACAAGGCGAGGTGCTTCGGCTCAGTAAAAACCCCGCCCGGATCGCTCCAGGCGGGGTTTTAGTCTCACCCGTCAAGGCTGGCGTAAATTACCCCGCATGCCCCGCCAGCGCCGCGAGCAGCAGCAGCGCGACGATGTTGGTGATCTTGATCAGCGGGTTCACCGCCGGGCCGGCAGTGTCTTTGTAGGGATCGCCCACCGTGTCGCCGGTCACAGCGGCTTTGTGGGCTTCGGAGCCCTTGCCGCCATGATGGCCGTCTTCGATGTATTTCTTGGCATTGTCCCACGCGCCGCCGCCCGACGTCATCGACAGGGCGATGAACAGGCCGCCGACGATCACGCCCAGCAGCAACGCGCCAAGCGCGGCGAAGCCATTGGCCTGGCCGGCAACTGCCGTGATGATGAAGTAGACTGCAATCGGCGCAAGAACCGGCAGCAGCGAGGGAATGATCATTTCCTTGATCGCCGCCTTGGTGACCAGGTCGACCGTGCGGGCATAGTCCGGTTTGGTCTCGAAGGTCATGATGCCCGGGTTGTTCTTGAACTGCTCGCGCACGTCCTTGACCACGTCGCCAGCCGCACGGCCCACTGCCGTCATGCCCATGGAACCGAACAGGTTGGGCAAAAGAGCGCCCAGCAGCAGGCCCACGATGACGTATGGGTTTTCGAGGCTGAAATCGACCGTCAGGTTCGGGAAGAACTCGCGAAGGTCAGTGGTGTAGGCAGCGAACAGCACCAGCGCGGCGAGGCCGGCCGAACCGATGGCATAGCCCTTGGTCACGGCTTTGGTGGTGTTGCCCACGGCGTCAAGCAAGTCGGTCTTTTCACGAACCGAATCATCGAGGCCGGCCATCTCGGCAATGCCGCCGGCATTGTCTGTGACAGGACCGTAAGCGTCGAGCGCCACGACCATGCCAGCCAGCGCCAACATGGCAGTTGCCGCATAGGCAATGCCGATCAGGCCAGCGAGCTGGTGGGCAATGATGATGCCCGCAACGATGACCAGCGTGGGTAGCGCAGTGGCTTCGAGGCTGATCGCCAGGCCCTGGATCACGTTGGTGCCGTGGCCGGTTTCAGAGGCCTTGGCGATCGAGCGCACGGGCCGGAAATTGGTGCCGGTGTAGTACTCGGTGATCCAGATGATCACGCCTGTGATGACGAGGCCCAAGAGCGAGCAATAGAACAGTGCGCGGCCGGTGATGTCCGTGCCGGCAAGCGGCGTTTCCATCGAGCCCAGGGCATAGTCGGTCGAGAACCAGATCGCCGGAATGGCGAGCAGCGCCGAGACGAGGAAGCCCTTGTACATCGCGCCCATCACGTTCTTGCCGCCGCCCAGGCGGACGAAATAGGTGCCGATGATGCACGTGACGATGCAGACGCCGCCGATCAGCAGCGGCAGCGCCATCAGGTTCGGCAAGAGTTCGCCCACGCCCTTCAGCAACAGCGCTGTCAGCACCATGGTGGCGCCGACGGTCACGACATAGGTTTCGAACAAGTCGGCAGCCATGCCGGCGCAGTCGCCCACATTGTCGCCCACGTTGTCGGCAATCACGGCCGGATTGCGTGGATCGTCTTCCGGAATTCCGGCTTCGACCTTACCGACGAGGTCGGCGCCGACGTCTGCGGCTTTAGTGAAGATACCGCCGCCAAGTCGCGCAAAGATCGAGATCAGCGAAGCGCCGAAAGCGAGGGCGACGAGCCCATCGACCACGGTGCGGTCAGTTCCGCCGACAGTGTATCCGGCCACTTCCGTGAGGTAGTAATAGAACACGGCGATGGCGAGAAGCGCGAGGCCGGCGACCAAAAGCCCGGTGATCGCGCCCGCGCGGAAAGCCAGTGTCAGGCCTTCCTGCAGGCCCTTTTCAGCGGCTGCCGCGGTGCGGACATTGGCGCGAACCGAGATGTTCATGCCGATAAAGCCCGCCACCCCCGAAAGAATCGCGCCAATGATGAAGCCCGAGGCGGAAACCGCCCCAAGCGCCCATGCGACTATCGCCGCGACGATCACGCCGACGACGGCAATGGTGGTGTATTGCCGCTTGAGGTAGGCTTGGGCGCCTTCCTGGATCGCGGCGGCGATTTCCTGCATCTTTGCGTTGCCGGCGGGTGCTCGCAGCACTTGGCCGCTGGTAAATGCCCCATAAACCAGGGCGACTAGCCCCAGCAGAATTGCGATTGTGACGAGATTCACTTGCGCTGCTCCCCCTTTTTTTGGTTGCGCGTTATGCAAAGCCCCACTCCCACGGGGCCCAAGTGGTTGTGATTGCTAAGGGCTCGATCACCGGGGCGCAAGCCCCGCTGTGTCTTTTGCCGGCATTGTGCGCCGGTTTCTGCGTGGTCAGTGCTGATAGCCGAGCTTGTCTGCAGGCGTAAGGATGCTGCCGTCGAGGAAAAGAGCAGGGATATTCATTGAGCCTACAGCCCCGATCCTGCTCGCCGCAATTGGCGGAAGCTGACCGTCGGGCAGCGTGAACAGCAATTCGTAATCGTCGCCCCAGCGCATGCATTCGTCAGCCCGCGTGCGGTCCGCGACCGGCACGGCGGCGCTTTCGAGGTTGATTGTGACCTGGCTGGCCATCGCCAGCCGCCAGCAATCGAGCAGCAATCCGTCCGACACGTCCATCATCGCGCCCACAAGGGGTGCCAAAGCACGTCCTTCAGCCAGACGGGGGCAGGGCCGGGCGAAGGCCTGGGCATGTTCAGTGCTGCCTTCGAAGCCAAGCATCGCCCGCCCGAGCGTGCCTGTCAGCCAGACAGCCTCACCCGGTGCGGCCATTCTCCGGTCCGGCACTGGAACATGCGTGGCGCGGCCGATGGCAGTCATGCCGAATGTGCGCGCCCCTTCGGCGCGGACCGTATCGCCGCCCAGCAGGGGTACGTTGAACGCGGCCAGCGCTTCGCCGAGCCCCGCGACGAAACGCGCATCATCGCGGCCAAGGCTGTGACCGAGCAGCACGCCCAGCGGCTCCGCACCTTTGGCCGCCAGATCCGAGAGGTTTACGGCCACCAGCTTCCAGGCGACGTCGGCCATGTCGGCTTCCTGGCTGAAGTGCGTGCCTTCGGCCAAGGTATCGTGCGTAATAACAAGCACCTCGCTACACACTTCGAGCACCGCGCAATCGTCAGCAAGTCCGCGCGCTGCGGGGTGCCGGGCGATCTGGCGCAGCGCCTCGATGAAGGCAAGTTCGCTGCTCAGGCGCGCACATCCTTCGCCAATGCATCGAGCACGCCGTTTACGAATTTCGCTTCGCGCGCATCAAAGAATGCGTGCGCGACGTCGAGATATTCGCCGATGGCGCTGGCTACGGGCACATCGGCGCGGGCGAGCAGCTCGTAGGCGCCTGCGCGCAGGATCTGGAGCATGGTGCGGTCGAGCCGTTCGATTTTCCAGCCTTCCGCCAGCTTGCCCGACAGCAGCCCGTCGATTTCATCCCGGCGGGCGATCGTGCCGCTGACAAGATCGTCGAAGAAGGCGCGCTCGGCACTGGCATAGACCGCATCGTCGATTTCCATGCCGAAACGATGCTGGTGGAATTCATCAAGCAGCCGCGCGAGAGGCGTTGCTTCCATCTCGTGCTGATAGAGCGCCTGCACGGCAGCGAGCCGCGCGGCGGAGCGAGCCTGGCTTTTCGGTTTCATATTCCAAGTCTCACTTCGACCGAGCGCGCATGCGCAGGCAAGCCCTCGGCATCGGCCAGCGCAATGGCCGCTGGGCCGATTGCCTTCAGGGCCTCTTCGTCAAGTTCGATGAAGCTGGTCCGCTTCATGAAATCCAGTACCGAGAGTCCCGAAGCAAACCGGGCGCGGCGGCCAGTGGGCAGCACGTGGTTTGGTCCGGCGACGTAATCCCCTACTGCCTCGGGCGTTAGCCGTCCGAGAAAGACCGAACCCGCGTGGCGGATCTGCTTGAACAGAGCGCGCGGATTGTCAGTCGCGATTTGCACGTGCTCGGCGGCGAGCGCGTTGGCCAAAGCGGGAGCTTCGTCCAGGCTGGCGACTTCGATGATCACGCCGTAGTTGTTCCAGCTCTCCGATGCGACGCGCGCCGTGGGCAGCATGGCGAGCTCGACGCCGATGCGATCGGCGACGCTGTCGGCGAACAGAGCATCGTCGGTGATCAGGATCGACTGCGCGACCGGATCGTGCTCCGCCTGGCTGAGCAAGTCTGCGGCTATCCATTCGGGATTGTTCTTGCCGTCGGCAATCACCAGAATTTCGCTCGGCCCGGCAACCATGTCGATGCCAACCACGCCAAATAACTGGCGCTTGGCTTCGGCCACCCAGGCATTTCCGGGGCCCGTGATGACATCGACCGGGGCAATACGTTCCGTGCCATGGGCCAGCGCGGCAATCGCTTGTGCGCCGCCGATGCGCCAGACTTCGTCGACCCCGGCCAAATGCGCTGCGGCCATGACCAGTGGATTGATCTGCCCGCGAGGCGTGGGCGTGACGACCACCAGCCTTTCCACGCCGGCGACCTTGGCGGGAATGGCATTCATCAGGAGCGAGGATGGATAGGCGGCGCGCCCTCCGGGAATGTAAAGCCCGGCCGCGTCGACCGGCCGCCAGACCGCTCCCAGGCGCACGCCCGCTTCGTCGCGGCTGTCCTTGTTCTTGGGCTTCTGACTTTCATGAAACAGGCGGATGCGAGAGGCGGCCAGTTCCAGCGCGGCGCGAAGGTCTGGCTGCAGGTTGTCGAATGCGGTGCGGCAATCATCCGCCGAAATCCGCCAGTCTGCATCGTCGCCCAGATTATGGTCGTCCCAACGCGCAGTGTAGTCCGCCAGCGCCTTGTCGCCGCGCGAGCGCACGTCGTCGATGATGCGGGCGACATCACGGTAGACATCATCGTCACTCTCGCGCCGGTCATTCACCAGCCGCTCGAATGCCTCGGCAAAGCCGGGCTTGCGCGTGTCGAGCCTCAGCATCAGACGACTGCTGACCGGAATGCTTCGACCAGTGCCGCAACTCGCGGATCGGTCTTGAGCGCAGCGCGGTTGACGATGAGGCGCGCGGAAATTTGCAGGATCGTGGCAGTCTCGACCAGGCCATTGTCCTTCAGCGTCTTGCCCGTCGAAACCAGGTCGACAATCCGACTGGCCAGGCCCAGGCCGGGCGCGAGTTCCATTGCGCCGTTGAGCTTGACCACTTCGGCCTGCACGCCCTGCCGTTCATAGTGGCGGCGAGTGAGGTTGGGATACTTGCTGGCGACCCGCAAATGGCTTGCCGGTGCACTTCCGGACTGGCCAGCAGGCTCGGCGACGGACAGCCGGCAATGGCCAATTGCAAGATCGACCGGCGCATAGAGATCGGCGTAGTCGAATTCCTCAACCACGTCCGAACCGACGATGCCGGCCTGCGCCGCACCGTGGGCGACGAATGTCGCGACATCGAAGGCGCGCACGCGGATCAGGCGCATCTGGCTGTTCTCGCAAGCGAAGGACAGCGCACGGCTCTTCTTGTCGTGAAATTCCGCGTCAGGCACCACACCGGCGCGCGCCATCAGCGGCAGCGCCTCATCAAGGATGCGGCCCTTGGGCACGGCGAAAGTCAGCGGGGCGGGCGGCGCAATAGACATAGCGCGCGGGCCTTAGGCCGCGCGGCTTCAAAGGGCAACTCCGGGCTGATCTGGGCAGCACGAATTCCTGCCTCTGAAAGCAGGCAGGCAAAGTGCCTATGCCAGAAATTCGTCCATCGCCGCATTGACGGCTTGCGGCGCCTGCCAGGTGACGAAATGACCGCATTCCGGCACTCGCACGATGGCCGGATCGTCCACCCAACTTTCCAGGCCTTCCAGATTGCAGGGCGGCAGGGCGTGATCGTCCATGCCCCAGATCACCAGAGTGGGAATGGCAAGCTTGGGCAGGGCGGGCTCCTGCCAGTCATGTGGCAGCGCGAAAGCCGCGTCCATCGGCGGCACGATGATCGGGCTGGCGCGATACCAGTTGAGCATGGCGAAAGCGGCGTCGCGGTCCTGCCAGTCCGCCAGCAAGGCATCGCGCTCGGCGGGTTCCATACCGATATCCAGCCGGCCGCCCCCGAACGCCTTTAGCAGCAAGGCACCAAGTCCATGTTCACGAACAACCGCGTCATTCGCCGTGTCGCGGAATGTCGTCATATATTGGCTTGCGGCTCGCTGTACGGGGTCGAGGCAGAGAAGCTTCTGAAAAATGGCCGGATGCGGCGCATTGGCAATCACGGCGCGCTCCACTCTGCCGCCTTGGCCCAGCATGGCGACTAGCCAGGCAATCACGCCGCCCCAGTCATGTCCTATGATCGTGAAGGTCTTCACGCCCAGCGCATCGGCGAGCTGGAAGACATCAGCTGCAAGTTTGTCCGGCGTATAGGCGTCAACTTCTTGTGGCTTGGAAGAACCACGATAGCCACGCTGATCAGGGGCAATGCAGCGGAAACGCCGGGAAAAGTGGGCGATCTGATGCCGCCAGGTGCGGTGGCTTTCTGGAAAACCGTGGAGGAAAATCAGCGCGGGCGCCTCGCGAGGGCCTTCATCGAGCACATCCAACTCGATGCCCGACGCCAGGGTAACGCGCTTCATCATTCGCTCTTGGTCAGTGGGCGCTCGGGGATAGGAATCCACTCGATTTCATCGCCTGCCACTTTGGGGAACTTTCCGCTCATCCAGTCAGTCTTGGCCTGCTCGATGCGTTCGCGGCTCGAGGAGACGAAGTTCCACCAGACATGGCGCCTTGAGGCGAATGCCGCGCCGCCCAGCAGCATTGCGCGGGCGCCGTTCTGGGAGGACAACAGCAATTCCGCGCCCGGTTTCAGCACGGCCAGCTGATAACGGGTGAGGGGTGTGCCATCGAGATCGGCTTCGCCGCCCACCAGCATCACTGCACGTTCCTCGGCTTCGGGCTTGATCGGCAAGGCGCCGGATGGCTCCAGGAAAATCTCGGCATAGATCGTTTCGGAATGGCAGGTGGTCGGCGCCCGCTCGCCCCACAGGCTGCCCATGATCACGCGGGCACTGACCCCTGCATCCTCGATCAGTGGCAGGTCGGTGCGGCTTTCGAAGTCCGGCGCGATTTCTTCCTGGCCATCAGGCAGCGCGAGCCAGGTCTGCATGCCGAACAGCAATGCTCCGCCCAAACGCTCGGATTCGGGAGAGCGCTCGGAGTGGACGATGCCGCGTCCCGCAGTCATCAGATTGACCTGTCCGGGCCGGATCGTCGCGAAATTGCCCAGCGAATCGCGATGATCGATCGCGCCCCTGAACAGCCAGGTCACTGTGGCAAGGCCAATGTGAGGATGGGGCCGCACATCCATCGCCTTGCCCGCGGGCAGGCGCGCCGGGCCGAATTCGTCAACGAAGATGAATGGACCGACCATGGTCCGCTTTGGCGAAGGCAGCACACGGCGAACCTCGAACGCGCCGAGATCGTGCGAGACCGGATCGATAGTCTGTATGATGGTCATCGCTGTGTTTCCCTACTCCCCCGGTGCCCGCGCCTTGATCGCCAGAGCATGGACTCGCTGCCCCGGGATGTCGCCCAGCGCGGCAATCACCATGCGCTGGCGCTGGAGCCGCGAGACACCGGCAAAGGCGGCGCTGTCAATCTCGACAGTGAAATGCGATTCGCCGCTGCCGTCGTCGCCCGAATGGCCGTGGTGGCGGGCGGAGTCATTGAGGACTTCGAGCCGTGTCGGCGCGAAAGCGGCGTTGAGCAACTGGGCGATTTCCTGAGAGATGGGTCCTGTCATGTCTTCACATCTAGACCATTGCTCGCCATTTGGAAGCCGTGAGCAATGATCGATTCCACGGCCGCCGCGAAGCGCAGGGCAGGCTCTGCAACTGGCCCGGATGCCAGGAGCCCGGCGAATTTCGCGCTCCCGGCCCGCGCGCGCCGGGGTTCGACGGGCCGGGCGACTATCGCTGGTTTTGCCTTGATCACATTCGCGCGTTCAATGCCGGTTATGACTATTTCGCCGGGATGACGCCCGAGGAGATATTCCGCGCGCAGAGCCCGATCCACGGCTGGGAACGCGAAACGCGCGCCTTTTCCGCAACCGCCGGGATCGACGGAGCGCCGCGCTGGGCCGATTTCGCCGATCCGCTTGAAGCCATCAGCGCCCGGGCCCGCATGCGCAAGCCTGCCGAACGGAGCGATGGGAGCGTGATGTCGCCCGACGAGCGACGCGCCCTCGATGTTCTGGGCCTGCCGCTCGATGCCGATCGCAAGGCGCTGCGGGGGAGATATTCGGAACTGGTGCGCCGCTATCATCCCGACCGAAATGGCGGCGACCGCAGCCACGAAATTCGTCTGCAAAGCGTGGTCGAGGCCTATCAACTGCTCAGGAAAGCGGCGGCTTTCGCCTGACTGCTATCACGCCGCCTCGCACAAGGCTTTCAGCTGCATCGCGCAGGCGGTCCAGCCTTCGGTGAAGCCCATCTCATCGTGCTGCTTCATGGTTTCGTCAGTCCAATGGCGGGCGCGGGCAGTGTAGCGGGTCCCATTGCCTTCGGGCGCCACTTCCCAGCTACCGATCATGAACGGACCTGAAGGCACGAAGTCGCCGTCGCCGGAAATCTGGGCGGCGTCAGTTGTGACGAAGCGTCGCCCTTCGTCATAGGCAAGGTAAATGCCATTCTGCGGCTCGAACTCGCCATCGGGTCCGTGAAAGGTCATCTCGCAGGCCCCGCCGGCGCGGCGATCTTGCTTTACGACCTTGGCGTGCCAGGGAACCGGGCACCACCATTCTTCCTGCCGATCGGTCATGACCTGCCAGACCTTGTCTGGTGCAGCATCAATGAACAGGGTTACGGAAAGTTCGCGCGGCTCGGTCATAGATCCTCCGGGTTGCCGTAGGGTTTGGTAATGAGTTCAAGGAAATGGCCGTCCGGGTCTTCGAAATAGACGCCGCGTCCGCCCCAGTGATTGTTTATCTCGCCGGGTTTGCTCCGCGCGGGATCGGCCCAGAAGCCAAGCCCTTGCGCCCTGATTTTCGCCATGCCCGCATCGAACACATCGTCGGACACGAGGAAGGCATAATGCTGCACTGCTATTGGCGGTTTGTGATCGGCGAAATCGACCGAAATGCCATTGTCCAGATCGACGACGTCGAAGTGGGCAAATTGCTTTGGTGGGGGCAGGCCCAGCATGTCTGCCAGAAAGGCAGATGAACGTTTCTGATCGGTGCACCAGACGATTGTGTGATTCAGTTGCACAGCCATGAACGTTCTCCTTTCAGTCTCTGTCAGGCGCACCAAGCGGGAAGTAGCGGCGATAGGGCCGCGCATCCTCGATGCAGCGCGCGACCGGGGGCAGGGTGTTGAGATGCGCGCGCCATGTCTTGAGCCGGGGAAAGTCCTCGGTGATCTCCTCGACCCAGTCGGCATAGAACAGGCTAGGTGCGGCGGCGCATTCGATGAGAGTGATGCGATCCTCGTCTCGCAAGGCATAATGTTCGAGCCAGTGCTCCAGCCAGGCATAGCTTCGCCTGAGACTGGCGCGGACCTCGCACAGCACTGCTTCGTCCGGCGCGCCAGGGTGGCGCAAGGCCTCGCCGACGGCGTTCTGCATGATGTTCATCACATAGTTGTCGAACACCCGGTCCAACGTGCGCACCGCTGTTGCCGCATCGGGACTGGAGGGAATCAGCATGTGCGTGCCGGGGTAGTGAATGGCCAGATACTCGATGATCGAAGTCGCCTCAAAGATCAGTGCCTCTCCGTCGGCAAGGACCGGAAACTTGCCCTGCGGCGATGCCTGTTGGACAACTTCGGCATGCTCGGGATGTTCATCATCCACCATCCTGAATTCAAACGCGGTATCGTTTGCGTAGAGCGGGATCAAAGCCTTCCAGGTGTAGCTGGAAAACGGGTGGCCATAGAGCGACAGGCTGCTCATCCCCGGATCGCTTTCTCGATTGCTGCAACGTCGATTTTCTTCATCTGCATCATCGCGGCAAATGCGCGGCCTGCTGCTTCGCCGCCCTTTGCCATGGCTTCGGTCAGGATGCGCGGGGTGATTTGCCATGAAATGCCCCACTTGTCCTTGCACCAGCCACACTGGCTTCCCTCGCCGCCATTGCCGACGATGGCATCCCAGTAGCGGTCGGTCTCCGCCTGGTCTTCGGTCAGCACCTGGAACGAGAATGCCTCGTTGTGCTTGAATTCGTCGCCACCGTTGAGGCCGATGCAGGGAATGCCCATCACTTTGAAATCAACGACGAGGGCGTCGCCTGTCTTGCCATCGGGATAGTCGCCGGGTGCATAATGGACTTTGCCCACATGCGTATCGGGAAATGTCGCCGCATAGAATTTCGCGGCGGTTTCCGCCTCGCCGTTGTACCAGAGGCAGACGACGTTCTTGGGGCTATGCGTGTCTTCCAAGCTCATTTGCGCATCTCCGCGATCAGGGCATTGTCGATGGCCTTGGCGGCCTTGTAGGCGGGGCGGGCCTGCAGCCGTTCGGCATAAGCGACGAGGGCCTCTGCCGGAGGAATCGAGCCGAATGTCAGGCCCCAGTCGACTTGGCTGCCGACATAAACGTCCGCCATGGTAAAGCGCGTTCCGCAAACGAAATTGCTGCGGTCAAAATGGCCTTCTAGGGTGGCAATTGTCCGCTCATAGCTGCCCCATCCAGCCATGGCTTCCTTCTCCGGCGGTATCGACAGGCCAAGTCCGCGGGTGGTGATGGCGGCCTCGACCGGGCCGGCCGCAAAGAACAGCCAGCGGAAGTAGTCGGCCATTTCCTTGTCATCCGGCAATAAACCGGACTCGGGGTGCATTTCGGCAAGGAAATGGCAGATCGCCGCGCCTTCAGTCACTGTCCGGTCGGTTCCGCTGTCGTGGTGGACCAACGTGGGCACTTTCCCCATGGGATTGGCCGCCAACAGCGCGGCTGGCTTGGCGGCCCAGTCGACGATCACCTGATCGTAGTCTGCGCCGACTTCGTGCAGCGCCCAGCGGGCTATCTGTCCGCGCGACATCGGATGAGTAAAAAACGTGAAGTTGGCCATGTCAGACTTTCTTGCCGACCAGCGAAAACGCTGCGCCTTGCGGGTCCATGCCATTCATTGCCCAGTCGCCGCCTGGCACTTCCATCGGACCATTGAGCACCTTTCCGCCGTTGGCGGCAACTGCGGCGGCAGATTTGTCAATGTCGGCCACTCGAATGTAATAGTTCCAACCTGCAACGGGGACGTGCGGCGGCTTCTGCATCACCGCGCCAATGCCTTCGCCATGATGATCGATGAAGCAGTAGTCGCCCATTGGGCCCATCGGCATGGAACTGTTGAATTCGAAGTCGAAATGCCTTGCGTAAAACGCCTTTGCTGCTTCCAGATCGGTGGTGAACAGCTCATTCCACGACACATGGCCAACGGCATTGCGATCATAAACGTCGCTTTTCATGCCTTCCATGCCGGGGGGCGCGGTCGGCTTCATGATGTAGATTGGAACGCCCTGCGGGTCGGTGACCATGGCAATGCGGCCCACGGGCAGATCGGCGGCCGGCATCAATACTTTGCCGCCTTCAGCTTGAATCGCGGCGGCCTCGGCATCGACGTCCGAGACGTGGAGATAGCCTAGCCAACAGGGATGCGCGCCGTGGGCCAGCATGTCCTGGCTGAGCTTCAGCACCCCGCCGCCGCTGCCGCCATCCGGGCGGGTGATGAGGCGATAATCGATCCCGCCGGCCTGCGGATCACTGTGGCCGCTGATCCGCCAATCGGCGACAGCGCCATAGAAGGCTGCTGCGCCGTCCGGGTCCGGCGTCATCAATTCATACCAGATGAAACTGCCCTTGGGATTGGTCATGCTTTATCTCCCAGTGTGACGATAGGCTCGAATCCGCCGAAAATCATGCGTTTTCCGTCGAAAGGCGGCGGGTTCTTTTCTGGATCCCACATGGGATCATTCATCATCTCGGGCGAATGCATTTTGGCCATGGCGGCATCGCGCGTGGCTTTGTCCGGCCACTCGACCCAACTGAATACCACGGTTTCATCGTCAGTGGCCTGCACTGCGCGGCGGAAATCCGTGAGCTTGCCATCGGGAATGTCGTCGCCCCAACATTCGAGAATTCGTGTCGCGCCCAGTTCCATGAATTGGGGGTCCACTGCGTTCGCACAATCGATGAACGCCTGTTTGTTGGCCGTCGGCACGGCAATGACGAAACCGTCGATGTAAGGCATGTCAGGTACTCCGCTGCTTGGTTCACTCGCTCTCGAAATCAGCCAATTGCGCCGCCAGAGCGCGCTGGAAAGCAGGTCGTGCCTCGCCCCTGCGCACATAAGCGGCAAGCTTGGGGAAGGACTCCAGCCGATCGTTTCGCCAAAGCTGGCGCAGCACTGTGATCATGATCACGTCAGCGATAGTGAATTGACTAGTTAGCCATTCACTTTCGCCAAGTGCCGCTGCCAGCTGATCGAGCCGACCAGCCAGCCGCGCTTCGACGGACGGCGCGAATTCCGCCGCTCCCGGCTTGTCGGCATCGAACAGGCAGACCATCTGCAGCATCGAAATGTAGGGTTCGACACTGGCCAGCGCGGCAATCGTCCAGCTTTGCGCCAGCGCCCGCGCCGCGGGGTCGGTGGGAAGCAGCGCTTTGCTCCGCTCGGCGAGATGAAGACAGATCGCGCCGGATTCGAACATGGCGACATCGCCGTCACGAAACGCCGGGACTTGCCCGAAAGGCTGCTCTTGCATGCGATCCTCGGGGCCGCTGACCCGGCGGTCATAAAGTCGGGTCGCATAGGCCTGGCCCATTTCCTCCAGAGCCCAGCGCACCCGCAGGTCGCGCACAAGGCCGCGTGCCGTCGGCGGAACCCAGCTGAATGCCGTGACTTCGATGTCGCTCATGTCGTCACCCCCTGCCTTACGAGGCCGGCATGGCGGCGGGGTCCATCCAGTGCGGCTCCCAGACATGACCGTCGGGATCGGCGAAGGGGCGCGAATACATGAAACCATGGTCCTGCACTGGATTGACGTCTGGTGTTCCACCTTTCTCCGACACAACGGTGGTGATGCGATCCACTTCTTCGCGGCTGTCGACGTTGATGGCCAGGAGTACTTCGCTCGAGGTGCTGGCGGGGATTGGCCGGCTGGTGAAACTCTTCCACCGGTCATGGTTCAGCAACATGACGAAAATCGCATCGCTCCAAACCATGCAGGATGTCGTATCGTCGGAGAAGGCGGGATTATTGGTGAAGCCGAGCGCTTCATAAAATGCTCTTGAACGGGCGTGATCGCTGACGGGGAGATTGATGAATATCATTCGTGACATGTGCGGCTTCCTCTAAATTTACGAATCGCCCTTGCATCTTGCTGCGCTCATGAGTTACTAAAAGCAACTATGAAGTTACAAAAAGAAACTTCAATGCATGGCAAATGGTATGACGATGCCTGTGGCACGGCATTTGCGCTGGAACTGATTGGCGAACGATGGTCGCTTCTGATCGTTCGGGAGATGATGTTTGGTCCGCGTCGTTTCACTGATTTGCGCGCTGGTCTGCCCGGTATCAGCGCCAAAGTGCTGAGCGAGCGGCTGGAAGGCCTGGAAAAGGCCGGAATAGTTCAGCGCCAGTTGCTGCCGCCGCCCGCTGCTACGCAGGTCTATGGCCTCACCGAATGGGGTCTGATGGCCGATGAAGTGATCATGGAACTGGGGCGCTGGGCAGCGCATTCGCCATTGCACGATCCGACTTTGCCGCTGTCCGCAGCATCGTTGATGTTGAGCTTTCGCACCATGTTCGACGCTGCGCGGGCTGATGGCCTGGTCATGACAGTGGGCATCCGGGTGGGAGACGAGGCGTTCAATATCCAGATTGCCAATGACAACTTGCACGCGGCGCGCGGTGCGGCCGCTCAGGCAGAAGTCACATTTTCCGCCCCTGTTGCCAGTGCAATCGCTGGTGCGGTCTACGGCAAGATTCCGCTGACAGACCTTGCGCCCGCCGGGTTGCAAGTCTCCGGCGACCTCGGCGCGGCCGCCGCTTTCATTGATCTTTTCCATCTGCCCAAGAAGATCGCCCGTCGCGGCGCAGGCACCATTTGAGCCGAACTTTGGGCACAAAGCAGGTTGCAGCCGCGTGCAGGCGCGTATAGGCGATCCGCCTATGAGCGACATCCCCAACATTCAGCCCGACAGCCGCGCCACAACGATCCTGGAAGCCCCCGACCGCGAGCTTTCGGTGCGCGAGACTTTCGGCATCGACATCGACATGATGGTTCCGGCTTTTTCGGAAGCCGACGAACGCGTGCCCGATCTCGATCCGAGCTATGTGTTCGATCCGGACACGACGCTGGCGATCCTCGCGGGCTTTGCCCACAATCGCCGCGTCATGGTGCAGGGCTATCACGGCACCGGCAAGTCGACGCACATCGAGCAGGTTGCAGCCCGGCTCAACTGGCCGTGCATCCGTATCAACCTCGATGCGCACATCAGCCGTATCGACCTGATCGGCCGCGATGCCATTGTGCTGCGCGACGGCCTGCAGGTGACCGAATTCCGCGAAGGCCTGCTGCCTTGGGCGCTGCAGACACCCACCGCTCTCGTTTTTGACGAATACGATGCGGGGCGGCCGGACGTGATGTTCGTCATCCAGCGCGTGCTGGAGACCGAGGGCAAGCTCACTTTGCTGGACCAGAACCGGGTGATCCGCCCCAACAAGTGGTTCCGCCTGTTCGCCACGGCCAATACGGTGGGCCTGGGTGACACCAGCGGGCTCTATCATGGCACTCAGGCGATCAACCAGGGCCAGATGGACCGCTGGAACATTGTCGTCGGGCTGAACTATCTGCCTGCCGCCGTCGAGAGCAAGATCGTGCTCGCCAAGTGCGAGGGCATGGACGAGAAGCTGGTTTCTGACATGGTCAAGGTCGCTGATCTCACCCGTCAGGGCTTCATCAACGGCGACATATCCACCGTGATGAGCCCGCGGACTGTGATCACCTGGGCGCAGAACACCGCGATCTTCAAGGATCCGGGCTTCGCGTTTAGGCTTTCGTTCCTCAACAAGTGCGACGAGACAGAGCGGATGCTGGTAGCGGAATATTACCAGCGGGTGTTCGGGACAGATTTGCCCGAGAGCGTGGTGGGGAAGAACTGACGTCGTCCCGGGCTTGACCCGGGACCGCAGGCCATTTCGAGGCGAATTTGCAGCACAAAGCCACTGGTCCCGGGTCAAGCCCGGGACGACGTCAATAGCGCGCGCCCACGAAATACAGCCCTTCTGGCGGCGCATTGAGCCCCAGCGCAGCGCGATCCTTCGCTTCCAGCGCCTCGGCCACTTGCGGCTCCTCCCAGCGCCCCATGCCGACCAACGCGAGGCAGCCGACCATCGAGCGGACCTGATGGTGGAGGAATGAGCGCGCCTCGGCCTCGATCAGCACATTCTCACCTTCCCGGCGCACATCGAGCCGGTCGAGCGTCTTCAGCGCGGAGGCCGCCTGGCAATGAACCGAACGGAACGTGGTGAAGTCATGGTGCCCCACCAGCGCCTGAGACGCGCGGTGCATGGCATCGGCGTCGAGCGGGCGGGAGACCAGCCAGGCCCGGTTTCGCTCCAGCGTCAGCGGCGCACGGCGGTTGGCAATGCGGTACAGATAGGCGCGGCCCTGGCAGGAAAAGCGCGCGTGCCAGTCGTCGGGCTTCACCTCACAGGCGATCACAGCGATCGGGGCAGGGCGCAGCAGGGCGTTCACGGCTTCCATCAGCCGGAAAGCAGCGATGGACTTCTCGATGTCGACATGGACGGGCATCGCCAGCGCATGCACCCCCGCATCGGTGCGTCCGGCGGCGTGAAGGGTTACTGTTTCGCCGGTAACGGCCAGCACAGCCTCTTCGACGGCCTGTTGCACTGATGGGCCATGTGCTTGCCGTTGAAGCCCCATGAACGGCGTTCCGTCGAATTCAAGGGTGAGCGCGAAGCGGGTCATGTCGGATTGGGCTCTGGTGCCTTGCTCTGGTGACCCCTACGGGAATCGAACCCGTGTTTCAGCCGTGAGAGGGCCGCGTCCTGACCGCTAGACGAAGGGGCCGCATTGGGCGGCGCCGTGGCAGCATAGCCATATGAGGCGCTGCCGCAAAGAGTGGTGACCCCTACGGGAATCGAACCCGTGTTTCAGCCGTGAAAGGGCCGCGTCCTAACCGCTAGACGAAGGGGCCATCCCGGAAAAGCACCGGATGATGGGCCGCGCCTTTAGGCAAAGGGGGCGGGGGGGTCAAGCGCACAAAGCGCTGTTGCGGTCAGGAAAAAGCAAAAGTTTGAACTAATCCGCCCAGGCTGCGTCTTCGAGGTGCAGTTCGGCGGCGGGGCGGCTGCCCCAGTCGTCGATCTTGGGGCGGCCCGCGAGCCACAGTTTGCGATCTCTCGCGCCGTGGAGCAGAGCCTGACCCATGTCGCTGCCCGCAGCCCGAAAGGCGATCGCCTTGAAGCTGGCGCCATCGCCGCCGCGCACGATCAGTCGCAAGTGGTCACTGCCAACCACGTCCGCCTTGACCAATCGCACCGGGCCGACGCAAATCTTGGGCGCGGGCCAGCCGTTGCCATATGGACCGGCGCCTTCCAGCAGCGATACCAGATCCGGCGTTAGCCCCCCGGGCGCAATGGCGAGGTCGAGCTTGAGCGCGGCGCGTGTGGCGGCGGCGGCGACGTCGTTCCCCAGCCGTGCATCAAGCCAGTCCGCCAAAGCTTCCTGTTTGCCGTCCGCAATCGTCAGGCCGGCAGCCATCGGGTGGCCGCCGCCAGCAATCAGCAGTCCTGCCTCGCGGGCAGCGATGATCGCGGCGCCGAGATCGACTCCGGCAATCGACCGTCCAGAGCCTTTGCCATTTCCTTCAGGATCGGCATCCAAGGCAATGATTATGGCTGGCTTTCCAGTCTTTTCCTTCATCCGCCCGGCGACAATGCCAATCACCCCGGGGTGCCAACCACGCCCTGCGATGACCATAACAGCGCGGTTGTGCTGGCCTGCAATCTGGGCTTCCGCAGCCTCCTGCACTGCCGCCTCGATTCCGCGCCGCTCCTCATTCAATCTCGAGAGTTGCTGGGCAATCTCGGCGGCTTCGTCAGGATCTTCACTGGTGAGAAGGCGCACTCCCAATGTCGATTCGCCGACCCGCCCACCGGCATTTACGCGCGGGCCGAGTGCAAAACCGAGATCGCTGCATGTCGGCGCGCGGCTCAGCCGTGCCGCATCGATCAAGGCCGCCATACCAAGGTTTTCCCGCCGGGCCATGATCTTCAAGCCCTGCGCAACCAAAGCGCGATTCAGCCCGTGGAGCGAGGCGACGTCAGCTACCGTGCCCAAGGCGACCAGATCGAGAAGGGAAAACAGATTGGGTTCATCTGATGATAAAAAATAACCATTATGGCGCAAATGACGCACGGTCGCCACGGCGAGGAGAAAGGCTACGCCCACTGCTGCAAGATTTCCGTGCGTGGCAGCCTCAGCCTCTTCATCGAGTCGATTGGGATTCACCAGCGCGGTGCAGTCGGGCAGATCGTGCGAGCACTTGTGGTGATCGACGACGATGACGTCCGCACCTGCCAACTTGGCTTCTGCCAGAGCCTGGTGCGCCATGGCCCCGCAATCGACTGTAACGATCAGGCTCGTGCCTTCGCCGGCCAGACGAACCAGCGCCTCGGCAGATGGGCCGTAACCCTCCAGCAGCCGGTCAGGGATGTAATAGCACGGTGCTGCACCCAGAGCGCGCAGCAGGCGGATCAGCAATGCAGAACTGGTTGCGCCGTCAACGTCATAGTCGCCGTAAATTGTAATTGCTTCGCCATCGATCACGGCCCGCGCGAGGCGCTCTGCTGCCGTGTCCATGTCCCGGAAAAGCGAGGGATCTGGCAGAAAATCACGCAGCGATGGGCTGCGGTGCCGGTGCAATTCCTCGGGTAGGACGCCGCGTGACAGAAGCAGCTGATCGAGCAAGCCGGTTTCAAGTCCCGCAGGCCCTGAAGACAAGTCCATATTGCCGCCGCGCCAGCGCCACGCCTTTCCGCAAAGCGATGATTCGATGCCGAAGACAGAGGCGGTTGGGGAAGTCATGCGCCGCTGGCTAGCCGATTGTTGTGCAGCCGCAAGCCGCTTCGACGGTTCCGAACAATTTTTCAGTGCGCAAAGGCTCTATTGCGATACAGTCCAGTCAAAATCAGTGGAGGATTCGCCAATGCCCATGACCCGGAAAATCGCAGCGACGCTTGCGGTCGGCGCGACAGTCGCGGTCGCTCTGCCGCTGCTCGCACAGCAACGCGCCGCCAGTGGCCCGGTCGCCCGGTACGATATGCGGGCGGGAACCATATCGGGAATGGGTGCTGGACAGATGAACCCAATGGCCATGATGATGGGCGGTGGGCGCGGCAACAACGTGCAGCACGAACTCTATCTGCGTCTTGGCTCATCCAGCACGCCAACTGGCGGCGGTCCGAAGGCCGAGCATTTCATGCCGCCGAATGCCCATCTGGGCAAATCCGTGGTGTTGACCACGCCGGGGCAGGAGCGGCTGCCGGACGAACTGCCGCAAAAACCGCGCGGGCGTCTGTTGCTCTATTGGGGCTGCGGCGAGCACGCCCCGGCGGGCCAGCCCGTGGTGATTGATTTTGCCCGCCTCGCTGCGGGACAGATGCCACCGGGCCTATGGTCAAGCACAGTCATTCGCGACTGGGGGCCAACGCTGACCAATTCGCGCACCTTTGGCCGCTGGCCATCCGAGGACGGCAAATTCGTCAAACCCGATACGTCATTGCCCGGTCCGCACCGGGTTGCGGGCAACTATTCGCCGGAAATGAATTTCACACTGACGAAAGACTTCATGGGCGCACTCAGCTCGCGCGCGACGGCCAATCCCAGTGGTTCCACGCTCGTGCAATGGTCTGGCCTGGCTGACGCAACCGGCTATCTGGTGACGATGTTCGGCGGCAAGCAGGGGCCGGGTGGCCAGATGGGTGACATGGTGATGTGGACATCAAGCTCGACGCGCCAATTTGGCGGCGGTTTCAGCGACTGGCTGACGCCCGGCCAGGTCGCGGGGCTGGTGCGGGATCGCACATTGCTGCCCCCCACGGCTACTTCCTGCACTATCCCGCTCGAAGTCCGCCGGGATGCGGCCGATTTCCGCATGGGCTCGCTCAATGCCTTTGGCCCGATGGAAGAATTCTCCTATCCCCCGCGACCGGCTGCGGGACCCTGGAACCTACAATGGACGGCGCGTATCCGCCACAAGTCGAGCTACAACTGGATGGATATCCCCGGCATGGGCGCAATGGGCGGCATGGAAGGCATGAATGAGGGCGACGGGGATGGGCGCCGACAGCCCCGCCAGCAATCCGAATGTCGGCCCAAGCGCGGCCTGGGCGGCCTGCTGGGCGGTGCTCTCGGCGGCGGATCTGGCTGCTAGTCTCTGACCCAAATCGCCTCCGAAACGCGCTTGTCAGGCGATCTGAACGTGGAACCTGCGACGTGCGGTCTGGCCATTCTCTGGCACAGCCGCACCGGCGCTGCGAGGGCAATGGCCAGGGCCGCGGCAGATGGAGCAGGTGAGGGCGCTTTATTGGTCAGAGCCGACGAGGCCGAGCCTGAGTTATTTCTCCGCGCCGAGGGTTATTTGTTCGTCTGCCCGGAAAATCTTGCCTCAATGAGCGGCGCGATGAAGGAAATGTTCGATCGCTGTTACTATCCGCTGCTCGGCAGGATCGAAGGGCGACCCTACGCTACGGCAATTGCTGCGGGATCGGACGGCACGCAGGCCCAGGCCCAGATTGATCGAATCGTCACGGGTTGGCGCCTGCGCCGGGTGGCCGAGCCACTGATCGTCAATCTCGGGGCGCAATCCCCCGAGGCCATTCTTGCCCCCAAGACCCTCTCAAGCGCTGCAACTCAGCAATGCCGCGAGCTGGGAATGATGATGGCTGAAGGGCTGCGGCTCGGCATCTATTAGGCATTTTGCTCCAATGTGGGTCAAACGCAATATCTGGGACTCGACGCATGCCCATCGAAAATGCCAGATACCCGGATATTGCGATTGGGAGGGGATGTCTGATCACAAGACTGAGCCATCTGGAATGCGGCGTTGCGAAAGGCGGCCTTGCGCTGCTCTTCCCGGCTGGCGCCCGCGCGGATGTCGCGGCGGTGGAGGCTCTTTCCCAAACGCACAGCTTTGCCGCAGCCGCGTGCATCAGCAGCCGACGCGGGCTGAGCGAGGGCTGGGTGGAATTGCTGGCGGGTGGGCTGACTTTCGATCTTTCCGGCCTCTCCCCCGCAGAGGCGGAGCCCGTGCCCGTGCCGCGTCATGTCTTCGGTCTTCCGCGCGATATCGATCCTGATGGCTGGGAAGCCTGCCTGCTGTCGCCGGGCCCGCACCTTGCAGCAGCCGGGGCGATGGAGCCGGTCGTGCGCGGCATGGCCGTGCTGGCAAGTGCGCTGGGCGAAGGGCTGGGTGCGGCGGCGATCTGCTGGTTGCCCGCGGCCAGCTGGATGGACACCACCTATTTCGCCCGCATCGTCGATGGCTGGAGCAGCGGAGGGGCTTTCCCGGCCTTGGGCTTTTCCGGGATGGAGCGGCTTCGCGATGGCACGATAGCGAGCGAGGGACTCGCTTTCTTCACCGGGCAGGAGCTTCGCGTCGAGCCGAGAGTGGGCGAAGCGCCCGCGGATACAGTGAAGCTCGCCGTTCGCCTGGCCGACCGCCTTGTCCGCGAAGGGCCGATTGCCGAGCCGGGCCGTTTGACCGGGCCGGACCTGGAGAGCCTCTATGCCGAGCCTTCGGCAGACGGGCGGCATGTGCGCCTCCGGCGGCAGATATGAGCAAGCAACGTTGAGCAACCGGAAAGCCCGCCATTTGCCGAACATGGCTCCTCGGCGGGACCGGTTATCATTTCGTGCAGTCAACCGCCGTGATTTGCCTGACTATAATCCGGGATTGCAGCGTCACCACATACTGCCGCGGCAATTGCTGGGCCGCCGCTGCTTCGGCAACCTTTTCGAAGCGATCGGCAGCCAGCACTTCGGCTTCGATGATTTTCGTAGCAATGGCTTGTTGCTGCCCGCTAGCGATACGGCCGCCATGCGCATGGGCCTGCCGCTCCACCGTGGGCCGCACAGGCAATACAATGCCGTCGTGATGGAAAGGGTGGGGCAGGTAGAGGCTGGGTGGGCCGCACTGCGAGGCCGCGCACCGGAAATTGCCCTGGACCAGGCATTGATGCGCCTGGCCTTGCTCCAGCGCGCGCTCCGGCGCAGGCTGCTTGACCCGGTGCGTCGCCTCCGGCTCAATCGCAATGATCCACTGGGCCGCAACGTGGACTTCTCCGATCTCGATGCCATGGCCGAGGCGCTGTGGGGAGCCAGTGAGTAAATGTAGCGGACCGTTCGCCTCGCAGGAAAGCGAATGCTAGCTCCGCCGATCAGCCGATAACTGCAAAAAATTCAGCAAAAGTTCTGTCATGGCTGCTGAAAAATGTATGGCTTCAGGCATCACGCCGGAGCCCTGTCGCGGGGAAGATTGGCTTTCACGGCCACTACCCACGCCCCTGCTTCGAATCAGGTCAACCAGCTCAGCGCCGCACTGCGCATCGGGGGGGAACCTGCAAGTTGGCATAAAAATCGCTATTTTCTCGGTATTTGCCAAATGGACACGGCTCGTCCTGCGAATAGCTCGCTCTGCCGCATGTGCGAACGACAGGGGACTGCCAATTCCGCCTATCTGCTGAAATTCGGGGGACTTTCTCCACAACCAAGTTGTTCAATATCTACTTTTTCGGTTGTGCTAGCCGCGTGAAGGGGTATTTAAAGCACTGGACTGGATGCCGCTTTCAAGCGTCGCGCTTTGCATAGGCCATGCAAAGCCGTTGCCCAACAGCGGGGTCGACTGGCCTGCCGGGGATCATCGCCGGCCTAATGATTGGGGGTATTCGATGAGGTGCAAGCCGTCGCATTCCAACGCGCCGCCCGGTGCTGGTGGCGATTTTTTACGTGACAATCATTCACACGCTGTTAACGTTTCCCGGCAAGAAGCCGTCCACTCTTATTGCGCCCATAAGGGCGTAGCGCAGAATTTTCAGGGAGTACTATGATGACACCAAGTGAGACCACTAACGCGACAACTGCGAATCTGCGCAGGGTGCGCGCGGCGCTTTACCTGACGACGGCCGCTGCTGCGGTTGCCATTCCAGGCATCGGCCAGGCTAACACGACTTCGACGGTAGCTGCCCCGCTTACCACGATCACGGTCGATGCCACGCCGGTTACTCCCGATACCGTAGCCACGGTCAATGCGGCGACTGGCGCCGTTACGACGACGAATGTGACGCTGAACGTCACGGGCGCGATCGTCACGGGTGGCGGCTCGACGGTCAACCTCGGCTACGTTGCTGCTGGTAAGGGCGACGGCGCGATCATCGTCAACAACACCGGCAAGATTGGTGTCGTGACGGGCGGCGTGGTGACTGACGCGGTTGGGGTCTTCATCGCCGGTGGTGTGCCTTACAATCCGGGTGCCCCGCTTGCCACCAACACGGTCGATTTCACGAACAATGGCCTGATCACTGGCGGCATTGCTGTCGCGACCTCGGGCAACAATATTGGCGGCGACGTCAACATTACCAACGGTGCCAGCGGCGTCCTGTATGGCGGCGTCGATTCCTACACGAGTGGCAACTCCACCTTCACGAATGCTGCGGGTGCGACCTTCCTGAATGGTAATGTGACCCTGCGTTCCGGCTTTAACTACACACAGGCCATTGCTGGCGGCCTCACCACTCGCACTTTTGGCACGGGCAATGCCACGATCCAGGCTGATGCCAACATCGGCACAACTTTGTCGCGCGGCAATCTTCGTGCTACTGCTGGCACTGGCGGCGGCACGGCTGCCGTCACTGCCAACGGTGTTGCGGGAACGATCACCACCAATACCGACTGGCTGACGTCCAATGCGTCCAAGACGGTTACGGGCGGCAATGCCCTGGTCGCCAATGCGGCGGGCCTGGTGACGACTGAAACCGACAGCTACGCTTCGAAGGCGGCTTCGGCCGTGACCATCGGCGCTTCGGGCGACGTCACGGGTATCAATGCGAATGCCGGTACGGGTGGTTCGACTGTCAAGATTTCGGGCAAGGTCGGAACTGGCGGTGTTTCTTCGAACTCGACTTCGGTTGACTCGCTGAGCAAGACGGTTGTCAACACTGATGCCGGTGCACTCGTCACCCTGTCGACAACGACAGCTTCTGTCGTCCGCAATGGCGGCGCTTCGGCAGTCACCATTGACGCAGGTGGTTCTGTGAATGGCAATGTCACTTCCAAGAGTGACACGAACGCCACTGTTCTCGTCAACGGCAAAGTCACCAACGGCGGTGTAACGGCGAATGCCCAGACGGGTGTGAACTCGGACTCGTCTGTGACGACGACTGCAACTTCGTCTGACACCCAGCTCAAGAGCAGCCTCAATGCCAATTCGGCAGACGTCACTTTCGGTTCGGGCGCAACTCTCACGGGCGGCGACGTCAATGTGCTGAGTAACTCGAAGTCCACTTTCACGAACGGCGGCAAGCTGTTCAACACGGGCGGGTTCGGCAATGTTAACGTCTCGGCCAATGCCGGGGCAATTGCACCTTTGATCGGCATCAAGACGGCAACGACTTCGCCTGGCAACTCGACAGTGAACGTGACGGTCAACACCATCACCAATGCGGGTGGCACGGCTGAGTTCACCAACAACAACTACATCGGTGGCAATGTAACCGTCGATGGTCCGACTGGCGTCGTAATCAAGAATAACCTTGGTGCGCAGACTGCTGGCACGACCACAGGCACTTCGCAGCAGCAGACCGCCGCTTCTGTTACCGATGTCGTCACTACCTCGTCCACTTCGGGCACCGTGACCACGAGCACAACGACCGTCAATGTTTCGGGCACTGATACTGCCACTGGTGGTTCGGTCGACGGTCTGTATGCCGGTACCAACGGCGAAGTGAATTTCGCGCCGACCTCGCTCGGCACGATCACGCAGACTGCCAACAAGGCCAGCACCGCACTGGTGTCCGGCACGGTTTACGGGAATGTCTCGTCGACTGCTGGCACTGGCACCAACAACACGACGACTATCAGCTCCGTCTCGACCCTGATAGACGATGTCGCCGTGCTGCCTTCGAGCGGCTCGGACAGCAACGTCACTTCATCGACTTCGGTGAGCAAATCGACAGCTGGCGGCAACAGCACTGTCACTGTTTCGGGTAAGGTGCTCAACACGCTGGGCGGCGGCAACGTTAGCTCGACGGGTACTGACAGCAGCACCGTTGGCGTGAGTGGCACGGTCAATGGCAATGTTGGTTCAACGGCAACCGGCGCCTTCATCACAACCGTGAAGGGTGATTCGGCTTACAGCCGCACCAACACCAAGGGCGTGTTCGTGACGACTGCAGCCAGCGACAGCGCTTCGACTGTCACCAAGCTCTCGGGCGGTGCGGCCGTGGCAAATGTCACGGGTACCGGCGTTGTTGGCGGCAATGTTACCGTCAAGGGCGTTTCGTCGGCTAGCTCGACTGTTGATGCCGGAGCCAAGATTAGCGGCAACCTCTCGGTCACCGCCAACGGCACTGACGTCAACAATACCAGCAGCAACGTCTACGCCTACGATCCCTCGACCAAGGTCGCGACGATCGTGTCCAAGTCGGCCACCAGCTCAGGCACGTCAGCCGCGGTTGGCGATGCCACTGCCACGGTTGCAGGCACGGTCACCGGCAGTGTCCTTGCTGACTCGTACCGCGGTAACGCCACGGCGACGATCACCGGCAAGGTCGGTGGTGACGTAACGGCCACTGCTTGGAAGGGTACGGTCAACGAAACCACTTCGGACTCCACCTTCCAGTCGCTGCCGGCATTTGCTGGCGACAACCGGACTTCCGTCGGTGCCCTGCCGGTCCAGACCAAGCTGGTCACGACCACGAAGGCAACCAAGACGGCTTCCGGCAAGGCACTGGTCACCATCGATACGGCTGCTTCGCTGCAGGCTGCAGGTATCGGCAACCAGGCGAACGGATCCTCGTTCAACAGCGTTGTCGGCAATGTCCTCGCTGACGGCACGCTTGGCGGCACTGTTGTAGTCACCAAGGGATCCAGCGTTGGCGGCAACGTCACCGTGAACAGCTTTGACAACAGCTCGGCCAACACGACGACGACGACATTTGGCGCCAAGAACTCGACGGTTTCCGTCACGACGGACACCAATGTCGGCAAGATCGCGACCCTGACCAACGACGGCACGATCGGTACTGTCAGCGGTGGCAACATCGTTACGCTGACAGGTACGACCGGAGCCACGCTGACCAACACCGGCCGCATCAATGCTGCGACAACGGTTCGGGCAGTCCGCGTTAACGGCACCACCACGGTGACTGACAACGACTCGGGCAACACCGATCCGTCGACCCGCCAGATCGTCACGACCCAGGTCAACACGGCAGTCTTTGGTCTCGCCACTGTGACCAACAGCGGCGTCATCAATGGTGCGCTGAATGTTCAGGGTGGTGCTGCCAGCAACAACGTCACCAACACTGGCGTGATCGTTGGTACGACTACCCTGGGTGTCGCTTCGCCGGAATGGACTGCTGTTACCACGCAGACCAGCACAGGTACGACCGGTCCGGTCTACACGGCGAACGCCACGCTGAGCACGCAGACCTACAAGTTTGACCAGAACGGTACGTCTGGCGGTGTCAACGTAACGGGTGCGATTGATCCGACTTCGAAGCTGAAGACCTCCAACATTGTCGCCACAGTAAATCTGAACAGTGGTTCGGTTACCTTGGGCAACATCACGGCGGATCAGACTGCGGCTTTCGCGCCGCTGACGACGACGACTGTCAACCTGAACGGTAGCGGCTTCCTCGGTCTCGACTTCTACTCGAGCCCGACTGCGCCGACACCGCCTTCGGTCCCTGCGCGTATCCCTGAAGCCAACATCAGCGCGGCAACGGCTGCTCTGTTTGGCCTCCCGGCGAGCTCAGGCCTGGCTTCGTCCGCCCCCGCTAACATCGGCACTCGCATTCTGGGTGTCGGCCAGGTCAACAAGACTGGCGCAGGTACGTTCGTGATTGTCGGTACGCCGTTCAACACGTCGGCCGCAGTCGGTGTGAACCCCTGGACGTGGGACATCGGAGCCTTCAACAACACTGCCGGTGAAACCCAGTTGACGCTCTCTGGCACCGGTTCCTTCGGGGTCCGCGGCGACATCAACAACGCCGCAGTTGCCGGTCAGACCGCCACTTTGGTTGTTGGCCGCCGTGTTCCTACGGCAGTCACAATCGTTGGGGACAGCCTGGTTAGCGCCGGGCCTGAAGTTATCCGCGGTATCACCATCAATGAAACCGGTAACTTCACCCAGGGAACGGGCGGCACGCTTGCTGTCGGCATCACGCCGTCGCTGGTTCGTGTTTCCTCTGCCACGACTTCGTCGGGTGGCAGCGGTGCAACGATCCTGGCTCCGGTTGGCGCAACGGTGAACATTCCGTTCTTCACCATCCCGGCAAATGCTTCGGGTCTTCAGTCGACGCCTTCGCGGATCAACGTGACCGGCAATGTCAACCTCGCCGGCAAGGTCGCAGTCGATGTGTCGCGTGACAGCATCTACTCGGACGGTGACGGGTATGTCCTGTTCACCTACACCGGTACGGGTGTCTCGACGGCAACCGTGGCCAGCAACCTGACTTCGCAGTTCGTGAACTTCTCGCTGAAGAATGACACGACTGCCAAGACGATCTCGCTGGTGACGACCCGCAATGGCTACAATACCTTCTCGGGTATCGCCAACGACGAGAACGCACGGAACGCAGCCGCAGGGCTCAATTCCGCGCTCTCCGCCGCAGTAGCCAACGTCAAGGCTGATGCTCTCGGGACGGCTATCTTCCCGAGCGCTATCGAGCTCGGCAACGCGCAGGATGTGCTGAACATTGCCTCGGCGGCAGATTTCCGCCTCAGCAATACCCAGCTCACACAGCTGTTCGTTGAACTGTCGTCGGCTGAAATCTACAGCTCGCTCGCTGCTCTCGACCAGAACGCCGTGTTCGGTCAGTCGCTCGACATCCTGACCGAGCGTCGCTCGGCTGGTGCGTCGCAGGCTGCTGCCCTGCTCGGTACTGAAGGTGGTATCGGTGCCCGTCTGTGGATCAACCCGGTCGCCCAGTTTGCTCGCTACGGCACCAACCCGATTGGCGCCCAGGGCCAGTCGGCCATCAAGGCCAACACCTACGGTGGCTCAATGGGTCTGGACATTGCGTATAACGACACGGGTGCCTTCGGTATCGGTATCGGTTACGCCGAGCACGACATCGACCACCGCGACCTCTCGCCGCCGGCCTCGGTCAATGGTCACACTCTGACCATCGGTGCCTACCTGACCCAGGGCTTCGGTCCGCTCTATGCCAACGTCAAGCTGGCTTACGGCTTCTCGAAGTTCAAGGGTTCGCGCCAGCTCACGCTGCTCGCACGGACACCGACTGCCGAGTTCAAGGGCAAGCAGTTCGACGCCTCGCTGCAGATCGGGTATGATATCCCCGTCGGTAGCGCGACCGTCACGCCTTATGGTGAACTGGCTATCCGCAACTGGAAGCTTGATGGCTTCTCGGAAGTTGGTGGCGGTGGCATTGGCGTGACGAGCGCCAAGGCTTCGAAGACCGTGTTCAACCCGCAGATCGGCATCAAGTTTGTTGCCAACACCGGGGATCCTGAAGGCTTCGCTCTGCGTCCGTTCGGTCGCCTGGCTTACACCTTCCAGGGCAATATCGGTCAGGCTCGCCAGTATAACTACCTTGCTGGTGGCAGCGCCTTCACGCTGACGGGTGTCAACCCGGGTGGCTATGGTACTGCAGAACTTGGTCTCGACATGTCGATCGGTGAACGCGTTGGCATGTGGCTGGGTGGTTCGTACGACTTCGGTAGCCGCAACAGCGTTGCAGCTCTGAAGGCCGGACTGGACTTCAGCTTCGGTGGTGGTCGTCGCG
>Ga0075362_10000042_pt1 | contig 45768 bp, 36 predicted proteins | sample EndMetdeltDD1762_FD_71397 | JGI IMG/M metagenome (GOLD analysis project Ga0075362, IMG submission 71397) | Populus endosphere microbial communities from Tennessee, USA - Endosphere MetaG P. deltoides DD176-2 | ecosystem: Host-associated > Plants > Roots > Endosphere | place: USA: Tennessee...
CCGCGCGCGGCTCCACCACAGCAGCGGCGGCAGTGCCGGTTCGCCCCGCGTCGCAAGGAAAGCGCGCCATTGCGGGTTGATCGGGAAGACGCGCGCGGGCGTGTCCTTGAAACCCGGCTGGCCGGAGAAAGGATCGGTCTCGCTGAGGGCTAGCCGGTTGCTGCGTCCCCCATGGCCGACGCCGCCTGCCATCGCATCAGTCCAGTGCATCGGTACGCACAAGTCGCCCCGGCGCTGTCCCTCGCTGATAGCAACACGGAAGCTCGCCGCGCCTGCTTTGGTCTCCACGCGGGCGAGCCCACCATCGGCAAGACCCAGACGCGCCGCTTCGGAGGGGTGCACTTCGAGCAACGGCTCGCGCCGGTGCTGTGAGAGAGTGGGCGAAAGTCCTGTGCGAGTCATCGTGTGCCACTGATCGCGGTAGCGCGCGGTGTTGAGCCGCATCGGGAAGGCGTCATCGACTGCGGATATTGACGGCTGCACCGATACGATTTTGGCAGGCCGACCGGCCATCGGGTGTCGCCCGCCCCAGAGGAACGGGTCCATCGATTCGAATTCGGCGTCGCTGATGCCTGCCTTATCCGACAGATCGAGCACTTTGCCATGGCGCGGCGCCAGGGCGGTCATCGCGGCATATTCGCGGAACACGGCTGCTGCATTGAACCAGCCGAAAGCGGGGCCAAAGCCCATGCGCGCCGCGACATCGGCAATGATCGCCCAGTCGGCGCGTGCCTGCCCGGGTGCGGCAAACAGCGCGCGCTGGCGGCTGATGCGGCGCTCGCTATTGGTCACGGTGCCGTCCTTTTCGCCCCAGGCCAGCGCGGGCAGACGGACATGGGCGAGGCGCGCAGTATCAGTGTCGGCGATCACGTCGGAGACGACCACGGTCTCGCACCGTTCCAGCGCCTCGCGCACGAAGCCTGCATCGGGCATCGACACGGCCGGATTGGTCGCCATGACCCAAAGGAACTTGATGCGGCCATCGTGGACCGCCCTGAACATGTCGACGGCCTTGAGGCCCGCTCCGGCGCAAAGGTGCTCGGTTTGCCAGAACCCAGCGACGTCAGCGCGCTCGGCTTCGGAAAAGCCCAGGTGGCAGGCCAGCATGTTGGACAGGCCGCCCACTTCGCGTCCGCCCATGGCATTGGGCTGGCCGGTCATCGAGAATGGACCCATGCCCGGCGCATTGATCCGCCCCATGGCCAGGTGGAGGTTGATGACGGCATTGCCTTTGTCCGTGCCGAAGCGCGACTGGTTGGCGCCTTGGCTGAACACCGTGACCATGCGCGTATGCGCGGCGACGAGATCGGCGAGCGCGGCAAATGTCGCCGCATCGACGCCAGGATCGCACGCCGCCACTTCGCTTTGTGCCAGCCCGCGCGCCGTCATTTCGGCCAGCAGGGCATTGAACAGCGCAACATCGCCATCGGGTGCGACTGGCACGTGGAGGTCTGCTTGCTCGCCGGTCTCAGTGCGCCGGGGATCGATGACGACGATTTTCGTGCCTTTTGCGGCACGGTTTGCTTCGATGCGCTGCCAGATTACCGGATGGCACCAGGCCGTGTTGGAGCCGACCAGCAGAATCAGTTCCGCATCGTCGAGATCATCGTAAGTGCACGGGACGATATCTTCGCCGAACGCGCGGTTGTGCGCGGCGACGGCGCTGGCCATGCACAGGCGGCTGTTGGTGTCGATATTGCCCGAGCCGACAAAGCCTTTCATCAGCTTGTTGGCGACGTAATAGTCTTCGGTGAGGAGCTGGCCGGAGACATAGAACGCGACGCTGTCCGGCCCGTGCTCGGCAATGCAGGCCTGCATGCGACCGGCCACGAGGTCTAGCGCTTCATCCCAGGTTGCTTCGTCTTCGCCGATCATCGGCGCCAGCAGGCGACCTTCGAGACCAACGGTTTCGCCCAGATGCGTGCCCTTGGAGCAGAGCTTGCCGAAATTCGCCGGGTGGTCTGGATCGCCCATGATCGTGACTGCTCGCGCGCCAGTCACTTCGGCCTTGATGCCGCAGCCGACGCCGCAATAGGCGCAGGTGGTGCGGATCTGCTTCACGCGGCGTGGCGCCCGATGACGGCGTCGCGCAGCAGATAGATGCGCCCGGCATCCACTCTCAGCGGAATGGTGGGAACGCAGGCGTTCTTTTCTTCCTCGCTATCGCCCAGCGCCTTGCCGGTCTTGAGCGAGATGTTCCAGCTGTGCAGCGGGCAGGTCACGACCGTGCCGTGGACGATGCCCTGGCTAAGCGGCCCCTGCTTGTGCGGGCATTTGTTGACCAGCGCATAAAACTGGTTGTCCAGAGTGTGGAATACGGCGATCTCTTCACCGCCTTGCACGGGCAGGGTGCGCGCGTTGCCGGGGCCGATCTGGTCCACCGGGCCGATATCGAGCCAGTCGCCAATCATTTCGCAAACTCCATATGCGTGGTTTCGGCGGGCAGGGGGCGCACTTCGGCGAGGTGCTGGTGCAACTCGGCATGCTTGCCCGCAGCGCGCTCCGCCCAGGGATCGTCCTGCATGAATTGCTGCGAGAAGCGGAACCGCGCGGCCAGCACCGCGACAGACTGCTCATTGTCGAACAGCGCCTTTTTCACATAGTCCAGCCCGACCCGCTCGATCCACGGCGCGGTGCGTTCCAGATACCAGGCGTCTTCGCGGTAGAACTGGATGAAGGCGGCGCAGACATCCATCGCCTGCTGTTCGGTCTCGACCTTGCAGAGCAAATCAGTGGCGCGCACCTTGATCCCGCCATTGCCGCCAACATGCAGTTCGTAACCCGAATCGACGCAGACCACGCCGAAGTCCTTGATCGTCGCTTCGGCGCAATTGCGCGGGCAGCCCGAAACGGCGATCTTGAACTTGTGCGGCATCCAGCTGCCCCAGGTCATCCACTCGATCTTGACGCCGAGTCCGGTCGAATCCTGTGTGCCGAAGCGGCACCATTCGCTTCCCACGCAGGTCTTCACCGTGCGCAGCGACTTGCCATAGGCATGGCCCGAAACCATCCCGGCGGCATTGAGGTCAGCCCATACGGCGGGCAGGTCTTCCTTCTTGATACCGAAGATGTCGAGCCGCTGGCCGCCCGTGACTTTGACCATCGGCGCGTTGAACTTCTCGACCACATCGGCAATCGCGCGCAATTCTCGCGGGTTGGTCAGTCCGCCCCACATCCGCGGGACGACCGAGTAAGTGCCGTCCTTCTGGATGTTGGCGTGCATCCGCTCATTGACGTAGCGGCTCTGCTGGTCATCCTCATATTCGCCGGGGAGCGCGCAGACGAGATAATAGTTGAGCGCGGGGCGGCATGAGGCGCAGCCATCGGGCGTCGACCAGTTCAGCTCCTGCATAACTTGCGGGATAACCTTGAGCTGCTTTTCCACGATCAGCCGCCGCACGTCCGAATGGGTGAAGCTGGTGCACTTGCACAAGGTCTTCGGGCCGCTGTCGACCGCGCCTTCGCCCAAAGTCAGGCTCAACAGGCTCTCGACAAGGCCGGTGCACGAACCGCAGCTGGCCGAGGCCTTGCAGGCAGAGCGGACTGCATCGAGGCTGTGCGCGCCGCCCAGGATGCAGCCGACCACCTTGCCCTTGGACACGCCGTTGCAGCCGCAGATTTCCGCGTCGTCCGAGAGTGCTGCAACGGCGGCATTAGGGTCCGCAAGGGCGCCTCCCTGGGCGAATGCCTGGCCGAAGATCAGGGCTTCGCGGATATCGGAAATATCCTCGCCCTTTTTCAGCAGGTCGAAATACCAGCTGCCATCGGCCGTATCGCCATAAAGCACTGCGCCGACCACGCGGCTGTCCTTGACGATCACCCGCTTGTAGATGCCGCGCGAGGCATCGCGCATGACAATGTCTTCGGCGTCCTCCCCGCCGGAAAAGTCGCCGGCAGAAAACAGGTCGATTCCCGAAACCTTGAGTTTGGTCGAAGTGACCGAACCTTCATAACCGCTGGGCGAACCCGTCGCAAAATCGGCCAGCGCGCGGCACATGTCCCAGAGCGGCGCGACGAGCCCATAGCAGGCCCCGCGGTGCTGGACGCATTCACCCACGGCCATGATCGCGGGATCGGATGTGACCATGTGATCGTCGACCATGATGCCGCGTTCAACTTCGAGGCCGGCGGCTTTGGCGAGGCCCGTGGCGGGCCGGATGCCGACAGTCATGACGACGATGTCGGCTGGAAACTCGCGTCCGTCTTTCAGGCGTACTGAGCTGACGTGACCACCCGTGCCGACGATCTCGCCGGTGTCGCCGCCCGTCACAATCGTTTGCCCGCGGCGTTCGAGTTCGGTCTTGAGCAGCCAGCCTGCAGCTTCATCGAGCTGCCGCTCCATCAGGGTGGGCATGAGATGGACGACGGTGACCTGCATGCCTCGAAGCGAAAGGCCATGCGCAGCCTCCAGCCCGAGTAGGCCACCGCCGATCACCACGGCACTGCCGCCGCCGCTGGCCTTGCCCGCTTCGGCCGCCGCCAGCATCCTGTCGACATCGTCAAGGTCGCGGAAAGTCACCACACCGGGCAGGTCATGGCCGGGCACGGGGATGATGAAGGGATCGCTGCCGGTGGCGATCAGCAGCCGATCGTAAGGTTCGACCCTGCCGGACCTGGCAATGACGGTTTGCGTCTTGCGATCGATCGTAACAACCGGATCGCCGGAAATCAGCGTGATGCCATTGTCATCATACCAGTCCTGCCCATTGATCACGATGTCCTCGAATGCCTTCTCGCCTGCGAGAACGGGCGAGAGCATGATGCGGTTATAATTCACGCGCGGCTCGGCGCCGAAGATCGTGATGGAAAAGCGGCCGGGATCGCGCGCCAGAACTTCCTCGACCGCACGGCATCCCGCCATGCCGTTGCCGATCACCACAAGCCGCTCGGCGAGCCTGCTCTTGTTGGCGGCCCCGCTTTCGACCTTGCTCAAATTCATCGGCGCATTCACCTGCAATCTCCTCAGCCGACGCATGAACGCAGAAAAGCCGCCACAAACCGATCCTGAGAGGATGGTTCGGGCGGCTTCGTTGCCACGCGTCTGTCGTTGTTTTGCGGGGAGCGGCTGTTCCGTCCCACGGTGGACGGCGCTTCCCGGCTTCATTCGCAAGTTACGTGATTCGGGGCAGACTATGCAAGACTTTTTTGCAGTGCAGCAAAAATCATTGCAGGGCCTGCCCCGAACAGGGGTCAGAACGCGATTTCGGCCTGGACCCAGAACTTCTGCGTGTCCGGCCCCACTGCGCGGGCCGTGTAGTCCGCATATTTGACCATCCAGCCGATCTTGCCGGTCTTGAAGCCGAGCGCGGCATCCCATTCATAGCCAAGATCGACGCCGCCCACGTCGCTGTCGAAGTCATGATAGGTGACTGACGCGTTCAGCCCCTTGATCACTTTCATCTTCGGAAAGCCATAAGAGACCCCGGCATAGAAATCCTGGAGGCCCGAATTGGGCGTGACGAGGAACATGTCGGCCCAGCCGTTGAACTTGTGCAAGGTCGCCATCGGCGTCTGGAAAGCGCGGCCCGCGCCGCCGGCAGCGGCGGCATCGCTGCCGAGCAATTCATAGCCGACCGTCGCGGCCAGGCCCTTGTAGGCAAGGCTGCCTTCCGCGGCGAAGTAATCCGCGCCGAACGAGGGCCCCGATCCCGTGTAGGCACTCTGGTGGGCGTAGGACGCCGCGAGATTGAGCTTCACTTGCTTGGACAACGGCAGACTCGTGGTTGCGCGCAGCCCGTAGGTCTGCGTATCGGCGAGCGCGACGGCCAGCGCGGGAACCTGTTCTGCTGCATCGTAATCCAGCAGGTAGGCAAATGCCTTCACTTGCACCGGACCCAGCTTGCCGCCCGCGCCGAGGAAGACGAAATCGCCGTCATAGGCAGTGCGGCCGCCGGCATCATAGCCATAGATCGTGCGCTGGCTCATGGCATAAGTGCCATCGAGCGAGACCGGGCCGAGCTTGGCTTCCACTCGCGCGGCATCGAACGTCTGCTCGTTCTGGCGCCAGCCGACCGAGCCGACGAAGCGCTGGTCATCGAGGTTGATCCGCTGGCGGCCGACCGTCACTGTCACGGCCTTGCCCTTGTATTGCAGCTGGAGGCGGTTGAGTTCGATGTTTTCGGGATCGACAACTGTCGCATAGCCAGGGCGGCGCTGGTAGCTGCCAACGGCGAAAGGCAGCGCGTTATAGCTCGAATCAAGCGCCACCGTGCCTTCGGCTTCGGCAAGCAGCGAGAGCTTCGAGGCCGCGTGCTTCAGTTCGCCGCCGAAACGCACGCGCAGAGTAACCGAGTCTGCCTCGACCGTCGGCTGGTCGACATGTTCGAGGCGCAGGCGCGCGTCGATGATCGGATCGAGCGTAATCCCGTCACTGACGGTGACCGGGTCGCCGAACTTCTTGGGCGCCGCGTAAGCCGGGCAAGCAAGGGCGATCGGCGCCGCCAGAGCGGTCGCCGTGAATAGCATTTTCCTCATTTATTCTTTCTCCTGACGAACCTGCCTCGCGGCATCCCCCCCCTGGGTCTGATCAGGCCGCTTCTGCGGTCGGCCCGTGATCGTATTCGGCCAGGAAATGCAGCACTTCCTGACGGTAGGCATAGAATTTCGGATCCTTAAGCAAGGCCTTGCGGTCGCGCGGGCGCGGCAGGTCGACCTTCAGCACTTTGCCGATCGTGGCATTGGGCCCGTTGGTCATCATCACCACGCGGTCGGCCAGCAGGATTGCTTCGTCGACATCGTGGGTGACCATGATCGCCGTCACCTTGGTACGGTTCCACACTTCGACCAGCACGTCCTGCAAGTCCCAGCGAGTCAGGCTGTCGAGCATGCCGAAAGGCTCGTCGAGCAGCAGCAGGCGCGGGGATAGCGCGAAGGCGCGGGCGATGCCGACGCGCTGGCGCATGCCGTTCGACATTTCCGCCGCCAGCTTGTCCTTGGCATCGGCGAGGCCCACACGCTCGAGATAATAGTCGACGATCTCGCGGCGCTCGGCCTTGCTGGCGTGCGGATAGACTCGCTCCACGCCGAGCGCGACGTTCTGCCGCGCAGTCAGCCAGGGCATCAGGCTGGGCGCCTGGAACACCACGGCCTTGTCCGGACCGGCAACGTCGATTTCCCGGTTGTCGAGTACGATCGAGCCCTTGGAAATTGCATTGAGGCCGGCCGCCATGGTCAGCACGGTCGATTTGCCGCAGCCGGAGTGGCCGATCAGGCTGACGAACTCGCCCTTGTCCATCAGCAGGTTGAAATCCTCGACTACAGTCAGCGGACCCTTGGGGGTGGGATAGACCTTGCCCAGTTTGTAGAATTCCATGAAGCGGCGTTCTGTGCCGCCGCTAGCCGCATCGCGATAGGCCTTGGGCGGCGGAGCGAGATCAAGCGGGGTAACATTGGGCAGGTTGCCGTAGTCACTCCCCTTGGCCTGGGTGTCGGCAACCAGCGATCCCAGGTAGCTGACGATCTCGCGCCGCAGCGCCTGGAAAGCCACGTCGTCGTTCACTGCCTCGCGGTCACGCGGGCGGGGCAGGTTGACGTTGAAGATCCGGCCGATTTTCGCTGCGGGCGCGGGAGTGAGAACCGCGACCCGGTCAGCCAGCAGCAGCGCCTCGTCGACATCGTTGGTGACGAGAATGATTGTGCGCTTCTCTTCCTTGCGGATGCGCTCGATCTCATCCTGCAGCTTGGCGCGAGTCAGTGCGTCGAGCGCGGAGAGCGGCTCATCGAGCAGCAGGATTTCCGGTTCCATGGCCAAGGCCCGCGCCACAGCGACGCGCTGGCGCATACCGCCGGAAAGCTGCGCCGGCTTGCGGTCCAGCGCGTGGGCAAGGCCGACCAGTTCCACTTTCTGGCGCACCAGATCGCTGCGCTGGCCCGGGGTGCGATCCTTGTGCACCGCATCGACGGCGAGAGCGACGTTGGCTTCCACAGTCAGCCAGGGCAAGAGCGAGTAGGACTGGAAAACCAGGCCGCGGTCCTTGCCCGGTCCGTCGATCGCCTCGCCTTTCAGCAGGATCTCGCCCGCATCGGGTTCGACCAGACCGGCGATCGCCGAGATCAGGGTCGTCTTGCCAGCGCCCGAGAAGCCCAGGATGGCGATGAATTCACCTTCCATGACATCGAGATCAATGCCGCCCAGCACTTCGCTGATGCCGCCAGCCTTGCCAGTGTAGGTCTTGGTGACGCCTTTGAGAGAGAGGATGGGTTGTGCCATGATCAAAAAGTCCGGTTGCGGCTGACGAAGGATTGCAGGGCCATCATCACCCGGTCGAGCGCGAAGCCGATCAGGCCGATCACCACCACGGCAACCATGATGCGAGCGAGCGATTTTTCGCTGCCATTCTGGAATTCATCCCAGACGAATTTGCCGAGGCCCGGATTCTGCGCGAGCATTTCCGCCGCGATCAGCACCATCCAGCCTGTGCCGAGCGAGAGGCGCATGCCAGTGAAGATATAGGGCAGCGCGCTGGGCAGGACGAGCTTGGTCAGCCGCGCCATCCAGCCGAGCTTGAGCACGCGGCCGACATTGATCAGGTCCTTGTCGATCGAGGCAGTGCCAATCGCCGTGTTGATCAGCGTCGGCCACAGTGAGCAGAGCATGACGACGACGGCAGAAATGACGAAGCTTTTGGCCAGCGTCGGGTCATCCGAAGTGATCGAAGCCGAGACGACCATAGTGACGATGGGCAGCCAGGCGAGCGGCGAGACCGGGCGCATGACTTGCACCAGCGGGTTGATCGCAGCATTCACTCGCCGTGACATACCAGCAACCAGCCCCAGCGGCACGGCGACCACGCTGGCGAGGACGAAGCCCATCGCCACGGTTTTCAGCGAAGTGAAGATCTGATCAATGAAAGTCGGCGGCCCGGTATAGCTGCCACCGGCCGCGACGGCTGCCGCTGCGTCGACCCGCGCGGCGCGGTATTCGTCCATCAGGCCGCCGAATGCGTCCCATACGTCGCCCGGTCCGGGAAGCGCGCCAAGCGAAGTCTTCACCATCGGCGCCAGCAGCGACCACAGGACGAGGAAGCCGACGATGCCCGCCAGCGGCGGCCAGAGCGCATCGAAAATCGCGCGCGCTGGCGGCACCTTGAGCCCGAAAGGCAGGCCGCCCGAGGGCGTCCTGTCTTCCACGGCTGCCGCCCCGTCTTTTACAGCTTCCGCTGCGTCTGCCGGAGGGGATACTTCCTGGTCCACGTCGAAATTATCCTTGGCAAGCGGCACGGCGGTCATCGTCGTCATCCTCTTTACTTGACGCCTGCGGGCGTAACAGTCTGCCCGTCCTTCAGGCCGATCGAGAAACCGGCGGCGTAGGCGGCCGGTTTGCGGGGATCGAAAGCAATCCCGTCGATCGCCTTGCGCGTGTAGACGCGGAAGCCGTCGCTCTTGGGGAAGGCTTCGGCGGGCGCCTTGCCGTCGGCAACAAGGCTGGCGGCAGCTGCATCATAGATATCGGTGCGATAGACCGACTTGGCCGTATCCAGATACCACTGGTCGGGCTTTGCCTCGGCGATCTGGCCCCAGCGGCGCATTTGCGTGAGGAACCAGATGGCGTCCGACCAGAACGGATAGCTCGCCTGCTGGTCGAAGAAGAGGTTGAATTCGGGCGTGTCGCGCGTGTCGCCATCGCCAAAAGTGAACTTGCCGGTCATTGAAGCCATCAACACTTTTTCGTCGGCGCCGACGTATTTCGGCAGGGCGAGCAGCTTGACGGCTTCGGGCCGGTTCTTGCCACCCTCGGCATCGAGCCACATCGAGGCGCGGATCAGCGCGCGGACGATAGCCTGCGTCGTCTTGGGGTTCTTGGTTGCGAATTCTTCAGTCAGGCCAAACACCTTGTCGCCCGTCGTGCCGGCAATATCGGGGTCGACAATGATCGGCACGCCGATCTTCTTGGCGACCGATGCCTGGTTCCACGGCTCGCCAACCGAATAGCCGTTGATTGTGCCTGCCTCGAGCGTGGCGGGCATCTGCGGCGGCGGGGTGACGGATAGCTGGACTTCGGCGCCAGTCGTACCGGCGGTGTCGCCGGGCAGGTAATAGCCGGGGTTCAGCCCGCCAGCGGCAAGCCAGTAGCGCAGCACATAGTTGTGGGTAGAAACCGGGAAAACCATGCCCATTTTGAAGGGCTTGCCTTCGGACTTGAACTTGGCGACCACGGGCTTGAGCGCAGCGGCGCTGACCGGGTGGACAACCTTGCCGTCCGGTCCTTTGGGCAGGGTGGGGGCGATCATTTCATAGACCTGATTCGAAATCGTCACGCCCTTGCCATTGATGTCGAGGCTGAAGGGGGTGATAAGTTTCTGTTTCGCGCCGATCCCGGCGCCCGATGCCAGAACCTGGCCAGCCAGCATGTGCGCACCATTGAGCTGGCCCGAGGTCACCCCGTCGAGCAGCACTTTCCAGTTGGCCTGCGGCTCCAGCGTGACGTTGAGACCTTCCTCGGCGAAGAAGCCCTTCTCCTTGGCGATCACCAGCGGGGCGATGTCAGTCAGCTTGATGAAGCCGAGCTTGAGGTTCGATTGCTCGATGCCCTTTTCGGCCGCAATCTTGGCGATGTCCCCCGTGCCTGGCGCCGGAGCGTCGCTGCCCTTGCCGCAGCCTGCGAGCGCGACGCTCATCAACAGCGCTGCGGTGAATCCGCGCCTGCCCATCCGCATGTCAGCCTGATTGCCCCGAGTAGCCTTCATGTCGTTCGATCCCTTTGCGCCGGGCGTGAAAACGAAAAAAGCCGCCACGACTTGGACCCAAGGGGACCAGATCGGGCGGCACCGTTGCCACGCATTGTGATTGCAACAGGAGGCGGGTCGATCGCTGCCCGTCCTTGGGCCGCTCCACCTCTGTTGACGGGATGGTAAGCGATTCGCAGGGCCGCCGTAAAGCCCCTTTTTGCAGTGCAGCAAAAAAAGTCTGTCAGGGCAGATTGGCGAGGTAGCCGCGGATATCCTCGGGATCGAATGCCTTGCCATCAAAGAATTTGTTGTTTGTCAGTGTCATGGACCCTTGCTGCGTGCCCACGGCAAGCGGCCCCGCAAGGCTGCCCTCGACCTTGGAACTGGCGCCCGGCAGGGGTTCGGAAGTGCCCACGAGTGCACTGCGGTATACATCGGGACGGAAAACGCGCGCGGCCTGGGCGGCATGTTCTAGACTGAAGTCGAGATCATCCCAGCGGACCATCTGCGAATAGAGCCACTTGGCCTGGCTGACCCACGGAAAGTTGGCCGCCTCACGGTATTGGAACATGAAATCCGGATAGTGGACCAGCTCCCCGCCCTTAGCGAGCAGCAGCCGATCGGAAATTGCCCGCTCGATCAGCGTGGGCGAACCATCGAGAAACTCGCTGCGCGCGAGGATTGCAGCATTGGCCGACCAGTTTTCCGGATCGACGAAGTGCTTGCCGGCTGCGATCAGCGCACGCACCAGGGCTTCGACGTCGTCGCGCCGATCGTCGATCATTGCCTCGCGCATCGCCAGCACCTTTTCAACGCCGCGCCGCCAGATCTGCGCCGTGACCAGCACGATCTCGCCCGCGCCGCGTTCGACTGCGACTGAATTCCACGGCTCGCCCACGCAAATGGCATCGACTTCGCCGGCCTCCAGCGCATCGGCGCAGAATGGCGGCGGAACGGTCGAGATTTCCACGTCCGCATCCGGGCGGATGCCGCTCGCCGCCAGCCAGTAGCGCAGCATGTAGCTGTGGCTTGAATAGCGGTGGACGACGCCGAAGCGCAGGGGATTGCCTGCGGCCTTTCTGGCCTGGGCAACCCGGGCGAGCGCCGCCCCAACCAGAACCGGATCGCCCAGTTCCCCCGCATTGCCGACTTGCCGCGCGAGTTCGGGCCGCATGGTGATGGCATTGCCATTGAGGCCCAGCACGAATGGCACCGACAGTTGCTGCGCCGGTCGGCCGCGTCCCAGCGATGTCGCGATGGCGAGCGGAGCGACCATGTGCGCCGCATCCGAATGGCCGTAAAGCAGGCGATCGAGCAGGGTCGCCCAGCTGACATCCTTGATCAGCCGCAGGCTCAGCCCCTCGGCTTCGGCAAAGCCGTGGACCTTGGCGAGGATCGGCAGGCAGGCATCGACAAGCGGCACGAAGCCGATGGAGAGTTCCCGGGTCATGGCTTGCCTCCCATCAGTTTTTGTGCGGTGAGCAGGGCTTCGGCGATGTCGACGATGCGCCGCCCCTGGTCCATTGCGGTCTTGCGCAGTTCGGCATAGGCGGCCGGTTCGGGCAGGCCGCGCATGTCCATCAGGATGCGCTTGGCCTTGTCGATCGTCTCGCGCTCGGCAAGCTTGCCCTTGGCTTCGGCGAGATCGGACTGCAGGCGGGCGAATGCCTTGAAACGCCGCACGGCAAGATCCAGCAAGGGCCGGATGCGGTGCGCTGCCATGCCGTCTACGACATAGGCCGAAACCCCGGCATCGACTGAGGCGGCAATCGATTCCTCATCGGATTCGTCGACGAACATGGCAATCGGCCGGTCGAGCACACGGCTGACGGCGAAGTATTCCTCCAACACGTCGCGTGACGGGTTGCCGAGGTCGATCAGTACGATATCCGGCACGATCTCGCCGATCCGCGCCACCATGCCGCGCCGTTCGGTGATGACGAATATCTCGCAATCCTCGATTGCAGCGAGCCCTTCGCGAATCACTGCTGCGCGCGTGGCGCTCTCGTCGACAATGGCGATCCGCATTCACCTATTGTGCAGCGCACCATGAGCCAGTGCAACTGGCAATCGCATGTGCTCGCTCACCCGGTTCCGCGCCGCCTGCGGATTTGCCCTAGCAGCGGATCGGACTCGGGAGGGGCCCGTCATTGATAGAGTCAATTGGCAGACAGCAAGAGTGCTTGGCGCAACGAAGGGGTTGGGGCCAAGGGCCGGGTTAGCCGATTGAGGGGGAAGTGGCCGCCAGTCCGTGCGCTCGCGAGGGCGCCGACCGGCATCTGGCCGCACGTCCACGGCAGATGGTCAAGGCCGAATGGGATTGAAGCCGAACCGTCCCCTGAGGGGGACGGTTCGTTGCTCACTCGCCAAGCCCAATTCAACGCGATCAATTGATCACGCAAGATCCCGCACTGATGGCTCGCGCGCCCAATGGCGGACTGGGCCGACATTGAGCAGTTCTTCGTTAGGCACGACGCCCTCGTCCTTTTGCACGCCGGCCTTGTCGAGAATGATCTGGGTGCCCCGGCAATGGGCAATGGTCTTGCAGTGACCGTAGGCATCCATGAACCACTGCACGGCAGCGCCTTGCTGCGCGAGCTTCTCCGCAGCATCGGGCATCAGCACGGAAGCGACCGCATCAAACAAGACTGACGGCGAGCCTTCGAGCTTGCCATCGGCCTTCAGCGTGCCGCCCTTGACTGGAATGCCGCCGACTTTGGGTGCAACCAGAAATACGGAGCCCCCGGCGTCTTCCACGCCTTTTTTGATGGAATCGATCGAAGCCTTGTCCGAGCCTTCAGCAAACAGAATGCCGACTTTGCGCCCGGCGAAAGTCTGCTGCGCATTTTTCTGGATCGACAGAGCGTCAGACGGATTCATCTTCACGGCCTTGCGCGCTGCCGGTGCCTTTTCGGGCAGGTCAATGGCAAGTCCCTCGGCAACTCGTGCCGCAAGCGTCTCATCGACATTGAGAAGCCTTGAGAGAACGCGGCTTCGCACGTGTGCGAGCGTGACCTTGGATAGTTCGAACACCAGGGCCGAGGCGAGGTGGGCCTGCTCATTTTCAGTGAGCGAGGAAAAGAACATAGTCGCCTGACTGTAATGGTCGGCGAACAATTCGGCGCGCGCGCGCACTTTCTCGGTCGGATCGTTGCGCTCGTCATTCTGCGGGAAGGATGAAAAGCCCGCGTCTGGCAAGGCGCGCGGCCCGGCATTCTCACCTGCCTCATCGAGGCTGTTGGGCTCGTAGTTCGCCCGGCCGGTGGGGACGAGCGTCTGCATCAGACCGTCGCGCTGCATGTTGTGGAACGGACACTTGGGCGCGTTGATCGGGATCTGGTGAAAGTTGGTCGTGCCGAGCCGCGACTTCTGCGTGTCGAGGTAGGAAAACAGGCGCCCCTGCAGCAGCGGATCGTTGCTGAAATCGATGCCGGGGATCACGTTGCTTGGCAGGAATGCCACTTGCTCGGTTTCGGCGAAGAAGTTGTCGACATTGCGGTTGAGCGTCATGCGGCCGATGATCTCGACCGGGATTTCTTCTTCCGGAATGAGCTTGGTGGCATCGAGCACGTCAAACGGCTGCTTCGCCGCCCATGCCTCGTCGAAGATCTGGACGCCCAGATCCCAGGCGGGGAAATTGCCGGCATCGATCGATTCGAACAAGTCGCGGCGATGGAAGTCCTGATCTGCGCCGGCAATTTTCACCGCCTCGTCCCAGACCAGCGATTCCATGCCCAGCACCGGCTTCCAGTGGAATTTGACGAACTGGCTTTGGCCCGATGCATTGACCAGGCGAAACGTGTGGACGCCAAAGCCTTCCATCATCCGCAGAGAACGGGGAATGGCGCGATCGGACATCGCCCACATGATCATATGCATGCTTTCGGGCATCAGGCCGATGAAGTCCCAGAACGTATCATGCGCGCTTGCAGCCTGCGGATAGCCGCGATCGGCTTCCATCTTCACCGAGTGGACAAGGTCAGGGAACTTCATTGCGTCCTGGATGAAGAAGACGGGAATGTTGTTGCCCACCAGGTCCCAGTTGCCGGTATCAGTGTAGAATTTGACTGCGAAGCCGCGAACATCGCGCGGGGTGTCAACCGAACCGGCACCGCCCGCGACTGTCGAGAAACGGACGAAGACCGGGCAGGTGGCGCCGGCCTTTTGGAAAATTGAGGCCTTGGTCACGCCCGGGATTGCCTTGGTGCATTCAAACACGCCGTGCGCGCCTGAGCCACGGGCATGGACGATGCGCTCGGGAATCCGCTCGTGGTCGAAATGGAAGATCTTTTCGCGCAGGACGAAATCTTCGAGCAGGGCTGGCCCGCGCAAGCCGGCTTTCAGCGTGTTCTGGTTATCGGAAAGAGCATGGCCGAAATTGTCAGTCAGGCGCAGCCCGGCAGGTCCATCATTCCCCAGATCCTGATGGGTTTCACCGGCGTTGCCTTCATTCGTCTGATAGTCCGGCTTGCCGCTTCCGGGCTGGTGATTTCCAAGGCCATTGTCGAGCGCAGGCGAGCGGGGCGGATTGGGCTTGCGTGAAGCCATGGGAAATCTCCTGGGAAAATTGGCCATATGCCGAGGCGGCACAGCTTGTTCAGTAACGGCCCGCTGGAGACTAGGTTCCGCTTTTCCCGATAATTTGGTCTGCCGGAACATTCGTCCTGCCCTCAGGTTTTCCGAGACACCGTCCGAGCGGCGGCGAGATCGAACAGGACCGGCGAACAAAATGGCGCTTGTATTTGTCTGTGATGACATGCCCGGAATTTCGCGGCGGCGGCTGCGCGGAAAGTGGGCCTATTTCTCACCCAATGGCGAACGGATCAAAGACCCGGCGGAAGTGCAGCGACTGAATGCCATTGCCTTGCCGCCAGCCTATAGTGACGCGTGGTTTGCCCCTGCGCCGAATGCGCATCTGCTCGCAACGGGGTACGATGCACGTGGACGCAAGCAATATCGCTATCACCCCGAATTCCGCCGCGAACGCGAAGCGCGCAAGTTCGATGATTGCGCCGGGTTCGGAAGCATGCTCCCGCTCATCCGCCACCGCGTGGAAGCGGACATACGCTCCACGGTTCTGTCGCGCGAGCGTGCCGTCGCCAGCATCGTGCGCTTGCTCGATACGGGCGCGATCCGCGTCGGGAACGAGGCCTATGCGCGCGACAACAAGAGCTTCGGCGCGACAACCCTGCGCATGCGCCACGCCAGCATTGCGTCGGCTTCACTGCGCTTATCATTCCGCGCAAAGAGCGGCAAGCAATGCACCTTGCGCGTAAGCGATCGCGGTCTCGTCCGCTTCGTCAAGGCGATGCAGGATCTGCCTGGGCAAAGCCTGTTCCAGTATGTGGGCGATGGCGGCGATCCCTTGCCTGTGACATCGGGCGACGTGAATACGTACCTGCGCGAGACCATGGGGCAGGACTATACCGCCAAGGATTTTCGCACCTGGCATGCGTCAGTCATTGCATTTCAGACTTTGCACGCAGGCGGTGGAAAAGTGCCCGCAAAGGCAATGTTCGAGGCCGTGGCTCAGCAATTGGGCAACACCCCGGCAGTCGCACGCAAATCCTATATCCACCCGGCGATTATCGCCGCGCTCGATCAGCAGGATAATGTGCACTCCATGCGGCTGCCGCGCGCCACCCGCTGGCTGTCGCGCCACGAGCGGGGATTGCTGGATTTCCTTGCTGACCAGCCGGGTTCGCGCGAGCTTCTCTCAGCCTGAACAGCTTGCCGCTTCGCGGTCGCAGAGTTGTTCGAAGCCTTCCATACTCGAGGCGCAAATTGAGCGGTTCAACCGCTTCGCACGAAATGATGTCGATGAGGATTTCAACCGCGGTGGCCGCGTATATGATCGCTTTCTCGGCGACGGCGCCAACAAGCCCTCGCCGAAGCTCAACCCCCTTAATTCACAACCCCAAATCTGTGCCATGGTCGCCGGTCGGGAGGCAACGTGGCGCATCAGCATCGCGAACCGGGCCAGACGTTAGGCTTTTACTCGTCGCCAGAAGTCACTGCTTCGATGAGTCACGTTGCCTTAGGAGTTCAGCCGCCCGATCAACCTTCGAGGGTGAAACCGACTTTCAGTGTCACCTGATACTGGATCGCGCCATCTTCTTCGACATGGCCGCGATTTCCTATGACTTCGAACCAGCGGACATTTCGCACCGTTGCGCGAACACGCTCAAGGGCAAACTTGATCGCGGCATCGTTGCTTTCATGTGACGTGCCAACAACTTCAACATACTTGAAGACATGATTTGCCATGACACCCTCCATTTCCAGATGGCCGTCATGCCAGAAATTCGGTCTGAAGTCAGCTAATCGACGAAAATAGCGTGGATCGGGATTCCTGACTTGCGGCCAACCTGATTTGCAGGATTCAGCACGGTCGCCTGATATCCCAGACGCCGCCGATCGGCACCAACGAGAGGTCGGAGAAGATCTGTATCATTCTGTTACTTTGCTAGTGCCTTGGCAATGCTGCGGCGCAGGATCTCGTCGCTGCCATCCGCGATTCGCGCCAGGCGTGTTTGGTGCCAGGCGTCATAAAGCTTCATTTCATTGGTGAGCCCCATAGCCCCGTGAACCTGCATGCAACGATCGATAACCCGGTTCGCCATGCCCGCCGTATGAAGCTTGACCATGTTCACCTCATTGATTCCGGCGGATCCGTCATCGAGGCGGCGGGTGCAATCCCGTGCCATCGCGTCGGCCGCGTAAATCTCTGTAGCGCAGTCCGCGAGCTGGAAGGAAATACCCTGGTTTTCGATGATCGGCTTACCGAAAGTCGAACGCTGCTTGGCGTACTCTATCGACTTGTCGAGGGCCCACTTTGCCAGGCCGACGCACCGACCGGCATTGTAAAGCCGGCCCGTGTTCACACCGCGCAGCGCCAGCGCGAAACCCTTGTCGAGTTCCCCGACGAGCGCATGCGAGGGGACGCGAACCTCGTCGAGATTCACGATTCCCTCGTCACCGACAGGATGGCCGAATAGCTTGATCACACTCATCACGTTGGCGCCGCCCGCGCCGAGGGGCACGATGAACGCGCTGACGCCGCCCTTGCGCTGACGCTGGAGCTCCTCGTTGGTCACGGCGAAAATGAAGATGTGGTCGGCTGTCGGCGAATTGGTCGTCCATTGCTTCATGCCGGTGATGACCCATTCGTCCCCTTGGCGCACCGCACGGGTTCGCATCGCCCAGGCATCCGAACCCGCATCGGGTTCCGACATGCCGAAGCATGCAGTTTTTATGCCCTGCATGAGGGGTTCAAGCATTTCGCCCGCCGACTGCGTGGAGAGATCGCTGCACAGGACGCTTGGGCCGTAGCTCCAGTGTGCGACCGACGCGTAAGGAAGGATGCGGCCAGCGCCGTAACGATGGTATAGAGCTTCCCAGACGCGGTAGAGGACATGGCTCCCCAATCCTCCTCCACCGCAACTTTCAGGAACGCACATGGCATAATAACCTGCTTCCGCAGATGCCTGGCGGACTTGCGCAAGCAATGCCTGGACTGCCTGGGAATGGGCACCGCGTTCGTCTGCCGCCTGTCGCCAATCTTCCAGAAGATTGTGATTGGCTTCCTCCAGTGGAACGACAGCGCGGTCCACGAACCCGATGAGCCCTTCAATGATCTGGGCAAGCATATTGTCGTCGGTTTCGCTCATGAATGCATTCCTCTAGGAATCGTGGGCGCGAGGCCGTCGCGATTGAGGGGAATGCCACTGGGCATATCTCCCGTCGAATCTCGTGCGAATCATGTAGTGGTTGGAGCGCTCGCTCTACTTTTTTATGGTCTTGGACGCGTGGCGTCAAGATCATCTCGTGGCTGCCGTCCGGAATACGGTTCTGCAGGTCGTTGACATCGACGCGTCGACGCCATACCACAGGGTAGAGCGAGCGCTCCAATTATAATCTCTGGGGCCGCGATTATCGGCTCCAAGATGCGCCGACACTGGGGGAATTCCTGGCCAAGCATTCGCGTATCCAGAGCTGTCGCCAGAGCAGCGGCGTCTGCGCCAGCGGGAATGCCGGAAGCACCAAAGCCAGTCAGTAGAATAAATAGCAAGAGTTGTGATTGTCCGCTGAAGCATCGGCCACCCTATTATTAGTCATTCCATTTTGATGGAGGAATTGTGTCAGCCAATATTGCCGAGATGGAACGCCGCCGCGCCGCTGCAAAGCTGGGGGGTGGCCAACGCCGGATCGATGCGCAGCATGCGAGAGGACGGCTAACCGCACGCGAGCGATTGAACGTCCTGCTCGACCAAGGGAGTTTCGAGGAACTCGACATGTACGTCCAGCACAATTGCCAGGACTTTGGCATGGGCGAACAGGCCATCCCTGGCGACGGAGCTGTCACGGGTTCCGGCACAATCAACGGCCGCTTGGTCTATGTTTTCGGCCAGGACTTCACGGTATTCGGCGGCTCGCTTTCGGAGCGGCAAGCGCAGAAGATATGCAAAGTGATGGATATGGCGATGAAGGTCGGTGTGCCGGTCATCGGCATTAACGATTCCGGCGGTGCGCGTATCCAGGAGGGGGTTTCATCGCTTGCGGGTTATGGCGAGATTTTTCAGCGCAACGTAAATGCCTCCGGGGTGATCCCGCAGATTTCACTCATCATGGGGCCATGCGCAGGCGGCGCCGTATACTCTCCAGCGATGACGGACTTCATCTTCATGGTGAAGGACTCCTCGTACATGTTCGTCACAGGGCCCGATGTTGTGAAAACGGTCACTGGCGAGCAGGTCACACAGGATGAGCTTGGCGGAGCGATAACGCATACGACAAAGAGTTCGGTTGCAGACCTAGCATTCGAAAACGACATTGAAGCAATGCTTGCCGTGCGCGAATTCATTGACTTCCTGCCGCAATCCAACCGGGATGAAGTTCCCACACAGCCGTCTGCCGATCCTTGGGATCGCATCGAGAAAAGCCTGGACACGGTTGTTCCCACGTCACCCATGCAGCCTTACGACATGCAAGAGATTGTCTGCAAAGTTCTCGACGAAGGCAACTTCTTCGAGGTCCAGCCTGCCCACGCCGGCAACATCCTGTGCGGTTTCGGCCGCATCGAGGGGCGCACGGTGGGCGTGGTAGCCAATCAGCCGATGGTTCTTGCCGGCGTGCTGGACATCAACGCGTCCAAGAAGGCGGCACGTTTCGTCAGTTTTTGCGACGCGTTCAACATTCCGATTATTACCTTCGTCGACGTCCCCGGTTTCCTGCCCGGCACTAGCCAGGAACACAACGGAATCATCAAGCACGGGGCCAAACTCGCTTTCGCCTATGCGCAAGCAACCGTGCCCAAAATCACGATCATTACCCGCAAGGCCTACGGCGGCGCCTATATCGTCATGGCCTCAAAACATCTTGGCGGCGATCTTAACTATGCGTGGCCGACCGGCGAGATCGCCGTCATGGGCGCCAAAGGCGCAGTCGAGATCATATTTCGCGGCGAATGTAGTGAGGGCATTGCCCAGAAGACCGCGGAATATGAAGACCGCTTCGCCAATCCTTTTGTCGCCGCATCCAAGGGTTTCATCGACGAAGTGATCTATCCGCATTCCACCCGCCGCCGCATCGCGCTTGGGCTTCGAAAGCTACGAACCAAGACAATCGTTAATCCGCGAAAAAAGCACGGCAACATTCCACTGTAGCGGATCTACCCGAAATGCATTTGGTCTGCTGGTTCGTCTCGTATGCCTATCGAGCAGCGGAGATCAGCGATGCGACCTAACGCAATGAGCGCGATAGGATGTGTGCCAGTGTGCGTTCGCAGCTTTGTCGGACTGCCTGCTGCCGGTTTGGTGGACTCCGAGATAGCTCATGGCAAATAGGGCACAACCTCGCGTTATTTCTGCGTAGGGAGCAATTGCACCGCCGGAAAAGATCGCACCGGGGTCTGCGCGGCACTGATCCTGTCTGCGCTTGGCGTGCCACGCGAAACAATCATCGCCGACTATGCATTGTCCGATAAGATCGTGGACTACCGCAAGATATACGCCGGCGAAAAGCTGAAGGCCCTGGGCCCCCTGGCAAGGATGCCAAGAGAATCGCTCGATGCCCTGTTTGCATCCGATCCCGCATATCTCCGCGCAATGTTCGCCACAATCGAGCAAAAATACGGTTCGGTCGACGGCTATCTGCGCCGCGAACTTGGGCTTGGTGACACAGAACTGGAAGCGAACCGTCGCCGCTTCCTCATCTAGCGGTTCCGGGAATTGGTTCGATGCGGGAGCGCGGCTCAGTTGCCGTGTTCAGCAGCGGGTGAATTGCCTTTGATGCTCATAAGGCCAAAATCGACAATCAGGCGCCGCAACGCCTCGCAATAGGACGCGCGTTCGTCGTGCATGTCGGTCAGTTGCTCGACGCTCGCCAGCGTGGGGAACTGGTGAGGGCCAAGTCTCCACAAGGCCTCCCGGCTTTCCCATGGACTCCATTGGTTTGCCTTGGTGGTAACGATCGAACCGATTGTCTGGCGGTAAAGGATCGAAAACAGGGTTGCCGCCTCGCAGATGGGCATGCCCGCTTCGACCATTCCCCGCATTGCGGGTTCATAGAATCGGCTGGTAATATTGAACCCGTGCCACACCCTTCCGCGCATGAGCATGATGAGGTCTGCATGCCTCGCCCACATATCGTATGCTGCTTCGAAATAGGTTCGAGTCGAAAGTATCCAGTCCAGGTCATCGGGAACCTCGGGGAAATCCGCCGCGATATGTTCCGCACAGACGTCGAGGAGGCCGTCGAAGCTACCACAGCGTCGCAGCAAAGTAACATGCGAGGTTCCAAGCACCTCGCCAACCCTTCTGAGAGACAGGGCGCCCGGCCCTTCGTCTTGGAGCACACCGAGAGCCGCCTGGGCAATGGCGTCGGGAGTGAATGGACTCGACCTGGTCCTTGCCCGAGTCATCGGATCACTTGCATCACTGGCATGAAGCACCGTTGCCGCAAATAAAGGAAGGTTGCAAACCGGACCGTGCGGTTTGACTAAAGTTCCGCCTTTGGGCGGACGCTAATCCCTTCGGCGCAGTCCTATATCCACCTCACTGAGTTCGAATGCCGGACCGATTGCACGCGCGCGACGATTGGTTACGCGCCATCCTTCGGCCGTCCGCCTGAGGCGATCTTCGGAACGCACGACCAGCCCGAAATCTGCAGGAGGTTCCGCACCGTCATCTGCAGCATCTGCGTGCCAATGAAAGGCAATGAGCATCGAAGATGCCTCTGCCACTTCGCCATCGCAGGCGTGAATGACCAGATTTGAAAGCGAATGGGCCGTTTCCGCGAAAACCGCCATGCCCGAAACATAGAATTCGTGAACCTCTTTGCGGCCATTCAAGATCGCGTAATGATAGTCCGCACTGATCTCTTCGGCATAGAATTCGGCAGCGATCCGGTCAGACTGGCAGCTATCGGCGAGCTCACAGTAGTGTACGTACAATGCCGCTATTTCGCGCTCGGATTCCAGGGCTGCGATTCGCTCTTCGATGCTCATGGGGCATGTGATCCGATCGAACATTACTGGCCAACGCGTATGTCGCGCCGGGCCGGTGCAACGCTGCATCCTGCGCCTGATTCAAACCTTTGCCATCTTGTGCCTGAGGCAGTCAAACTGCGTCTGCATGCATTTCGACAATGATACGATCCGGATCCCAGCTTACCATCGACCCTTCAGGCTCGGTCTGGATCGAGCCGAGGCCGTTAGTGACCCTGTAGCCCAGCATGGCCTTGTGCTTATCCGACAGTTTTTCCAGAACCGAGGGAGGAACGGCGAGCACGCCATTGTTGTGCTGCCTGGCCCAAGGCCTGTACATCAAGAGGATGCAGCCACGGCGGATCGGGGCTCCCGGTTTGCTCGGGCCCGAAGCGTGCCAGAGCCGGGGATCGAAGGAAATGCATGAGCCAGCCGGGACCACAGCGGCGATCGAACCCTTGGTTGAATAGATATTGTCCGGAGCCAGGCCGCGCTCGGCTATATGACTGCCCGGGATCAGGATTGTCGCCCCGTTTTCCTCGGTGAAATCGTCAATGCAGAACATGTTGTTGACGCCAATCGCGAATGGCACTGGCGGCTGGACGCTGTTCTGATCTGAATGCAGGAATTGAGGTTCTGCGCCCGCGCGAACGATGTTGGCGCTGAAATTGCTGATCCAGGGCAAATCTTCCTCGAGACAATCGCAGACGAGGTCTTCGATCACCGGGTTATCCAGCAGATCGAGGAATTCCTTGCCTTTGTTGTGCAGCAGCCAGATGCGCTGGTTGGGTGCAATTGCCTCTTCGGTTGCCTCGTCGGCTTCCGCATCATCGCCGCGGTAACCGCGGGCCGCCTTGTCGGCACCTTTGCCGCCATCCTGATAGGCGACTTCGGCGGCGAGTTCTGCCGCCGCCTGATCGTCCAACCGCTTGCGCAGAGCTTCCAGCTGCTCCCTGGAAAGCGCATCTTTGGTTATGCAAAACCCATATTCGCGCAGTTGCGCCCGGCGCAATTCAAGGTCCTTGGTCGGCTCGGGAAACGGAAGATCGGTGAAGTGTTCAAGGCGCGGGTATCGCTTGCCCGCAAGTTCATCGAGGCAACGCACCGCGATTTCTGACTTCCCGGAGAACGGCATACGGCCATAGAGCAAGGCCGTGCGCGGCTCCATCGTGCCATTCAGGAACCCCGCCATCAGGCGAGGCGTCGTGGCATAGGAAACCTCAAGTGTCTGGTCCGGCGAGACACTGTCGCGCACGGTTCCGTCCGAAAGGTCGATGACAAATTCCATGCCGTCACCAAGATCTACGCGAATGCGTTCATTCCGTCTGGGCAGACCAGGGAGCCGATCCGCAACCGCATCGCGAATGGAATGGAATTCGGGTTTCACACGATGGGGTACCCGCTGCGGACTCTTGGCAAGCATGGCGCTCTCCTCGACGCGCAGCCCGGCCCGGAAACTGTCGTTTCCGCACACCGGCACTGCTTAGCGTACCATTGGTACATTTCACAAACGACAGCCTGCTTCAAGTGCGCCATTGGGGCGTGCTGTCAGTCCCTTCTGGCAAAATACCCCTAGAGACTGGCTGCCGGAATTGGCTGGATGGAAGGTAAAATCCGGATTTGCCGATGGTCCAGCATCCAGATGAACAGGCGGGTAATCAGCCGCCAAACCTCGGCTCGGGAAGGCCGCGGACGCCCAGGCCCGTGACTGCAAGCAGCCTGCCATCCATCGGCGTTTTCGGAATGCCGGTGTCAAAATTCATGGTCGTGACGAATGCCACGTCCAGATCGGGACCGCCGAACATGACACTTGTGATTTTCGGCGTCGGCATGGTCACGACCCGGTCCAGCGTGCCATCCGGTGCATAGCGGCGCAATTCGCCCTTGCCGTTCTCGGCGCCGTTGGCTGCCGACCAGAGATAACCTTCCTCGTCGACTGTCGCCCCATCGGGCAACGAGCCCTTTTCTACATTGACGAAGATACGCTTGTTGCTGGGTAAGCCACTCTGTGCGTCCCAATCAAAGGCAAAGATTGCGTCTGCCCGGCTGTCGGTGTGGTAGAAAGTTCGATCGTCGGGGCTCCAGCACGGACCGTTCGAAATCCAGTAGCCGGTGTCGATCTCGTGAAGCGAAAGGTCGGTATCGAACCGGAACAGCCTTCCGCGCCATGGCGCGCCGGGCGTGGACGCCATCAGGTCTAGAGAGGCGACGATGAAACGACCGTTCCTGTCGACCTTGCCGTCATTGAACCGCACGCCTTCCTTGCCTTCCTCGGGATGGGCAAGGCAATCGAGCAACTCACCGCTCGCGAAATCAAAGAAGTGCAGGCCCGAATCAAGCGCCAGCAAACCGCCGCCTTGCTCGCGCAGCGCCAGGCAGCCGATCTCTCCCGGAACCTTCCAGGTTTGCACTTCCGAGCCATCGACCGCACAGCGCCAGATTTCGCCGTTGACCGTATCGACCCAATAGAGCCGCTGTTCATCGACGTCCCACAGGGGCCCTTCACCAAGAGATTGGTTGCAATCGACCAGGAGCTTGATCTCGACCACGCTCTATTCCTCTCACCAGGCAAAACTTCGCAGCACGGCTAACCGCGGAGACATTGCATTGCAATCATGATGGAGTGAGCGCTCCAATTTTTGGTCTTCGGGTCCAGTGGGGGAAGCCATCTGATCTGGTCTCCCCTGTGTTCAGTTCGCTTGCTGGAGCAGACGCCTGGCAATCACTTCCGCCTGAATTTCACCCGCACCTTCGAAGATGTTGAGTATCCGCGCGTCTGCCAGCAGTCGGCTGACAACATACTCTTCCGAAAACCCGTTGCCGCCGTGGATCTGCAGTGCGTTATCCGCCGCCGCCCATGCAACACGCGCACCAAGAAGTTTGGCCATGCCGGCCTCAAGATCGCAACGCTTGCCTTCGTCCTTCTGGCGAGCAGCGAAATAGGTCAGCTGCCGCGCGCCCATGATCTCGGCAGCCATCATGACGAGCTTGTTGGCAACACGGGGAAATTCGAAGATCGCTTTGCCGAACTGCTTGCGGCCCAAGGCATAGTCAAGACCGACATCGAGCGAAGCCTGTGCAACGCCAATCGCCCGCGCAGCCGTCTGGATTCGGGCGCTTTCGAAAGTCGCCATCAACTGCTTGAAACCCTGGCCTTCCTTTCCGCCCAGAAGGTTTTCCGCAGGCACGGCAAAGTCATCGAATGCGATTTCATATTCCTTCATGCCGCGATAACCGATCACACCGATTTCGCCGCCGCTCATCCCCTGGCTTGGGAATGGATCATCGACCGTGCCGCGCTGCTTTGGCGCGAGCAACATCGACAGGCCACTGTAGTTCTTCGTGTCTGGAATGGTGCGGACCAGAAGCGTCATCACGTCGGCGCGGGCCGCATGGGTGATCCAGGTTTTGTTGCCGGTCACCCGATAGGTATCGCTTTCCAGCACGGCGCGGGTCCGCAGCGAACCTAGGTCTGAGCCGGTATCTGGCTCGGTGAACACTGCGGTGGGCAGGATCTCGCCGCTGGCAATGCGCGGCAGCCATTCCGCCTGCTGCGCATCCGTACCGCCACATAGGATCAGTTCGGCCGCAATTTCCGACCGCGTCGCCAGTGACCCGACGCCGATCCAGCCGCGAGACAATTCTTCCGACACCACGCACATGGCAGTCTTGCCGAACCCTAGCCCGCCCCGCTCCTCGGGAATGGTCATGCCGAAGACGCCAAGCTCGCTCAACTCGTCGACCAGCTCCATCGGGATGAGTTCGTCATCCAAGTGCCAGCGGTGGGCGTTGGGTGTAACCTTTTCCTGGGCGAAGGCAAAAAACTGGTCGCGAACCATGTCGAACATCGAGTCCAGTCCGCAATTCTCCAGGGTTGGTTTGCCGATCGAATCGGCCATGATCCCTGCTATTGCCGACTTGACGTCCTGGGTGGCACCTTCGGCGATCAACTTCCGGATTGCGGGCACATCCAGCAGCTTCAGCTGTTCGTCCTGCGCGCCCAATTGCGCAGGGCGAATGGTTTCCCCCTGATTCATCGAGATGCCGCCGAGCAACTGCGCGCAATATTCTGAAAACAGCAGTTGGGCGAGCAGCGCATCAACCGCCCCAAATTCACCCCGTTCATCAAGGCTGCGCGACCATTCCGCCACTTCGCGCAGCATTTCGGCATAAGTGGCGTACCAGGCGTAACCATGCAGAACATGTTGATGCCGGTCAGCGCTCGCGCGATCCTGCGCCCCGTCGATTTGGGCGCGCAGGATCGGGCGAACTGCCATGACGAATGCCTGCGCAGCATCTGCAGCCTGTGCGAGCAACGCCGTGAGGCCTTCAAGAATCGGCAACGGATTGCCCAGCGGTCCGCGATTGTTGAGATCAGTCACTATGCTTTTTCCTGAATGTACGAGACTTTGCTGCCGCTGCCGCCACGATTGAATGCATCGTCGGACCGGTCCCAGACGTCCATCAGAGCCATCCTCCGACACCAATCGAACTGTAGCGCTCGCTACAGGCCCGGTTATAGCTGAGACTGCAGCTCGTCAAGCGTCTGGGCTGGCGAAGGTCGGCGATATGCGCGATCTGGATATCTCTGGATCAAGCGGCCACTTGACAGGGCTCCGACCAAACACTAGACGACAATACTAGAGCGAGCGCTCCAACGATATAGCGCTACAGCGGTAATACATTTGGGGAGAAGGAATGCAGTGCCGCGCCAGCCAAGCGCGTGGCACACGCAAGTCTTCAACGCGAGGGAGTCTCTGCTCCCCTTTTTTGAAAAGGCCAGACCAACTGTGACTCAGATTAGCAGCGGAACCGCGTCGCCCACGATCGACAATGGAGTGTCGGCAAGTTCTCCTGGAGTCGTTGCGAGTGATAGATCGCAGATGATCGCAAAGGCCCTCGAGGCTGCCGACCTGAATGCGCTGAGAATTACCCTGTACCAGCTAACCGACAATCCCGAACTGCGGGATATGCCGCTGGAAACCATTGCAATCCGCAATGGCCGCGTTTTCACGAAAGTCGTGGATCGCGACTACCGCGACCGTCTCAAGGCAATTGCGACTGACTACCTCAGCCGCCTGCCGTCCGAGATACCGGCGCGCCCGGACGAAGCGCGCATCCGCGAACTGATGGATTATGCCGAAGGCAAGCCGGTTCCGGACAACATAGTCCGACTGCTGAGGGAAAATCTTGCACTGGACGGACAGCCGGCACCACTCGACGTCAGCCTGAATCCGGGTGTGTCGATCCCCGACGACTTTCACGTCACGATCGTGGGTGCAGGCCATACCGGCGTCGGCATGGCGATCTACCTGCAGAACCTGGGCATTCCGTTCACGATCGTCGAAGCGCACGATTCGTTCGGCGGAACCTGGACGATCAATCACTATCCCCGTCTCCGGGTCGACGTCCCTGGCGATGTCTACCAGTACCGCTTCGTCGACTACAAGTGGAAGAGCTACTACCCGACGCAGCAGGAGATCATGGACTATGCCAACCATGTCGCCGATCTCTATGGCCTGCGGAAGAATGCCAAGCTCAGCACTTCGGTGAAAGGCGCTGAATGGGACGCAAAGACCAGTCGGTGGAACGTCCATCTCAGCGATGGCTCAACCCATTCGTCCAATTTCATCGTCAATGCGCTGGGCGTTTTCGCCAACGCACAGATCCCCAACATACCGGGGCTCGACAAGTTCAAGGGGCCGAAGCCTCACACTGTCGCCTGGGATGACAACTTCGACCCGACCGGGAAGAATGTAGCGCTGATCGGCAATGGTTCGAGCGGCACGCAGCTTATGCCGTGGCTCGCTGACAGGGCAAAGAAGCTCTATTGCTTCCAGCGCACCGCTCAGTGGATCGTCCCGCCCCTCGTCGATGTCGACACCGAAGTTTCGCCTGCCCTTCACTGGCTGATGGATGAACTGCCCTACTACCGCAAGTGGCATAACTACTGCGCGCAGCTCCCGGCCCTGAACGTTCAGAACGGGCAGGAAATTGATCACGAGTGGCTGAAGACACACGGCACGCTCTCCGAGCACAACGCCGCCTTCCGCGAAAACCTGCTGCTGTATATCGAGGAACAACTCGAAGGGCGGACGGATCTAATCCTGAAGAGCATTCCCACCATGGCGCCGCTGGCGCGCCGCCTCATCGTCGACGCAGGCTGGTACAAGCATCTCCGGAGGCCGCACGTCGAACTGGTAACGGATTCGATCGCCGAAATCGATGAAACCGGGATCAAGATGGTCAATGGCAACCATTACGATCTCGACGCGATCGTGCTGGGTTCCGGCTTTGACATCGGCAAGTTCTTCTTCCCGGTCCGGTATCAGGGCGAAGGCGGAATCACCTTTGAAGAAGCATGGCAGAAGGATGGGGCGCGCTCTTATGTCGGCATGTCCTACCCCGATTTCCCGAACTTCTTCTCGACCTACGGTGCCCCCAACAGCCATCCCCGCTCGGGCGGCTTCCACATCTGGACCGAAGCCTGGGCGCGCTATGTCTCGACACTGATCGTCACCGCGCTCAATAAGGGTGCCAAGTCGCTGAAAGTGCGGCACGAGGCATTCGAGCAATTTAACGAAGGCCTGAACAAGGAGTTCGACAAGCTCATCTGGAGCCATGTCGCCGATCACGACGGCGGCTATTATATCGATCCCAAGAACCACCGGCCGACGGTTCATATGCCCTACAGGGCGGAGGTCTATTACGAGATGCTGGCGACGCCCAAGTTCGAGGATTACCACTTCGAATAAGGCGGGCCCGGCGGTGAGCGCAGGAGCAAATTGGCGATGAATGCGCCCACCGATCCCATGCACACAATGCTTGCCGAGTGGCGGATCCGCGATGTCATCGGCCGGTACGCGCGAAGCGTGGACCGGCGCGATGGCGCGCTGATTGCAAAATGCTTCCACCGGGACGCTCTCATGCATTACGGCGATTTCGACGGGTCGGTCGACGCATTCGTGCCGTGGGTGCTTGACTATCTCACCACATATTCCCGGACCATGCATTTCATGGGCGCATCGATTGTCGACTGGCCGGACGCTGGCCCAGGCGACCAAGCAATCGTCGAAACATACGCTGCGGTCCTTCATGAAAAGGCCAGCGACAAGCCTGGCCGCAGCTGGGTTGGGGGGATCCGCTACCTGGACCGATTTGAAAATCGCGTTCGCGCTGCCGGGTCAGATGCCCAGTGGCGGATTGCGGAACGAACCGTTGTCGGAGATTGGCTGCGCATCGATCCAACTGAAAACCACAGACGGTTTGGAAAAGATATGCTGATTGGCAAGGCGGGGCCCGACGATCCGGTCCTCGAACTTATGTCTCGAACCTTTGAATAAGGCGAGATTGCCGAAGCCGAAACATTGCAACAGGGCATACCACGAATAAGCACATCTCCATGACGAGAGTGCCGGGAGAAAAATGACATGGCCGTGGACACAGTTCGATCAGAGTCGCCGCCGAGCCTTGCAGGCATCACCAAAGTGTCCAGGCTAATGGTGTTCTGGTGCGGAATGAGCGTTGCTGCGGTCGGGCCGCTCCTTCCCGAACTGCGCACCCAGTATCATGTGAGCGTCGTGGAGATCTCCTGGGTCTACACGCTGCTCATCCTCGCGAGCGCCGTGACACTGGCAACTGTACCACGGCTGGCCGACACGGTCGGCGATCGGTTTACGATGACCTTGCTTCCGGCAACGCTGACGGCCGGTCTGGCGCTGGCAGCTACCGGAAGTTTTCCGGCGCTTCTGGTGGGTGCGCTCGGCATTGGCGTAGGCGGAGTGTCACCGCCGATCGCGATTGCCGCGCTTCGCCGTGCCCTACCCGGCAATTCGATCGGACGAGCGGTCCATCTGTCGATGGGAACTGTCCTGGTCGGTTCCGGGGTCGGCTATTTTCTGGGTGGGTTAATCGAAGGACACATCACACTTCGCGAGTTCTTCCTCATCGGAGCCGTCCTCAGCGCGCTGGTCACGCTGGCGGTCTACCGGGTGTTCCCCAAGGTTCCTGCAGCAGACACCGGCTCCCTCGGCATCGTGAGCGTCGGCTTGCTGGTAACCTGGGTCATCGCGATCCTCTTTGCGATCAGCAAGGGAACCCAATGGGGCTGGCTCGACGTCAAGACCATTGGACTGATTGTCGCCGGCATTGCCATCGCCTTGATCTGGGCCCGCCGCGAAGCCACGGTGTCGACTCCCAGTTTCGACGTGACGCTGCTGCGTTCGGACCGTTTCCGCAGGACCCTCATCGGCGGTTTGACACTCGGAATGGGCGGATCGGCGTTTTCGGTGCTTTTCCCTATGTTCGCCCAGGTCAAGGGTGCGGGATACGGACCGGGCGCAACGCTGCTGGAAACCGGCTTCATCATGCTGCCCTATGCCATCGTAGGCATGATCGGTACGGCAATAACTTCCCGGCTGGTCCCGCGCGGCGGGGCGCTGCTCGCCGGAGGGATCGGGGCGCTCGGCCATTGCGGGGGCGCGCTTTGGGTAGCAACCTTTCACACCGAAGTCTGGCAACTTTTTGTCGGAGCAGCGATCTACGGGATCGGCATCGGCATGCTCAATTCCGGGCTGTTCGCTTCGATCCAGACGACCGTTGGCCAGGCCAAGGCTGGCATGGCCAACTCGGCGCTTGGCGTGACAGTGGCCCTTGCAGGAGCCGTCGGCCCGATCATTTATTCCGTGATCCTGGCCCAGAAGAGCGTTCCCGGCATGCCCGACGTACCGGCGGAGAGTCAGTTCGTCATCGCCTTCCTGGTTAATGCAACAGTCGACGCCATCTGTGCGGCAATCTGCTTCGGGAGCCTGCGAAGCTCCCGGCTCCAGCCGATAGGCGAGCAAGGACACCAAAACTGATGGCAAGCCCGTTGTTTCCGGAAGGCGCGGCGCTTGTCATAGGCGGCAGCGGCGGCATCGGCCGCGCAATTTGCGACGCCTTTGCCACGGCCGGATCGGATATCGCCTTCACCTATCGCACCAATGAACAAGCTGCGCACGAGCTGGCCGGGAAGCTCGAGACAGTTGGCCGCCGCGTGCTGGCGTTGAAGCTAGATCTGACTGAGCGGGCTGCGTGTCGTGAAGCAATCGACCGCGTTGCGGCCCAGTTCGGACGCATCCACACGCTTGTCATATCTGTCGGTGCGGACATCAGCATGACCTATACGGCCGACATCGATCCCGATGAATGGGACCGCACGATCAGCGGCGACCTGACGGGTTCGTTCAATGTGCTGATGCCTGCCATTCCGCACCTGCGCAAAGAAGGCGGATCTGTTCTGGCGATGTCTTCTGCCGGCCTCAAACGGTTCCCTCCGAAGGACATTCTCTCGGTCGTGCCCAAGGCTGGGGTGGAAATGCTGATGAACGGCGTTGCCCGCGAAGAAGGCCGCAATGGCATCCGCGCCAACAGCATAGCGCTGGGCGTGATCGATACTGGCCTCTTCAAACGTCTGGAGGATCGTCTGACGCCGGAATTTGTCGAGGCGATGCGCATGAATGCTCCGCTCCGTCGTTTCGCGACGGCGGAAGAAGTAGCTGAGCTTGCTCTGTTCCTGTGTTCTTCCAAGGCGAGCTTCATTACCGGACAATGTATCGCGCTCGATGGTGGATACTCGGTTTAAAGTCGGCAATCCCTCATCGTTGGAAGCACCGCCACTTTACCGGACCGTCGCTTTCATCCCTTGGTTACTGCAGCGACAGCGAAGTCTGCGAAGTATTCGCCGATCTGATCGATCGTCTGCGGGCCGTTGGGCTGATACCACTGGTAAGTCCAGTTCACCATGCCGAGGATTGCCCTGCGCGTCAGTTGCACATCGAGGTCGGCCCGGAATTCGCCGGAGTCCAGACCCCGCCTTATGATCAGCTCGACATAGCCATCGGTCTTTTTCCGTTCCATCGCAACCTGTGCACGCGCTTCGTCCGACAGCGCATAGGATTCGCGCAGGTACACCGTGACGACCGCCCGGTGGGTTTCGACCATCAAGGTCAGCGCCTTGATCACCCGGCGCAGCTGATTGGTCGCCGAATCCGGTGATCCGACGACATCCTCCAGCATTTCAATGAGGTCCTGAACATGCGTCGCATGGAGTTCCGCCAGAAGCTGGCCCTTGGATCGTGCGTGATGGTAAAGTGAGCTCTGGCCAACGCCCGCCCGCTCACCGATTTCGCGCACCGTCGTGCCGCCAAAACCACGCTCCATGAACAAACCGGCGGCGGCGCTAACGATCCGCTCTTTGACATTGTTTTTTTCATTCGCTTCGTGTTCGGCCACCCGCAATTCCAGTCCTTCTCGACGGCTAAGTGCCGTCCTTCTTGTCTCAGTCAGTGCAACGCACTAGTCTGATTAGGAGCATAGTTGAAGGTATGTGCAAAGAAAAGTTGTAGCGCTCGATTTCGACCAGGTTTTTACCCCGCTCAAGTTCGGATATTCTTGACTTGGCCAGTAGCCCGGCATACTGAAATTGGAGCGCTCGCTACACTCGGAACAATCACTACCGCGCTGAGGGGATTACCATGACCGCGCCTTTTCGCACCACCAGCCACGCCTTCATATCGACCACCGAAGAAATCATCGAAGAGGCGAAGAACGGGCGCATGTTCATTCTCGTCGACGACGAGGACCGGGAAAACGAAGGCGATCTGGTGATACCCGCACAGATGGCAACGCCCGCAGCGATCAACTTCATGGCAATGCACGGCAAGGGCCTGGTCTGTCTTGCCTTGTCGAAGGAGCGGGTCGAGCAGCTCGGCCTCGACTTGATGAGCCGCAACAATGGCACGCGCCACGAAACTGCCTTTACAGTCTCGATCGAAGCTCGCGAGGGTGTGACGACGGGAATCTCCGCCGGTGACCGTGCTCGCACAATATCAGTGGCGATCGATGGCACAAAGGGACGGGATCATATCGTGACCCCGGGCCACGTCTTTCCGCTTGTCGCCAAACCCGGCGGCGTGCTTGTTCGTGCCGGCCACACCGAAGCTGCAGTGGACGTTTCCCGGCTCGCCGGCCTCAACCCCTCGGGCGTGATTTGCGAAATCATGAACGAAGACGGGACAATGGCCCGTCTCGACGACCTGATTGCCTTTGCCCAGCTCCATGGCCTCAAGATCGGGACAATCCGCGACCTGATCGCCTATCGCCGCCGCCACAACCACAATATCGAACGCGTGGCGGAAGCCAGGTTCACCAGCCGGTATGGCGGCGAATGGACTGCGATAACCTTCCGCAATACGGCAATCGATACCGAGACCTTAGCGCTGGTTAAGGGACACATCGATCTCTCCGAGCCCACACTCGTGCGCATGCATGCGCTTGGCGTCTTCACCGATGCGCTTGGCCTGGAAAACGACTGGTCCAGTTCGCTGGGGCAATCGATGGAGGCCATCGCCAAGCATGGCAGCGGCGTGCTTGTGCTGCTCAGCCCGCAGGAAAGACTGTCGCAGACCACGCGGTATGTCGCAGGCGAGAAATTGCCGGTCATTACGGATCTGCGCGATTATGGCGTTGGCGCGCAAATCCTGGCTGAACTGGGCGTGCACGATATGATCCTGCTGACCAACTCGCAGCGCACCCCGATCGCGCTCGGAGGATACGGTCTCAACATCGTCGAGAAGCGCGCATTCTGACAACAAACCCAGCCTGACGGGAAAGGAAGCTTTGATGGAGACCGGCAGCGCCATCGGGGACGCCTTCAATTTTGTGCAAATCGACGACCGACTAGCCACTTGTGGTCAGCCAACCGAAGAGCAATTCAGGAATGCTCAAAAGTCCGGATACGAGGTGGTTATAAACCTGGCCCCGGACGGGCTCGAATCCTCCCTGCCGGGGGAGGCCGAATTACTGGCATCGCTCGGAATCGATTATTACCAAATTCCTGTCCCCTGGACCGATCCTCGGCTCGAGCATCTTGAGCAATTCGAGAAACTTATGGCCAAAACATCCGGCAAAAAGGCGCTGATCCATTGCCAGGCGAACTACCGGGTAACCGTTTTCTTCACATGCTATGCCATGGCGCGGCTGGGCTGGAGCGCCGAACAGGCAGATGCCCTGCTCGAACGCGTGTGGCACACACCGAAAATCGAATCCGAAGAAACGTGGCAAGCTTTTGTGGCCAGTGCCCGGCAACGTCGGTGACTACCCTTACTGCCAGTCAGTTTGGCTGCTCCACTTCCTGACCAGATCCCCCGCGCTGCAATATCAGGCGGCCCGCCGCAAACACTGCCCCGGTTATGAGGATCGAATCGAGTACGGGAAGTCCGCTGATCGTGAGCATTGCCCTGGTTGTGGCCATACCGGCCAGCGTCCCGGCAACCCAGCTCGCTGCCGCCAGCGCCGAGCCGCGCCTGTCCGCCGCATGGCGTGACATGAAGTGCGAAAGCGTCAGGATCGCGGCCAGTGGCGGCAAGGCCAGGCCCAGCGTCATGAGGAACGGAATGAAGACCGTGTCTGCGCCCAGCACGACCAGCAAGACGCCCGCCAGCCATATCGCCCCTACGATAGCCTGAAACGCGAAGCAGGGCATCTGGTTGGCAAAGGACAAGCTTGCCGAATACATGCTGGCGGCAGTCTCGATCCAGGCGCCGAGCAACAGGACGGCAACGGCAAGCAGGCCAAACCCCAGCACAATCATGGCCGATATCAGCTCAGGCGCGCCAATCGCCAGAGTTGCGATGGCCGAGGCAGTCATGATGAGTGGATAGACCAGGCCTAGTGACAGTCCCGATCCCAGGGCAGCTTCGGACGGACGCCGCACGAAGCGGCCGTAATCCGGCTGGATTACAACACCGACAATAACCGTGCCAACCACCGCCGAAACGCAACTGGCAAAATCGAGCGGTCCCTTGGCCGGCGCTGCCCAAACCCGGTCGAGATGCGGGAAGACCAGAATGACCGACAGCAGCAGCATGACAGCCGTGACCGGGATAAGCACATTGCCAAGACGCTGCAGGCCGGTCGCTCCATAGAGCGTGACAATGGCAATACCGATCGACATTGGCAGTCCGATGGCAAGTGGCGCCACCTGCCAACCACTCATCTTCACCAATGCCGAGGCAGCAGTCGCACCGACCACGCCGATGTTCACGCCAAACCATCCCACCAGTGAAACAGCGACGACAAGCTTGACGATCCGGGCGCCGAGGCGCCCGAAAGCATGATCCGCCAGCACGGCCAGTCCCGAATGCGAGCTCGAGCCGGTAAAGGCGCTGAGAGCACCGAGGATACCAGTGATCATCCCTCCCAGGATGACGGCCTTCAAGCCCTGAACGAAGCCGAGGCTGCCGAATATCTGGGCGGCGAGGATAAAGACCGGCAAGCCGCACAGCGTTCCCGATACGATGAAGAAAATGCGCCAGCCACTGCCTTGCACACTGTCCGGCACCTGCCCGTCGGCATAGCCGTGATGCTGGGCTTCATCCAGGTGGATATCCATCGCTTGCTCTCTCCCATTTTTCGGGGCTGTTCGCCCTCGCCATTTTCATTTCGATCCGGATTTCGGGCTGAAGCCCGAGAATATTGTCAAGCTTGAGGCAAAGGGCTGTAGAAAACCAGACCGTTGCCCTTGTCATCGCGGACGACAGCGCGCCGCTCATGAGCATCGTCATAGGGCGGCTTGACGATGGTTCCTCCCGCAGCCTCGACTGCCCTGGCCGCAGCGTCGACATCGCCGGTCTTGATGCCGACGGCGATTTGACCGGGATGCGGATGGTCGATGGAGGTCGCCAGCGCTATTGTCACGGAACCGCCATCGATTGCCGCGTAACGATCCCCGTCGCGGAACTTGAGCGGCATGCCAAGCGTGTCTTTGTAAAAGGCGATGGAACTGTCCAGATCATCAGTCGACAGGATTACCATCCGCACGTTGAAATCGCTCACTGCGCTCTCCCTGGAAGCCATCTACCCTTTGCAATGCGGATCAGAGAAGCTCGACTATCGTGGCGTTTGCCGTGCCACCTCCTTCGCACATGGTCTGAAGCCCATAGCGAATGCCTTGCTGGCGCATGCGGTGAATCATCTTGGTCATCAGGATTGCGCCCGAACCGCCAAGCGGATGGCCCACTGCGATCGCACCGCCTTGCGGGTTGACCAGAGCGCGATCCGCGCCGGTGGCCTTGATCCAGGCCAGCGGGACCGAGGCAAACGCCTCGTTCACCTCGAAAGTGCCAATGTCGCCGATTGAAAGCCCGGTCCGGCGGAGGACTCTCTCTGTCGCCGCAATCGGGCCGTCGAGCATCTTGATCGGATCAGAGCCGATCACCGAGCCGCCGACATAACGCGCAAGCGGTTTCAGACCGAGCTCCCTGGCCCGCTGCGGCGTGGTGACGAACATGGCCCCGGCACCGTCCGATATCTGGGACGAGTTGCCGGCATGGACGATGCCGTCCTCGCGAAAGGACGGCTTAAGCCCGGCCAGTGTTTCAACCGTCGTTCCCCGGCGAATTCCTTCGTCATCGACAAAAGTTGGCGCGTCATCGAGGTGTGCGACCTGATCGCGAAAGGCGCCTGCATCGACAGCCGCCGCGGCCAGCGCATGGGATTCGGCCGAAAAACCGTCGAGATCCTGGCGCGTCAGCCCCCATTCCTGAGCGATAAGTTCCGCACCGATACCCTGGTTGAAATCGCCATTCGGAAAACCGTGCTGGGCCAGCGGCACCGCATAGCGCTCCCGCGCCCTGAGGCCGAATGGACGGCCAAGCTCCCGGCCTGCGCCAAGTGGCACCCGGCTCATCGATTCCACGCCGCCCGCCACGACCATGTCGCACTGTCCGGACATGACCATGGCCGCCGCAAAGTCCAGGGCTTGCTGGCTCGAACCGCAGGCGCGGCTGACTGTCGTTCCGGGCACGGTTTCGGGCCAGCCGGCTGCGAGCACGACATAGCGGCCGATCTGCGCCGACTGATCCCCGACCTGGCTGACACAACCCCAGACGACGTCATCGACGATGGCCGGGTCGATACCGGTCCGCGCCGCCAGCACGCGCAAGACATTGGCACTGAGGTCCGCCGGGTGAATGCCGGCGAGGCTTCCGTTACGCTTGCCAATCGGTGTGCGCACCGCATCAACGATTACTGCTTCAGCCATGGTCTGCATTCCTTGCTATTCGCGATCGGGCCGCTGGGCAGCGGCCTGTTCCTCTGGATTTTCATTTACTGGCAAATTCTTGCTCGCGCGGATCCCAGTCCCATAACGCTATCATCGCCAGCCGCCGCTCTTCATCGTCGAGACCGCGCAGATCCGCCATGCCCCGTTCGGTAACGACAATATCGATATCGCTGCGGGCTGTTGATGCGGGCACCGAAAGGGTGTGGACCAGCGTGCGATGGCGGCCCCGCAATGTCGGAAGAGCAACGATGCTGAGCCCGTCATACGACCGGCTGCCTGCCACGGCGAAGTCGGGATGGCCGCCAACACCGGCAACGACATTCGAGCCGAAGCCTTCGACATTGACCTGGCCGGTCAAGTCAATCTCCAATGCTGTATTTATGGCGAGAAGCGGCAGATCGGAGAGGTAGCTGAGATCGTGGGATCGCTCGATCCGGGTGGCAATCGGTCGACCGTCACACCACTGATAGAGTTCAGGCGTGCCAGCGACATAGGCTGCGACTGGCTGACCCAGCAGCAGTCCGCGCCGATCGAGATCAAGAACGGCATCGGTCACGAGCCCCGAATGAATCCGTACCGGCACCGTCAGGCCCCTGATCACGGCATCGCCGACCAGTCCCGGCCCATACTGAATGACGTTGCCGTCCTTCACCAGCGCGGCAACATGTGCGGCCATAGCCCGCGCCTCATCGTTGATGACTGGCGCAGGCAGACCCAGCGGGGGCCGGTCCACTTCGGAGACGACCGTCACCTGGCTTGCAGGCAAGTGTCCGTCATCCGAGGCCGCTGGCAAGCCGTGGTTCAATTCGGCAAGGATCGGCACGCCCAGGTCCACCACAGACCGCATCCACGAGACCTCGGTTGCGAAGCCGACGCCGCCCTCGACCGGAGTTACACCTGCAATCAGGAGATCCGGCCTGAGCGCCGTTCGCAGCAGCGCCGGAATACTGCTCAACCGGACCGGCACGTAGTGAACATGGGGGAGCCGCGTTGCCTCGCGCAGCCCATAGCCGCCCACAAGCACCCTAACATCGGTGAACGCCGTGCTGTCGAATGGCACCGGCGGTTCGAAGGACCAGCCCACCACAAGTCGGATACCGCCAACCTGGGCTGCGGCATGGGCCAGTGCGCGACCCAGGCCGAGAGGGGAACCGGCTCCGTCGGCAATCGCCACGAGGCAGTTTCGGCGCAGAAACGGCTTGATCTTCTCAGCGATGGCGAGGTCTTGCTCGCTCAGCGTTTGGCCGACCAAGTCCGCTTGCATGCCAGCTGAAAGAGGCGGGTGCCCAGTCACGATTCGGCAGCCAACGCCTACGCCGACCGGCGTGTCGTCATCATGTTCCACGGTCCGCCCATGCTCGCAACAAGCCGGGCCAGTTCGAGGGCACACTCGGTTTCACCCAGATCGTCCTGCCGCCACGACGTCAGGCGGGTCGTGAAGAGATGCAACTGGTGTTCCAGGGTGAAGCCGATCGCCCCATGCAGCTGATGCGACAGGCGAGCAACCGTACTCGCCATCCGGTCTGCCTCGATCCGCGTCGCGAGGGCGGCGGCCAGCGACTCGGCCCCGCTGGCATCTGCGAGTGACTGCAGGGCCGCCTCGCATGCGGCGCGCACTGCCGTCAGCGCCCCGAACATTTCCGCAATATAATGCTGGACGACCTGCTTCTTGAGCAGCGGCGATCCGAACTGGCTGCGGTCGGTGACGTGGGTGACTGTAAGATCGAGCGCGCGCTCGCCCGCGCCGAGCATCGCCAGTGACCTGTAGACCAGCAACCTGGAGCGGAACTCACCGAGCAGCGCGGCATCGTCGATCTGGACCAGGGGTTCGACGGCATCGAACGTCAGCTTGTCGCGCGGCTCTCCGGCGACATTGGCCCCGGGCGCCACTTGTGCCGAACTGATAGGCAAGGCCACAAGCGTCTGGGCCGATGCCGAGTTTGCCGCAGCCACGACATGCGATGCCGAACGGCTCCACGCCACCTTGTTGCAACTTCCGCTCACACGCGGACCATTCGTAGTCTGCGTGACGGCAAGATCGCTGCGGCTGGCAATTGTCAGCAATCCTGTCGGAACCCCGGCTTCGCAGCCGGCGAGAATCTCGGCGGCCAGATGGTCCTCAAGCACGGGCACACGCACGGCATGGTAACCCATCCGCTTCAGGATCACGGCCAGGTAGGGAAGTTCGGCTCCCCAACCGCCGGCAGTTTCAGGCGTCGCCACCCGCCGCAGTCCGGCTTCCTCGATCAATGCGAGCGCAGCGACGTCGAGTTCGCAGTTGATGGTGGCATGGTGACCGCCTGCGCCACACTTGTCGACGAGACGATCAATCGTCTCGGCAATCTGGTTCAGTTCCTCATCCATCAGCGCAGCCCCATTCCACGTACTATGACCCCGCGAAGAACTTCGTTTGTCCCGCCCCTGAGAGTAAAGCCGGGCGAGTGCAGCACCGCCCGCGAAAGGAGGCGCTCAAGCCGATCGGAAGACGTTGGATCGGCGGTAACGTCGTCGAGGATGCGCAGCGCGGTGTCGACGACATCCTGTTCGAATCTGGTGCCGAGATCCTTGGAAATGGCGGCTGCCGCTTCCGGTGCCTCGCCGCGTTGCAGGGCACTGGCGATCGACATTGAAATTTCCCGCAACGAACGGGCCCGGGCAACCAGCGTTCCCAGGGCAGCGAGCACGGCTTCGCCGCCTGCGCTCGATCCTTCCTGCGCCCGTTCGACCATCGCCGCCAGAAGCGGAAATGTGCTCAATATGCGTTCCGGCCCACTGCGCTCGTAAGCGAGTTCGGCGGTAACCTGCTTCCAGCCATTGCCGATCGTGCCGAGAATGGCATCGTCCGGAACGAACACATCCTCGAAGACAACTTCGTTGAAGTGATGCTCGCCGCTCATCAGCAGGATAGGATTGATCGTCACTCCATCCGTAGAAAGATCAACGACAAACTGGCTCATGCCGGCGTGCCGCGCATTGGGATCGACAGGCGATGTGCGCGCGAGCATCACCATCGCATGGGCATGATGTCCGCCGCTGGTCCACAACTTCGCACCGTTCAGTCGCCACCCGCCATCGACCTTGGTCGCCTTGGTGCGAATTGCCGCAAGGTCCGATCCGGCATCAGCCTCGCTCATGCCAAGCGCAAAGAACACCTTTCCGGCGGCGATGCCGGGCAAATATTGGCGGCGCTGTTCTTCGGTTCCAAAGCGCAGAAGTGCCGGAGCGATCTGACGGTCCGCGATCCAGTGGGCCGCAACCGGTGCACCAACCGCCAGCAGTTCCTCGATCACGACGTAACGTTCAAGGCTTCCGCGTTCGCTGCCGCCATACTCCTTCGGGATCGCCATGCCGATCCAGCCCCGCGAAGCCAGCTCGGCACTGAACGCAGGATCCCAGCCGGCAAGCCAGCTATCGCAATCCGGGACGAACTTGCCTGACTTCAAACCTTCGGCGACGAAGGCACGAACCTCCGCGCGGACATCAGCCATTGCGGCGCTTTCTTCCACGGCCGCCAGTGTCAGGGTCATCGTTCGTTCTCTCCGATCAGCAGGCGAATGCCGCAATTTCCTGGCGCAGAAAGCGCCAGCCCCCTTCAGTTCCGGCGCATCGCATCAAAGCGTAATTGTAGCGCTCGCTACAACCTAGTTTGCTTCCACTTCAATGTCAACGCGGGCGCAAAGTGACCCTATTGTCGTTCACTGGCCGCTTGGCCAAACCGGCAAGCGCTTTTCGCGGAAGGCAGAGGTGCCTTCAAGCGCTTCCGGGGATCCCGAAGTTTCCCTGGTGATCCGAAAGGCAAGATTCCACGCTTCATCTTCGCTGATCAGTCGGACCTGTCGCATCAGGCGCTTGGTGTTCGCCAAAGCAACCGGCCCGCCCGCCAGCAAGTCTGCGACAATAGCGTCGACTTCCGCATCCAACTGTTCTGCTGCAACGGCCTTGTTCACGAGCCCGACTTCGGCAGCGCGAGCACCATCGAAACGATTGCCTCTCAGCAGCAATTCGGCAGCGTCACTTTGCCGCAGGCGGGGCAGCGAGACCACAGATGCAAGCGTCGCTGTCAACCCGAGCCGTACTTCGGTGAAGCCGAAGATCGCTGTGTCGACGGTGACGGAAAGATCGCAGATGGCTGCAAGGCCGATAGCTATGCCAAGGCAGTGGCCATTGATCCTTGCCACGACAGGCTTTTCAGCATCGAGTATGCCCTTGAACAGATCGAAGTAGGCCTGCTCGATGACTGCGTTGTCCGTCGTGTCCTGCAAGTCCGCGCCGGCTGAAAATGCCGTCCCCGTTCCCGTCAAGACAATCACGCGCACTTCCGGGGCACCAAGAGCAGCATTCAATCCGGAAACCAGCCCCGCCAGGACGGTGCCCCCAATGGCATTCCGCTTGGCCGGGCTGTCAATGAAGAGCCATGCTACCGGCCCGCGTAGCTCGACACGGACCGAGTTTTCAGCTTCCGCCATAGCCTGCCTCCTCGCCCGACAACATATGGGTCATGCGCCGTTCTTAAACCGCTTTACGGCGTCTTTGAGGCCATGTTCCTTGATCGTGTCACGCAATTCGAGAACCTGCGGCAAGGTGTGCAGAAGCGCATTCGTTTCGGCACCGAGAACCACCGAATTGCGGAAACCTTCAAGGTCGGCCACGCGGTTAAGCGCCATTTTCTTCATCGTCAGGACGTCAGCCGGCACTTTGGCAATGCGCAAGGCATGTGCCCGCACGGTATCCATGAGTTCGTCCGCCGGCACCGAGTAGTTGGCCCAGCCCCATTCGCTAGCCATCTTCCCGGTGATCTTGCTGTCAGCCTCGAAAGACATTTGCTTGGCCCGCTTGACCCCGACGAGCGGCACCCAGAAGGGACTGATATAACCGCCGCCGAGTGGCATCGCCGGCCAACCGATTACGGCATCGTCGGCAACAATCGTCAGATCACAAACGGACGCCAGCTGGATTGGCGCCCCCATGCAGTAACCGTGTACGGCTGCAATCACCGGTTTGGGGAAATCCCAGATCGACAGCATCTTGTTGACTTGCGCGCGCAGCCGCAGGAGATCCTCGACCACACCGGGCTCCTGTTTCGGGGTGACTGCAGCCGAATCAGGCGAGACATCGAATCCGCTTGAGAAGCACTTGCCTGCACCGCGAAGGATAATCACGCGTGCTTCATCGTCGGCCAGCCAATTGAAGGCCTCCATGATGTCGTCGAGCATTTTCCGGCTGATCGCGTTGAGCCGATCGGGGCGATCGATTGTAAGCCACACAAGTGATTCATCGCGCTCCAGGCGAAGATGCTCAAACTCGGGCAGTTCCCTTGCTGACATTTTCGGAGTTCCTTTCCTATGCAAACCGGCATCCATGCCTGCGTTCGCCTTGTGCGGGGCATGAGTGATGCGGCAATCCGCCAATTGCAGTCCAGACTATCGGGCAATTGACGAGGGCGCGCATCCTTACATCGACCGACCACCTGAAACTTCGCTGACCGTTCCCGTCATGTAAGACGAAAGCGACGATGCATAGAATACCGCTACCGACGCTATCTCGCTTGGCTCACCTGCGCGCTTCAACGGAATTTCCGACATTTTCTGGTCCCAGGCATGCTGCGGCATGGCCTCGGTCATTGCGGTGCGGATAAGGCCCGGCATGATCACGTTCACGCGCACGCCTGCTGCGGCCACTTCCTTCGCGGCGGCCTTGGAAAGGCCCACAATGCCTGCCTTGGCGGCCGAATAGTTGGTCTGTCCGAATACGCCGGTTTTGCCGGAGGTCGAAGAAATATTGATGATCGAACCCGAACCCTGCTCGCGCATTATCTCGGCCGCGCGCCTGGTGCCGTGCCAGCAACCTTTCAGGTGGACGGCGATCACGGCATCGAACTGATCCTCGGTCATCTTGCGCATAGTTGCATCGCGCGTGATCCCGGCATTGTTCACCATGATATCCAGTGACCCGAACTTTTCCACTGCCGCCGCAACCAGTGCCGTCACGTCGGCATCGCTGGTGACATTGCAGCGCACGGCAATTGCCCGCTCCGGCCCGCCAAGTTCTTCTGCCGCGCGCTCGCCAGCCTCGAGGTCGAGATCGCCCACCACGACCCGTGCGCCGTGCTCGACGAAGGCCTTGGCAATGGCCAAGCCGATCCCCTGCGCGCCACCGGTAACCACGGCGACCTTTCCTTCAAGCAATGCCATAATGCCTTGTTTCCTCTGTCTTCAAATTGATCGATCAGAACGCGGCCGTGCCAGCCGCCTCGGCGGATGCACGAAGATCACGTTTGGATACCTTGCCCGCCGGCGTCCTGGGAAGTGGCGTCTGAACAATTTCGATGCGGCGTGGCTGCTTGTATCCGGCCAGGCGCTCGCGGCAGTGCACCCGCAGCGCTTCGCCATCAAAATCGGCAGGAGCCACGATCGTTGCGCAGACCGTTTCGCCCCATTGCTCATCGGGCGCGCCATATACCGCCACCTCGATAACACCGGGGAATTCGGCGATGACAGTCTCGACCTCGAGGCTGTAGATGTTCTCGCCACCCGAGATGATCATGTCCTTCTTGCGATCCGCAATATAGACGTAGCCTTCTTCGTCAATGAAGCCGAGGTCCCCGGTCCGGTAGTAGCCATCGACGATTGCCTCCGCGGTCGCGTCGGGACGCCTGAAATAACCTTTCATCACATTAGGGCCCTTGACCACCACTTCGCCGATCGACCGGGCGGGCAGGGGGTTTCCGTTGTCATCGATAACGCGAACTTCGACACCGAATATTGGCTGACCGCACGAGGCGAAACGCCCGCCTCCGGAATAGCGCTCCTGGTGGCGGAAAAACGTCGCCATTGGCGAAAGTTCTGTTGCACCGTAAAGCGAGGAGAATTCAACATGCGGGAGCCGGTCACACGCCTCCTGCAACAGCGGCTCGGTGATGGGCGCCCCACCGTGTCCAAGAATGCGCAGAGTGGCGAGCCTGGGATCACCCTTTTCAACTACATCCAGAATATCCTGGAGCATCTTGGGCACCATTTGCGCAATTGTGATCGATTCGGCATGGACTCGATCGGCAAATGTGGACGCATCGAACTTGGGCTCGATCACCAGTCTCCCACCCGTCCACAACATCGGCAGTATGCAGAAGGTCCCGGACGTATGGAAAACCGGGCTGCAGTCAAACCAGGCATCGTCGCTGGTGATCCGGGCTGCGGCGATCATCGACAGCGCATCCGAAAGGCGGTTGCGGTGAGTCAGCATAACGCCCTTTGATCGACCGGTAGTACCGCCCGTGTAGACGACCGACATCACATCGTCTTCAAGCACGTCGGGTGAGGGCTCCGCAGGTTCTGCAGCAGCTATCCGGTCGGCCAGGTCCTTCCCCATCTGCTCTATGCGGGTGGATGAGGATACCAGACTGCGAGCCACATCGATCTCTCCATCGGTGAACAGCACTTGCGGATCATATTCCTCTATGATCGGTCGCAGTTCGTGCGGAGTCAGCCGCGTGTTGAGCGGCGCCAGGGCCGCTCCGATCATGGGCACGGCCAGCCACAGTTCGATGAATTGCACGCTGTTTTGCGCCAGCACTGCAACGCGATCGCCCGAGCCGACGCCGAGCTCGCGCAGCACTGCAATGGCGCGGGCGACATTCTCGCCGAGCTCGCGATAGGTTACGCGCCGGTCAGCCTCGACAAGTGCCACAAGGTTTGGATAGCACCTGACTGCATGCTCCAGAACGTGACTGACAGTGTTCATGGCCGTTCCGCCCGCTGATGCATGTTCTGTCCTCGCCGATCAGGCGGCTTCGGCACTCGCGTCGAACTCCGCAATGGCGCGATGATCGACGACTGGCGCCCGCTTCTGGCCTGGTGCGAGCGCAACGGTACCGGGCGTGCGCTGGAACATGTCGGTAATGTCGAGGCGCGCGGCTTCGGCCCGCAGTTCGGGAAGAACGCGTTCGCCCAGCAGCCGTATCGACCGGCGGCGGTCCTCGTCGCTGGCATTGCCGAACGGAGCCATGAAGAACAGCATGCCCGGACGCAGGCAGCGCATCACTATCTTGATCTTTTCAGTTACTTCCTCCGGCGAACCGATGACCATCTGGAGGTTGTCCTGAAGGTTCTGAAAGGTGACATTGGCGCGGCGCTTCTGTTCGGCCATGCTGACTGCCTTGACGTCGACAGTATCTTCCTCAAGTCGTTCCTTGGTAACACCTAGCCAGCCGCTTTGCGGCACGCTTGCCAGACGTTTGATTGCAGCAGGCGAGTTATAGCCGGCGGGCAGGGTGTGCTGCGCCTTGGCGAAGTTGCCGTTGCCCCCGCCGAATGTGAAAGCAGCCCGGCCGATCTCCTGCGCGCGTTCGGAGGTCTCATCGACATAGACGAACATGTTGTGGCCGAAATTCTCGGGCCCGGCTTGCAAGCCGCGGGCCGCGTATTGGTCGGCGTAGAAGTCGGTCAGGTCGGCGCAAGCGGCAAGAGGCCCGCCGAGTCCGAGATAGGGGTAGCCTTTGTCGACCGCCCATTGCGCAG
>Ga0075362_10000043_pt1 | contig 44587 bp, 50 predicted proteins | sample EndMetdeltDD1762_FD_71397 | JGI IMG/M metagenome (GOLD analysis project Ga0075362, IMG submission 71397) | Populus endosphere microbial communities from Tennessee, USA - Endosphere MetaG P. deltoides DD176-2 | ecosystem: Host-associated > Plants > Roots > Endosphere | place: USA: Tennessee...
CGAGGCGCGCCTCGGACTGGGCGACGTCAGTGCGCGTCAGATCGCCGATCTGGAACCGGTCACGCGTCGCCTCGACATTGACTCGCAGCACTTCGACGTTGTTGCGGTTGAGCCCGACCACCGCCTCGTTGAGAATGACGTCCATGTAGGCCGACACGACCTGGCTGAAGAGGCCCGATTCCGTGCCGCGCAGGTCGGCCTGTCCGGCTGCGACCCGCGTCTCGGCGGCAGTCACCGAATTTTTCACTGCGCCGCCCGAATAGACCGGCACGGACAGGCTGAGGCCGGCCGCCAGCGCACGGTCCGGGCTGGTCAGGCTGATTGCGCTCTTCTGGACGAATTCGGTATAGCTGACTGCCCCGCTCAGCGAAGGCAGACCGCTCGCACGGGCAATCGGCTCCGATTCGTCGACGGCCCGCTGGTTCGCCCGTGCCGCCTGCAAAGTCGGATTGGTGCGATAGGCATCCTCAAGCGCGCCGCGCAGATTGTCAGCGAGGACCGGCGTGCCCAGCGCGCCCAGTCCAGGCAGCAACAGGCCGGCCAGCAACAGGAAAGTGCCAGCCTTGCGGCTCAACCCACGAAACTCCAACGCTTTTTCGCAGCGAATTCGGCAAGTTGCGGAATGCCGATTTCAGCCAGCGGCGCCAGGGCGATAGTATCGCCGCACTTGCGGCCGCAGGCGAGCCTGGTGATGCCTCGTTCGACTTGCCCGGTCACCAGGCGTCCGGCTTCGGCAAGGCTTGCGGTGAGCGATGCGGGAAGTTCTTCGATCGCCCCGTCGATGACGATCAGCGAGTAAGCGCCTGTCTTGCGCAAGCTGGCAGCATCCCCTGGCGCCACGGCATCGAGCGAGCCGACCAGCGGGCGGAGCAGCGCCGCGAGATAGCCTTCGCCATCGCCCACCAGCAGTGCGGTGTCCGATTCGCGGGGTTCGGCTGCGGAAATCATCCGGCCGTGAACGAGCGGCGCTGCCAGCATGCGGCCTCCGCCAAGTGCGATGGCCCGATCGATATAGGCTGCATCGCGGGCGGCGGCGGGAACGAAATCCTCGCGCGGCACACGGGCGAAAGCGGCAAGGACCCAGGGCTCGTTCACGCCGCTGGTCCGAAGCTGGCTGTCAATCATGGCGCGCCGGGCTGCCTCGAAGCCGGACGCAGGACGTTGTGCAGTCATGGTCATTGACGAATCCTTTGCGCGTCAGCCTATTGCACCGGCTGCGGCGCGGCACAATTGGCAATCTGTCGAGGACCTGCCTCTTTGCCCAAGATTGCCCTTTTCGCGGGCGCGATTGCAGGTCTATGGGGCCCACAGGCGTGCACGGAAGCAACAGGAGCGACGAACATGGCAGACATGGTGACCATCCGCGAGCAGGACCTCATCGAAAGTGTCGCCGATGCGCTGCAGTACATCAGCTATTACCACCCGATGGACTATATCCGCGCGCTGGGTGAAGCCTATGAGGCGGAGCAGGGCCCTGCGGCCAAGGATGCGATCGCCCAGATTCTCACCAACAGCCGCATGTGCGCCGAAGGTCACCGGCCGATCTGCCAGGACACTGGCATCGTCAACGTGTTCATTGAATGGGGTATGGATTGCCGACTGGAATCGGAACGCTCGATGCAGGACGTGGTCGATGAAGGCGTGCGCCGGGGTTACCTGAACCCGGAAAACAAGCTTCGCGCCTCAATCCTTGCCGATCCTGCCTTCACCCGCCGCAACACCCGCGACAACACGCCTTGCGTCCTCCACGTCAACATGGTGCCCGGCCGCAAGGTTTCGGTCGACGTTGCCGCCAAGGGCGGCGGCAGCGAAAACAAATCGAAGTTCAAGATGATGAACCCCAGCGATTCGATCGTCGACTGGGTGCTGGAAATGCTGCCGCAAATGGGTGCGGGCTGGTGCCCGCCGGGCATGCTCGGCATCGGCATCGGCGGCACGGCGGAACATTGCATGCTGCTGGCCAAGCAAAGCCTGATGGAGCCGATCGACATGGGCCAGCTGAAGGCACGCGGGGCGCAGAATGATATCGAGGCGCTGCGCATCGAGATATTCGACAAGGTCAACGCGCTGGGGATTGGCGCCCAGGGGCTCGGCGGGCTCTCGACCATTCTCGACGTCAAGATCCTCGATTGGCCCTGCCATGCCGCGGGCAAGCCGGTCGCCATGATCCCCAACTGCGCCGCCACGCGCCACGCGCATTTCACTTTGGATGGCTCGGGCCCCAGTTTTCTTGAGACTCCCAAGCTCGACGACTGGCCGAAAGTGAACTGGGCGCCGGACAAGGCGGCCAAGAAAGTCAACCTCGACACACTGACCGCCGATGAAGTGCGTGGCTGGAAGCAGGGCGACCGGCTGTTGCTGAGCGGCAAGATGCTCACCGGGCGCGATGCGGCGCATAAGCGCATTCAGGACATGCTGGCCAAAGGCGAGGCCCTGCCTGTCGATTTCAGGGGCCGCGCGATCTATTATGTTGGCCCGGTCGATCCGGTCATGGGCGAAGTCGTCGGCCCTGCCGGCCCGACGACGGCGACCCGCATGGACAAGTTTACCGACATGATGTGCGAGCTGGGCCTGCTCACCATGATCGGCAAGGCTGAGCGCGGGCAGGGGGCGACCGACGTGATTGCCCAGCACAAAGTGGCCTACCTGATGGCCGTCGGCGGCGCGGCTTATCTGGTCGCGCGAGCCATCCGCGAAAGCCGCGTCGTGGCCTTCGAGGATCTGGGCATGGAAGCGATCTACGAATTTACCGTGGAGGACATGCCGGTCACAGTCGCGGTCGACAGCGAAGGCAACAATGTCCACCGCATCGCGCCCCTGGTCTGGAAGGAAAAGATTGCACGCGAGGGCCTGCTCGCCAAATAGGCGCATGCTGCTGGTCATCGCCTTTGTCCTGGGAATAGCCAATTTCACCATGCACAAGGCCGTGCTCGAATCCGGTCATCCTTTGCTGGGCCAGATTCCATGGCTTTATGATTCCATGGGCGGTCGCTTCAGCCTCTTGGTCGAATTCATGATGCTGACTGGCTCGATGCTTTACATCGCGGGCGGCACAGCGGGCTGGATCTGGGGCTATCTGGCCTATAGCGGCCTTAATGCGGTTTCGGCATGGCTGATCCTGACGGGGCGGATATAACCGGGCCATGACTGCGCCGACCATCCTGTTCCACATCAGCGATCTTCATTTTGGCGCAGAGGACCGAGAGGCGCTGGCCTGGTTCGCGGGCGAAGTTGCCGCTCACCAGCCCGATGCGGTGATTTGCACTGGCGATCTCACCATGCGCGGCCGCACGCGGGAATTCGCTGCGGCGGGGGATTGGCTGGCAGCCTTGGGCGTGCCTGTCAGCGTCGAGCCCGGCAATCACGACATGCCCTATTACTGGAACCCGATTGGCCGGTTGTTTAATCCCTACAAGCGGTTTCGCGCCATGCACCGGGCGGTGCACCGTGACCTGACGCTGGATTGCGTGGCGCTCGTGCCGCTGAAAACCATCAGTCGGGCACAGTGGCGTTTGAACTGGTCGAAAGGCCGCGTGCGCGATGAGGAGCTGAGCAAGACCCTCGCCGAACTGGCCACGGTCGGAGACAAGGGTCTTAAACTTGTGGCTTGCCATCATCCGCTGGTCGACGCCGGAACCCATTCCACCGGATCGACGCGCGGCGGCCGCGAAGCGCTGGCGGCGCTGGCGCAGGCAGGGGCCGATGCCGTGCTTTCAGGACATGTCCATGACGCGTTCGACCGCCTCGTCGAGCCCGAAGGCAATGCCATCCGCATCATCGGTGCCGGGACACTTTCCGAGCGCCTGCGCGATACCGCGCCGAGTTACAATCGCCTGGAATGGACTGCGGCAGAAGGTTTGTCAGTCAGCGTGCAGAGCCACGACTAGAGTTTGTTTCCACTTATGTGGAAGCGGCACAAGCCCACGCCCCCACCCGGCCACCCATAGAATACCGTGCCGTGGGTGGCCGGGTGGGGGCGTGGGCTTGTGCCGCAGCTGTTTCAGGATAACCGAAAAAGAGTCCAGGCTCTGCGTTTAGCCACGAAAAAAGGGCCACGGTTGCCCGCGGCCCCTGTTGTTTCGTTGCCAGCTGGCAATCGATACGCGCTTTAACGCTTCGAGAACTGGAAGCTCTTGCGCGCCTTGGCGCGGCCATACTTCTTGCGTTCCACCGTACGGCTGTCACGCGTGAGGAAGCCGGCGGCCTTGACTGCGCTGCGCAGCGTAGGCTCGAACTTCGAAAGTGCCTGACTGATGCCATGCTTGACCGCACCGGCCTGGCCGGAAAGGCCACCGCCCTTGACAGTGCAAACCACGTCGTACTGGTCGACCCGGTCAGCCACCTGGAAAGCCTGGGCAATAACGAGGCGCAGAGTCGGACGCGCGAAATAGACTTCCTGATCGCGGCCATTGACCGTGATCTTGCCCGAGCCGGGCTTGATCCACACGCGGGCTACGGCGTCCTTGCGGCGGCCGGTGGCATAAGCGCGGCCCTGGGCGTCGATCTGCTTTTCGCGCAGTGGCGCGGGCGGACCAGAACGCACGACGGGAGCTTCGGGAGCGGCGGCCTCGGCCGGGGCGGCGCCCGATGCGAGAGCGCCCAGATCGGCGAGATCAGTGACAGAAGTATCGGACATTATGCGCCCACCTTATTCTTGCGATTGCGGGAAGCGACATCGAGCGGCTGTGGCTGGGTGCCACCATGCGGATGTTCGCTGCCGGCATAGAGATGCAGAGCCCGCATCTGGTCACGGCCCAGCGGTCCGCGCGGAACCATGCGCTCAACCGCCTTTTCAAGCACGCGCTCGGGGAAGCGGCCGTCGAGTATCTTGGCTGCAGTCACTTCCTTCAGGCCGCCGGCATAACCGGTGTGCTTGTAATAGATCTTGTTCGCGCGCTTGTTGCCCGTCAGCCGCACCTTGCCGGCGTTGATCACGACGACGTGATCGCCGCAATCGACGTGGGGCGTGTAGCTCGGCTTGTGCTTGCCGCGCAGGATGTTGGCGATGATCACCGCGAGCCGGCCGACCACCAGGCCGTCAGCATCGATCAGGTGCCATTGCTTCTCAACTTCGGCCGGCTTGATCGACCGGGTCTGTGTAGATAGCGCCTTCATGGCAGTTTGAAGTCCTTATGATTATCAGCGTAACTGTCAGCAGCGTGCTGGGCTCCGCGAGCTGAAGCCCGCGATGCGAAGCGGCGCTATTTGCTGTCGGATGCGCAAAAGTCAAGTCAATCCGCGCTTTTCCAGAGAGGTAATATATTACCGTCCGGAAATCTCGACGTATCGGCTGATCTGCCAAAGCTCGCGCGTCACGCGCTTGTCGCCGCCCATGTCGGTCGTGACAACGCGGCTGAGCGCCGCGATCTGGCCGGCGGGGCCCGCTCCTTGGCCTTCGATGTCGATGCGCATTTCACCGGCCTGTCCGCCCGGCAGCACAAGTGCCTGGGATTCGCTGCGCTTGCCCGGCACAGGCCGGAACAAGTCACGCGGCCAGACGCTGCGCGCGCGCCGCTCTTGCAGCTGCGCGGTGAAAGACTGCGCTTCGGAAATATCCCCCGGTGCGAGCCCCGCCCCGTCAATTCGCCCGCTCGTCATGCCGACTGCTCGGTCTATCGCGGGGCTGGAGGTTGCTGCCCTCTCGCCAACAATCATGCCCTGGGGATCAAGATGCAGCGGAAACAGGCCCGTGTCGGGCCGCTGGCGTTCGATCTGGGCCAGTGCCTGCAATGACGGCGGCGCATTGACCACGACGTCGACAAGCTGGCCGTCGACATCGAAACCCGTAGCCGAAGGAACTATGCGCAATTGATAGGTGCGCCGGGTTGTTATGGTGTTACCATCGGCAAGTGCCCGAACCAGCGTGCGCGAAAGCAACATGGCCGACTGGGGCGGGCTGTAAAGATCGGCTGGCGGTGCAGCTGCCACCCCGGGCCGGGACATGGCCATCATGGTAACAACGGCAGCAGCGCTGCAGCGCCAGAGGCATTTTCTGCCGGCCGCGCGGGTCATGCCGCGTTCGACTCCAGCCAGGCCAGGGTGGCAGGACTGGCTGCATCGCAGCGCCAACCCACTATGGCCGGCTGTTCATAGGGGTGCATCGTAGCGATGCGGGCAATGGCCCGGTCGAGCAGCTCTGCCTCGGTCTTCGCCAGCATCCCCACCTCTCGCGATTCGCTTCTTTCGCCATTCCAATCAAAGATGGATTGAATTTGCGGCAGTATATTGGCGCAGGCAATAAGCTTTTCGTCAAGCAAGGACTTGGCTGCCGCGCTTGCCGAGGCATCGTCCGGGAAGGGGCACCAGATCAGGGCCGGGGTAATCATCGGTGTCTGCCGCAGGCATGGACGCCCCAAACCGTCGCCGCGACAAGCAACGCTCCGGTCAGTTGGTGCAGCACGGCCAGCCATAGTTCGATGCCGCTCATCACCGTGGCAATGCCGAGCAGGATCTGCAGGCCAAATGCGCTGTGAATGGCAATTGACGCAGGCCGCTCCCCGGCGCGGCGCAGCTTGCGGCCCAGCACGACCAGCAGGCTGACGACTACCCAGGCCCACCATCGGTGAATGAAGTGGACCAGATAGGGATCGCCCGTGAAAGCATGGAGTGGGCCTTGCGACCAGTCGATCCCGGCAGGCACCAACTTGCCCTGCATCAGCGGCCAGTCCGCCGCGACATGCCCGGCGCGCAGGCCCGCGACGAGCGCGCCATAGGCAAGCTGGACAGCCAGCGCCGCCAGCACGCCAGCGCCAAATCCGCTCAGCCGCGATGCCGGCCGGCCTTTTGCCCGCGAACGCATGTCGAGCGCAGTCCAGACCAGCGCTGCGAGAGTCACGAGCGCCACGATCAGGTGCGTTGCCAGCCTGAGGTGGCTGACTTTCACGTCCTGGCTGAGGCCCGAAGACACCATCCACCAGCCGATAACGCCTTGCAGGCCGCCCAGCGCCAGCAGTCCCAGCAGGCGCAGCTTGTATCCCGCCGGTATCTTGCCGCGCAGCCAGAACCAGGCCAGCGGCAAAGCGAAAGCCACACCAACCAGCCGCGCCAGCAAACGGTGGACCCATTCCCAGAAATAGATGAACTTGTAGTCCGCCAGTGTCATCCCGGCCGGGCCATTCACTTCGGTGAACTGGGGGATGCGCTGATAGGCGGTGAATTCGGCCTGCCACTGCGCCTTGCTCAGCGGCGGAAGCACACCGGTGACTGGCTTCCATTCAGTGATCGACAGGCCCGACTCGGTCAGCCGGGTGATACCGCCCACGACAAGGATCAGGCCGACCAGACAGGCCACGGCGAACAGCCAGCGGGCAATCGCCAGCGGCATCGGAGAATGGGCGGCAGGCTGTTGCTGCGCAGGCTGGTCGTTCATGAATTGGGTCTGTGGGACGGTGCGCAGCCAATTTCAAGCGCCGCTTTGGCATCTTCGCCTATTCCGGCCGCCGCGCGCCTTGCGAAATGATACAATATCACATAACAGGCTCCGATGCAGGCAGCCTGGTCCTCGATTCGCCTCCGGCTTGACCGGATGGGCGTGGTCCTCTCCGGGCTTTGCGCCCTGCATTGTCTGGCGGGAATCGTGCTTGTGTCAGTCTTCGGCCTTGGCAGCATTGCCGGCGAGACTGTGCTTGCTCCGGCAATCCACCGCGTGGGGCTCGCTCTGGCGGTAGCTCTGGCTGCATCGACTTTGGGCTTGGCTGCGCTGCGGCATGGGCGGCGCGGACCGCTGATTCCGGGCGCTATGGGCATTGCGCTGATGTTCGCCGGGCTGTTTGCCTCGCACGGTTTGGGTGAGGCTTTGCTGACGATTCCGGGCGTCCTGCTGGTCGCGGCTGCCCACGTGTGGAACATTCGCCTCGCGCGCTGAGGCGCACTGCGCATTGCCAAATGTGCGCCTCTCGCTATCTGCGCATGTTATGACCGATCAGCTTTCCCTCACTGTCAATGGCGAGCCGCGCCGAATTGCCGTCGGAGCCAGCATTGCCGATCTTGTCCGCGGGCTGGAGCTTAATCCGGCCAAGGTCGCGGTTGAACGCAACGGCGCCATTGTTCCGCGTTCCATATTGACTGAATGCGCGCTGGGTGATGGCGATGTGCTCGAAATCGTCCATTTCGTCGGCGGCGGCGAAACGGCTGGTGCGCCAGACGATAGCTGGACAGTGGCCGGGCGCACATTCCGCTCGCGGCTGATTGTCGGCACTGGCAAATACAAGGACTTCGCCCAGAACGCCGCGGCGGTTGCGGCTTCGGGCGCGGAAATCGTCACGGTAGCAGTGCGCCGCGTCAACATTTCCGATCCCAAGGCGCCGATGCTGACGGATTTCATCGATCCGAAAAAGATCACTTATCTGCCCAACACGGCAGGCTGTTTCACGGCTGACGAGGCTATCCGCACGCTGCGCCTCGCGCGTGAGGCGGGCGGCTGGGATCTGGTCAAGCTGGAAGTGCTTGGCGAGGCGCGCACGCTTTATCCCGACATGCGCGAGACTCTGAAAGCCACAGAAGTGTTGGCGAAGGAAGGTTTCCTGCCGATGGTCTACTGCGTCGACGATCCCATCGCGGCTAAGCAGCTCGAGGAAGCGGGCGCGGTTGCAGTGATGCCGCTCGGCGCGCCAATTGGTTCGGGGCTGGGCATCCAGAACCGCGTGACGATCCGGTTGATTGTCGAAGGTGCGAGTGTTCCCGTGCTGGTCGACGCAGGCGTCGGCACGGCCAGCGACGCCGCCGTCGCAATGGAACTGGGCTGTGACGGGGTGCTGATGAATACGGCAATTGCCGAAGCCAAGGACCCGGTACGCATGGCCCGCGCGATGCGGCTGGCAGTCGAAGGCGGACGCGAGGCCTATCTCGCCGGTCGCATGGGCCTGCGACGTTACGCCGATCCGTCCAGCCCGCTCGCCGGGCTTATCTGACTGACGACATCTGAAAACGGTTCGTCGCACCTGCCGGAACAATTTCAGGCATTTAGCACTTCTCCTGCATGACACACGCCGCAGTGGCGGTGTTTTCGAATTCTAGGAGAACGATCATGGGTGAACTGAAGGACCGGGCCAAGGGCCTCGCCAATGAAGCCGCCGGCAATGTCAAGCAGGCCGTCGGCAACGCAACCAATAACCAGGATCTCAAGGCGCGCGGCGTAGCCCAGGAACGCAAGGGCGAAGCCCAGCAGGCCAAGGGCAAAGTCGAAGGCGCGCTCGGCAACGACGTCTAAGCCGCAACCGGCATAGCCGGAACAAGATCCAGTCCAAACTCTAGTCCACAAGGGCCGCGCCAGTCGCGGCCCTTGACCAGTCTGGCCGCCGCGTTTTGTCCTACGCATTATCCTTAATGCGCGGCGCAGCATTGATTTAGGCATCGTGGTTAACACGATGATAACCAAATTCTGGTGACATGTGCTCTGAAGCAGACCGGAAGGCTGCCAACAGGGATAGACGCACCATGTCGAACACCAGCACGGCCATGTTGACCATCGCTGAACTGCGCGAATTTGCCAGCTTCACCCCATGTGAACAGCGCTACATCAAGCGCAGCCTCGATATCGGTCTGGGCCGCCAGGACGCGTTCAAGCTATGGGCGCGCGATGCCAGCGAGATCGCCTCGATCCGCAGCCAATACGTCGTGTATCAGGAACTCAAGTCGCTGCGCTGTGCCCTGCCGGATGACACCAGCTTCGAAGGCACCGAAAGCTTCATCGGCAAGCTGGTGCGGATTGCCGCTTTCGATCTGGCGCAGGAACGCATTACCAGCTTCTCCGCATTCCGCTTTCTCTACGAACGCCTGCTCGGCGCAGAAGCGCGGCCCTGGCTGCCCTCTGCGTTCTGCGCCGCCGCTGCCTTGCCGCAGATCCGGCCCGACCGGCGCAAGTGGCTGCTGCAATCAATCAGCGAAGCCGCCGCCACCGCGCCGGGCTGGTCGACTCGCGCACCGAGCTTCTTTCCCGAATGGGTGGAGAAGGAAGCGGCCTAGGCCTTGTATAACCCATCCAGCCGAGCACCGTAACGCTCTTTCAGCTTGTGCCGCCGGATCTTGAGGCTGGGTGTCATCTCGCCATTGTCGATCGTGAAGGCTTCGTCCGCGAAGGCGAACTGGCGGACTTTTTCGGTCACTGACAAATCGAGGTTCACCCGGTCGATTGCCGCGCGCACGGCGGTGCGGAAAGCGGGCAGATCCTGCAATCGCGCCAGGTCGAATTTCTCGTCCTCCGCGCGCGCCCAGGCCAGTGCCCATTCGGCGTCCGGCACGATCAGGCCCACCACATAAGGCCGCTTGTCACCCGTCACCATGGCCTGGGCAATTTCGGGCTGCAGCGTCAGCATGCCTTCGACTTTCTGCGGCGAGATATTGTCGCCCTTGTCGTTGACGATCATGTCGCGCTTGCGATCAGTGATGACGATGCGGCCCTTGTCATCGAGGTAGCCAATGTCGCCGGTCAGCAGCCAGGGGCCATTGTCCGGCTCAGCCGGATCGGGGACAAGCGCCCGCTTGGTTTCCGCCTTCGCATGCCAATAGCCGTGCATCACCAGTTCGCCGCGCACGCAGATTTCGCCGTCCTCGGCAATGCGCAATTCGACGCCGGGCAGTGGCGGGCCGACAGTGTCCATCTTCAGGCCGACCTTGGGCCGGTTGCAACTGATCACTGGCCCGGCCTCGGTCTGGCCATAGCCCTGCAGCAATGTCAGGCCCAGCGCATCGAAGAACGCACCGACATCGGGATTGAGCGGCGCACCCCCCGAGACGAGCGCCTTCATCCGGCCGCCGAACCGCTGGCGGATTTTGGGCCGCAGTGCCCGTTCTAGAATGAAGTCCATCGGCAAGTCGCGCTTGCGGTTTTGCCCGCGCACACGGCGGGCGCCAATCGCCATGGCCCGCTCGAGCAGGTAGTTGGCGATCCGGCCCTGTTTCTCGATCTGCTTGATGATCCGCGCGCGCAACACTTCGAACAGGCGCGGCACGACGACCATGATGGTGGGGCGCACTTCCTCGATGTTGCTGGCCAGTTTTTCCAGTCCCTCGGCATAATAGATCTCGGCGCCCATGCCGATCGGCAGGAACTGGCCGCCGGTATGCTCATAGGCATGGCTCAGCGGCAGGAACGAAAGGAACACTTCATCACCCCAGCCAAAATCCTCCGTCAGGATTCTCGCCGCGCCATCGACATTGCGCAGGATCATGCCGTGGTGCTGCTTCACGCCGCGGGGCGCGCCGCCGGTGCCGCTGGTATAGATGATGCAGGCAGTGTCTTCGCGTCCCACCGCCGCCATGCGGGCCTCGACCGCCGCGCGCGCAGCCGCGGCATTGCCCACCGCCAGTTCGGCCCAGGCGTGAATCGTCAGCGCACCGGTTTGCGCCTGGCGGAGCGGATCGAACGAAATGACATGTTCGGCCTGGTTTGACCGGATGATGGCAGGCAGCAAGGCCTTGGCCAGCTTGGCATCGGAGACAATCGCGGCGCTGGCGCCGGAATTCTCCAGCACATGCAAGTGATCACGCTCGGTATTGGTAATATAGGCAGGAACCGTGATGCAGCCCGCCGCCATGATCGCAAGATCGGCAATGCACCATTCGGGCCGGTTTTCGGAAACCAGCACCACGCGTTCGCCATCCTCAAGCCCCAGCGCACGCAAGCCTTCCGCCGCGAGGCAGACGAGCCGCGCTGCTTCACTCCAGCTGAGCGCCTGCCATTTGCCGTCGCGCTTGGCCCACAGGAACTGCCTGTCGCCCCGCTCGTCGGCGCGCGCGAGAAACAGCGAGACGAGATTGTTGGCGGCGTCGAAATCGGTGAGCTGCACGCTTGGCTTGCCCTTCCCTGGCTTCCTCTTCTGCCGGTTTAGGGGCCAAGACCGGTTACGGCAAGCGGAGGCACCAGGCTCTGTTTCAGTTACACTGAAACAGGTGCGGCACCGGCCCACTCCCCCACCCGGCCACCCATAGAATACCGTGCCGTGGGTGGCCGGGTGGGGGAGTGGGCCGGTGCCGATTCCACGTTAGTGGAAAACTGCATGCGCACAGGCCTATTCGCCGATTGCAGTCCCTTCGCTGCGCGGGTCCGCCGCGCCGCGCAGCCTTCCGTTTACGACTTCCACCGCATTGGCCTTGAGCGACAGGATGCCAGTTGTCACTTGCTCGTGGCCCAGCGCCTGAAGCGCGGGAATCATGGCGACGAGCGCGCTGCCATCCTCGACCGTGACTGCCGTGCCGCCCGGCGCATAAAGCACGGGCAGGGCGATGGCCTCGGCGGCAGTCAGCTTCCAATCGATCACGCCGATGATCGTCCGCGCCACTTGCACGGGAATGGTGCCGCCGCCCGCCGCGCCGACGGCCATGCGCAGCCTGCCCGATGGATCATAAAGCAGCGTCGGCGACATTGAACTGCGCGGGCGCTTGCGGGCTTCGACGCGGTTGGCGACTGGCATGCCTTCACGCTCGGGCACGAGGCTGAAATCGGTGAGTTCGTTGTTGAGGAAATAGCCATTGACCATCAGGCCCGAGCCGAAACTGCTTTCGATGGTCGAAGTCAGCGACACGACCTGGCCCTTGCGGTCAACCACGGCGAAGTGCGAGGTGGATGGCACGTCCGCGGTCAGCGTATCTGCCTGGGCGGAGCGGGCACCGGGAGGCACGCCCGCGCTGGCTGCGGGGATCGATCGATCGGGCGCTATCAGCTGCGATCGCGCGGCGAGATAGCCCGGATCGATCAGGCCCGCAGTGGGCACCGGAACGAAATCGGTATCGGCAAGATAGCGTTCGCGGTCGGCATAGGCGAGGCGCTGGGCTTCCGCGAACAAATGCCATGCCGTGGGCGATGTCTTGCCCAGCGCGGCCATGTCGAACCGTTCGAGCATGCCAAGTATGGCAAATGTGGTGGTTGCCCCCGAACTGGGCGGCCCCATGCCGCACAGCCGCCAGCCGCGATAGCGCGAGCAGACCGGCGGACGCGCGCGCGCCTTGTAGGATGCAATGTCGGCCGTGGTCATGGGGGCAGGATTGCGCGGGGCACCTCTCACGGCCGCGGCAATCGCGCGGGCGTTGGCGCCGCGATAGAATGCCTGCGGGCCTTGCCGCGCCAACCGGTCAAGGAAAGCGGCCAGCGCCGGATTGCGCACCAGGGTGCCCACGGGCAGCGGCGTCCCCGATGCATCGAAAAACAGCGCGCGCGATTGCGGCGAGAGGCCAGCGCCCGCATTGCCCAGCGCTGCCAGATCGCGCAGTTCGGGCACCGGACTGGTGCGCGGGCGCGACTTGTCGAGCGACTGGTAAAGCCGGGGGGTTATGGCAAATCCATCCCGGGCCAGCCGGATCGCGGGCTGGAAAAGTCGCCGCCAGGCCAATTTGCCGTGGCGGCGATGGGCAGCTGCCATCAATGCGACATTGCCCGGCACGCCGACGCTGCGTCCGCCCGGAATGGCCTGGGGGACTGACAGGTACTGGCCGTTCATCTCGAACCAGCTCGGACCTGCGGCTGCCGGGGCAGTCTCGCGGCCGTCGATCGTCTCGATCCGGCCCTTGCCGTCATCCATCACCAGGAAGCCGCCGCCGCCGATGCCGGAGCTTTGCGGCTCGACGACCGTGAGCGCGGCCAGCACTGCCAGCGCCGCGTCAGTTGCAGATCCGCCTGCGCGCAGCATCTGCGCGCCAGCCTCGGCCGCGCGGGGATCGGCAGCACTGACCATGCCGGCCTCATAGCGCGTACTGGCCTGCAGGCTGGCCCGCGCGCTGGCTTGCGGTGCATGCGGCAGCAGCAACAGGGCAAAAGCAAGGGCGAGTGGCCGTTGTGTCATGACAAGTGTCCCGTCCATGGGGGTCCGTCTATTGGGTGCCAACCGCCTCGGCAATCGAGCCGAAACCGTCGCGGCGCATCAATTGTTCCAGTCCGCACACGATGCGCCGGGCGATTCCCGGCCCTTGATAGACCATGGCGCTATACAACTGCACCAGGCTCGCGCCTGCCCGGATTCTGGCCCAGGCAGTTTCCGCGCAGGCAATCCCGCCGACTCCGATCAGCGGAACCGCACCGTCCGTGGCCTTGCGGAAATCGCGCAGGCGCTGTTGGGCCAGATCGCGCAGGGGCGCGCCCGAAAGGCCCCCTGCTTCGCCCGCATGGCTGGATCGCAGTGGCGGGCGCGAGATCGTGGTGTTCGAGACGATCAGCGCGCCAAGCCGCTTGTCGACCGCGATGCGCGCGATTGCATCAATGTCGGCAGGCTCAAGATCGGGTGCGACTTTCAGGAAAACGGGCGGGCCGCTTTCCCCGCAGGCTTCGCCGCGCGCCGAAATCACGGCCTCGAGCAGTGCTGTCAGCGCGCCCTCGTCCTGCAAGGCGCGCAGGCCCGGTGTGTTGGGGCTGGACACGTTGACTGCCAAGTAACTCGCCAGCGGCGCCATCAGCCGGGCCATCGCGGCATAGTCGGCAATGCGGTCATCCGAATCCTTGTTCGCCCCGATGTTGATGCCGACGATCTTGCGGCCGTTCCGCCCTTCGATACGCGCCGTCAGACGAGCAGCCGCAGCCTGGCCACCGCCGTTGTTGAAGCCCATCCGGTTGATCACGGCTTCATCCTCGGTGAGACGAAACAGGCGCGGCCGGGGATTGCCCGGCTGGGGCAGGGGAGTGATCGAGCCGACCTCGGCAAAGCCGAAGCCCAGGCCCAGCAAGGCATCGGGCACTTCGCCGTCCTTATCGAACCCGGCGGCCATGCCGAGCGGATTGGGGAAAATGAGTCCGGCTACTTCGGTCTGCAACGGCCCGCCGATCGGTGGCGGCGTGCGGGCGGGCATCAGTTTGAGCGCAGTCAGCGCAAGGCGATGCGCGCGCTCTGCATCAAGCGTGAAAATCGCAGGTCGGATCAGGGAATAGAGCATCGTGCTCCGCGCTATGGCAAAGGCGCGCGCCGCTGTCGACGCAGCAGACGAACTGTTGCAAGGGCGCAACATTCGCCTATCCACTTGGCTGAAAATGCATGAGCGCAGCCCAAGTGGCGATTTCATACAATTCACCAACTTAGCCTCTCCCTATGGCGCCCGTGCGACCCGAAGGGCTCGGTGCATTTCGCTTCGAGTTCTCGACTTTACGGCGGCTTTCCGTTTCTGCGGGGAGCCGCCCTTTTTTTCGGGTTTTTTGCAGGAAAGGGCCGGGCCACCGCAGAGGCGGGTTGTAATCCGCAATGGCCCTTCCTAGGTAAACCGGAACGAATCACTCCAATTTAGCCGAGTTTCCCGCCAATGCGCCTCTCCAGCATGGCCGACTATGCCGTTGTCATCATGGCCGCCGCCGCGCGGCATTGCGGGCATGCGCGCATTTCTGCGGGCGAATTGGCGCAGGAAACCGGCCTGCCTACGCCCACGGTGCAGAAGCTGGTAAGCAAGCTTACTTCTGCCGGCCTGCTGCGCGCCTCTCGCGGGGTGGGCGGCGGGCTCAAGCTGGCGCGTCCGGCAGTAACGATCAGCCTTGCCGACATTGTCGAAGCGGTCGAAGGCCCGATCACGCTGACCGCCTGCGTCGAGCTGGGCAAGCACGATTGCGGCATGGAACAGGCCTGCGCAGTCAAGCCGCACTGGCCGGTTGTGAATGACGCCTTGCGGGGCGCGCTGGCTGGCGTGCCGCTGACCCAGCTGGCGGGAGCGGCGTGATGAACGGTTTCGCGCAAAAAGAGCAGATTGGCACTCCGCATGACTGACAACCCCGCTCTCAAGGATCAGGCCGCCCGCGAGGCCGCAGCCAGCGTGGCCGACTACGAGCACGGCTGGTCGAGCGACATCGAGACCGACTTTGCGCCCAAGGGCCTCAGTGAAGACACGGTCCGCTTTATTTCGGCCAAGAAGAACGAGCCCGAATGGATGCTCGAATGGCGCCTCAAGGCCTATCGCCACTGGCTGACGATGACGCCGCCCGACTGGGCCAAGCTCAATGTCCCGCCGATCGACTACCAGGACGCCTATTATTATGCCGCGCCCAAGGCCAAGCCGAAACTGGGCAGCCTGGACGAAGTCGATCCCGAAATCCTCAGGGTTTACGAAAAGCTGGGCATTCCCATCGCCGAGCAGAAAGTGCTCGCGGGGGTTGAGGGCGCGCGCAAAGTTGCTGTCGATGCGGTGTTCGATTCGGTTTCGGTCGCCACCACTTTCCGCGCCGAGCTGGAATCGGCGGGCGTCATCTTCCGCTCGATTTCCGAAGCGATCCGCGAATATCCCGAAATGGTCAAAAAGTGGCTCGGCCGCGTGGTGCCGATACACGACAACTATTTTGCCGCTCTCAATTGCGCGGTCTTTTCCGACGGCACTTTCGTATACATTCCCGAGGGCGTGCGCTGCCCGATGGAGCTGTCGACCTATTTCCGCATAAATGCCGAGAACACCGGCCAGTTCGAACGCACGCTGATCGTCGCCGACAAGGGAAGCTACGTGAGCTACCTTGAAGGCTGCACCGCGCCAATGCGCGACGAGAACCAGCTGCACGCCGCCGTGGTCGAACTGGTCGCACTCGACGATGCCGAGATTAAATATTCGACCGTGCAGAACTGGTATCCCGGCAATGCCGAGGGGCTGGGCGGGATCTATAACTTCGTCACCAAGCGCGCGCTGTGCCAAGGCAAGCGCAGCAAGGTGAGCTGGACGCAGGTCGAAACGGGCTCCGCGATCACGTGGAAGTATCCCAGCTGCGTGCTCAATGGCGAAGACTCAGTTGGCGAATTCTATTCGGTCGCCGTCACCAACAATTACCAGCAGGCCGACACCGGCACCAAGATGATCCACAACGGCAAGGGCACGCGCTCGACAATTGTCAGCAAGGGGATCAGCGCGGGCAAGTCCAGCAACACCTATCGCGGCCTTGTCCGAGTCGCGGCGGGCGCCGAGGGCGTGCGCAATTTCACCCAGTGCGATTCGCTGCTGCTGGGTAGCGACTGCGGCGCACATACCGTTCCCTACATTGAAGTGCGCAACCCCAGCGCACAGATCGAGCATGAAGCGACCACCAGCAAGATCAGCGATGATCAACTGTTCTACGCCATGCAGCGCGGGCTGGGTCAGGAAGAGGCCGTGGCGCTGATCGTCAACGGCTTCGCCAAGGAAGTGCTGCAGCAGCTGCCGATGGAGTTTGCGGTCGAGGCGCAGAAGCTGCTGGGGATTTCGCTTGAGGGGAGCGTGGGGTGAGAAGACCCATGCTCATCATTTCTGCCTGTGCAGTCCTTGCGCCCGTAGTCCCTTCGCGTGGCGAAGATGGCTTATCTTTTGACGTGGCCATCCGCAGACTGAGAGGCTGCATTACGGCGGGCGCCGGAGGCGCGGCTGGCGCGAGCATCGGACAGGCAGTTGGCTCGATCCGTGCACTCTGTCGCCCCCAACTCAATGGTGCCTATGCCGCAACCGATCGCAAGGTCGCCGCCGAAAACCCTGCCGCGCGTGGCAACGTGCTGGCGGGCCTGCGCCAGCGTGAACGCTCCCGAATTGACTATGAACTTGTCAACCTTGTCTCCAACCTGACCGGTGCCCAGCCCTAATGCTCCAAATCAATAACCTCTCCGCCACGGTCGCCGACAAGCCGATCCTCAAGGGCCTCTCGCTCAGCATCAATGCGGGCGAGATCCATGCGATCATGGGACCGAATGGCGCGGGCAAGTCGACGCTCGCCTATACGTTGGGCGGGCGGCCTGGATATGAGGTGACGGGGGGTTCGGCCACGTTGGATGGTCAGGACCTCCTCACCCTATTGCCCCACGAGCGCGCCGCCGCAGGTCTGTTCCTCGGCTTTCAGTATCCGGTCGAGATTCCCGGCGTCTCTTTCGTCCAGTTCCTGCGCGAGGCGGCCAATTCCCAGCGCAAGGTGCGCGGGCAGGCGCCGCTGTCGGGCGGCGAGTTTCTCAAGCTGGCGCGCGAGAAGGCGGCGCTGCTGCGGATGGATATGGACATGCTCAAGCGCCCGGTGAACGTCGGCTTCTCCGGCGGCGAGAAGAAGCGCGCCGAGATGGTGCAGATGGGCATTCTCGATCCCAGCTTCGCGGTGCTGGATGAGACGGACTCCGGTCTCGACATCGATGCGCTGCGGATTGTCGGCGAGGGGATCAATGCGATCATGCGCAAGCCAGACAAGGGCGTGCTGCTGATCACGCATTACCAGCGGCTGCTCGACTATGTGAAGCCGGACTTTGTCCATGTGCTGGCAGGCGGGCGGATCGTGAAGACTGGCGGACCGGAGCTTGCCCTTCAGCTTGAAGAAGAAGGCTACGAGGCGGTAGCGGCGTGACGACCGAACTCGCCTTTCCCTCCCGCAAGGACGAGGCTTTCCGCTATGCGGACCTCGCTGCGCTGGCCGCAGTCTGGCCAGTCGCGCGCGAGGAAATCCTCGTGCCTTCGGGGCAAAGCACATCGCTAAGCCTGGTCGAAACCGAAAGCGTTGCCGCCGTCGCGCGCCACCTCGTCATTGATGTGGAAGAAGGCGCCGCATTCGATTTGCGAATCTTGAACACTGGCGCGGCTTTCGGGCGGATCGCGGTCGATGCCCGGCTGGGTGCAGGAGCCAGCTTTACGTTTGGTGCGGCGCAGCTTGGCGGAGGAAACCAGACGCTCGAAATCGTCACTGAAGTTGCACACAACGCTCCAGACGCGATCAGCCGCCAGGTGGTGCGCTCAGTCCTCGCCGGGCAGGCGACCGGCACCTATCTCGGCAAGGTCGCGGTGGCGCGCGGGGCCGTGGGCACGGATAGCGAGCAATCGGTTCGCGCTATGTTGCTTTCGCGCACAGCCACCGCCAATGCCAAGCCGGAACTCGAAATCTATGCCGACGACGTGAAATGCGCCCATGGCTGCGCCGTGGGTGAACTGGATGCAAATGGCCTGTTCTATCTGCAATCGCGCGGGCTTCCGCCGGAGGAAGCCAAGAAGCTGATGCTTCAGGCATTTGTCGCCGAAGCCTTCAGCGGTGCACCCGATGAAGAGATGCTGCTCGCGCGCGCGCTTGAGCGGCTGGGGGAACTGGTGTGAGTGGCGGCGCTAAAATCCTCCCCGGAACGGGGAGGGGGACCGCCTGCGAAGCTGGTGGTGGAGGGGGCTTGCCGCGCGCGCCGCTCCCTCCGGCAAACCCCCTCCACCATCCTTCGGATGGTCCCCCTCCCCGTTCCGGGGAGGATGTCCGCGCAGATTTCCCCGGTCTTGCTGGCAATTGGCACTATCTCGATACCGCCGCCACCGCGCAGAAGCCGCAAGCGGTGATCGATGCGACTGTCCGGGCCATGGGCGCAGACTATGCCACAGTCCACCGCGGGGTCTATCTACGCTCGGCGGAAATGACGCTGGCATTCGAAGCGGCGCGGGCGCGGGTTGCCCGCTTCATCGGCGGACGCGAGGATGAGGTGGTCTTCACCCGCGGCGCGACCGAAGCCATCAATCTGGTTGCGGCCACGTGGACAGGCAAGCGCCGCGTGTTGCTTTCCGTGCTGGAGCATCATTCGAACATCGTGCCCTGGCAGCTTGCCGGTTTCGAGATCGATGTCTGCCCGCTCACCGAGGATGGCCAGATCGATCTCGATGCAGCGGAGCGAATGATCACGCCCGATCACGGTCTGGTGGCATTTGCCCATGTCTCCAACGTGCTCGGCTCCACGCTTGATGCAGCGCGTGCGGCCCAGATCGCCCATTCGGTCGGCGCGCGGTTGCTGCTTGATGGCTGTCAGGCAGTGCCGCGCTTGCCTGTCGATGTCGCGGCGCTGGGCTGCGATTACTACGTCTTTTCCGCGCACAAGCTCTATGGCCCGACGGGCATTGGCGCGCTGTGGGCACGGGCGGACATCCTCGCGCAAACCCCGCCGTGGCAGGGCGGCGGCGCCATGATCGACAAAGTGACCTTTGCCGGCACCACTTATGCCCCGCCGCCGCAGCGCTTCGAGGCGGGAACGCCCGCGATCATCGAGGCCGTAGGCCTGGCGGCGGCGATCGACTATGTCGAGGCGATCGGCATCGACGCGATTGCCGCGCACGAGGCCAAGCTCGTATCCGCCTGCCGCAAGGCGCTGCGCGAGACCAATTCGGTCACGCTGTTTGGCCCGGAGGATTCGGCCGGAATCGTCAGTTTCGCACTCGACGGGGTGCATCCGCATGACCTCGGCACAATATTGGATGAGGAAGGTGTGGCGATCCGGGCGGGCCATCATTGCGCCCAGCCTCTGATGGAGCACCTTGGCGTGCCTGCCACCGCCCGCGCCAGTTTCGGGCTCTACAGCGATGAGAGCGATATTGCCGCGCTGCTGCGCGGAATTGAACGGACCAAGAGGATTTTTGGCTGATGGAATCTGATATTTCTGGGGAACGCAAATTCGCCGTCGAGGAAGTGGACTCTGTGCCCACTCCGCCGCGGGCCAGAGTCGAGGACGCCATTGCGGCGTCCGGGCAGGTACGCGATGACGATGCGCCTGCGGAGACGCCTGGCGACAAATTGGAGCGCAAGCGAGACTATCTCGAGGGCTTCCTCGCCGAAAAGCCGCAAGGCGTTGGCGCGGGCGAGCCTGGCGGCGACATCTACGAGGGCGTGATTGCCGCGCTGAAGGAAATCTTCGATCCGGAAATTCCGGTCAATATCTATGATCTCGGCCTGATCTACGGCGTCGACGTGACCAACGATGGCTCGGTCAATGTCACCATGACGCTGACTACGCCGCATTGCCCGGTGGCGGAATCGATGCCGGGCGAAGTGGAACTGCGCGTCGCCGCCGTGCCGGGCGTGCGCGATGCCGAAGTCAATCTTGTCTGGGATCCGCCGTGGGACATGGCCAAAATGAGCGACGAAGCTCGCCTCGAATTGGGAATGATGTAATGGCCACTATCGCAAGGCAGCGCCCCGCCGCCGTTATCCTCACCCCAGCCGCCGAAGCGCGCATTGCCGATCTGATGGCGAAGGCGCCCGAAGGCGCGATCGGCGTCAAGCTGTCCACTCCGCGCCGGGGCTGTTCGGGCCTTGCCTATTCGGTCGACTATGTCACCGAGGCCAATGGTTTCGATGAGCGCATCGAGACACCCGGCGGCCTGTTCTTCATCGACGGCGGCAGCGTGCTCTATCTCGTCGGCAGCACGATGGACTGGCAGGAAGACGACTTCACCGCCGGTTTCGTGTTCAACAATCCGAATGCAAAGGGCGCCTGCGGCTGCGGCGAGAGCTTTACGGTTTGATGCATGGACCGGGCTTGACCCGGGACCGCGGGAGCCTGTCGGTCACCGATCCCGGGTCAAGCCCGGGATGACGAATGCTTAATCTTCCGCGATAAAGTCCAGCAGCGCCTGGTCATATTCATCGACCTGACCGTTCGCGTCGATCAAGGTCTGCAGCCAGTCGTGCTCCCCGCCAGTCACTTGATAGGCTTCGTCAGCAAGATCGAGCACGTCGGGCTTGTCGTCCCGGTCGCCAAACACTTCGCTGAAGCCTACCTTCATGCTGCTGCTGGCCATGCGGGCAAAAAAGCCGCCGATGCTGGGGGCGGCTGAATTCATGAAGCTTTCCAGCTCCGCCGCGCGCTCGCGAGACAGCGGTTCGGCGCCGCCGAAGCCCTGCAGGTAATTGCCCACGCCCTGCACGAACAGCTGCTTCCAGTCGGGTGCGTTGTCAGCGCCCAGCGATGCATCCTTGATGCGGAACAGCATTTCCGCCTCGCTGCGGCTCACGGCTGCCGGGCGATCACTGCCGGGTGAGAAAATCAATCGGCGCAGCAAGTCGGCCTCTGCGGCGTTGACTTTGCCGGGTTCCAGCGTGCCGCCATCGCGAGTGGGGCCTTCGCCAGTTAGCACGGCCTGCTCGATCTGCTCGCAGGCATAGGCCTTGAGGCTGCCGGGCGAACCCAGTGCTTTTTCCAGCACGCGCACCAGCAGTTCTAGCTCGGTCATCGTGTCGACGCGGCCATTGCTGTCGATCCGTTCGGTCAGCCATTCCGCCAGTTCATCGTCGACATAGCCGTGCGGCAGGACGCCATTGACGATATATTCGCTGAGCGCCTCGGCGAAGAATTGGCTCCATTCTGTCGAGGGATCGGCAAGGTGATCGTTGAGCACGAAAAGAGCTTCGGCCTCGTCGGCGTCGATAGCGCTGTCTGACCACCCCTCGCGCCGCAGCGCCAGAATGTCGTCCGCATCGATCGTGCCGACGGCCATCGCCTGCTCGGCAAGCGCACGGAAATGCATTGTCATGATCCAGGCCCCCTGTTGCAGGGTGCTTATCCCGGATTTTGATTAATCCTGAGTTACCCGCCCCGTGAAACGGTGACTTGCTGGCGAAGCGCGCCGATGCAGCTCGCCCGGTCGACATCCTTGCCGTCGCTGGAGCGGCGGGCATCGACGTAAGTAGCCTGCGGCTCGCGGCCGGGGGCACCGGGGTATAGATAGATATCGAGCACGCAGGCATTGCCGGAATATTGCAACTTGCGCGCATCGCCTTCCCACACATCGAGCCGCGCAGGTCCGAACTGGCGCATGAGATCGGCGCGCGTCGCCCCGATAACGCCTTCAAGCCCGGGCGCGACCAGCACTTGCGCCGGACGCGGCGCGGTGCGCACAGGCGCGCGGACGGAAGGCAGGCGCGAGTGTCCAACCGACGCGGGACGCGCGGCACCGCTGGCGCTCTGCACTTTGCCGCCACCGGATCCGCATGCGGCCAGAAGCGGCGTCAGCACCGCCACTGCCAGCAAGGTCAATCTCATTCGCCCGCTCCATCTGATGCCGCACCTGTTTCAGTATGACTGCAACAGAGGCTGGATGTGCCATGCCTTGCCCCGCGTCGCTGTCAACGACAAGTGCTCTTGCTCCGCCGCAAGCTGCCCGCTACGCGCGCCAGCAGACCGTGCCATTGCTCAAGGAATTTTCATGTCCCAGCCCAAATACGATGTCGTCGCCATCGGCAACGCGATTGTCGACGTCATGGCGCCCTGCGGCGATGCGCTGATCGACGAACTCGGGATGACTCGGGGCGGGATGATGCTGATCGATACCGATCGCGCGCGTTCGCTTTACGACGCAATGGGCCCGGCCAAGGAAATTTCGGGCGGCTCGGCCGCGAACACGTTGGCGGGGCTGGCTGCGCTGGGATCGAAGTGCGGCTTCATTGGCCAGGTTGCGGCTGATCAGCTAGGCGAGGTTTTCGCCCACGATATTCGCGCCGCCGGGATTGATTTTGCCACATCGGCGCGCGCTGGCGATCCACCGACCGCGCGCTGCCTGATTTTCGTCACCCCCGACGGCCAGCGCACGATGAACACGTTCCTTGGCGCTTCGCAGTTCCTGCCCGCCGCCGCGCTCGACGAGAGCGTGATCGCCGATGCCAAAGTGCTCTATCTCGAAGGCTATCTGTGGGATCCCGAAGAGCCGCGCGCCGCCATGCGCAAGGCGATCGCGGCAGCGCGCGGCGCGGGGCGCAAAGTGGCCTTCACTCTGTCCGACGCTTTCGTCATCGATCGCCATGGCGACGATTTCCGGGCGCTGATCGCAGCTGGCGAGATCGACATCCTGTTTGCCAACCATGTGGAACTCGCCGCGCTGACCGGGTGCGACGACTTCCACGACGGGATCAAGGCGCTGCAGCAGCAGGTGCCGACGCTGGTTGTCACGCGCAGCGAGGCGGGCGCGGTCGCCGTTTCGGGCGGCGAATATGCCGAAGTGCCAGCCGAGCCGGTTGCTCAGGTGGTCGATACCACTGGCGCGGGCGACCTGTTCGCCGCCGGGTTCCTGCACGGCCACGTCAATGGCCGCAGCCTGAAGGACAGCCTGCGTCTCGGCGCGGTCTGCGCCGCCGAAGTGATTTCGCACTATGGCGCGAGGCCCGAGGCGGACTTGAAGGCGCTGGTGGCCTGAGGCCAGCGCCCCTCTACCGCCGGGGAGAGGTAGCGCAGCTTGCCCCGCTCGGGGCTAGTGGAGCTGGGAGAGGGGATTGTCTGCCCTGAGGCAAGGTGACCCTCTCCAACTTCGGCTAGGCAATAGTTTGCCAAGCCTTCGTATCCTCTCCCCGGAGGGGAGAGGCAATTAACCTAATCCTGAGCTTCTCTCTCCCGCGCCACTTCGCGCCAGCCGATGTCGCGGCGGCAGAAGCCTTGCGGGAACTCGATCGCGTCCACTGCGGCATAGGCTTTGGCCTGCGCCTCGGCGACGCTTGGCCCTCGCGCGGTCACGTTGAGCACGCGGCCGCCACTTGCCACCAGCGCGCCGTCTTTCAGCGCGGTGCCCGCGTGGAATACCTTCGCCCCGGTCGCTTCCGCCGCTTCGATTCCCGCAATCGCTTCGCCCTTCTTCGGCGTATCAGGATAGCCCTCGGCGGCCATAACAACAGTCAGCGCGACATCGCCGGAAAAGCGCGGCGGCTCGATTTCGCCCAGCCGGCCCTCTGCACAGGCGAGCAGCAGTTCGACCAGATCGCTCTCCAGCCGCATCATCATCACCTGGCATTCGGGATCGCCGAAGCGGCAATTGTATTCGATCAGTTCGGGCCCGCGTTTGGTGAGCATCAGGCCCAGGAACAGCACGCCCGAATAGGGCATGCCTTCATCCGCCAGCGTCTTCACTGTCGGCGCAATGATCCGCGCCATGGACTGCGCCTCCAGCTCGGGGGTGAGCACCCGCGCCGGGCTGTAGGCACCCATGCCGCCGGTGTTGGGGCCGGTATCGCCCTCGCCGACGCGCTTGTGATCCTGCGCCGAGGCAAAGGCCATGATGTGCTTGCCATCAGTCAGCGCGAAGAAGCTCGCTTCCTCGCCGTCGAGAAATTCCTCGATCAGGGCCTCCGCGCCGGCCTCCCCAAAGCGCCCGGCGAAGATGTCGCGCACGGCAGCTTCGGCCTCGGCCATGGTCATGGCGACAGTAACGCCCTTGCCCGCCGCGAGGCCATCGGCCTTGATTACCACTGGCGCGCCGAAGCGGGCGAGCGCGGCCATGGCGTCAGCCTCATTGGCGACGCGTTCATAGCCGCCCGTGGGGATATTGGCGCGGGCGCACAGGTCCTTGGTGAAGCCCTTGCTGCCTTCGAGCTGTGCGGCGGTTTTCGAAGGGCCGAACACCGGTACATTTGCCGCGCGCAGACTGTCCGCCAGACCATCCACCAGCGGCGCTTCCGGGCCGACGACGACAAGCCCGATCGACATGTCGAGACAAAAGGCAATGACAGCATCATGATCGGAGATGTCGATCGAAACCAGCGCGGCATGGCTCGCGATCCCCGGATTGCCGGGGGCGGCGTAGAGTTTGTCGCACAGGGAGGATTGCGCCAGCTTCCACGCCAGCGCATGTTCGCGTCCGCCCGATCCCAGAAGCAGGATGTTCATGCCCCCTACCACGCCTTTCGATGATGAAATTGAGGAGTCCGCGGGGCTGGTAGCGAAGGAAGCGGCTGGCAGCAACGCCGCCGCGCTTTCCGTCAGCGAGATTTCCAGTCTGCTCAAGCGCACGGTCGAGGATCGCTTCGGCTTTGTGCGGGTGCGCGGCGAGCTTTCCGGAGTGAAGCGAGCGGCGTCTGGCCACCTCTATGCCAGCCTCAAGGACGAGAACGCGCGGCTCGATGCCGTGATGTGGAAAGGCAATGTCCAGCGCCTCGCCTTCCGGCCCGAGGACGGAATCGAAGTGATCGCCACAGGCAAGCTGACCACTTACCCTGGGCGCTCGAACTACCAGATCGTCGTCGAAAGAATGGAAGTTGCGGGCGAAGGCGCGCTGCTCGCCATGCTGGCGAAAACCAAGGCGCGGCTCGAGGCCGAAGGGCTGTTCGCCCCCGCGCGCAAGCGACCGCTGCCATTCCTGCCGCGCGTGATCGGCGTGGTGACATCGCCAACTGGCGCGGTGATTCGCGATATTCTTCACCGCCTGGCGGACCGGTTTCCGAGCGAAGTGCTGGTCTGGCCAGTGCTGGTGCAGGGGCAGGGCGCGGCGGCGCAAGTGGCCGCTGCGGTGCGCGGTTTTTCCGCAATCGAAGCGGGCGGTGCGGTGCCCCGCCCCGATGTAGTGATTGTCGCGCGCGGGGGCGGCTCGATCGAGGACTTGTGGGCTTTCAACGAGGAGGAAGTGGTCCGCGCCATTGCCGAGTGCTCGATCCCCATCATCAGCGCAGTGGGGCATGAGACCGATACCACGCTCGCCGATTTCGCCGCTGATCTGCGCGCGCCCACGCCCACGGCCGCTGCCGAACTTGCCGTGCCGGTGCGCGAGGAACTACTTGGCCTCGTCGGCGAACTGGGCCTGCGCCAGCGCCGCGCCGCCGTGCGATGCTTGAGCCTCGGGCGCGAGCGGCTGGCGGCGCGGGCGCAGCGCCTGCCCTCGCCCATGGCCCTGCTCGATCCGCAGGCGCAGCGGCTCGACGATCTGGCAGAGCGCGCGCGGCGCGGGCTTTCCCAGCGGGCAACCGCCGCGCTGGGCCGCTTGCAACACGCTGCCGGGCGGCTTTCGCTGCCGCTGGTCAGGAGCCGCATCGCCGAAGCAGCGCGGCGGCTGCAATCGGCGCGGCTGACCCCGGCGCTCGTGATCCGGCGGATCGACGATGGCGGCGCGCGGCTGGAGGCGCTGCGGCGCATGGTTCAGCAATTGAGCCCGCACCGCGTGTTGGAGCGCGGCTATGCGATTGTCCGCGATCAGACCGGGCGGCCAGTGATGACATCGGCGGCCGCCCGCTCCGCCGCAAGCCTTGAGATCGAGTTCGCCGATGGCAGGTTGGTGCTTCCGGCGAGCGGGCCGCCCGGCTCCGTCCCGCCTGCCCCGTCGCGGCCACCGCGCGCCACCAAACCCGCGCCGCCCGAACAGGGCAAATTGCTATAACCGCGCCAATTTGTTAGGGCCTTGGCCATGCTGATGTCTGCCAACGAACGACCCGCCACGCTGCACTATGGGCCCAACGGTTTTCGCGTGATCACGGCCGGGCAATACGTCATTTGCGCGGTTACGGGCGAGCGGATTCCGCTGGAAGCCCTGCGTTATTGGTCTGTCGAACTGCAGGAACCATATGCCACCGCCAGAGTGGCGACCGGGCGGATGACCGGCAAACCATGAAAGCGCCGCGGTGATGCGGGCAATATCCTGGGGACTGGGGGCCGCATCGGCCCTGCTGCTGACTGCCAGCGGCAGCTGCAATGACGGATCGCAGAACCGCACGCGCCCTGTCCAGACGCTGCCGGGCCTGCCGCGCCCCGCGCAGTTGCCCCCGCCGCCCCGGCAATTGCCGAGCCGGAGCTCGGATTTCGTCGTCACTGGCGAAATGACTCAAGGCGGCTGGATGCTCGGCTTCGCGCCGATCGGCGCGCGCGCCCTGACATTCGATGGCAGTCCGATACCGTTCGACCGCGACGGCCGTTTCTTCGTCGCTTTTGACCGCGATGCCGGTCCTTCGGCGACAATTGCCGCGCGCCTCGATTCTGGCCGGATGATCACCCGGTCGATCGCAGTTTCGCCGCGCGCCTGGCAGATCGAACACATTCCCCTGGGGCCACGCCCCGGCACGCCGCCTTCCGCGGAATATCAGCGAATCCGTGCGGGCGAACTGGCGCAAATCAATGCCGCCCGCGCCATTGAGTCCGATAGCCAGGGCTGGCGGCAGGATTTCATCTGGCCGGTCAAGGGCCGGCTGTCGGGCCGCTTCGGCTCGCAGCGGATCTACAACGGCAATCCCGGCGGCTATCATTCGGGCAACGATATTGCCACGGGAGCCAGCGGCACGCCTTATGTCGCGCCGGCGGACGGCGTAGTCATCCTGGCGGCAGAACGGCCATTCACGCTCGAAGGCAATCTGCTGATGATCGACCACGGCATGGGGCTGAACAGCGCCTTCCTCCACAGCTCGCGCCTGCTGGTGCGCGTCGGCGAGCATGTGCGCCAGGGCCAGGTGATCGGCTATATCGGCATGACCGGCCGCGCCACGGGTCCTCACTTGCACTGGTCGATGAAATGGCGGGATTCGCGCCTCGATTCTCTGCTGTTCACGGGGCCGATGCGCTAGTCAGGCTTGTTACAACGACATGTAAGGCAATTCCATTCCGGCATGATGGCATGGCATGCAGCCGGGTTGATCGCATAGGGGCAAAGCGTGCACGAAGCCGCGCACCACACGGCACCTCCCGGCGCAAGGACCAGCATTGCAAATGACCGAACTCGTTCTTCCCGGCCTTCCAGCCCTGCTCGCCGAAGCCGCCAATGCGGCACAGGCATTCGTTGCCGCAGCCCGCGCGCCGGTCCGCGCGCGGATCATGGGCGAGGGCGGGCGGGTCGATCGCAAGCTTGCCGATGCAGAGCAGCACGTGGTCCACGGCTATGGCTGGTATGCCAGTTATGCCGAAATGCTGCGCGAAGTGGCGGCATGGTCGGCCAAGCTCGAAGCACAGGGCCAGCTGCGCGAGATCGACGCGCTTCTCGCCCAGTTGCTCTTTGCCGAATATGGCGCGCAGCTGCGCGGCGGCATTGCCATGAACCAGGGCGAGACGATCCGGCCGGCGGAATTGCTGGGCGATAGCGGCGGAGATGCCTCCGCGCTCGACAATGCCGCGCTCGGCCTGCTGATCCGCCAGGGCGGAACACAAGCGGTAAAGACCGCCATCGCCCGCCATCTCGCCGATGCGCGCGGTGCGGCCACTTTGGAGAACGATGGTCTCGACGAGACGCTCTCGATGGTGCGCGATCAGTTCTTCGCTTTCTCGCGTGACAGGATCGCGCCATTTGCGCACGATTGGCACCTCAAGGACGAGCTCATTCCGATGGAGCTGGTGGAGCAACTGGGGGAATTGGGCGTATTCGGCCTCACCATCCCCGAAAGCTTCGGCGGCCTCGGCATGGGCAAGACGGCGATGTGCGTCGTGTCCGAAGAGCTGACGCGCGGGTGGATTGGCGTCGGCTCGCTCGGCACCCGGTCGGAAATCGCGGCGGAACTCATCATGACCAGCGGCACGGAAGCGCAAAAAGCCGAGTGGCTGCCGCCGATCGCCAGCGGCGAATTGCTTCCCACCGCCGTATTTACCGAGCCGGACACCGGATCGGACCTTGGCGCCTTGCGTACCCGCGCTGTGCGCGACGGCGATGCCTGGCTGGTCACTGGCAACAAGACCTGGATCACGCACGCGGCCCGCGCCGACATGATGACGCTGCTGGTGCGCACCAATGCCGAAACGCGTGATCACAAGGGGCTGTCGATGCTGCTCGCGCCCAAGCAGCGCGGCACTGTCGATGCGCCATTCCCGACGCCCGGCATGTCCGGCGGCGAGATCGAAGTGATCGGCTATCGCGGCATGAAGGAATACGAGATCGGCTTCGACAGCTTCCGCGTGCCGGCGGAAAACCTGCTGGGCGGCATAGAAGGCCAGGGCTTCAAGCAACTGATGGCGACGTTCGAAAGCGCCCGCATCCAGACCGCCGCGCGCGCCATTGGCGTCGGCCAGGCCGCGCTCGACATCGGTCTCGCCTATGCCCTCGACCGCAAGCAGTTCGGCCGGGCGATTTTTGAATTTCCCCGCGTGTCCAACAAGCTGGCCATGATGGCGGCGGAACTGATGGGTGCGCGCCAGCTCGCCTATTTCGCGGCCCGCGCGAAAGATGAAGGCAAGCGCTGCGATCTGGAAGCCGGCATGGCCAAGCTGATTGGCGCGCGCGTCGCCTGGTCGGCTGCGGACAATGCCTTGCAGATCCACGGCGGCAATGGCTTTGCGACCGAATATGTCGCCAGCCGCCTGCTGGCCGACGCGCGCATCCTCAATATCTTCGAAGGCGCGGGAGAGATTCAGGCGCAAGTCATTGCCCGCCGCCTGCTTGACGGAGGCAATTGAGCGGGGGCTTCAGTCCTTGCGCCTCGTCTTTTCGGCGCGGCCAGGATCGAAGCGCGGCCGGTCGACACGGAACTGATCGCTGGTACGTGCATACCAACCCGCGCCGTGGGTGCGCCCGATCAGTTTCATCCCCGGCGTATCGAGATAGAGCTTGGCCGGGTCGTCGATGAATTCGTCCTTGATGTGGGTAATCAGAATTTCGCCGATCACTACTGACTGCAGGCGGCCAAGTTCGAGCATTTCGACTTTGCGGCATTCGAAGCTGACTGGGGAGGTGGCAATGCGGGGCGGCGCGACGACGTCGCTCGGCACTGTGGCAATCCCCACATAGTCCACCTCGGACACATCGCGCGGCGAATCGACGCTGGACAGGTTCATAGCCTCGACATCGGCTTCGCTGACGAGATTGACGGTGAATTCGCCGGTGGCGGCAATGTTGGCCGCCGTATCCTTGTACTGCGCGGTGGCCATGTCCTTGATCAGCCCCAGCATGACCATGGGTGGATCGATGCCGCAGGCGTTGAAGAACGAATAGGGTGCGGCATTGATCACGCCGCTTTCGCCCCGCGTGACGATCCAGGCGATCGGTCGGGGCGTGATGGTGGAATTGACGAGCTTGTAGCGCGCGCCCAGTGGCAGTTCGCGCATGTCGAACTTCATGGCCGTGCGGTGCCCACGATGCCGCCGTCGATAAGCTTCGCGATTTCGCCTGAGGAAAGCCCAAGCCGCTCGCTCAGCACTTCCTCGCTGTGCTGGCCATTGCGCGGGGCAGGCGTAGGCGGTGCGCGGTCAAGCTGGGGCACGGTGGCAAAGGTCCCCGCCGCCGGATAGAGCAGCTTGCTGGGATTGGCGGTCCCGCCCGCGTTCGCGGAAAAGATCGGATTGTCGGCCACCAGTGCGGGATCGTTTACCGCATCGAGCATGGTGCGATAGGCCGAATGAACGACGCCCGCAGCGTCGAATGCGGCGGCGAGTTCGGCATGCCCGCGATTTGCGACAGCCATTTCGAACAGCGGGAACAGTTCGGCCCGGTGGGTGAAACGCAACCCGTCATCCTTTGCGAATGACACGCCCAGCTTTGATTCCAGTGCCGCCACAGTCTCGCCAATACCCAGCACGCCGAGCAGGTTGGACCACTGGCGCGGCGTGACAACGACAATCATCGTGCGGACATTGTCGGAAGTCACGAAATCGCGCCCGAACAGGCCATAGACCGAATTGCCGACGCGCACCCGGTTGGCGTCTTCGTAAATCATTTCCGCCACGCCGCCGAGATTGGCGACAGTGCCGATGGCCACGTCAGACAGCGGAATGCGCACTTCTCCGCCTTCACCGGTCGCATCGCGGCGGCGCAGCGCCGCCATTAGTGCAAATGCGGCATAGGCGCCGGAGAGCAAGTCCCACGCAGGCAGCACATGATTCACCGGATCGGGTCCGGGGCCGGTCATCATCGGAAAACCGACGGCGTTGTTCACCGTGTAATCGAGCGCCGGGCTGCCATCGGGCCAGCCCATCACTCGCACGGTGACGAGATCGGGGCGGCTTTCGGCGAGAAGGGCGTGGCCCAGGAAGCCGTCTGCCGGAAAATTGGTGAGGAATTGCCCGGTCGCCCGCACCAGCGCCTGCAGCAATTCGCGGCCCTCGCCTCTGCCCAGATCGATCGCCACCGATTTCTTCGCCCGGTTGAGGTTCTCCCAGTAGAGCGAATCGTTATTCTCGGTCACCGGCCAGCGGTGGTAGTCCGGTCCGCCGCCGATCTGGTCCACCCGGATCACTTCGGCACCCATCTGCGCAAGGTATAGCCCTGCCGACGGCGAAGCGACGAATGAAGAGGCCTCGATAATGCTGAGACCACCAAGCAGATTGTACATTCTCGTTACGCTCCAGTTTCCCGGACTTGCGCATATCGGCGCTCCCGAGACTATTCAACGATTCTGACAGGAGCGGCTCTAGGTAGCCGGGTAGCGCAACCGGCCCAGAAAACGCGCCACACTGAAATGTTCGCTGCCAGGCTTCAGCAGGCGCGCCTTGGCTTTCTCGAACCGCATCACACCTTCGATCCGCCGGTCGAGAAAGGCCAGGGTCTCTGCCTTGTCTTCGCTGGTATCGTTGACGAAAACCGCCAGCGTTGCCGCATAGATGCCGCCAAGGATCGTGCGCTTGGTGTAGTGGTTGTAATCCGTGGCAGTGTCGCCAGCGAGCCGCCACATGGCATCGGCGCTGCTCCAGCCCAGACGCAGGGATTGCGCGGCATTCTGCGGCAAGGCCATGATCGAGAGGGCGCGGCGCAAGGCCTCTTCCTGTCCGGCCACGGCATCGAGCCGGAACCGGACGAGCCGGCGGATGCGCTCGCGAATGGGCAGCGAGAACAATGCGCCATCGGCAAACGCGCGCTCCATCCCCTGATCGACGGTAGAGATCCAGGCCGCGATCATGTCCATGGCGCCGCCCGGGAAAGCGATTGCTGCCACTTTGGGGTCGATACCCTGGCCCCGCGCCGCCTCGGCGACCGCGGCATGGCTCCAGCCGTCGAATGCCGCCGCGCGGGCAATCCCGGGAGCGAGGACGACGCGCATCTCCGCCAGTGTCAGATCATTCCCGCTCAAAGCGATGGTCCGTACGAACGCTGCGGCGTGCTGTTTTGGCCGCTCCGCGGCCTGGCATTGGTCGCAATCTCGTTGACGAGCGCCGTGCCATTGGCGGCAAGCCGCGCATATTCCCGCGCGGACCGGCCGGAATTGTCTGCCCGGTCAGGATCGGCTCCGCCTTTGAGCAGCAGGCGCATGATGCCGATGTCGCGGCGATGCACGGCGGCGATCAGCGGTGTTTCGCCATCGGCATTGGGTTCGTCAATTCGCGCCCGCTGGCCGACCAGCAGTTCTACGCCTTCGGTGAAGCCCAGCGATACGGCAAGCTGCAGCGGCGTTGTCCCGCGCACGTCACGCAAGTTGACGTTGGCACCCTTGGCAATCAGGAATGTCATCCAGGTAAGATCGCGCCGGGCAGTGACGATGTGCAGCGCGGTTTCACCCGTGGTGACGTCGCGCGTATTGACGATCTGCGAGCCGGGTTGGTTCAGCGCGTCCTCGACTTCGTCGCCCTTCTTCTTTCGCACGGCATCGAGGAATTTGTACGAGGCCGAAAATTGAGCCGCAGCGGGTTCAGGCGCGATCAACGCCAGCGCCAGAAAGCAGGCCATCGCCCGCACCAGCGCGCCAAACCGGTTTCCGCCCATGAGTCTGAAAGCCCCCATCACGCTTGTGCCGCTCCTGTCATGGGGCATGTGCCCCGGCGAATCCTCACTTGCGCAGGCATGTTTAGCAGAGCATGAACCGCTTCGCCATGCGCTCCCTGTTCTCGCCGAACCTTTTCGCCCGCAAAGCCGCCGTCCTGGCCGCTGCCGTCGTCAGTGCCATGCTGCTGCCGCTTGCGCTTGCCGGATGCGGCAAGGGCGATGCGCCGCCAGCCGAGCCGCCTTTGGCTGGCGCGGCGATTGGCGGGCCGTTCACGCTGATCGACAAGGGCGGCAAGCAAGTCCGCTGGACGGATTTTGCCGGCAAGTATCGCATTGTCTATTTCGGCTACACATTCTGCCCCGATGTCTGCCCGCTTGATGTGCAGGCGATGATGCAGGGCTTTTCCGCCTTCGAGAAAGCCGACGCAGATCGCGCGGCACGGGTGCAGCCGATTTTCATTACCATCGATCCCGAGCGCGACACGCCAGAGAAAGTGGGTGAATTCGCCGCTGCCTTTTCGCCCCGCCTGCTGGGGCTGACTGGCTCCGCCGATCAGGTCGCTGCGGCGGCCAAGGCTTTTGCCGTCTATTATGCGCGCGGCACGGAAACATCGGGTGGATACCTGATGGACCACACACGTATTGCTTACCTGATGGCCCCGGACGGCCAGCCGATTGCCATGCTGCCGGTCGACAAGGGCGGCAAGGCGGTTGCTGCGGAGCTGGACACGTGGGTGAAGTGACGCCCTTCTGGGAAGCGCCGATCGAATCGCTTTCGCGCGCCGAATGGGAGGCGCTGTGCGATGGCTGCGGCCAGTGCTGCCTGCACAAGCTGGAAGACGAGGATACGGGCGAAATCCACTTCACCAATGTCTCCTGCCGCCTGCTCGATACCGGCACCGCGCAGTGCAAGGACTATCGCGGCCGGCTCGCCCATGTGCCCGATTGCCTGCGGCTGACCCCGGCGAAGCTGGCAGGCCTGACATGGCTGCCCGCAACATGCGCCTATCGTCTGCGGGCCGCGGGAGAGCCGCTGCCGGAGTGGCACTACCTCGTCTGCGGCGACCGCGATGCGGTCCACCGGGCGGGGGTGTCGGTGCGGGGGCGAGTTGTTTCGGAAGATCTTGCCGGGCCGATCGAGAACCACGTGCTGACCGGCGAGGCGAACTGGATCGTGCGCGCCGGCGATGATGCTGCCGATGCTTGACTGGCTGCGGCGTCCGGCGCGCGAGGTGCCGACGATTGAGCTCGGCGACGTTTCCCTGCCCATCGCCATTCGCCGCATGCCCAATGCCCGCCGCCTGACCTTGCGCCTCGCGCCGGATGGCAGCGAAGTGCGCCTGTCGATGCCCAGCTGGGGCCGAACAGCGGAAGCACTGGATTTCGTTGCCTCGCGCCGCGGCTGGCTGAAGGCCCAGCTCGCGGCCGTCCCGCCGCCTACCAGCCTCTCGCCGGGCGGCGCAATTGCCTATCGCGGACAGTCGCTGGTGCTGGACCATGATGCCGCATCGACGCGGCGGGTGCGGCTTGACGGCGCCAGCCTGCGCTGCGGCGGCCCGGCGGAAAACCTGCAGCCTCGCCTGAGGCGTTGGCTCGAGGCAGAGGCACGGCGGTTGCTGGCTGACGACCTTGCCCACTACTGCGTGCGCGCTGGACTGCCAGTGGCCAAGCTGGCGCTGTCTGGTGCGAACCGGCGCTGGGGAAGTTGCTCAGCCAAAGGAGCAATCCGGATCAACTGGCGGCTGGTCATGGCGCCCGACGAGGTGCGCCGCTCAGTCGTGGCCCACGAAGTAGCGCATCTCGTCCATTTCGATCACAGCCCCGCCTTCCATGCCTTGCTCGGGAAGTTGTTCGAGGGCGATCTTCGCGCCGCCAATCGCTGGCTCAAGCGCGAAGGGCGCGGGCTTTACGCGCTGTTTGGTTAGAAAAACTGGCATCGCGCGCGACTAGGCCCTATCTGGGCGGCATGGCACTATTCAAACGCAGCGGCATGTGGCGCGATGTCAGCCCCGGCGGCGCTGTCGGCGACTTCATGACCGTTTTCCGCCTCGCGGGCAAAAACCGGTGGCGCTATGCCGTGCTGGCAGCCTTGCCTCCGCTCGGCATTTTCCTCCTTTTCGCCAATGAGGAAGTGCGCGGCCTGCCGCCCCCGCCGAAAATCACGTATATCACTTCGTGGCGCGCCGATCGCAGCGAAGCGGAAATCATCAAAACCAATATCGAGAACCAGAAATTCAAGGACCGGCTCGCCGCCGAGCAGGAAAAGCGCGAAGCCGAAGTACGCGAGATCTACAAGACGATCGGGCGCTATTCGGGCATGGATGTCGATGCCATCGAGAAGAAGGCGCAGGCTGACCGTGCGGCGGAAGCGGCGCGCAAGGCAGCCGAGGCCGCGCATTTGCGCCAGCAGCAGGTCCCCGTTGAGCACCCCTGACGCGGAGGATGCCCGCTGGCTAGCCGCCGCTGCCAGCCTGGCCGCGCGCGCGCGGCCATTGAGTCGGCCCAATCCTGCCGTCGGCGCGCTGATCGTCGCGGATGGCCGCGTGGTTGGCCGGGGGTGGACTGGTCAGGGGGGCAGGCCGCATGCCGAAGCCATTGCTTTGGAGCAGGCAGGCGCAGCCGCGCGCGGCGCGGCGCTGTATGTCACGCTGGAGCCCTGCGCCCACCAGAGCGCGCGCGGGCCAGCCTGCGCCGATCTGGTGGCTGCTTCCGGGCTTTCGCGCATTATCGTCGGCATTGGCGATCCCGATCCGCGCACTGCCGGAGCTGGGCTAGCCCGGATTGGCAGCGCGGGCATAAAGACCGAATTGCGCGATTGCCCGGCGAGCCGCGCGAGCCTCGCGGGGTATCTGGCGCAGCGCCAACAGGGCCGGCCCCACGTCACACTCAAGCTTGCCACATCGCTCGATGGCTGCATTGCCGCGGCCAATGGCGAAAGCCAGTGGATCACCGGGCCTGAAGCGCGCGCGCACGGGCACGTGATGCGGGCGACATGCGACGCGATTCTCGTGGGCGGCGAAACGCTTCGCAGCGACGCGCCCCGGCTCGACGTGCGCTTGCCCGGCCTCGAACTCCGCAGCCCCGAGCGGTGGGTGCTCACGCGGGGTTCGGCGCCGCAAGGCTGGCGCGCCCTTGCTTCCCCGGCCGGGCTGACTGCGATGGGCGAAGTGCAGTATCTGCTAGTTGAAGGCGGGGCAGGGACGGCCGCCGCGTTTCTGGCCGCCGATCTTGTCGACCGATTGCTGATCTACCGCGCTCCGATTGTCTTGGGCGGCGGCAAGCCTTGCATTGCCGATATCGAGCTGGGCTCGCTGGCTGCTGCGCACGGACGCTGGCGAATGACGGACCGCCGGGTGCTTGGCAGCGACACTCTGGAAGTCTACGAGCGGTCTCCATGTTCACAGGTATAGTCACATGTTCACAGGGATAGTTACGGGCATCGGCACAATCCGCGAAGCTCGCCAGCAAGGCGACCTGCGCCTCGTCATCGCCGCGCCATTTGACCCCGCTACCATTGTCATCGGCGCTTCGATTGCCTGCTCGGGCGTCTGCCTGACTGTCGTCGACCGGGGTGGGCCAAATCCCAAAGAGGGGGCCGGCGATGCCTGGTTCGCAGTCGACCTTTCCGCCGAAACCGTCTCGCGCAGCGTGCCGGGACGTTGGGAGGCGGGGCGCAGGCTCAATCTCGAACCGGCACTGAAGCTGGGCGACGAGCTGGGCGGGCATATTGTCACGGGCCATGTCGACGGCGTGGGCGAAGTTCTCGGCATATGCCCGGAAGGCGATTCGCGCCGCATCGGCATTGCCATTCCCGCCGCGCTGGCACCCTATCTTGCGCCAAAAGGCTCGATAACCGTCGACGGCGTATCGCTTACAGTCAACGACGTTGCCGACCAGCCCGATGGCACATGCCATTTCTCGGTCAATATCATCCCGCACACTGCCGAAGTCACCACGCTGGGCAAATTGGCCAAGGGCGACCGGGTCAATCTCGAAATCGATGTGCTGGCCCGTTATCTGCAACGCATGCAGAGCCTGCGTGGTTAGATTCTTTTCCACTAACGCGGAAGCGGCACCGGCCCACTCCCCCACCCGGCCACCCATAGAATATCGTGCCGTGGGTGGCCGGGTGGGGGAGCAGGCCGGTGCCGAACCTGTTTCAGTCTCACTGAAACAGAATCTATCCCGCCTTTGTCTGAGACGTCAGGCTGACAAAGACGTCTTCGAGGTCCGCCTCGCGAGTCGAAACGTCGACAATCGCCGGACCCAGTGACTGCACCAGCGCCATGACTTCGCCCGCCGTGGCAGCGTCCTTGTCGTAAGTCACTTCGATCACTCGTTCGCCTACCGCCTCGCATTTGAGGATAGCCGGATGCTGCGGCAGGGCACCGATTTCGCGGTCGAGCGTGAGGACGATGATCTTCTCGCGCGCCATCGCGACCAGCTCGCGGGTGGTCTTGTTGGCAATCAGCTTGCCGCCATTGATGATCGCGATCCGCTCGCATAATTGCTCTGCTTCTTCGAGGTAGTGCGTGGTCAGCACCACAGTGACGCCTTCGGCGTTCATTTCCTGCACCAATTCCCACAGCTGTCGGCGCAGTTCGACATCGACGCCTGCCGTAGGCTCATCCAGCACCAGCACTGGCGGGGCGTGGACCAGTGCCTTGGCAATCAGTAGCCGGCGCCGCATCCCGCCGGAAAGCGTGCGCGAATAGGCATGGGCCTTGTCTTCGAGATGGACCGCCCGCAGCAGTTCCATCGAACGCCTGAGCGGCTTGGCCACGCCCCACAGCCCGGCGGTGTTTTCCAGAACTTCGATTGGCGTAAAGAAGGCGTCGAACACGACTTCCTGCGGCACGATACCGATCGATCGCTTGGCGTTGCGCATGTCGGCGTCGATATCGAAACCCCAGATCGACACCGTGCCGCTGGTCTTGCGCACCATGCCGGCCAGAATGTTGATCAGTGTGGATTTTCCGGCGCCATTGGGACCAAGCAGGCCAAAAATGCCGCCTTGGGGCACATCGAGCGTAACACCGTCGAGCGCCAGCTTCCCACCACCCGCATCTGCGCCTTTGCCGCTGGGTGCATAACGCTTGACGAGGTTGTTGATCGAAATGGCGGGCGGCAGTGACATTGTCTTGCGCCTCTGGCGCAGGATTGCGGCGAGGTAAAGCGCTATGCCGCGCCGCGCTTGTTACCAGCCGGGGCCGATCTCGGCTTCCAGCTTGGCAATTTGCCCGCGTGACCAGCGGTCGTTGGGATTGAATTGCACCGCCATGGCATAGTCGGCGTAGGCAAGTTCCTTCAGGCCGAGCGCGGCGCGGCAGCGGGCACGGTTGGCGAAGGCTTCGGCGTTGCCCCATTGCAGATCGATTGCGGTGGTAAAGTCGGCGATGGCGCGGTCGCACTGCTTGCGCTGGCTGAGCACTGTGCCGCGCAGGACATAGGCTTCCACCAGGTCAGGCTTGAGCGAAATTGCCCGGTCCAAGTCGGCAAGGGCGAGGTCGAGCCGGCCTTCCTGCCGGTAGACCAGGCCGCGAATTTGGTAAGCGGCGGCATCGTCGGGCAGCTGCGCGATCACGCGCGAAAGATCTGCGGCGGCGCGGTCGAACTGGCCGAGTTTGCGATAGTGCAGACCGCGCCGGTAGTAGGCGGCAGTGAAGCCGGGATCGATCAGGATCGCGCGCGTGAAGTCGACGATTGCCGGATCGCTTCGGCCCATTTCCCCCAGAGCATAGCCGCGTTCGAACAGGGCGCCCGCGAAATCGCTCCTAAGTGCCAGCGCCCGGTCGAGGTCGGCAATCGCGCCGTCCCACTGCCGGTTGGCGTTGCGCAGCCTGCCGCGGTTGTAAAAGGCCTTGGGGTCCTGCGGATTGATTGCAATGGCCTGCGCATAGTCAGCCAGTGCGCGCGCCTCGTCGCCTTTTTCGCGCCAGGCATTGCCGCGATTGACATGGGCGTCCGCATGCCGGGCATCGATCGCAATGGCCGCCGTGTAATCGGCAATCGCGCGGTCCAGCGCTGTCTTGTCCTGCGCGGCCTGGCCCACATAGCGGTTGCCGCGGTTGAACAAAGCGTCGGCATAGTCCGGCTTCAGATAAATCGCCTTGGTGAAATCGGCGATGGCGAATTCGGTCTGGCCCTTGTCGGCCTGGGCAATGCCGCGAATGTTGAAGGCGAAGGCAAAGTCCGGCTTGATGCGGATTGCACGCGTGGCATCGGCAATGGCAAGATCGAGCTGGCCTTGCGCGCGGTAGGCGAAGGCGCGGTTGGCCAGGTCCTTGGAAAGCTCGACCGGGCTGTTGTGATCTTGCTCGATCAGCGCAGCGCAAGCGGTAACCGCGATATCGGGTGCGACGGAAGAGCCATAGCACTGGTCGCGCGCGGGATTGGACTGGGCCATGGCAGGAGCGCCCAGGAAGGAGGCAAGGATGGCCGGGGCAAGAATCGCCAAGCGTCGCATATGTGCGCACGCTAGGCCGGCCATGGTGGAAAAAGTGTGAATCTGCCCCCGACCCGTACTCGCCACGCATCGTCTGGAAATGCACCGCGCGCCCTGCTATTGGCCCGGCATGATCAAGCCGCCCGAAACCGTCGTCACTTCGTCCACCCGCGTCAGCTGCGATGGCGCAACCGGCATTGCCCCTGCCCTCGGCCACCCGCGCGTCTGGCTGGAAATCGATGAGCATGGCTATGTCGATTGCGGCTACTGCGACCGGCGCTTCGTGCTGGCGAGCGGCCCGGCCGACGGGGCGGACCAGGCAAGCCTGCCCGATATCGCCTCTGGCGCGAGCCGCTGAAGTTCCTATATCAGCGGGCATGACCATGCCCGATCCCCGCTCGCTGCTTTATCGCCAACTCGATCCCGCCCAGGCGCTGGCGCTGGCGCGCGAGACGCTCAGCCAATGCGACGATGGCGAGCTGTACATGCAGTTCACCGTCTCGGAGGCTTTCGGGTTCGATGATGGACGCCTGAAAACGGCAGACTATTCGCGCGATGCCGGGTTTGGCCTGCGCGGCGTATCGGGCGAGATGACCGGCTTTGCCCACGCCAACGAGATTTCCGCCGCAGCGATCCGCCGCGCGGGCGAGACGCTCAAGTTGCTCGATCCTGCCAAGGGCGTGGCCGCTGCCCCGCCCCGGCAGAACAATCGCCACCTTTATACCGATGCCTCGCCGCTCGATGCCGTTCCATTCGAGGACAAAGTGCGGCTTCTGGAAATGATCGACAAGGCCGCCCGCGCCCGCGATCCGCGCGTCAGCCAGGTCTCGGCCAGCGTCACTGGCTCTTGGTCAGTGGTCGAGATCGTGCGCGCCGATGGCTTCGTCGCCACCGATATCCGCCCGCTTGTGCGCCTCAATGTAGGGATCGTCGCCGAAGCCAATGGCCGGCGCGAGACGGGCAATTTCGGCATGGGCGGTCGCTGGCTCTATGATGACCTGTTCAAGCCGGAAAACTGGAACCGCGCCATCGACGAGGCACTGGGCCAGGCGCTCACCAATCTTGAAAGCATCGATGCGCCTGCTGGCGAAATGACTGTTCTGCTCGGACCCGGCTGGCCGGGCGTGTTGCTGCATGAGGCCGTGGGCCACGGCCTTGAAGGCGATTTCAACCGCAAGGGCACAAGTGCTTTTTCAGGCCGCATTGGCGAGCGCGTCGGCGCGCCCGGCGTCACTGTGGTGGATGATGGTTCCATCGCGGGGCGGCGCGGATCGCTGTCGATCGACGATGAAGGCACGCCGACCAGCGAGACTGTTCTGATCGAGGACGGCATTCTCAAGGGCTACATGCAGGACCGGCTGAATGCACGGCTGATGGGCGTCGAAGCCACCGGCAACGGCCGCCGCGAGTCCTATGCCCATGCGCCGATGCCCCGCATGACCAACACCTTCATGCGCGGCGGCAATGACGATCCGGCTGAGATGCTCTCGCGAATGAAGAACGGCATTTTCGCCAAGAGCTTCGGCGGCGGGCAGGTCGATATCGTCTCGGGCAAATTCGTCTTCACCTGCACCGAGGCCTACAAGGTCGAAAATGGCAAGCTCGGCCCGGCGATCAAGGGTGCGACGCTGATCGGTGATGGCCCCAGCGTGCTGACCCGAGTGATTGGCATTGGCAACGACATGGCGCTCGATGAAGGCGTCGGAGTGTGCGGCAAGGGCGGGCAAAGCGTTCCGGCCGGGGTGGGCCAGCCCAGTTTGCTGATCGAAGGACTGACAGTTGGCGGCACGGCCTGATTGGTACTTTTTCAGGCAGGGTTCAGCTTGGATTGCTAGCCTGTACTCGATCCAAAGGAGGTTCTCATGCGTAAACTGGCAATGGCTCTTGTTCTCGGTTCGGCGCTGCTGGCCGGTCCGGCCCTTCAGGCACGCGAGAAGCTGACGGGTGAGCAACAGCTGGGCAAATTACTCGAAGGCCGGGTGGCTGGCCGTCCAGTCAGCTGCATTCCGCTGTCCAGTTCGTCAGATTCCCAGATCATCGACAAGACGGCCATCGTCTATGACAGTGGCCGAACCATCTACGTCAATCGCCCGACAAATGCCGACGAGCTCGATTCAGACGACATCATGGTGACCCGAGTGAGCACCAGCCAGCTCTGCCGTCTCGATACTGTGCGCATGCACAATCGCCTGGGGCATAATTTTTCCGGCTTCGTCAGCTTGCAGGATTTCGTGCCTTATACGCGGGTAGCGCGCTCCAACTGATCACTTGGTCATAGGCTCTCCTTCCGGCCTGCAGGGTGCACGGTGCCTTGCAGGCCAGCGGATCTGGCGGCTGGTTGTCGCACTTTTTTATGGGGTGGCCGGCACGCTTCATCTGATCAAGCCCGCCCCATTTCTCGCCATTGTTCCGCATTGGGTGCCGCTGCCTGCCGCGGTCGTGGCGCTGACTGGCATCGCCGAGATTGCTGGTGCCGCTGGGCTCGTTCAGCCATTTTCCGCGCCGCTGCGACGGGCGGCAGCCTGGGGTCTTGCTGTATACGCGCTGTGCGTCTGGCCGGCCAACTTCCAGCACATGGCTCTTGATCTCGCCCGTCCCGGCGGGGGCCTTGGCCTTTGGTACCACATTCCCCGACTCGCCGCGCAGCCATTGCTGATCTGGCTGGCGCTCTGGTGCGGCGAAGTGACTCGCTGGCCATTCAGGCGCTGAACCGCGCCGCCGGTTATCAATGAGAACGAGCAACACTGCTTGCGGTGTGAATGGGCGCACGATAGTCCCGCATGCGACTGGAGTTTCATGCCGTGACTGGGTTTTTCCTCGCCATGCTTGCCGCGCTGCTGGCAGGGGCAGGCGCGCGCGATCAGGTGATCATGGCACAGCTGTCGCGCGTGCAGGGCGCGCGGCCTGCCGCACTGGCGGTGGGAATCGCCACCAGCGCGGCGACGGCGGGGCTTGCGGCATGGCTCTCGCTGGAAGTCGCGCCGATGCTCAACGGCCACGCGCGGCTGTTCCTTGCCGGTCTTGCACTGGGCTTTGGCGGGGCGGAACTGCTTTTCATGGCGTTGCCGAAAGCTCCCACGGAGCCCACTAACTCGCTGGCCGCATTGGCTGTGGTCCTGGCGGCGCACCAGATCACTGATGCCGTGCGCTTCCTGATCTTTGCGATCGGCCTTGCCGCCTATTCGCCGACAATGGCCGCGGCTGGCGGGGCGACTGCCGGGGCAGTGCTGCTGGGCACGGCATGGACCGCGCCCGACTTGCTGGCCCGCCCCGGCACAAGGATCGTGCGGCGCGGGATCGGGGGCCTGCTGCTGGTCGTCGGGATTGTGCTTGCAGTGAGCGCGATGCAGGCGGGCAGGGCCGGTTAGGCGGCAATCCCATCCGCCGTGGGCCGGTGCCGCTTCCACATATGTGGAACAAACTCTAAGAAAATTGCCGCTTCAGCCGCACCAGCGCGTCGTCCAGTGCAGAGAGAAATCTTGAGCGATCGGACGGTGAGAAAGGGCGGGGTCCGCCAATTGCTTCGCCGCCGGCGCGCAAGTCGGCCATGATAGCCCGCGTGGCAATCGCTCCGCCGATCGAGCTCAGGGTAAAAGGTTTGCCGTTCGGCGCGATCACGATCGATCCCGCTTTCAGGCAGCGGTCAGCCAGCAGGATGTCGCCCGTGATGCAAAGCGTTTGGCTGCTGGCGCGCTCGGCGATCCAGTCATCGGCGGCATCGAATGCATCACTCACCAGCACGCGCTCGATCAGATCATGCCGGGGCACGCGGATCGGGCTGTTGCTGACAATGACGACCGGCACGGCGTGACGGAAGGCGACCTTGTAGATCTCATCCTTCACCGGGCAGGCGTCGGCATCGACCAGTATCCGGATCATCGCGCTTTGGGCGGTCCTTTGCCGAAGCCTTTGCCCGGACCTTTGCCGGGGCCTTTGGACCAGTTGCCTTTCTTGCCCCCACCCAGCTTGCCGCCAGAGGGCGATCCGTCATGGCGTCGTATGCGCTTGGCGCCGGGCTTGGCGTCATATCGGCGTTCGGCCTGACCAGGCGCGACGGGCCTTGCCTGCAAGCGGCGAGGCATTTTCTCCGCCGGCGTCCCTTCGCTGCGATCGTGCTGCGGAGCAGTGGGCGGACTTGCGGTCGCTGGGGCGATTTGCCGGGCTGGCGGACGTTCGTTGGCAGACCGGTCGCGGTGGCTTTCCGCTCTTTGCTGCGGGCGGGGGCTGCGCTGGTCGCCTTGATACTCGTTGCGATCGTCGCGCCTGTTTGAGCGCGCTTCATCGCGCGGCTTGCCGTCTACAGCCACGATCTCGACGTCGTCGTCCTGTCCCGCCGTCCGCTCGACGGCGGCGAGGAACCGCGCGGCAACGCTGCCAGGCACTTCGAACAGTGTCTCGTTCGCTGCCATGCGGATCGCGCCGATCTCGCTGCGGCTGACATGGCCCCGGCGGCACAGCAGCGGCAGGATCCAGCGCGGATCGGCGTTCTGGCGGCGGCCGATGTTCATGCGGAACCAGGCGCTGCCGTCAAAGCCTTCGCGCGGAGTCCGCTCCGCAGGTCGCGCATCGGCGGCAATCAGTTCCTCGGGCTCTGGCAGGCGCGAGCGGTGGGCGCGCACCAGCGCGGCGGCTATATCCTCAGGGCTGCGTTCGGCCAGCAGGCGCGCGGCGAGTGCGCGGTCATCCTCGTCTACCTCGACAGGGGCAAGCAGCGCGCCCAGCATCCGTTCGCTGTCAGCCGCGCGGATTTCGGCGGCGCTGGGGGGAGATATCCACGCCGCGTCGATGCGTGCGCCGCGGAGCATCATTTCGACCCGGCGGCGGCGGGGATAGGGCACCAGCACGATTGCCGTACCTTTTCTTCCGGCCCGCCCGGTGCGGCCTGAGCGGTGCTGCAGGGTTTCCGCATCGCGCGGGATTTCAACGTGGACGACAAGGCTGAGACTGGGCAGGTCAATGCCGCGCGCGGCGACATCCGTCGCGACACAGACGCGCGCGCGCTGGTCGCGCAGGGCCTGCAGCGCGTGGTTGCGCTCGTTCTGGCTATGCTCGCCCGACAGCGCGACAACGGCGAAGCCGCGCTCGGTCAGGCTGGCATGCAGATGCCGCACATTGTCGCGCGTGGCGCAAAACAGCATTGCCGTTTCCGCCTCGTGAAAGCGCAGC
>Ga0075362_10000045_pt1 | contig 42952 bp, 40 predicted proteins | sample EndMetdeltDD1762_FD_71397 | JGI IMG/M metagenome (GOLD analysis project Ga0075362, IMG submission 71397) | Populus endosphere microbial communities from Tennessee, USA - Endosphere MetaG P. deltoides DD176-2 | ecosystem: Host-associated > Plants > Roots > Endosphere | place: USA: Tennessee...
CGCGCGCGCGCGCGCCGGTGGCGACGATGACATGCTTGCCCTCGATCACTTCGCTGCCCTTGTCGCCCGTCACTTCGATCGTGCCCGGGGCGACCAGCTTGCCAGTGCCCATGTGGACCGTGATCTTGTTCTTCTTCATCAGGTGCGTGACGCCCTGATTGAGCTGCTTGGCTACGCCCCGCGAGCGCGCGACCACGGCGGCCAGATCTGCAGTAACGTTGTCCGCAGCCAGGCCATAGTCCTTGGCGTGCTTCATTTGGTGAAACACTTCGGCCGAGCGCAGCAGCGCCTTGGTGGGGATGCAGCCCCAGTTGAGGCAGATGCCGCCCAGGTTCTCACGCTCGACGATCGCGGTCCTGAGGCCAAGCTGTGCCGCGCGGATAGCCGCGACATAGCCGCCGGGGCCGGAACCTAGAACGACGAGATCGTATGGATCGGACACGCGGGAAAACTCCTGATTGCTTGATCTGATTATTCGGAAACCGGGCGTGGCCGCCCATTGTCGTCGATAGCGACGAACGTGATATTGGCCTCGGTAACTTTCTCGGAGATTTCCTCATCGCGCAGCCGCCGCCAGGCCTCCACTGCGATGGTCATCGACGTGCGGCCGACACGAACAAGTTCGCCATAGACAGATACTTCATCGCCCACGGCAACCGGCGCGAGAAAGTGCATGCCGTCCATCGCCACGGTAGCCGCGCGGCCCTTGCAAGCGCGCATTGCAATCGTGCCCGCGCCGGCATCCATCAGGCTCATCAGCCAGCCACCGAAGATGTCGCCGTTGGAATTTGTGTCCTTGGGCATCGCGACGACGCGGATAACCGGCTCGCGGGAAGGTGGAGCGGCGCTCATCGCCTCACGCCAACATCCCCAGCGGCCTTTCGCAAAGCTCGCGGAAGGCAGCCATAAGCCGCGCGCCGTCCGCACCGTCAACCGCGCGGTGATCGAAACTGCCAGTGACCGACATGACGCTGGCAATGCCCAGCGTACCATCGGGCATCACCCACGGCCGCTTCTCGCCCGCGCCAATGGCGAGGATCGTGGCTTGCGGCGGGTTGATCACGGCCGTGAACTGCTTGATCCCCATCATGCCCATGTTCGACAGGCTGGCCGTGCCGCCCTGATATTCCTCAGACTTGAGGCGGCCTTCCTTGGCGCGCGCGGCAAGATCCGCCATGGCGCGAGCAATGGATGACAGGCTGCGCGTGTCGGCTTCCGAAACGATCGGCGTGATCAGTCCGCCAGGGATGCTTACGGCCACGGAAATATCGGCGCGGTTGTAGCGGATCAGTTCATTGCCGGCGAAAGCGACATTGCACTCGGGAACCTGCATCAGCGCCCTGCCCAGCGCCTTGACCAGCAAGTCGTTGACCGAAAGCTTGATGCCCTGGCTTTCCAGCGTGGCATTGAGCTCGCCGCGCAGTGCCAGCAGTTTGTCGAGCTGCACATCGACTGTCAGGTAGATATGCGGGGCCTGCTGCATCGATTGTGTGAGGCGGCGTGCTATGGTCTTGCGCATGCCTGACAATTTTTCGACGCTGTGTGGGATGCGGGCATCGAGCAGCGCGCGGGTTTCCGCTTCCATCTCGGCGCCAGCCGGCGCGGAAGCATCGGCAGCCGGGCCGTCTGCCCCGATCTTCGCCGTACCGCTCGCCGCTGCGGCCTCGATATCGGCTTTGACGATCCGTCCGCCCGGGCCCGTGCCTTTGACTTTGGCTACGTCGACACCGAGTTCGGCGGCAAGCCGCTTTGCCATCGGCGAGACGAGTTCGCTTCCACCTTGCGGAGCATTGGCCGTTGGAGCCGCCGCTGCGCTTGGCATGCCACCACCGCCCTTGGCGGCTTCAACGTCCGCACGGACAATGCGCCCATTGGGGCCTGTTCCTTTGACCATAGCCAGGTCGACGCCCAGTTCGGCGGCAAGGCGCTTGGCCAGAGGAGAAGCAATCACACGGTCACCTTTTTGGATATTGACGGCAGGAACGGGGGCCGAAGCCGCAGCAACGGGCGCGGGAGCAGCGGCGGGAACTGGTTCTGGCGGCGCAGCACTGGCAGACGCACTCGCCGGCGAACCCGTTGCCGCATCGTCGCCTGAAAGCGTGGCAATCACAGTGCCGACTGCGACATTGTCCGTGCCTTCGGGCACAGAGATCGCAAGAATTTCGCCTTCGTCGACAGCTTCGAATTCCATCGTCGCCTTGTCGGTTTCTATTTCGGCCAGCAAGTCGCCTGAGCGGACTTTATCGCCCACTTTGACCAGCCATTTGGCGAGCTTCCCCTGTTCCATCGTAGGCGACAGCGCGGGCATTTTGATTTCGGTCGGCATGGTGCAACCCTTGGCCAAAATGGCCGCGTGGAGCAAGCGTCTTGCGCAACGATCGATTGTGTCTGATATCGATCATCACGGGGGGCAAGGTTGATGCGCGTCTATCTGGTGATCATCGACAATACTGATGAGGCGCTAGTCGCCCTGCGCTTTGCCTCGCGCCGCGCCATCAAGACGGACGGGTCGCTCCACATCATCGCCCTTATGGAACCGCAGCCATTTGTGGCATTTGCCGGCGTGCAAGCCACAATCGAGGAAGAAGCGCGTGAGCGCACGCAGGCGCTAGCGGCGACTGCTGCGGGCAGTATTCTTTCGGAAGGCGGCGCCATGCCGGTCATTTCCGTCAAGCAGGGCGACGGGGTTTCGGTGGTGCGGGATTACCTGAAGGAACATCCGGAAATCTCGGCTCTAGTGCTGGGCGCGGCGATCGATGGTGGTCCCGGCCCGCTGGTTTCGCATTTTACCGGCGCCGCGGCGGGTGTTCTGACTTGCCCTGTCTTTGTCATACCGGGATCGCTCAGCGAGGCCGATATCGACCGGCTCAGCTGAAACCGCCCAAGCCGATTGCGATGCAGGCCCCGCGCGGTTAGGGGAACCTCCCATGACCGATAAGCTCACTGAAATCTGCGATGCCAAGCGTGAGGATGTCGCCCTTCGCAAGGCCCATGCCTCGATTGGTGAGCTTGATGCGCTTTCCGCCGCGCAAAGTGTGCCGCGCGGGTTTCGTGCCGCGCTGGAAGCCAAGGCAGCTTCAGGCTTTGCCCTGATCGCTGAAATCAAGAAAGCATCGCCTTCCAAGGGGCTGATCCGCGCCGATTTCGATCCGCCAGCCCATGCCCGCGCCTATCAGCAGGGCGGCGCAGCGTGTCTCTCTGTGCTTACGGACGCGCCCTATTTCCAGGGACACGAGGACTATCTTGTGGCTGCGCGCGCCGCTTGCGATCTGCCAGTTCTGCGCAAGGACTTCATGGTTGATCCCTGGCAAGTGGCCGAAGCGCGCGCAATTGGCGCTGATGCGATCCTGATCATTGTTGCGGCGCTGGCAGATGCCCAGATGGCCGAGATAGAGGCGGCGGCGATCGAGCGCGGCATGGATGTGCTTGTCGAGGTGCACAACGAGGTCGAGATGGAACGTGCGGCCCGCCTGAAATCGCGACTGATTGGCGTCAACAACCGCGATCTCAAGCGTTTCCTCACAGATATCGCGACCACCGAACGCCTGGCGCCACTCGCGCCGGAGGGGACTTTGCTGGTCAGTGAAAGCGGGATCAATTCGCATGCCGACCTGATCCGGCTTTCGGGCTGCGGCGCGCGTGTATTTCTGGTGGGGGAGAGCCTGATGCGGCAGGACGATGTCGCTGCGGCGACAAGGAGCCTGCTCAATGGCTGACCTCACCCATCTCGACGCCCAGGGCAACGCGCGAATGGTCGACATCGGTGGCAAGGCCGAAACCAGCCGTGTGGCAATTGCATCGGGCCGGATCCGCATGAGCGCAGCGGCGGTGGCTGCCATCCGCGATGGCGATGTGCCCAAGGGCGATGTCCTCGCTGCCGCGCGCATTGCCGGGATCATGGCCGCGAAAAAGACCGCTGAACTGATCCCGCTGTGCCATCCCCTCGCGCTCGATAGCGTGACTATCGACTTTGCGATTGAAGCCGATGGCGTCCTCGCCACGGCTACCGCTTCGCTGACGGGAAAGACGGGTGTGGAAATGGAAGCAATGACAGCTACTTCCATCGCACTCCTGACAATTTACGACATGGCCAAGGCGATCGACAAGGGGATGGTGATTGAAGCGGTCCGCCTGATCGAAAAGCGGGGCGGAAAGTCCGGAACCTGGAAAGCGCCAGCGTGAACGCAAAGACGCCGCCGCTGCCGCTGGAGAAAGCTCAAGCGCGGCTGCTTGCGCTGATCTCGCCCCTGCCAATCGAACGCGTCGATGCGCCATCTGCGCTCGGACGCTATCTGGCAGAGCCGCTCGCCGCCCGCCGCACCCAGCCAGCCCACGATCTGTCGGCCATGGACGGCTATGCAGTTGCGCCAGGCGATTTGGCGGGGCCATGGCGCGTGATTGGCGAGAGTGCGGCGGGGCATCCATTTGGCGGCGCGGTGAAGCCGGGCGAAGCCGTTCGGATTTCAACCGGGGCATTCATCCCGTTGGGCGCTGGCGCGGTTGTCCTCCAGGAAGACCTTGCCCGCGACGGCGATCACTTGCGCCTGACCGGCGAGGCACCCTCGCCCGAGGCCAAGCATATTCGACCTCTCGGGATGGATTTTGCGCAAGGCAGCCAGATCATGGCCGCAGGCACGCGGATCGGTCCGGCGCAAATGGCCATTGGCGTCGCTTCCGGCCATCACTTCCTGCCAGTCCGAAGAAAGCCGCGCGTGGCGATAATCGACAGCGGCGATGAATTGGCGAGCGATTGCGAAAACTGCCCCCCTCACCAGATTCCGGCGAGCAATGGCATCATGCTCGCCGCCCTCGCCGCGCAAGAGCCTTGCGAAGTGTCGCGCATCGGCCCGGTGGCCGACTCAATGGGCGCATTGCTGTCCGCTTTCGCCGAGGCTGAGGACGCCGACCTGATCGTGACCAGCGGAGGCGCATCGGTCGGCGATCACGATCTCGTCCGCCCTGCGCTCGAACAATGGGGCGCGAAGATCGATTTCTGGCGGATTGCGATCAAGCCCGGAAAGCCGCTGCTCGTCGCGACCCGCGAGCGGCCGCGCGGCATGCAATTGATCCTCGGATTGCCGGGAAATCCGGTGTCCAGCCATGTCACTGCCTTCCTTTTCATGTTGCCTTTGCTGCGGGCAATGGCCGGCGCGGCGCTATGCCTGCCGCGACCGGTCCAGTCTGTTCTCGCCGCTCCGGTCAGCCCGGGCGGCGCTCGTCGCGAATTTCTGCGCGCGCAATGGGATGGTGCCCGCGTCACGGCAATGCAGCTGCAGGACTCAGGGGCGCTTTCGTCGCTGGCGCTCAGCAATGCGTTGATCGACCGCGCTGCCCATGCGGCGCCTTCAGTCGCGGGCGAGGCAGTTTCCATATTTCTGCTGGAAAATGGCGGGGTAGCTTGACGGGACACGAATCGTTGCTTAATTGTTCCGTATTCGTTCACCATACCTTTCAGACCGATATTTAATGGTCGGGGGCCGAACCGCAGATAGGGAATGCCGCCATGCTCACCCGCAAGCAGCACGAATTGATCCGCTTCATTCAGGAACGGCTGGAAGCCACTGGTATTTCTCCTTCGTTCGAGGAAATGAAGGAAGCGCTCGACCTTAAATCGAAGTCCGGAGTTCATCGGCTGATTTCTGCGCTTGAGGAACGCGGCTTCATTCGCCGCCTGCCCAATCGGGCGCGCGCGCTGGAAGTGCTCAAGCAGCCTGACAATATTTCCGCCAAGGCCCCTGCCCGCGCTTCCGCAGTCGGCAATACGGCGCTCGCCTCGCTGGCCAGGCCTGCCGCGCCGCTACGGCCGGCTAATGACGTGATCGAAATTCCGCTGCATGGGCGGATTGCCGCCGGTGTGCCGATCGAGGCGCTGGAAGGCCAGTCGATGTTGCCTGTTCCCGCGGCATTGCTGGGCGCGGGCGACCATTATGCGCTGGAAGTGTCAGGCGATTCGATGGTCGAAGCCGGCATTCTTGATGGTGACTACGCCTTGATCCGCCGCACGGAATCCGCGCGCGATGGAGAGATTGTGGTGGCGCTGGTGCGCGGCGAAGAAGCCACGCTGAAATATCTGCGCCGCGAAAACGGAATGGTGCGTCTCGATCCCGCCAATGCCGCCTATGATCCGCAGTTCTATCAGCCGGGCGAAGTTCAGGTTCAGGGCAAGCTGGCGGGGCTGCTGCGCCGTTATCACTAAGGTGGTGGCGAGTTAGAGCCGGCAGCCTGTTCGCGCGGTCTCAATCCCGCCTCTCTGCTGACGGGCGATGCAGCAGGGGTCGGGAATTCCGCGTTCTGCTTGCTGGCGCTCGGAATGAACGGACTTTTCCGGTCTCCGGTCCACCAACCGTGGCGGCCTTCGCCTTGTGCGACTGTCACGACCCGGGGCTCATCGAGATAGATAGCCAGTCCGCCCGTCCTCTCGAGCATGGTGCGATCGGCCTTCAGCCACCGGGGTTTGCACGAATAGGGCAGCCAGCGTGCGGCGATTACAATGTCACTGCGCTCGCAAGCCGCGGCAAGGGCGCGTTCGGGCACCGGGTCCATGCCGCGCGCGAGCAACAGCTGCCAGCGGCGGTCGCCGCGCAGAAGCTCGATGGCGCAGAAGTCCCGGCTGCACTGTGCGCCCGGCCAGTCCGCAAGAGTGATGGTTTCCCCCGCCATTCCCGCCAATTCAGTGAGATTTTCTCGGGCATAGCTTGCCCGCCCATCGCGCAGCACGATAAGTTTGCCGTCAGTTTCTCCGGTGATGCCGGCGTGGCGACCGTCGCCGGAAATCAGCAAGTCCGGCGGACGCAGCAGCAAAAGCGAGATGGCGGCAATTCCGGCGGGCAGCAATCCCCAGAGGCGGATCTTGCCGCGCCATAGCGCGAGCCAGAAAGCGCCGCAAAGGAACAGCGCGAAGCGCCAGGCACCCATGGCAGGCAGGTGGTTGACCGCGCCCGGCCGTGCCGCAGTCCAGTGCGCGATGGCAAGCAGCAGTTCGATCGACTTTCCGGCGAGCCACCAAAACGGCGCCCCTGCCCCGGCTGCGTCAAACAGCAGGGCCATGCCGATCAGCGGCATGGTCGCGAATGTTGTCAGCGGAATGGCGATCGTGTTTGCCAGGGCGCCGTAAATGCCCGCGCGGTGGAAGTGGTAGAGCGCAATCGGCATCAGCGCGATTTCGATGACAATGCCGGTCGCCATCAACATGACAAGATTTCGCGCCGCCCGCCGCCACCATTCCTCGTCGCGCGCTGCAAGAAAGTCGCGGGTTGGCTGCGCGCCATGCAGCGCCACGATTGCCAACACCGAGGCGAAGCTCATCTGAAAGCCCGGGCCGATTACGGCCTCGGGCCACAAGGCCATGACAAGCAACGCGGCAATCGCGAGCAGGCGAAGCGATAGCGGCTCCCGTCCGAGCGCCAGCGCCAGCATGACCAGGATCGCACCGGCGCAGCTGCGTATTGTTGGCACTTCAGCGCCCGTGAGCAGGGTATAGAACATGCCTGTTCCAGCCCCGACAGCCGAAGCGACGACTGGCAGACGTACCCGCAAGGCGAGCCATGGCCACATACCGAGCAATGCCATGGCTAGAAAGTAGGCCGCCGCAATCACCGCACCGACATGCAACCCGCTGACCGACAGCAAATGGGTGAGTCCGGCATCGCGCATCGCCGTCTCATCCGCCTCGCTGATGCCGCCCCGGTCGCCGCTGGCGAACGCCGCCGCAATACCGCCCGGCGTGCCATCAAGCTGCCGATGGATGTGGTTGGACAGCGCGCGTTGCAGGCGGGCGAGGCCATTTCTCGTGTTTGCCGGTTCAACGACCTGAACGGGGTCGAAAACGCTGCCCGTCGCGGCGAGGCCTTCAAACCAGGCAGCGCGGGCAAAATTGTAGCTTCCGGGCAGCATGGCGGCGGGCGGCGGCATAAGCCTTGCCCGCAGCCGTACCAGTGCCCCTTCCGTGGCCCGCTCATTGTCATTTTCAATCGGAACGTTCATCCGCACGCGAATCGCGCGACCGGTCTCTGGTTCGCGCGTTGCCAGCACCAGGCGAACTTGCGCTTCTGCCGGCTGATCCTGCCTTTGCAGCACGCGGCCGAGCAAAGTGGTGGTAACTGGCCGTGATAGCGCAGGTGCGCCAACAAGTGTGCTCTTCGCCCAGACTGTCAGGCAACCGGCCGCAACTGCCAAGGCCATCGAAGCGATTGCTAGCCGGAGGTAGGGGAATCGTCCCTCGCGCTGGAGCAAACCCAATGATCCAGTAGTGAATGCGCCGCACAGACAGATCAAAGCCAGCCAATGGGCGGGGGCCGGAAGCTGGAACCACAGGGCAATTCCTGCCGCAAAACCCACTGCAATCCAAGGCGCTCGCTCGAATCCGGCGCGCGCGAGAAAATTTTCAACAGTGCTTGCCAGCGCGCGCAGTCCGCTAGACAAGGCGCCGACCTTGCGCCAAGGGAAATGTTGCACTGCAGCGCAGGCGCCCGTATCGCGCGGTCCGGAAGGGATCGGGGCGGGTTCGCTTGCCACCGTGCATATAGGACAGGAAGGCAAAGTAATGGCAAGCGGGCGTGAACAGGGCGGCACGGCGACTTCAGGTCGCGGCCCGTCCGCGCGCCCCGTTGTCACGCGGTTTGCGCCCTCACCCACTGGTTATCTGCATATTGGCGGCGCACGCACGGCCCTGTTCAACTGGCTGTTCGCGCGGCATCATGGCGGCAAATATCTGCTGCGCATCGAAGACACTGATCGCGCGCGCTCCACCGAATCAGCGATTGCCGCCATCCATGATGGTCTCGACTGGCTGGGCCTGGGGGGCGATGAGCCAGCAATTATGCAATTCGCCCGATCTGGCCGGCACGCCGAAGTGGCGCACCAGCTGCTCGCCGCCGGACATGCCTACCGCTGCTACCTGACAAACGAGGAACTTGCCGAGCGCCGCGCTGCCGCGCAGGCAGAGCGCCGCCCGTTCCGCATCGACAGCGAATGGCGCGATGCCGACCCCGCAAGCGCGCCGTCAGACAAGCCCTTTGTCGTGCGGATCAAAGCTCCCAAGGAGGGCGAAACTGTCATTGCCGATCTGGTTCAGGGGCAAGTGACGGTCAACAACGCTGAACTCGACGATTTCGTGATCCTGCGATCGGACGGCACTCCGACATATATGCTCGCAGTCGTCGTCGATGACCATGACATGGGCGTTACGCACGTCATTCGCGGCGACGACCATCTCAACAATGCCTTTCGCCAGCTGGCTATCATTCGTGCAATGGGCTGGCCCGAGCCGGAATATGCGCATGTACCGCTGATCCACGGTTCTGACGGTGCCAAGCTTTCCAAGCGCCATGGCGCGCTGGGCGTGGACGCCTACCGCGATGAGCTCGGCATATTGCCGGATGCCTTGTTCAACTACCTGCTGCGGCTTGGCTGGGGGCACGGTGATGACGAAATCATCAGCCGCCAGGATGCCGTGAAGTGGTTCGACATCGACCATGTCGGCAAGAGCCCCTCACGCTTCGATCTGGCGAAATTGCGCAATCTCAACGGTCACTATCTGCGTGAGGCGGACGATGCGGCGCTTGCCGCCCTGGTGGCTGCCAGACTTCCTGCCGGGTCTGATATCGATCTGTTGGTGCAGGCCATGCCAGTGCTCAAGGTGCGCGCGCACGATGTGGTGGAACTCGCCGACGGCGCGGCATTCCTTTTTGCCAGGCGGCCGCTGGCGCTCGATGCCAAGGCTGAGGCACTGCTCACCGAGGATTCCCGCGCCATTCTGGGCCAATTGAAGGTCCATCTCGGCGCGGAAAACGACTGGACAAGCGAAGGTCTGGAAGCCAGTTTGAAGCAAGTGGCGGCGGACCTTGGGCTGGGGCTAGGCAAACTTGCCCAGCCACTGCGCGCGGCGCTGACGGGGCAGACAACCTCGCCAGGAATTTTCGATGTTTTGGCCCTGTTGGGGCGGGAAGAAAGTCTGGCGCGGATTGCCGATCAGGCAGCCAGCGCCACAGCTGAATAAGTTCTTAGGGAGTAAATTCTGTGGGCTCAGAAGCAAAATTGAATGTTGCCGGCCAGGATCTGGCTTGTCCTGTTCTTTCGGGCAGCATTGGCCCTGACGTGATCGATATCCGCAAGCTCTATGGCCAGACGGGCATGTTCACTTACGATCCGGGCTTCACGTCGACTGCCAGCTGCGAAAGCGCGATCACTTTCATCGACGGGGAAGAAGGCATCCTCCTTCACCGCGGCTATGCCATTGGCGATCTTGCCGAGCATTCAAGCTTCATGGAAACCTGCTATCTGCTGCTGAACGGCGAACTGCCCAGCGAGGATGAGCTGGCGAACTTCTCCTACACAATCAGCCGCCACACCATGCTGCATGAGCAACTGGCCACGTTCTATCGCGGTTTCCGCCGCGACGCGCACCCGATGGCCATCATGTGCGGTGTAGTCGGCGCGCTATCGGCGTTCTATCACGATTCGACGGACATTGCCGATCCGGAACAGCGCAAGATCGCCAGCCACCGTCTGATCGCCAAGATGCCGACGATCGCGGCAATGGCCTACAAGTATTCGGTCGGCCAGCCATTCATGTATCCGGACAATTCGCTGAGCTATACCGGCAACTTCATGCGTATGACGTTCGGTGTTCCTGCTGAAGCCTACGAACTGCACCCGGCCGTTGAAAAGGCCATGGACCGCATCTTTATCCTTCATGCCGATCACGAGCAAAACGCCTCGACGTCCACAGTGCGTCTTGCCGGCTCGTCGGGTGCCAATCCGTTCGCATGCATTGCTGCGGGCATTGCCTGCCTTTGGGGCCCCGCACACGGCGGCGCCAACGAAGCGGCGCTCAATATGCTGCATGAAATCGGCACGCCGGACCGCATTCCCCACTATATCGAGCGCGCCAAGGACAAGAACGATCCGTTTCGCCTGATGGGCTTCGGCCACCGCGTTTACAAGAATTACGACCCGCGCGCGACTGTGATGCAAAAGACGGTGCGGGAAGTGTTCGACGCGCTGAAAGTCAGCGATCCGGTGTTCGAAACGGCGCTGCGGCTCGAGGAAATCGCGCTCAGCGATCCTTATTTCATCGAAAAGAAGCTGTTCCCCAACGTCGACTTCTATTCGGGCATCATTCTCTCGGCGATCGGTTTTCCGACAACCATGTTCACCGTGCTGTTCGCGCTGGCGCGCACAGTCGGCTGGGTGGCCCAGTGGAATGAAATGATTTCAGATCCCTATCAGAAGATTGGTCGTCCCCGTCAGCTTTACACCGGAGCGCCCCAGCGCAGCTATAAGCCTCTGGCAAGCCGCTAGACGATGGCCCGGGCCCTGCGCGCCATCGTGCTTGTAATCGGCATTCTCGCGATTGCCATGGGCCTGCTCTGGATCGGACAAGGAACCGGCTACGTGATGTGGCCGGCTTCCAGTTTCATGTTGGCGGACATGACCTGGGCTCGCAACGGCGCGGTTCTGGCCTTGATTGGTGCGGGGCTTGTCTGGTTGTCCCGCCGCGGTGCCGGGCGCTAGCTTGCGGAATTATCTGCGGGTAGGTCGAGAACGAATCGGGCCCCCTGCCCCAGCGTGCTGTCCACTGTGAGATCGCCCTGCATTGCCCGCGCCAGTCGGCGTGAAATGTAAAGGCCCAGACCCGATCCGCCATCGCCGCTGCGGCCCAGCCGTTCGAACTTCTCGAATATCCGCGGCTGATCTTCTTCGCTGATGCCTGGACCCTGATCGGCCACGGTCACGCGGGCACGGCCCGCTTCGCTTTCAATGCGCACCCACACCTGCGAATTGGCGGGCGAGTAGCGAATGGCATTGCCGATCAGATTGAGCAGGACTTGCAGCACCCGGCGAAATTCCGCGACCGCAGGCAAACTCTCTCCCAATCTGGGAGCATCGACGACAATACCGCGCTCCCGCGCTCTCACGCCCAGAATGCCGGCCGCGCGGCGCGCCACGTCGGCAAGGTCGATCTTGTCGGGCGCCGTGGTGAAGTCGCCGGACTCGACCACTTCGAGATCGGCAAGATCATCGAGCAGCGCGAGCAGGTGCTGGCCCGCTGCGGCAATGTCTGCCGCATAGTCGGCATATTCGCTGGCCAGCGGCCCAGCCATGCGGGTGCGTATTGTCTCGGCATTGGCAATGATGCGCGCAATGGGCTGTCGCAATGCCGGAGCGACGTCACGGCCAATCAAGCCGCGCCGGTCCTGAATGTCCTCGGCGCCTTCATTTGCCGGAGCGGACACCGGCGCTACCGGCAAGGCTTCATCAGATGTCAGGCACAGCTCAAACCCATGCGCCACGGTTCCCGCTCTGCCCGTCGGAAACAAGTGTGCCCGCCACGCGCGCTCCGAACCCGCAATCTTGAGGGGTGCGCCATCCAGCAAACGCCAGTGCAGCGGCTGTTGCTGTGGCGATCCTTCGATTTCCACGAATTCAGTCCACTCGCGGCCCGCCTCATTCAGCATTCGCTCCAGTAGCGGCTGCAGATCCCGCGCGCTGGCGGAAACGGTCAGAATGCGCTGCTCGGCATCCAGGACTGCAGTCAGTTCGGCCAGATGCCGGTCAATTCCCGCATGCCGCTCATGAATGGCATCGACATCTTCGCGCGGCAGTCCGGCCACAGTCCAGTTGCGCAGCGAGATTTCGCAGCCCTGCTGACCGTCCTGGCGTGGTTCGACCTCGACAACCGCAGTAACGGCCTCATCCCCCGCCTGCGCCACGATCGTGCGGGCCAGACGGATCTCGTACCGGCGAGACTTGCGCACGGCTTCCAGCAGCGCGGGCACTGCGATGGTTCCAGGCAATTCGCCCCCGCACCGCGCCTGTAGCTTGGCCAGCGGCTCCTCGGCGCTGACCAGCCGGTCATCGCCGTCGCTGATTGCCCGGGCGAGTACCGGTTCGGACGGCGACACAGCTCAGTTTCCGCCCAATTGTGCGGATTGCGCCAGCAGGGCGGCCGCCTGATCGGCACTGATCCGGTCGAAGCCCTCGGGCAGCGAAATATCGGGATGTAGCGTGAGGAACTGCTCCTCGACCGCAGGTTGCTTCAGGCCGCAGGCACGCAGTGACAGCGCCAGCCGGGCAAGCTGGCTCTCGTCCGCCATCAGCGAGGCCAGATCGCGGTCCTGCGAGGACGCCAGCGACAGGGCAGTCAGGAACAGGGCAGAACCTGCGTTCGACACGGATAATGCCGACAAGCCATTGTCAGCCATGCCCACCACAAATCGCGAGGCGAGGCCCAGGCGCGTGCGGCTTTCGTGATAGGAAATTCGGATGAGGGTTTCGGCGTTTTGCGCATCGGCATCACCGCCGGGCAGTGGAACATTGCGCAACGCCAGCAGAGTGCCATACAGGAGATCGCCCGGTAGCTCGGTCAGTGGCAACTGCATCCGCCGCTGATCCTGACAGAACCGGGCCTGAGCCGCCAGAAACCGCATCGCCAGAGCGGCACGCTCTGCATCGGGGGATGCTATTTCGCTTTGTACCAGAGGCGAAAGAACCGGATCGAGGGACAAGCGGGCCTGCAGACTTTGCGCGAGTTTCCATTCCAATGCCAAAGCATGCAAATGGCTGACGAGCGCTGGACTGATCGTCAGTGCTGCAACGAGTTCCGCGATCGAGCTGGCAGCATGCTGCTTGCGCTCGACCTGGCCTTCGATGCTGGCGGCCGCATCCAGCAATTGCCGCGCCAGATCCACCGCCATGCCGCGCACACCGGCAATAACGGCATCGCCAAAGATCGTGCCGCCACCGCCATCCAGCAAATGGCGCATGATCGGCGTCACTGTCGCAAGCACGGCGTCGCCACTTGCCAGATCGCCTAACAAAATTGCCTCGACGTCTCCGGCGGCAGAAATTTGGGCAGAACCGTTTGTCATCGCCCGCTTATTAGCCTGTCATGGTTAAACTGACGTTAGCCGAAATGACACAGTTGGCCAAACCAGCGCCAGCAGGAGAATGGCGGCCGCAATCCCCTGAATTCCGGGTACGAGTAGACCGCTGCCTGCCAGGAATGCCAGCAGCAGGCCGAGCAGCAACCGATCGGTCAGCCATGCGCTCAATGTCTCGGGCAACAGGCGCGGGGCGAGGCGCAGAAGTCCGGCGAGAATGAGCGCTCCGAACAGGCAATCCCATAGGTCTGCGCCGGGCCAGGGAATGCCGTTCTTGGTCAGGATCGCCACCAGTGCCGCGTCATGGACGAAGCCGAAAATGGTCTCACGCGACCATTTTCCCGAACCTTGAGCAAATGATTCCCGCTCGACGGCCAGCAACAATGTGGCGGCGCGGCGGACAATCCAGGCCCAGGCCCAGAAAACCAGTGCTGCAATGATGTAGCCAGGCCAGGCAAGGCCAATCGAAAGCGCCAGACTGGCCGCTGCCCCCATCGCGAGTGCATTCCCTCCGCGGCCTGCGTGGAGAATGGCGGGCCCGAACCTGCGCACCGCGAGACGCGCAAGGCCAGCGGCGGGAGTGGCAGGACCATGATGTTCCAGCTGGACCGCGATCCACCCCGCCTCGGCCGCATGAGCCTCTGCCTCATTGCCGACGAGTTGCCAGCGCAAACCATACATCGCCTCTGGAGGGAGAGGCCGCTGGGGAACGCCGGCTTGCAACGCAATCCGCGTCAGCGCGGACTCGACTTCGCAGTCGGCGGGTAATTCGTGCAAACGGTCAACCAGCCTGCCCGGAATGCGCATCAGGCCGGCGCTGGCATGATTGAGGTCGATCCGTTCGAAACCTGCCGCCAATCCGCTCTCGACTGGTTGCACCAGCACAGAGTGTGGCCCTTCCAGCAGGTTTGCGGCTTGTTCGATCGGGACCAGAAGCCCGTCGGCAATGACAACGATCTCGTCGGCAGCCGTGACCAGGGCAGCCAGGCCGTGCGCACCTCCGACAAGATGAAATCGTGCTCCGGCGCGCTCGCTGTCTGCCTGCAACTGCACCAGATCGGGCGACATTTCGGGAGCGATACAGACGATCCGCTGGCAATCCATCATCAGCGCGAGCGAAAGCTGGTGCCGAGCCAGGCTGGCCGGGCCGATTCGCAGGAATGCGCGAGGCAGAACTGGCCCCTCCCTGGCCGGAACGAAGCCAGCGGGCACAGGCCCCGCAGGCTTGAGCATAGATAGCACGGCGACGCGCAGCGCCCTTCTCCTCGCAACAGGCGCAGTGCTATAGGGTGAGCCCGGGCCGCTGCCAAGGCGCAGTCGGACCAGCCGAGTCAGGCTTGGGAGAATTCTCCGACGAACCGTTGCAACCGCCGCAAGACAGCCGGATCACCCGGCGCTGCAGCCAGAACTTCATCAACGATTCCATTGAGCGCTTCGGCATGGAAGCTGGCAGCAAGGCCCTTGAGGCGCAGCGCAGCAAGCTGCCAATTGCCATCGCAGCGTGATCGCCCGAGCAAGTCGACTTGTCGGGCGACGCTTTCGTGAAATGCGCGGCGCAGCTCTGCCAGCAACTGCGGATCATCCCCTGCGGCAGCGGCGAGGGTCGCGTCGAGAGCACCGGTTTCGAAAGCCATGGCACTTGAGTAGGGGATGAAGGTTAATCTGGGGTTTATCCTGTGGATATCTGTGGTAATCTCCGTGCATGAACCGGGGAAACCATGTCTTCGCAGTCGACGCGAAAAACGCGCAGGCCGGGCGGGACGAGATGCTGTTGACCGAGGAAGTCGGCAGCGAGGGAACCACCACCGACTCGGCCGGCGATGCCGATTGGTCGGACACGGCTGCGTGGGACGCTGAAGAGCAGCCCGTCCCGCGCCGGATCGGCGCGATCATCGCCCCCCTGCTGGCCAGCCTTGCGATTGCGGGCTGGACTTGCGTTTTCGTCTGGTCAAAGCGCGCTGCGCTGGCAGCCCCGCCCTCGCTTGACGAGGCCTTGGCTTGGATTGCCGCCTGGTCTGCGCCGGTGCTGCTGGTCTGTGTGCTCTGGCTTCTCGTCATGCGCACGAGCCGGCGCGAGGCAGCTCGGTTCAACGACGCGGCGAATATGCTGGGCGTGGAATCGACGCGGCTCTCCAATCGGCTCTCGGCGGTGAACAGCGAACTCAGCCTGGCCCGCGAATTCATAGCGGCGCAGAGCCGTGATCTCGATTCACTTGGCCGGATTGCCGTCGATCGGCTGTCTCAGAATGCGGAAAAGCTGCAATCGCTGATCATCACCAATAGCCAGCAGATCGAATCAATCGGCACGGTCAGCACTGCCGCGCTGGAAAACATGGAAAAACTGCGCGGCCAGTTGCCGGTCATTGCCAATGCCGCGCGCGATGTGACCAACAACATCGGCAACGCGGGCCGCACGGCGCATTTGCAGCTGCAGGAACTGGTGGGCGGCTTCAAACGCCTCAATGAGTTCGGCCAGGCGAGTGAGCGCCAGGTGGAAGCAGTGCGCACTCTGGCGAGCGAAACCATGCAAGGGCTGATCGATCAATCGAGCCAGCTGGAGGAAGTGACGGCTCGCCGTTTCGACGAAGTCGTCGATCGCAGCGATGCTGTGCGCCGGGGGCTGGATGAGAACCAGGCCCGCGCGCTTGAACAGTTTGAAGCGCACCTGGCCATGTTGTCCGAACGCACCATCGGGCTAGCCCAAAATCTCGATCAGGCAGGTCAGGCTGCCGCCACCGCCCTCGCAGGCCAGATGGCCAGCATTGATCAGGATCTCGCCGAGCGCGAACGCGGACAGACGGAACGGCTTGCACTGGCCGAAATGCGCAGCGCGGCCGTCGCGCGGCAAATTGCGGAACTGGACGACCGGTTGGCTGCCGTTACGCGTATGGCCGAACAGGCGGACGCCAAATTGGCCTCGAGCGTGACCAGCCTCGATACCCGCCTCACATCAAGTCGTTCACTGGTGGGCGAGACCGATCGCGAAATCGGCGCCTTGACGGACGCCAGTGTTCGGCTGCTGGAACTGATCAAGGCCGGGTCGCAGCACAGCCGCGAAGATTTGCCGGCCTCGCTGAGCGAAGCAGAAGCCCGCCTCACCACGGTTGAAAGTCGCGTCGCCGCTATCCGCAACCTGACGGAAGAAGCCGCCGCACTGGGCGATCGCCTTACGGAAACGCTCGATGGCACCCAGGGCCAGCTTGCATCTGCCACTCAGGGCATTTCCGTGATGCACGGCCGGATTGAAGTCCAGACCGGCGCACAGTCTGCGGCATTGTCGGCAATTCGCACGGCGATCGATGAAATATCCCGTCAGAGCAGCGACTTGAGCGAGAAGCTGGAAACAGAGCTGGCGCAGTCTATCGGGCGGATCGCTGCCGAACGCGGCGCGTTGCTGGCTGGAGAGATCGAGCAGGCTGTTGCACGGGCTAGCGAAGCCGGCCGCGAGACCACCATCCAGCTCCGCGATCAGCTTGCCAGAGTCGATGAACTGGCCGGCAACCTCGAACGCCGCGTGGCGCATGCCCGTGAGCGAGCCGAAGAGCACGTCGAGAACGATTTCGCGCGCCGCGTCGCGCTGATAACCGAATCGCTGAATTCACATGCAATCGATATTTCACGCGCGCTGCACAGCGATGTCAGCGATACGTCGTGGGCGGCCTACTTAAAGGGCGATCGCGGGATTTTTACACGGCGCGCTGTCAGCCTGCTGCAGGCCGGTGAGAGTAGGTCCGTGATGCAGGCGTATGAGAATGACTCTGACTTCCAGGGCCACGTAAATCGCTACATCCACGACTTTGAAGCAATGCTTCGTCAAGTTCTGTCCACCCGTGACGGCGATGCGCTGGGCGTCACTCTGCTGTCATCGGATATGGGAAAGCTTTACGTGGCGCTGGCGCAGGCCATCGAGCGGCTTCGGCGGTAAAGGTTACTTCTTGCCGTAGAGGGCCGGGACATCCGGATAGAAGTCCAGATCCTTGGCGGTAATCCAGCCATTGACGTAGTTTGCGTAATACAGGCCGAACAGCACAAACGACAGCAGTGTCGCGCGCAAGGCAATGCGGCGGGGATTGAAATTTGCCGGAGCGCTGTCGGCCTGGCCCGGCACTTTCGCTACGCCGGCTTCATCATGGGTCCGCACGCCAAATGGCATGACGAGAAAAGCACTCATGACCCAGAACAGACCGTAAATCGCGATGATTGATGTCCAGAGCATGGCCTAACCTTCCATGAACATGACTTGCACTTGCGGCTTCTTGCCCGACCAACGCTGGGCTGCGCGCCGGGCGGCCAACCTTGCAGCTTCACTGCGCTTGGCGGGATCAGCCTTGTCCGCGCTCTTGAGTTTGGCCAGCGCGGCGGCGACATCCGCTTCGGCTTCGGCAATGAAGCTGTCATAGTCCTCTTCCAGCGGAATGCCGAGCCCGGCGACTTTGGCCCGCCCGGCTTCATCCACCGCAACTGACAGAACCCCGTCGCGTGAAAGGCGGCGGCGCATGACCATGGCATCGCCATCGGCCGGCGCGATGATGTCGCCATCAAGCACCAGTCTTCCGGCGCGCACTTCGCCGAACTTGCCGGCTTTCCCCGGGGCAAGCCGCACAAGGTCGCCATTCTTCTGGAAGACCGTCTGCTTGATGCCGCTGGCCTTGCCCACCCGGTTCTGCTCGCGCATGTGGCGCACTTCGCCATGCACGGGAACCAGCACTTGCGGCCGGATCCAGCTGTACAACGCTTCCAGTTCGGGTCTGCCCGGATGGCCCGATACATGGATCGGGCTTTGCTTTCCGCTCACCAGTACAACGCCCCGTCCTGCAAGGATGTTCTGGATGCGGCCTATGGCGATCTCGTTGCCGGGAATCTCGCGGCTTGAAAAAAGCACCACATCGCCTTCTTCAAGCGCAATGGGATGGTTGCCTTCCGCGATGCGCGCCAAGGCAGCCCGCGGTTCGCCCTGCCCACCGGTCGCGACGATCATCACTTCGCCGCGCGGCAGGTTCATCGCGTGGTCGAAATCGATAATTTCTGGAAAGTCCTTGAGGTAGCCGCTGGCTTTGCCTGCCGCGATGATCCGGTCGAGCGAGCGCCCGGCAATGCAGAGCTTGCGATTGGCGTCCCGCGCAACTGTGCCCAGAGTCTGCAATCGCGCGACATTGGAGGCGAATGTGGTGACCAGCACCCGCCGTCCTTTGTGCTTTGCAACTTCTTCATGCAGCCCGCGCAGCACGCCGCCTTCCGAGCCTGAAGGAAGCGGATTGAACACATTGGTGGAATCGCAGACCAGCGCCAGCACGCCGTCGTCGCCAATTTGCGTGAGTTCCTGCACAGTCGCAGGCACGCCGATCTGGGGCTCGTCGTCGAGCTTCCAGTCGCCAGTGTGGAATATGTTGCCGTGCGGCGTGTCGATCAGCAGCGCATTGCCCTCGGCAATCGAATGCGCCAGCGGCACATAGCGAATGCCAAACGGGCCAAGCTGGAAGCGATCGAGATGGTCGATCACTTTGAGCTCGACGGAGGCCGCGAGGCCTGCTTCCTCGAGCTTTTGCGCGACCAAACGGGCAGTGAACGGCGTTGCATAGAGCGGCACGCCAAGATCGGCAGCAAAATAGGGAACTGCGCCGATATGGTCTTCATGGGCATGGGTCAGCACCACGCCAATCAGATCGTCGCGGTTCTCCTCGATGAATTGCAGATCGGCGAAGACCAGGTCGACGCCGGGATATTCGTTGCCGCTGAACGTCATGCCGAGGTCAACCATCAGCCACTTGCCATTGCAGCCATAGAGGTTGACATTCATGCCAATCTCACCCGAGCCGCCGAGCGCGACAAAAACCAGTTCGTTGGAAGGTTTCACGTGTTTGCAGCTCTCTCGGCGAGGATGGCGAGGCCCTCAAGGGTCAGGTCGCCGTCGACGGCGTCGAAAATGTCGGTTGCTTCGTCGAACAGCACGGCGAGCCCGCCTGTGGCGACGACTTTGGCGGGTCGGCCGATCTCGGCGCGCATGCGTGAAATCAGCCCTTCCATCATCGCGACATAGCCCCAGAACACGCCGATCAGCATCTGTTCCTCGGTGGTGGTGCCGATCACGCTGCTGCTCTCGGGCACTTCGATGGCGATGCGCGGCAGCTTGGCAGTGTTGCCCACTAGCGCATCGAGTGACAGGTTGATACCCGGCGCGATGATACCGCCCTTGTAGGCGCCGTTGAAGTCGATCACGTCGAATGTGGTTGCCGTGCCGAAATCGACGACAATGAGATCGCCCGGATATTTTGTGTGAGCGGCAACCGCATTGACGGCGCGATCCGCCCCCAGGCTACGCGGATCTGGCACGTCGATATCAATGTGATAGCTCGCCTTCCCTTCCCCGGCGATAAGCGGGTCGATGCCGAAATAGCTCTTCGCCAGCACCTCGATATTGTGCATCGCGCGCGGCACCACGGTCGAGACGATGATGCTGGTGATTTCCTCGCGCCTGATCCCGCGGATTTGCAGCAGCTGCATCAGCCAGACGGCATATTCATCGCCCGTGCGGCGCACGTCGGTCGCAATTCGCCAGCGTGCCTTCAGCTTGCGGCCACTTTCTGCCGCAAGGTCATAGATCGCGAAAACGACATTGGTATTGCCGGCATCAATGGCAAGCAGCATGGGCCTAATCCGTCAGATTGACTTCGCCCGCGTGGATAGTCTGGAGTGACCCATCCGCCAAGCGAAGTTGCAGGCTGCCCTCGGGCGTAAGGCCGGCGAATGAGCCGCCCTGTCCTTCGGCAGTAATGCGTGTGCCCACGGGGGTTCCCGCGCGCAGCCAGCGGCTGACAATAGGCGAAAGGCCGAAGCTGCGCCAGCGATCAAGTTCGAGTGTGAACTGACTGGCGAGAGCGGCGGCGAAGGCATCGCGCTGGGGCGGTTCTGCGATGGCGCCAAGCGCGATGGTTTGCCTGTCCGGCAAGGCTGGCGCGCAGACCAGGTTTACACCGATGCCGATAATCACCGCCTCCCCTTCCCGCTCCAGCAAAATACCTGCGAGTTTTGCGCGGCCAGCCAGCACATCGTTGGGCCATTTGAGCACTGCGCTTTGCGTGGGCCGCAACAGAGGCGAGATGACTTCGTGAAGCGCAAGGCCCGCTAGCAGCGCAAGGCTGGCCGGTGCGGGATCTGCGTGGTGAATATGGACCACGGTCGAGCCCATGAAGTTGCCCGCCCCATCATGCCACTCGCGCCCCTGTCGCCCGCGTCCGGCGTTCTGCCGTTCGGCGACCAGCCAGAGGCCCTCGGGAACTTGTTCGCCGGAGCGCAGGCGCGCGGCAAGGTCGGCGTTGGTCGAGCCGGTTTCGGGAACGGTCTGGATCAAACCGCGAAGAACAGCGCCGCTGCCGCCTTGTCGGCAAGCCCGCCCAGCCAGACAGTCAGCAGATACCCCAGAGGCGAAATCGCCAGCGCCGAGAGCGCCAGCAGCGCCTGGTGCATCCAGTCGCTCTTGCCCGTGGCCTTCATCGCCGGTTCGTCAAAATAGAGGATCTTGACGATCTTGATGTAGTAGAAGGCTCCGATCACGCTCGCGGCAATACCAATCGCGGCAAGCGGTATAAGCCCTGCCTGCACGGCCGCCTGAAACACGACGAACTTGCCCCAGAAGCCGAACAGCGGCGGGATGCCTGCAAGGCTGAACATCACCATGGCGAGGCACAGGCTCAGCACTTTGCGGTGTTGCGATAGGCCGGCCAGATCAGCGATGTTCTCCACCGGTGCGCCGTCTGCGTCCTTCAGCATCAGCACCGCAACAAAACCGCCGACTGACATGGCTACATAGATCGCCAGATAGACCAGCATGGCGGAAGCGCCCTGCGGTGTCGCAGCGGCAAGGCCGATCAGCATGAAGCCGACATTGTTGATCGAACTGTAGGCGAGCAGGCGCTTGATGTTCTGCTGGCCGATCGCGCCCAGCGCGCCAACCACGATCGAGGCCAGCGCGGCGAATATGACGATCTGACGCCAGGCATGTTCCTGCGGCCCGAAGGCTTCCAGCGCCACCCGCATGGTCAGTGTGAGAGCCGCGACTTTGGGCGCAGTAGCAAAGAACATGGTGACGGGTGTGGGCGCGCCTTCATAGACGTCCGGCGTCCACATGTGGAACGGCACTGCGCTGATCTTGAAGGCGAGCCCCGCCAGCACGAAAATCACGCCAAACAGCGCGCCGGAGACCATCCCGCCTTGCAGCGCGGCGCTGATTCCGGCGAAATTGGTCGTTCCCGTGAAGCCATAGGTCAGGCTCATGCCGAACAGCAGGATGCCGCTCGCGAGCGCACCAAGGACGAAATATTTGAGGCCAGCCTCGGCCGAGCGATCGTCGCTGCGCAGGAATGCGGCGAGCACATAGGCGGCGAGCGAGTTCAGTTCGAGCCCGATGTAGAGCGTGATGAGATCGCTCGCAGAGACCATGATGCTCATGCCCAGCGCGGCGAACAACACAAGAATCGGGTATTCCGCTCGCATGGCGCGGACCCGTTCAAAGAAGGCCGGGGCAACGATCAGCGCGGCGCCTGCGGCGGCATAGATCAGCAGCTTGGCGAAGCTGGCGAATGCATCTGCGCGAAACTGGTCTTGGAAGGCCTGCGCATCGGCGCCCATCGCCCCGCCGCAAAGGGCCGGTGCGACCATCAGGCCAGCGCTGAACAGCACAGCGACGCAAAGCCAGGTGATCCCGCGCGCCTGCCTGTCACCACCCCAGGCGGCGACGAGCAATACGATCAGGCCCGAGACGCTCATCATCGTTTCAGGCGCGACGAGAGTAAGAGAGGCGATCCAGTCCATCAGTGCGCCCCCTCTTGCGCGGCATCGTGTTCGGCAGAGGCCGCCGGTTTGGGCGCTCCCAGCTTGAGATGGGCATCGCCTTCCGGACGCGCCCGCGCCAGACGCGCATCGAGCGCGGCGATGTCGGCCCGCATCGGAGCGAGGAAGCTTTCCGGGTAAATGCCCATCCACAGAACGGCTGCGGCGATCGGTGCCATCATCAGCCATTCGCGCAGATCAAGGTCGCGCATCGCGGCAGCATCGGCATGCTTTTGGTCACCAAAAGCAACCCGGCGATAGAGATAGAGCATGTAGGCCGCACCGAGGATGATGCCGGTTGCGGAAATCGCCGTGACCAGCGTCGAGACTTTGTAGATGCCGGCAAGACTGAGGAATTCGCCGACGAAGCCGCTTGTGCCCGGCAGGCCGACCGAAGCCATGGTGAACAGCATCAGGAACAGCGCATAGTATGGCATGTTGATCGAGAGGCCGCCGTAACGCTCAATCTCGCGGGTATGCAGCCGGTCGTAGATTACGCCGACTGCGAGGAACAATGCGCCCGAGACGAGGCCGTGGCTCAGCATCACCACCATCGCGCCTTCAAGACCCTGGCTGTTGAAAGCGAACAAGCCAACCGTGACAATCGCCATGTGCGCCACCGATGAATAGGCGATCAGCTTCTTCATGTCATGCTGCACCAGCGCAACGAGGCTGGTATAGACCACTGCGACCATCGAGAGCGTGAATACGAGCCAGGCGAACTGTGCCGAGGCTTCCGGGAACATCGGCAGCGAAAAGCGGATGAAGCCATAGCCACCCATTTTCAGCAGCACGCCGGCCAGGATCACAGAACCGGCCGTGGGCGCCTGCACGTGGGCATCGGGCAGCCAAGTATGCACCGGCCACATCGGCATTTTGACCGCAAAGCTGGCAAAGAAGGCGAGCCACAACCATGTCTGCGCTTCCGGCGCGAAATCATAGGCCATCAGTGTCGGAATGTCGGTCGTTCCCGACTCGTTCACCATCCACAGCATGGCAATCAGCATCAGCACCGAGCCGAGCAGCGTGTAGAGGAAGAACTTGTAGCTGGCGTAAATTCGGTCCGCGCCGCCCCAGACACCGATGATCAGGTACATCGGGATCAGCCCGGCCTCGAACATGATGTAGAACAGGAACAGGTCCTGCGCCGCGAAAACGCCGATCATCAGCGTTTCCATCAGCAGGAAGGCGGCCATATATTCGCCGACGCGCTTCTCGATCGAGTTCCAGCTCGCGCCGATGCAGATCGGCATCAGGAAGACTGTCAGGACGATCAGCATCAGCGCGATGCCATCGATGCCCAGCGCCCAGCTGAAACCTGCGAACAGCGGAAGCTTTTCAGTGAACTGCCACTGCGGTCCGCCAATGTCATAATTGGCCCAGAGCAGCGCGCCGAGGACGAACTCGACGAGCGTGGCAATCAGCGCGGTCCAGCGCGCGGCAGGCGCCTCAACGAACAGGCAGATGAACGCGCCAATCAGCGGCACGCCGAGCATCAGGGAGAGGATGGGAAAATTTTCCATAATCTTATCCCACCATCACCCAGGTCACAGCGCCGACAAGGCCAAGCAGCATGACCAGCGCATAGGAATAAAGGTATCCGGTCTGCACCTTCTGCGCGACGCGGCTGCCCTGCGCCACCAGCCAGGCGGCGCCGTTGGGGCCAAACCGGTCGATCGTGCCCTGATCGCCAGCTTTCCAGAACAAGCGGCCAAGCCAGAAGGCGGGGCGCACGAACAGGAAGTGGTAGAGCTCGTCGAAATACCACTTGTTGAAGCTGATCCGGTACAGCACGCCCGCCTGCTCAACGAAGCGCGCAGGGAAATCCGGGCGCCGGACATAGGCATGCCAGGCAACCAGAAGACCGGTGAGCATCACCGCGAATGGCGCCCATTTTACCCAGACAGGTACATGGTGCATGCGGTGGATCAGGTGCTCGCTGAAAGCGATGCTACCCTTCCAGAACTCCCCATCGCCCGCGCTGATGAATTCGTGGTGGAAGACGAAGCCGGCCAGAACCGCGCCCAGGCTCAGTGCGCCGAGCGGAATCAGGATCGGCAGCGGGCTTTCGTGCGGGTGATAGCCTGCGGTGCCGTCAGCGCCGTGGCCATGGGCGTCATGCGCATGGTCAGCATGTTCCCCGTGACCGTGGGCATCATGAACCGCGTGCTGGATATGCTCGGAACCTGCCCAGCGCGGCTTGCCCCAGAAAGTCAGGAACATCAGGCGCCACGAATAGAAGCTGGTCATCAGTGCGGCGGTGATGCCGGCCCAGAATGCGAAGCTGCCCGGCTCGGTGCCACTGGCATAGGCTGCCTCAAGGATCGAATCCTTCGAATAGAACCCGGCAAATCCAAACACATCGACAATGCCCACTCCGGTGATCGCCAGCGTGCCGGCCATCATTGCCCAGAAGGTGAAGGGTATTTCCTTCCGCAGCGCCCCGTAGTGCCGCATGTCCTGCTCGTGATGCATGGCATGGATTACGCTGCCCGCGCCGAGGAATAGCAGCGCCTTGAAGAAGGCGTGGGTGAAAAGGTGGAACATCGCCGCGCCATAGGCACCGACGCCAGCGGCAAAGAACATGTAACCGAGCTGCGAGCAAGTCGAATAGGCGATGACGCGCTTGATGTCCCACTGGCTCATGCCGACCGTGGCGGCAAAGAAGCAGGTGGCCGCACCGATAAAAGTGACGAAGCCGAGTGCAGCGGGGCTGGTCTCGAACATCGGCGAAAGGCGGCAGACCATGAATACGCCGGCGGTGACCATCGTGGCGGCATGGATCAGGGCGGAAACCGGTGTGGGGCCTTCCATGGCGTCGGGCAGCCAGGTATGCAGCCCCAATTGGGCCGACTTGCCCATCGCGCCAATGAACAGCAGCACGCACAGGATCGTCATCGTATCCCAGCGGTGGCCCAGGAACGTGATCGTCGCTCCGGCCATGGCGGGGGCCTGCTCAAGAATCTGGGGGATCGAAACCGTATCGAACACCAGCCAGGTGCCGAAAATGCCGAGCATGAAGCCGAGATCGCCCACCCGGTTGACCACGAAAGCTTTGATCGCCGCCGCCCCCGCGCTGGGCTTCCTGAACCAGAAACCGATCAGCAAGTAGGACGCAAGGCCCACCCCTTCCCAGCCGAAGAACATCTGCACCAGGTTGTCCGCCGTCACCAGCATCAGCATGGCGAAAGTGAACAGGCTGAGATAGGCAAAGAAGCGCGGCTGATCCGGGTCTTCCGCCATATAGCCCCACGAATAAAGGTGGACGAACGCCGACACCGTGGTGATCACCACCAGCATCACGGCCGTCAGCGTGTCAACGCGCAGCGCCCAGTCAAAGCTGAGGCTGCCGGACTGCACCCAATGCATGACCGGCGTTACACTCGCCTCAGCCGTGCCGCCCAGGAAGCTTAGAAAGATCGGCCAGCTGAGTGCGCAGGAGGCAAACAGCGCGCCAGTCGTCAGCGACTTGGCAATCGTATTGCCGAGCATGCGGTTGCCCAGCCCTGCGACAATTGCGGCGGCCAATGGCAGGAAGACGATGAAAAGGATCGGGTTCAAGAGATCAGCCCTTCATCCGGTTGACATCGTCGACCGCAATCGTGCCGCGGCCACGGAAATAGATGACGAGAATGGCAAGCCCGATCGCCGCCTCGCCCGCCGCCACGGTGAGCACGAACATGGCGAAGATCTGCCCCGTAAGGTCGCCCAGGAAGCTGGAGAAGGCGACGAGATTGATGTTCACCGCCAGCAGGATCAGCTCGATCGCCATCAGAATGACGATGATATTCTTGCGGTTGAGGAAAATGCCGAGCACGCCGAGCACGAACAGGATCGAGCTGACGACGACATAGTGTTCGATGCCAATCACAACCGTACCCCCTCGCCAACACCTGGCTTCATGTTCACGGTCGCCTCGTCTGGCCGCCGCGCGATCTGCTGCGAAATGTTCTGCGGCCGCTGGTCCTTGCGCTCGCGGTGGGTCAGCACAATGGCGCCGATCATCGCGACAAGCAGAATGATGCCTGCGCTTTCAAACAAGAACAGGTAACGGCCATAGAGCAGCGCGCCGATCGCTTCGATATTGCTCGCCCCCACGGCCGTGGCAGCGCTGCCGTCGGGCGTGCCGAGATGGAGCGAGCCAACCTGGTAAGCGCCCAGCCCCAGGACCAGTTCCGCCAGCAAGACCAGCGCAAGCGCCAAGCCTAGCGGGAAGTTGCGGATGAAGCCCGCGCGCAGTTCGGCGAAATCAATGTCGAGCATCATCACCACGAACAGGAAAAGCACCGCGACCGCGCCGACATAAACTATCACCAGCAGCATGGCGATGAACTCGGCGCCGACGAGAACCATCAAGCCCGCCGCGTTGAAAAAGGCCATGATCAGCCAGAGCACCGAGTGCACCGGATTGCGCGAAAGGATGGTGAATGCCCCGGAGGCAATCACCATGGCGGCGAAGAGATAGAAGGCAATGATGTGGATCATGAGCCCGCGCCCCTATCGATACGGCGCATCGGCTTCAAGGTTTGCGGCGATGGCGCGCTCCCACTTGTCCCCGTTCGCCAGCAGCTTGGCCTTGTCGTAGAGCAGTTCCTCGCGCGTTTCAGTCGCGTATTCGAAGTTGGGCCCTTCGACGATGGCATCGACCGGGCAGGCTTCCTGGCAAAAGCCGCAGTAGATGCATTTGGTCATGTCGATGTCGTAGCGCGTGGTGCGGCGGCTGCCGTCCTCGCGCGGTTCCGCCTCGATGGTGATCGCCTGCGCCGGGCAGACTGCCTCGCACAGCTTGCAGGCAATGCAGCGCTCCTCGCCGTTGGGATAACGGCGCAACGCATGCTCGCCGCGAAAGCGCGGGCTGAGCGGGTTCTTCTCGAACGGATAGTTGATCGTCGCCTTGGGCTTGAAGAAATACTTCAAGGTCAGCCAGTGCGCCTTGACGAACTCCCACAGGGAGAACGCCTTGATGTATTGCGCGACGCTCATGCCCCATACCTCGTCAACATCAGATAACCGCTGACCAGCACGACAAACAGGAGGCTCACCGGCAGGAACACCTTCCAGCCCAGCCGCATCAGCTGGTCATAGCGATAGCGCGGCACGGTCGCCTTCACCCACGAGAAGACGAAGAAGAAGAAGGCGATCTTGAGGATCAGCCACAGCCAGCCGGGTATCCAGTAGAGGATCGGAAGCTCCAGCGGCGGCAGCCAGCCACCGAAGAACAGCGTGGCATTGAGCGCACACATGAGCAGCACGTTGGCATATTCGCCGAGCCAGTAGAGCGCGAAGGCCATCGACGAATATTCGGTCTGGTAGCCGGCGACCAGCTCGCTTTCCGCCTCGGTCAGGTCGAACGGCGCGCGGGCGGTTTCGGCCATGCTCGAGATCAGGAACATCACCCACATCGGGAACAGCAGCAGGTTGAAGGCATAGGCGTTGACCAGCCCGAAGCCGTGCCCGCGCTGCGCCTCGACGATCGTGTTGAGGTTGAAAGAGCCCGCCCAGAGAACCACGCAGATCAGGATGAAGCCGATCGACACTTCGTAGCTGATCATCTGCGCGGCGGCGCGCATTGCGCTGAAGAATGGGTATTTCGAGTTCGACGACCAGCCGGCGATGACCACGCCGTAGACCCCGAGCGACGAGATCGCGAGGATGTAGAGCAGACCGACGTTGATGTCCGCCAGCACAGCGCCCGAATTGAACGGGATCACTGCCCAGGCCATCAGCGCTACCGTGAACGTGATGATCGGCGCGATCAGGAACAGGCCCTTGTTCGAGGCTGAGGGAATGATGGTTTCCTGCAGGAACACCTTCAGGCCATCGGCGAAGCTTTGCAGCAGGCCGAAGGGTCCGACGACATTCGGCCCCCGGCGAAGCGCCATTGCTGCCCAGATCTTGCGGTCGGCATAGATCACCATGGCGACCGAGAGCATCACCGGCAGCGCGATCAGCAGGATGCCTGCGATGGTCGCAAGGAACCACGCCCATTCGTAACTCAGGCCCCATGATTGGAACAGAGCGGTCATTCCGCCGCCTCCGCAAAGCTTTCGCCGTGCAGCAGTTCGGCCGAGCAGCGCTGCATCGTGCCGCTGGCGCGGGCGATGGGGTTGGTCAGGTAGAAATCCTTGATCGGGTAGGCCTCAACGATGCCTTTCGCTCCAGCCTTGCCTTTGGGCAGCGCGCCATAGTTGGCGAGGCCTTCCTGGCCCAGCGCGGGCACTTCGGCAGCCATGGCACCGCGCAGTTCGGCAAAGCTGTCAAAGCCCACCGACACGCCCAATGCGTCCGCCATGGCGCGCAGGATGGTCCAGTCCTCGCGGGCATCGCCGGGGGCGAAGACGGCCTTTTCGGCGGACTGCACCCGGCCTTCGGTGTTGACGTAAGTGCCCGGCTTTTCGGAGAATGCGGCGGCGGGCAGAATCACGTCGGCGGCATGGGCGCCCTTGTCGCCATGGTGGCCGATGTAAACGATGATCGAATCCGAGAACTTGGCATAGTCGACTTCGTCCGCGCCGAGTGAGATCAGCATCTTCGGCTTGGCGGCTGCGAGGTCGGTAATGCCGCCTTTCTGCGCATAGCCCAGCATCAGCCCGCCCATGCGGCTTGCCGCCATGTGGAGGACGTTGAAGCCATTCCATCCGTCACGAACCAGATTGAATTGCGCGGCAAGAGCGACACCCGCGCCAAGCGCGCCCTTGCCCAGTGCTGCGCCGCCAAGGATCAAGGCGGGGCGCTGCGCGGCAGTCAGGGCGTCGGCAACTGCCTGGGGCAAATTGTCGAGCACCGAGAGGTCAGCGCCTAGGAATGTCGTCGGCACAGTAGTTTCCCACTCGGCACCAATGACAAAGACCTTGGCGCCGGCTTTGGCTGCCTTGCGGATGCGAGCCATAACCAGCGGCGCTTCCCAGCGCACATGGCTGCCTGCGATCACAATAGCGTCGGCACTCTCGATGCCAGCCAGGCCCGAGTTGAAATTCACTGCGGCCAGATTTGAGCAATCATAGTCGAGCCCGGTCTGGCGACCTTCGAGCAGGCTGGAGCCCAGAGCACCTGCCAGCTTTTTTGCGGCGAACATTGTTTCGCAATCGACCAGATCGCCAGCTATCACGCCCACGGACTTGCCGGGCTTGACCTTGGCAATGGCAGCGAATGCCTCGTCCCAGCTTGCCGCGACCAGCTTGCCGTTCTTGCGCAGCCAGGGCCGATCGAGCCGGCGCGCAGTCAGGCCATCGACCTGAAAGCGCGCTTTGTCGGAAATCCATTCCTCGTTCACGTCATCATTGATACGCGGCAGGATGCGCAGCACTTCGCGGCCACGACTGTCCAGGCGGATGTTCGCGCCGCAGGCATCGGATACGTCGATCGAGAGCGTCTTTTTCAGCTCCCACGGCCTCGCTTCGAAAGCATAGGGCCGGGATGTCAGCGCGCCGACCGGGCAGAGGTCGATCACGTTGGCGCTCATCTCGTGCGTGGCGGCGCGTTCCAGATAGGTGGTGATCTGCATCGCCTCGCCGCGATAGAGCGCGCCGATTTCGTCAACGCCCGCGATCTCTTCGGAGAAGCGAACGCAGCGGGTGCAGTGGATGCAGCGGGTCATCACTGTCTTGATGAGCGGACCCATGTATTTTTCAGTGACGGCGCGCTTGTTCTCGTCATAGCGCGAGTTGCCCCGGCCATAGGCCACGGCCTGATCCTGCAAGTCGCACTCGCCGCCCTGATCGCAAATCGGGCAATCGAGCGGGTGGTTGATGAGCAGGAATTCCATCACTCCCTCGCGGGCCTTCTTGACCATTTCGCTGTCAGTGCGAATGGTCTGGCCTTCGGCGGCGGGCAGCGCGCAGCTGGCCTGCGGCTTGGGCGGCCCGGGGGCGACTTCGACCAGGCACATGCGGCAGTTGCCGGCGATGCTAAGCCGCTCGTGATAGCAGAAGCGCGGGATTTCCTTGCCGGCAAGTTCACATGCCTGCAGGACGGTGGCGCCCTGCGGGACTTCGAGTTCGATGCCGTCGACGGTGAGTTTAGGCATTGCTCGCCCCTTCTATCTTCTGGGCGGCATCCCATGGCATCAGTTTGTCCCAGTTAGAATAGATGACCCAAATCGACGCTGCCAAAATCAATGCCGATACTACCAGCGCTATGCTGAATGTCGGAAAGAAGCCTGTTCCCATACCAAACGCGAGTGCCCATCCAGCCAAGACCGACGCTGCCCAAAACCACGCGCCGAGCCGCAGCATCTTCCAGAACGCTAGTCCCGCGAGGAAGGCAGCAACCTTAGGAAGCGCGAGAATTAGCCATTCTGGAGTTGAATACGGTGGCAATGCCTGAAAGGCTCCGTAGATGCTTCCGGCGGTCGAAATGCCGAAAACGATCAGAAGATAGAGCGCGAAGACAGTTATCGCTCTGGGACGCGTGATCACTCCGCCGCCTCCCGCACATTCTCAGCAATTCGCCGTTCCAGTTCGGGCCGGAAGTGGCGGATCAGGCCCTGGATCGGCCAGGCCGCCGCGTCGCCCAGCGCGCAGATGGTGTGGCCTTCGACCTGCTTGGTGACTTGCTGGAGCATGTCAATTTCGTCGACCTCGGCATCGCCCACCCGCAGGCGCTCCATCATGCGCCACATCCAGCCGGTGCCTTCGCGGCATGGAGTGCACTGGCCGCAGCTTTCGTGCTTGTAGAAATAGCTGAGCCGCGAAATGGCGCGGACGATGTCGGTGCTCTTGTCCATGACGATCACTGCCGCAGTGCCCAGGCCCGAGCCCTGTTCCTTGCAGCCGTCGAAATCCATCGGCATGTCCGAGCACATGTGGCCGGGAACCAGCGGCACCGAAGAGCCGCCGGGAATCACTGCCAGCAGATTGTCCCAACCGCCGCGAATGCCGCCTGCGTGTTTTTCGATCAGCTCGCGGAAGGGGATGCTCATCGCTTCCTCGACCACGCAGGGCTTGTTCACATGGCCCGAGATCTGGAACAGCTTGGTGCCCTTGTTGTTATCGCGACCGAAGCTCGAGAACCAAGTTGCGCCGCGCCGCAGGATGGTTGGCGCAACGGCAATGCTCTCGACGTTGTTCACGGTCGTCGGGCAGCCATAGAGGCCCGCTCCGGCCGGGAACGGGGGCTTGAGGCGGGGCTGGCCCTTCTTGCCCTCAAGGCTCTCGATCATCGCCGTTTCTTCGCCGCAAATGTAAGCGCCAGCGCCGCGGTGGACGAAAACGTCGAAATCGTAGCCAGACTTGCAGGCGTTCTTGCCGATCAGGCCAGCGTCATAAGCCTCCTGCACGGCGGCGAAGAGCACTTCGGCCTCGCGGATATATTCGCCGCGAATGTAGATATAGGCCGCGCGCGCGCCCATGGCGAAGCCTGCGACCAGTGCACCTTCGATCAGCTTGTGCGGATCGTGGCGGATAATCTCACGGTCCTTGCAACTGCCGGGTTCGGATTCGTCGGCATTGATGACGAGGAAGCCCGGACGGTCCGCTTTGTATTCCTTGGGCATGAACGACCATTTCATGCCGGTGGGAAACCCAGCCCCGCCGCGCCCGCGCAGTCCCGAAGCCTTTATTTCCTCGATAATCTTGTCGCGGCCGAGCGTCAGCAGGGCCTTGGTATTTTCCCAGTCCCCGCGCGCCTGAGCGGCGGAAAGGTTCCACGGCTGGTAGCCATAGAGATTGGTGAAGATGCGGTCCTTGTCAGCCAGCGCCATTGTCGCCGCCCTTCTTCTTGATCTGTATGTCGACAAGACCATACGCCATCAGCCCTAGCCCGAAGGCCACCAGCATCGGCAGCAAGCCCCAGCCCACGGTGATGCCCATGATGAGCGCGATGACCAGCGCGGTTGTTATTCCGGCAATGAATTGCATCACCATTCCCCCCGGTAATCGTGGTTGGAATTGACCATCGCCGTCAGCGTCGTCGGTCCGCCGGCGGGCTCGACTGTGTGCCTGCCCGGTTCCTGTGTACCGGTCTTGGGCTGGTTGCCCGCCGCCAGCGCATCGAGCACTGCGTCCAGCCGCTCGGCAGTCAGGTCCTCGTAATTGTCGTCGTTGATCTGGACCATCGGCGCGGAGGCGCAATTGCCCATGCATTCGACCTCAGTGAGGGTCCACAGGCCATCGTCGGTGGTAAGACCCTTGTGCATCCCGCGTGCCTTGCAGGCGGCGAACAGATCGTCCGAACCGCGCAGCATGCACGGCGTGGTGCCGCAGACCTGCACGTGGAATTTGCCCACTGGCACGAGGTTGTACATGAAATAGAAAGTCGCCACCTCGACCACGCGGATCACCGGCATGTCGAGATACTTGGCGACATATTCCATCACGGGGATCGGCAGCCAGCCTTGCGTGCCGGTCTCCTCGCCGACCTGACGCTGGGCATAGTCGAGCAGCGCCATCACGGCAGAACGCTGGCGCCCGGCAGGATAGCGCGCAATCGCGGCCTTGGACTTTGCGTCCCACTCGGCGTTGAAAGCAAATTGGCCCCAGCGCGCGCGCAATTCGGGTGTATCGGGTTCGAGATGACGGTCAGCCATTGTGTGCTCCAATTCCTCCCCGGACCGGGGAGGTGGCAGCCGCACTGCGGCTGACGGAGGGGGATACCCTCCCGGCGAAACCTTCCGTGAGGAGGCGAGCCCCCTCCACCGCCGTACCGGCGGTCCCCCTCCCCGTTCCGGGGAGGATTTGCGATGCAGGCATCACCGGATGAACTCCACACGAGAGCACTTGTCGCCCTCGAACGAATAGACGGCGATCACTTCGAACGGCTCGACCAGTTCCGAACCATCGCTGGCGGGGCCCCGCGTGACATATTCGCGGAACAGGACATAATCGCCAATGACCTGCTTTTCGCGGATTTCGGCCTTGTTCTGCGGCCACTTGGCGAAAGCCGCGGCGAGGCCCGTGCGGGTGCCTTCCTTGCCTTCACGCAGCACCGCTCCGCGATAGTTCGCTTCGCAGGCGTCGTCGGTCATCAGCGACACATAGGCGTCGGCATCTTGCGCGTTGTAATGCGCGATCATCTGCTCGGCTGTGGCGAGGTTGCTAGTCATTGCGCTCTCCAGAGTTGCGCGTGTCAAAAGTTGCCTCACCAACTTCAGCAATATTATTGCGCAAATACCGTTGCAGAAAAAATGCGGCAATCGCCAACGTGACTAAAACGACCGCTAGAAAAATATTCCAGCCATTTTCTCCCGAAACTTGGAATTCGCGCCACAAAGGGATAACGATGATAATGAGAACAATCGCTCCACCACCAAGTTTCCAGTTTTCGGAAGTCGGGTTCACCGGTCACACTCCCCAAACACAATGTCGAGCGCGCCCAGAATCGCCGTCGCGTCGGGCAGCATGTGGCCCCGGCTCATGAAATCCATCGCCTGCAAGTGGCTGAACGCCGTCGGCCTGATCTTGCAGCGATAGGGCTTGTTGCTGCCATCGCTCACCAGATAAACCCCAAACTCCCCCTTGGGGCTTTCGGTGGCGACATATACTTCGCCGGCGGGGACGTGGAAGCCTTCGGTGTAGAGCTTGAAGTGGTGGATCAGCGCTTCCATCGAGCTTTTCATCTCGGCGCGCTTGGGCGGCACGACCTTGCGGTCGTCGCTGGCCACCGGGCCATCTGGCATTTCAGCCAGACACTGCTTCATGATGCGCGCGGACTGGCGCACTTCCTCGACGCGGACCATGAAGCGGTCATAGCAATCGCCGCGCGTGCCCACCGGGACTTCGAAGTCCATCTTCGCATAGGCGTCGTAAGGCTGGCTCTTGCGCAAGTCCCAGGCAATGCCGCTGCCGCGGATCATCGGGCCGGAGAAGCCCCAGCGTACTGCGTCGTCCTTGCTGACCGTGGCGATATCGACATTGCGCTGCTTGAAGATGCGGTTGTCGACCACCAGGCTCATTGCGTCCTCGAACAGGCGAGGCAACCGGGTGTCGAGCCAGTCGGCAATGTCAGTGAGCAGCTTCAGAGGCACATCCTGATGCACTCCGCCCGGGCGGAACCAGGCCATGTGCATGCGCGCACCGGATGCGCGCTCGAAGAAGTTGAGGCAGTCCTCGCGAATTTCGAACAGCCACAGGTTCGGCGTCATCGCGCCGACGTCCATGACGTGGCTGCCGAGGTTGAGCATGTGGTTGCAGATGCGGGTCAGCTCGGCGAACAGCACGCGCAGATATTGCGCGCGGATCGGCACTTCGATGTTGAGCAGCTTCTCGATGGCCAGCACATAGCTATGCTCCATGCCGAGCGGCGAGCAATAGTCCAGCCGGTCGAAATAGGGCAGCGCCTGCAAGTAGGTCTTGTGCTCGATCAGCTTTTCGGTGCCGCGATGCAGCAGGCCGACATGGCAGTCGATCCGTTCGATGATCTCGCCGTCCAGCTCCATCACCATGCGCAGCACGCCGTGCGCGGCGGGGTGCTGCGGGCCGAAGTTGATCGTGTAGTTGGAAATGACCTCGTCGCCGGTGGTGGGCGACTGTTCTGCCACGAAACTGCTCATGGCGTGCCTTCCTTGGGCTTTGCCCTGCGGCTCGATGTCGGGTCAGGCGCGCCCGGTTCGGCCTTTCCGGTCGTCTTGACTGAAGGAGAGCCCGCTGAAACCGGCTTTGGCGCCGCAGCGTTGGCCGCATTGCCTGCGCCAGTCTGCTTCGTGCTGTCCGATGTCTTGGGAGTCGGCGGGGCAGCGACCGGTGGCGGCGCGGCGGCGTCTGCCTTTTCGTCGCCGGGCAGCACATAATCCGCGCCTTCCCATGGGCTCATGAAGTCAAACTGGCGCAGATCCTGCGCAAGTTCGACAGGCTCATAGACAACCCGCTTTTCCTCTTCGGAATAACGCAGTTCCTGATAGCCGGTGAGTGGGAAGTCCTTTCGGAACGGGTGGCCCTCAAAGCCATAGTCCGTGAGGATGCGGCGCAGGTCCGGATTACCGGCGAAGATCACGCCGAACATGTCGAACACTTCGCGCTCCAGCCAGCCAGCCACAGGCCACAGCGTGGTGACGGTCGGCACCGGCGTGTTTTCGGCTGCGTGGACCTTGACGATCAGGCGGTGGTTTTTCGTCAGGCTGAGCAGGCAATAGTTGCACTCGAAGCGCTCTGCCCGGTCGGGATAATCGACCCCGGCGATTTCCATCAGTTGCTGATATTCATGTTCGTCGCGCAGCAGCCGCAGGGCATCCTCGATGCGATCACGCTGGACGGTGATGACAACTTCGCCGTGCTCTTCCTTGCCTGCGACGGCCATTGCGCCGAGTGCGCCAGTCAGCGCGACAAGAACGCCGTCACTGGAAGCAAACTTCGGGGCGGAATGGATCACGCTCATCGCTCGATCGTCCCCACGCGGCGAATTTTGCGCTGAAGCTGCATGACGCCATAGAGCAACGCTTCGGCTGTCGGCGGGCAGCCGGGCACATAGATGTCGACTGGCACGATCCGGTCGCAGCCGCGCACGACGCTGTAGCTGTAGTGATAATAGCCGCCGCCATTGGCGCAGCTGCCCATGGAGATGACGTACTTGGGGTCCGACATCTGGTCATAGACCTTGCGTAGGGCCGGAGCCATCTTGTTGCACAGCGTGCCCGCGACGATCATCACGTCCGACTGGCGTGGGCTGGCGCGCGGGGCGACGCCGAAGCGCTCCATGTCGTAACGCGGCATGTTGACGTGGATCATCTCGACTGCGCAGCAGGCGAGGCCGAAAGTCATCCACCATAGCGAGCCGGTGCGCGCCCACTGGAACAGTTCCTCGGTCGAGGTGACGAGAAAGCCCTTGTCCTGAACCTGCGAATTGAGGTCCAGAAAGAAATCCTGATTGGGCGCCACCAAAGGCGCTTGGGGAGGCGTAATGGCGTTCATTCCCAGTCCAACGCTCCCTTCTTCCAGGCATAGGCAAAACCGATGATCAGTTCGCCAAGGAACACCATCATGGTGATCCAGCCCGGCCATCCCGTCACATTGAGGCTGACAGCCCAGGGGAACAGGAAGGCGGCTTCAAGGTCGAAAATGATGAACAGGATCGCGACCAGATAGAAGCGCACGTCAAACTGGCTGCGCGGATCCTCGAATGCGGGGAAACCGCATTCGTATTCGCTGAGCTTTTCCGCATTGGGATTATGAGCGCCAGTCAGCCTGGCCACACCCATCGGCAGGAACACGAACAGCGCGGAAAGCGCAGTTGCGATGCCGAGGAAAATAAGGATCGGCAGATATTGCGAAAGGTCGACCAATGGATTGCTCGCTGACAGGCCGGAATCGGCATGGAAGGCGTTGTGTCGCGCACTAGTCCCGGCACTGGCCGCGCGCAAGTGGGGTAAATCCCGATTTCCCGACACTTGCGGCATTGACTGTGCCTTGCCGCCCGATGCGGTCTGGATTGCTTTTGCCGCGATGCAGCATTATGCCCGGTTTTCCGCGTGTTTGACGCCAGAGAAAGAAGCGAAGCGCCATGCCCTCCATTTCCTCCGCCGATCCGATCGTCATCCTCTCCTATGCGCGCACCCCGATGGGCGGACTGTCGGGTGTTTTCGCCGATGTTGCGGCGACTGACCTCGGCGCGGCTGCCGTGAAGGCGGCAGTCGAGCGGTCAGGCGTGGCCGGCGAGGATATCGAGCGGATCTATATGGGCTGCGTGCTTCCGGCAGGTCTTGGACAGGCCCCTGCCCGTCAGGCCGCGCTCAAGGCAGGATTGCCGCGCTCGGTCGAGGCGACGACGGTGAACAAGGTGTGCGGATCGGGCATGCAGACTGTGATCATGGGCGCGGAAGCACTGGCTGCCGGATCGCTCGACGTTGTGATCGCCGGCGGCATGGAAAGCATGACCAATGCGCCCTATCTGCTGAAGAAGCACCGAGCAGGCGCCCGCGCCGGGCATGACACAGCCTATGATCACATGTTCCTCGACGGGCTGGAAGACGCCTATGAGGGAGGGTCAATGGGTTCATTCGCGCAAGTCACGGCCAATGAATACCAGCTGACCCGTGAGGATCAGGATGCATATTCGATTGAGTCGCTGCGCCGCGCGCAGGATGCGATTTCCTCAGGCGGTTTTGCTAGCGAGGTCGTGCCGGTTACGGTGAAGACCCGTGCGGGCGATGTCATCGTCGACATGGACGAACAGCCCGGCAAGGGCCGCCCGGACAAAATTCCCACACTCAAGCCCGCCTTTGCCAAGGATGGCACGATCACTGCGGCCAGTTCTTCGTCGATTTCGGACGGCGCCGCTGCGCTGGTGCTCACGCGTGAAAGCGTGGCCAAGGCTAAGGGTCTCGAGCCTGTTGCCCGGGTAGTGGCCGTGGCCGCCCATGCGCAGGACCCGGCGAAGTTCACCACTGCCCCGGTGGGTGCGATCAACAAACTGCTCGACAAGGCGGGATGGAGCCTGGCCGACGTCGACCTGTTCGAAATCAATGAGGCATTTGCCTGCGTTGCCATGTTCGCGATGCATGACCTCGGCATTCCGCATGACAAGGTCAATGTCCACGGCGGCGCGACTGCGCTGGGGCATCCGATCGGGGCTTCCGGTGCGAGGATCATCACCACGCTGATTGGTGCACTGAAGCACAAAGGCCTAAAGCGCGGGATCGCGACACTTTGCATTGGCGGCGGCGAAGCGACTGCGATTGCAATCGAAGTGGTCTAGGGTCAGGACCTATTGATCGCACCTTTGAGGCGGCAGAATGGCGAACATATCGGCCGGAAATTCCCGCCGGGAAGGCTGGATGCCTCTCCAGGGGGATTTCCGGCCGAGATGGAAGCCATTCTGCCGTCCCTTAGGGATTTGATCAAAATAGCCCATCGCTGCGTTGGATAGTCTTGAAATAGAACCACTATTCCCGCGCCTATCCGCCTTGCGCTGGGCTATTTTGCTGCAAACCTCGAAGGTGCGATCAATAGGTCCTGACCCTAGGGCTCTCCAGCACCCCACAAACGGTTTTGCGGCATAAATCCGCTGCGTCCGCTGATATCGATCTGACACCAGCCCGCGGCGCAATCGCCGAGTTTGCCGACATAGCCGGATGGAATGCGCCAGCGCAGCCGTGAACCGGCATTTGCCGCCTCGCGCATGTCCGCAGGTTCCCCGGCGGTGATAAAGGCACCGCGCTGCCGGGTGAGAAATTGCGCCAGCAGCCAGCCACGCACGCCGTCCGGGTCCTGAACCAGCCGCCAGCCCTCCTTCAGCCGCAGCACTTTCAGCGGCAAGCCCTGCCGTCGATAGACCCAGCTGATGCGATAGTCTTCGCCCGGGCCAACCCGCATGTTCACGACGTTGACGCGCAAAGATGCCCAGTATGGGACTACACGTTCCTCAGCGCGCAAACCTGTACCGCAGCAAGCAAGTGCAAATGCGGCGGAAAGTCGCAGGACTCTTTGGAAGGTAGGGGCAATCATTGCAGCACATCCTTGGCAAAGCGCGGCACCTCCTTCAACCCGCGGGAGGCGCGCATGTTCACGCATCTGGTGGAAAACCGGGAACTTTGCGTCCGTGCGGCGCGGAAGGCTGCTTGTCGGATCGGGAGAAATTGCTCTAGAGCGCGCGATTGAGGAGTCACGCCGCCCGCAGGGCAGGTGTTGTGGGGGAGTTTAACCAATGATCAGACGTTCTGCCGCGCTGCTTGCCGCAGCTGCTTTGGCATTGCCCGGGATCGCCCAAGCACAGGAAGCACTGGTCGATGCGGCCGATTCCGGTGACACCGCCTGGATTTTGACCTCCTCCGCGCTCGTCCTGATGATGACAATGCCGGGGCTGATCCTGTTTTACGGTGGTCTGCTTCGACAGAAGAACGTCCTCTCAGTGATGGTCCAGTGCGGCGCGATTGCTGCCATGGGTTCGCTGCTCTGGATCATCTGCGGCTATACCATGGCATTCGGCACAGTGACCAATGGCTGGCTCGGCGGAGGCAACGCCTGGATGCTGATCAACCTCGGCAATGTGCGCGAAGGCTATGCGGTGCCAGAAAACGCTTTCGCTCTTTTCCAGATGACATTCGCCGCGATCACACCCGCACTGATGGCTGGTGCCTGGGTAGACCGGGCACGGTTCGGCTGGGTTGTCGCCTTCTGTGCGCTTTGGGGGCTGGTGGTCTATGCTCCGGTGACTCACTGGATCTGGGGCGGTGGCTGGCTTGCTAGCCAGTTCGGAACGCTCGATTTCGCCGGTGGCATTGTCGTGCACACCACGGCGGGTGTCTCGGCATTGGTGATCGCGCTTCTGCTGGGCAAGCGGCAAGGCTTCCCCAAAACATTGATGCTGCCGCATAGCCCTGTTCTGGTAGTGGTGGGCGCAGGCCTGCTTTGGGTTGGTTGGTTTGGATTCAACGGGGGCTCGGCCGTCGCGGCAAACGACGACGCGGCAAGTGCCATCATCAACACCCATGCAGCGGCCAGCGCGGCGGCCATGGCATGGCTGCTGATCGAACGTTTCATGGTCGGCAAGTCGACAGCAATCGGTTTCGCGACCGGCGCCGTGGCCGGTCTGGCGACTGTCACCCCGGCTGCCGGGATGGTTTCACCCGGCGGCGCGCTCATCCTTGGCTTGGCGGCAGCATGCGTTTGCTACCCGATGATCCAGGTGATCAAGTCCAAACTGGAAATCGACGATTCGCTCGACGTCTTCGCGGTTCATGGTGTTGGCGGGATGACGGGTTCGCTGCTGCTGGCTTTTTTCATGTCGCCGTCGTTCGGTGGTACCGGCGGGGCAGACTATTCGATCATCGGCCAGCTCGGCGCGCAGGCAGTTGGTGTCGGTGTCGTTGCGATCTGGTCCGCACTCGCCTCAGTCATTCTGGCGCTGGGCGTTTCGTGGATCATGCCAATGCGTGTTGGCGAAGATGCTGAACGTGAGGGCCTCGACATTGCCAGCCACGGCGAACGTGGCTGGGAAATGGACTGAATAGGATTGCGGCGAGAGGCTCAGAAGCGGCGAAACAGGCGGTCAAAAAGCGACGGCTGGTTCATCGGCTGAATTGGGCCGAAAATTTGCCTGCGCCGGGTGGCGTCGATCTGTGAAGTGTGGATCGTGCCAATGCCGGTTCGGCTTGCGTTTGAACTGTAGGCAGACATGGTCTATTCTCCAGGACATGACGGCGTGATGGATCGCGTTTCCGATCCAACGTGCCATGCAGGAAAATGTTCCCCGCTGCGCCCCTGCCCGCCTATCTGCCGATTGCCATCGCCTCTCAGTCGCCGGTCAGTATCCGGTCGACCAGCTGCTTCACCGTGGGCGTGAAATTGTTCGAGTAGAACGGATCCTGCTTGAAACGGAAGGCGCTGTGGCCCGCGAACATCAGGTTGTCATTGATCGGGCCGCCATGGGCGATGTCCTGAAGGGTCTTCTGGATGCAGAAACTGCGCGGATCGGCGAGGCGGCCCGTGGTGTAGTCATCGTGGTCCTTCCACGAAGAAAACCCGCAGTGGGAAAGGCAGCCCATGCAATCCGCCTGATCCTGCTTGATCATCTCGCGCTCACTTGGCGAGACGAAAATGATGGTATCGTCGGGCGTACGAAGGCCTTCGGTAAAGCCTTCGCCAGCCCAGGCACGCGCGCGATCGAGATCCTTGGGGGTCACCCAGAAATTCTTGCCGCGCACGCCGACATCGAGCTGCACCGTGTGCTCGCCAGCGTCGACCTTCGAATAAGGCACCTGGCGAATACTGCGCTCCTCAAGGCTGCGCAGGAACGGATTTCGCACGGCGGATGAATAGAAACCCGTGGGCGAGAAACGATGAAGCAGCACATCGCCGGGCTCCAGCTCGCGCAAGGCGTCTTTCCATCCTTGCGGGATCGGGCTTTCTTCCGTGAGCAGCGGCCGCGTGCCGAACTGGAAGGCAATTGCACCGAGTTCGGGATTGTCGATCCACTCGTCCCATTCGCGCAAATACCAGACACCGCCGGCCATGACGATCGGCACAGTGTCAGGCACGCCTTCCGCGCGCATCGTGTCGCGCAGCGCCTTGACGCGGGGATAGGGATCTTCAGGCTTCAGCGGGTCTTCCGCGTTCGACAGGCCGTTGTGACCGCCCGCCAGCCAGGGGTCTTCATAGACCACGGCCGCCATCAGTTCCGAGACCTTGTGATAGGCGCGTTTCCAAAGCGCGCGGAAAGCGCGCGCCGAGCTGATGATCGGCAAGTAGGCGACATTGAAGCGTTCGGCGATTTCCGAAAGGCGGTAGGGCATGCCCGCGCCGCAGGTGACGCCGGAGACCATGCCCCTGGTGCGCTCGAGAATGCCTTCGAGGACTTGCTGGGCACCGCCCATTTCCCACAGCACGTTGATGTTGATCGCACCCTGGCCGCCAGAGATTTCGTAGGCGCGTTTGACCTGTTCCACACCGCCATCAATGGCGTAGCGGATCAGCTCCTCGTGCCGCTCCTTGCGGGTGAGCGCGTGATAGACCTGGGGCACGATCTTGCCTTCGGCGTCATAGCTGTCGGCATTGACCGCGCTGACCGTGCCGATGCCCCCTGCTGCCGCCCATGCGCCAGAACTCATATGATTGGTGGCCGCGACACCTTTGCCGCCTTCGACCAGCGGCCAGACTTCCCTGCCCCGGTAAAGTATCGGCTTAAGACCCTTGAAACTCATCGCGCCCAAAATCTCCTTCAGCCACTCGCGTGATCGGCCCTGGCGGCCTTTCCGGGCGCGCCGCAAGGTTCGATCGCCGAAGGGGCCGGCCGCTCACCGGCAGCCTCGAACTGGGCGTAATAGCCCTGCAATTCCGGCTTACGTTCAAATTGTGTCAAACGAAAGCCTGTCCGCGCAAATTCACAGAAAAGAAGCGCCGGCGGGATGCCGTGTTCGTTTGTGGGACGGTCAACATCGACGACGATGACTTGGCCGCCCGGTCTGAGCGCTGGTCGCAAGCGCCAGAGAAAGGCGTAAGGCTCGCTCACTTCGTGATACATGTGGACAAGGAATATGCGGTCAAAGCTCGATGCCGGCAGGCGCGGGTCGTCGGGCGCGCCCAGCTTGATCGACACATTGTCCAGGCGCTCGCGCTCAACCCTGTTGCCCAGCCGTTCCAGCGCCGCCTTGTCGATGTCCTGGGCCAGCACGCGGCCTTGCTTGCCGACGCGTTCGCCCAGTCGCACAGTGTAATACCCCTCCCCCGCGCCGATATCGGCAACAGTGGTGCCAGCGCCAATATGGGCGAGATCCATCACGACCTTGGCTTCGTTCACGCGGTCACGCTGTGCCTCGGTCGCAAACTGGTTGGTGCTGGTAACGGAGATGGGGCGATAGGCGCGCGGGAATTCCCGCG